>Ga0315900_10007259_pt1 | contig 14581 bp, 24 predicted proteins | sample LakEriMetagenome_FD_203521 | JGI IMG/M metagenome (GOLD analysis project Ga0315900, IMG submission 203521) | Freshwater fungal communities from buoy surface, Lake Erie, Ohio, United States - Buoy 12 MA114 | ecosystem: Environmental > Aquatic > Freshwater > Lake > Lake biofilm | place: USA: Lake...
GCTATGATCCGCCAGGACGGACTCACGCCGCGGCAGCGGCAGGACGCCGGCGAGCGCATCGCCTAGCGTCTCGGACGCAACATACGCCCCGTCTCCCGCGCGGCGGGGGGCGGGGCGATTCTATGCGCTGGGGTTATCGGTTAGGCGGTTAGGTTATGCCCGTATACAATCGCGCGCGCTCCCGCGGGGGTATGCATACACGCGTGCCGGCAACTCGGCCACCACTTCGCCGCACTTGACGCTACCGCCGATTCTGCGATACTTGGTGCAGCGGCGGAGATACCGCAGCAGCAACTCAAGGGGGATGCGATGACGGAGTCAAAGTGCCGAGGCGATGAACTCGGATACAGCGATGAGTGCGATGAACTCGCAACTCAAACTATCAAGGTTGATGGCGAGCGGTTCCAAGTGTGCGATGAGTGCTACGAAACTGCTGATGCATACCGCACAGCACGATGGGAGCACTACTACAACAACCGCTAAACGACAGGGGGGGGTGCCGGCAGCACCCCCCCTAAACTTACGCAGTTAGGTTATGCAGTTAGGTTATGCGCTTCATCGTAAACAAACAAACAAACACAATAAAAAAAACAAACACATGAGATTCGGATCGGTTCGCCTAGCTTGACGCGATCCGCTAGCCATACGATACTAGGGGTGTTGGTGGCAGGCACAGACCCGATCCAACAATAGGGGGATGAGATGAGCGAACTCATGAGGCGCGCTACCGCCGATGCGATTGTCGGCGAGGCGCAGGATGCGCGATGGATGGCATCCACCGCCGCTAGCCAGCTAGCATCCGCACGATACGAGATGCTAGCGGGAGACCTAGACGATGCGGATGCCGCTATGAAGCGTGCCGAGACCGCGATGCGGATCATCGCAGATAGCATGGATGCGATCATCCGCCGCACGAACCGCGCGCGCTAGTAGCTAGACGATCCGAGACCCCTCGCCCCTCGCGGGGTGGGGGGTCTCATCGTATCTAGCTAGGTTATCCAGTTAGGTTATGCGGTTAGGTTATGTCGTCTATGGATAACCGCTCACGCTCACGGGCGGATTCGCACGCGTTCGGGTACGCGTTCGGGCGCGGCTCCGCCACCCTTGACGCATCCACCCGCTAGGGTATAGTAGGGATGTGAGGCGGACGAGTGCTCCGCTCACTAACGAAGGGAGCGCACGATGGAGCGCAACGGACACGAGGTCTGCGGGGTCTGCCACGAGCAGATCGCCTACGGCTCGGTGATGTTTGACGGAGTAGACCCGCTCACCGCGGACGATGTCTACTTTCACGAAGCCTGCTACGAAGTAGCAGTAGAGATGATGAAGGGAGCACGATAATGGAGAACACATGGACGCAGATTCACACGAACGGAGCAGACACAACCTTCGCGCGGATCTATGAATACCAGCGCGCAGATCTCACGAAGATCTGGGTCTACGAGAAGATGAACGCAGACCAAGTGAACGGCTCCGCGGAGATCTTCGGAGAGGAGACCTTCGGCAACCGATACGAAGCCGAGAGACGGCTCCGCTTCGCAGTGAACAGCGGAGTGTAGCGGGAAAGGGAGAGAGCCTAGCGGCTCTCTCCCTTTTCTTTTGGGTTAGGTTATGGAGTTAGGTTATGCGGTTAGGTTATGCGCTGATCGTATCCGCTCTGGCTCTGGCGAGGCCCGATCTCCCCGATCCGATCCTTCGGATCGGATCGCAACAGGGGGTAGGCGCATCCTCCGATCTAGGCGAGAATAGGGATGTCGGGAACAGAGAGGAGCCGCTAGGCTCCGACCGACAGGGAGATACAGGATGAAGCGACAGGGATCAATGTGGACTCTGGCAACGATCCGACAGGAAGTAAACCAGATGGACACCGAAGCGAAGCGAAGCGCAATGATCACCGAAGTGAATCATAGTGATGATGCTCTCCTCGGGAGGCTCTTCCGAATCTTCGCTCTCGGGATCATCGGAACCTTCACCTACACGGAGATCTACCAGAGCACGAAGGCAGACGGAACCTTCAAGACGGATGAGGATCGGATCGTAGCGGCGAGGATGCTCCGCTACTACACAGCCCGATAGGGATCAGGGAGGGAGGGGATACGCCCCTCCCTCCCCCCCTCAACCCCCCGCCCAGAACCGAGCACCCCCCCCGCCGTTAGGAAGGGAGAACCATGCCGATTTTTCACCAACCCCCCAAACGAGTGTCAAGACCTGATCCCCAACACACAGGCGGCTGAGAATTTTTTTCGCGTCCGGACGGAAGGATGTGTAAAGAGGAGATGGTAGAGGGGCTTGGATTTGAACCAAGGACCGCTCGGATATAAGCCGAGTGCTCTAAACCGCTGAGCTACCCCTCCGCGCAGCGGCGGCAATCATTCGCCTATTCTTGGAGCGTTCCGCCTCTTTCTTTCGCGCCTCAGCAGTTCGCGAGGGCGCAAGCTGCTTGACCTCATAGTCGCAAGCCCGGCACTGGGTCCTGCCTGCACGATAAAACTCTCCGTCGGGAGGCCAGTCCTCCTTGCATCGTGTGCACGTCCGTTCAATCATGGAGTCCACGATAGCCTCACTAGCTATATTAAACCGATCAGGAATCCACGGAAATGCCCCTAGGAGCCACGGAGAGCGACGTTTCTTCTAAGAACGCCTCTTACTACCCCTTCGGTGGCGCTGACGATGGCGCTTTGGGGTGGACGCCTCGGTCCGAGCCTTTCGGCGCTTCATGACTTTGGCTGCTGCCTTGTAGTCCTTAACAAGGTCCGAATCTGCCTTCTCAAGCTCCTTGCCGGTCAGGTACTTCTGGTGAAGGTCAATCAACTTGCCAGCCCACTTGGCGTCGTGCTCGTGGAGGCCGTACTCAAGGTGGGCAAGCTCGTGGAGCATGGTGGACTTGTCGTTCCCCGAGCAGAACGCCATACGCCTCTCGTCAATGTAGGTCACCCCGCAGTAGTGCGTCAGGTCTGGATCTGGGTGCCAGTGGATAAAGACGTGGTACAGCTGGACCTTGCGCTCCCTGAGGATATTGTCCAAAAAGCGCAGCGAGTCCTCCCAGGTCACAAGGATGCGCCCAGGCATTCCACGCTCAAAATCAAGCGTGAAGGAGAACGACTTTGCCCAAGAAGGTTTGGATGCCATAGTCCCCCTATTCTACCGTTTCGCAGATCGTTCGGCTACGGTCTTTGGGCTTGCATGGGTCTAAAATGTCTTCGTGAACGATTTCCGAGTCCGCTACATCCGAGGGAAGATCCCCCACTGGCTGATCCAGTACAGCGGCGGTAGGGACATCGCTCTCACCCCCGAGGACGCCCTGCGCGCCATCGGGCGCACGGTCATCGCTCGATACGACCGCTTCGGCGGGGAGTTCACCGTCACCTGGGACGACGCCCCACGAGGATTTGAGGTCCCTGACATAGAGGGTGCGACGGAAGACGAGCTTATCCTTCCGCACTGAACTTCTCGCCACATGATGGGCAGGTAATCTGCTTCGCCGGCTTCTCCTCCTTGGGCGTTGGTCCATCTGCAAGGAGTCGTGCAATGTCCTGCTCGTCATACCCCGTCTCAAGGAGCATGTCTGCGCTCTGGATGTCGGAAAGAATGTCTAGCAGCGTATCGTTGTCATAGGTTCCTAAATCAGAGAGTCGGTTGTCTGCCACGAGGATTGCAAGCGCCCGGTCATCATCGCAGTCAACCCAATAGACAGGGAGATGCGTCATCCCCATCTGCTTTGCTGCCATGTAGCGGTGGTTGCCCGCAAGGATGTACTTGCTAGACTTCTGAACGACGATGGTTCCGAACCACCCGTTCTTCTCAATGCTGGTGATGATTGCACCGATATCACCCTGTCGGGCGTTGCGTGGGTGCGGTGTCAAATCCCCGATGGGAACGTATTCAATAAGCGTTGATGCTGGTTGTGGCTGGGTCATCGGCACGCCCCCGACCTGCGGCAGCGGGGAGGGAGGGGTGACGGTTCCCAAAAAAATTTTACGCTTCGCTTGGGGGGAATCATCATGAGAGCGGCGGTAGTTCGTCCAGCCTGAACCTTGAGACAACGGTACGAGCAGTAGTTGCACCGACAATAGATATCGGAGCGAAGTTCTTACCGCGGTAGAACAACAGGGTTGGTACAGACTTGATTTCCAACAGGGAAACAAGCGATGGGCTCTCGTCAACATTCACCTTGACAATGCGCACGCGGTTGCCGTGTGACTTGGCGACTGCATCCAACTCTTTTGCAATGCCCTTGCATGGCTGGCACCACGGGGCCCACAAATCAACGATGATTGGCTCTTTTGAGGCAAGCACTTCGTTCATGAAGTCTTTTTCTTTGATGTTCTTTACCACGTGTAAGCTCCTTATGCTAATGCGGCCGCCAACCGCAGGATTGTTTTGGGTCCAGATTGTAGCATATTAGGTCCTACGAATCTTGCCTCGCTGAATTGGCCGGAACATCTTTACATACGATGCAAACTCCACAGGCTCAAGAATTGGTGCGGTGTTATACATGCTCTCAAGCATCATCTGATTCGTTGATTCTGGGTAGTAGAGAAGAAAATGTTCGTTTGCTTCGTGATCAAATCCGCGAGCGTTTTCAATAAAGTCATCCAGTGACATCTGCCAATAATCTCCGTAGATGTCAAGAGTTGACTGATCAATCCGAAGCTCGTCAAACATGATAAGGCGATAGATCCCGCCAGCGCGCAACAAGCCGAGCACTGAGCTCTGCATGAGCAGCGCCAGCAGGACCTTATCGTTCCTCGGAAGAAGCATCTTCCAATCTGACCTTAGAAGGGCAGTTCCGAAAGCGGATCAGGCTCTTGCATAATGGTTGCCTGAACCGGAGCCTCTTCTCCGCCCGCGCGCTTGCTGCGCGCAAGAACCTGAAGATACTTGCAGTTTACCGACAACTCATTGTGCTCAACGCCACTCTTGTCCGTCCAAGAGGAAATTTCTGGGTTCCCCTCAATGAACAGAAGGTCGCCCTTGTTCACAATCTTTTCGGCAAGATCAGCCTTTGCTTCCCAGCATGTGACGCCATACCACTTGGAGACGTACTCTCCGTTGGCGTCCTTCCCTGCTGAAACAGCAACGTTGAAGTTGCTTACGTTTCGCCCGCTCTTCGTTGAGCGGAGTTCGGGCTTAGACCCGACACGACCAATTAGCTGCACCTTAATCATTTGTACCTACCTTCCTTACTTCTACGCGCACGCCCGGCAGCCCCGGTGTAATCGCATAGTTCTTAGTGGCCGTCAAGCGGACGACCTGCGCATCATCATGCCACACCTCAGCATCCGTGCACGCGTCCAAGATCGCTCTGACGAGCTTGTCCGCATCTGGCTTGCTAGTGTGCGCCATGCCATATCCCTTCCGTAGCGTTCCAGAGCCATTGAAGTGACTCTTTGGCCGCGAAAGGTAGAAATCAAGGACAACCTCAACGGGGCCGTCAATCGGGGCCCCCTTGGCAATGTCCTTACGAAGTACAAAGGCGCTAAAGGTGCGCCACTTCTTTAGATTTGGATTGTCGCTTGTCACCACAATCCTGCCACTGTGGTTAAAGGCTCGAGACGAACCTTGGGGGACTGGATCGCCATAGATAAATGTTTTCATATCATGGGCGCAGCAGTTTCCTTCCGAACACCCAATGCAGGCACATGTTGCGCACGTCACTGTTGATCTACCGCCACGATACGCCTGCCGATCCACTCTGCAACATTCGCAACCACCCCGTTTCCGCAGCACCTGTATCTGTTGCCGTCTAGGCCATTTGGCAACAAGGGATCGCTGTCTTCCGCGGCAGAGTTCCCAATAAGAAATCCATTATCCCCGCCGATGTCCTGATTGCCAATTCCGTTCTTCCAGTCCCGAGCCTGAAGTGATCGGTGCGTCTTCGCGCCAAATGTTTCAACAGATTGAATAACTTGTGTTGCGCGAATGTCTCCAATGTCATAGACATTCAGCGTATTGGCAATCCCGTCCTCAACCCAAGTTTCTGGGGCTTCTTTTGATTGCGCACGACGAGACTTTCGCCAAGATCTCACTTCTTGCGACTGCTCCAGTTCGGCACGATTGTCCAGCCGTCCTCCCAGCCCATCAGCCTCTCGCACTCCACTGGCGTCAGCCTGCGAACCAATGACGAGCTTGTTTCCTTGGGCGTCGTTGTCGTCTGGCCCGAATCCTCCGCCCATCCCACCTCTTGTGAGGGCTGTGGTGAGGATGAGTTGTCCTGTTTCAACGGTGCTGGTTGCTCCTTTTCTGTATCTAGCAAGGATTGCCCCAGCGACTTCAGGGCTGCCGTCAACGAAGGGGGGAGTTGCCTGCCACGACGATGCGCTCGCCTTAGAATGCCCGCAGCCGCCTTCGCACTCAAAGAGAACCTCGCTGGCGCGGTTGGTTCCAAGACTTGCGACAATGAACACTCTACTGCGTCTTTGGGGGACACCGAAGTATCTAGCGTCCAGAGTTCGCCACGAAACGCCATACCCGAGTTTGTCCACTTCAGAGATGAGCCTGAGGAAATCACGTCCTCCATTTGAAGTGAAGATCCCAGGGACGTTTTCCAACACCAACCACCGAGGTCGGTATCGTTCCACAAGGTCAAGGAAGGTAAACGCGAGGACTGAGCGCTCGCCCGTGAACCCCTTCCTGCCTCCTGCGACGCTGAGGTCTTGACAGGGGAATCCTCCTGACCAGATGTCGGCATGTTGCCAATCATCACCGCTGGGGGGCCGGCTTTCAGCGTCAACGGGTCTGCTTGGTCGTTGAACTTCGTCGGCTGCATGCTGTACAGCGAAGGAAAGCTGATGATTTCTTTCTTCTCCACGACTTGCCTCCCGTGCCGCTAGGGCAACAATATCTCCATGATTGTATATGTTTGGCCAGTGACGCGCCAGCACAGCACTGGCATACGGGTCGTTTTCGCACAGGCTGATCGTCTCAATACCCGCTCGTTCAAATCCTAGGTCAAGACCGCCGACCCCGCTAAAGAATGAAGAGTGCGTGAGCCTCATTTAACCCCAGATCCAATTCGTGGCCGCTGGTCTAGTGCCTCAATACGAACCACGCGACCAGTTTCCTGCAGCCTGCTGACCGCTGCACCATACCCAAGGTCATCTAATTCATCAAGTGTGCGATTGGAAGTCACAATTGTTGACTTCAAATTCTGGTATCGGCTCTCAATGAGCACATACAGGCGCTCGGTGACCCAGTCCGTGATCTTTTCCTTGCCGAAATCGTCTAGTACCACTACGGATGCACGCTCAAGGGCAAAATCCCAGAGGTCCTGGGCGCGACTTTCGCTCAACTTAAAGCTTTCGCGCAGTCTATCCATGAAGATTGGGACATTAATGAACCGCATATTCTGCTCAACCATCGTTTTTGGGTCTCTGTAAATTTCAACTGTCTGCTCCGACATGCGCTCAAGGCCCCAGAGACGTGCCACTTGGCGCATGGCAGCAACCGCAAGGTGTGTTTTGCCAACGCCAGGCGCGCCAACGAGAGCAAAGCCCTTGTCTTTCGGGTTCTGGAGCCCCGCCCACTCTGTTGCAACCTCATACGCCTTTGATGTTTTATCGGAAACAGTAAAATTTGCAAAAGAATGGGCTAGGTAACGCGGTGGAACTCCAGATTTTGTCAGAATTCCAGTTTCGTATGCGCTCGTATCAAGACTCAACGTATTCGTCACGACTAAATCCTTTCTCTTTCGGTTCAACCGAGCCTTTCCCGTATCGTTTCTTGTCTGAAAGCTGCTTTAGGTACAAGACTGGGTCGCCCTTGGGCTCCTTGACCGCAACAAAGCAGATCGCCGCCATCATTGCTGGAGCGCCACCTGGATAATTCTTGTAAATCGTCGCCAAATGAGCGCGTTGACGCTTGTCTAGCGCCTTTCCAGTCACCGCAGCCATGAAATCACCCATCCTGCCTTGCGGATTTTTCTGGACGATCCACTCATGCCACTCGGGCATGGTTCGGCCGACTATTCCTTGACCGCCCTGCTCTCCCGAAGTCCCGGAATTAGTGTCTTCAGCACTTTTCGCTCTGGAAGTAGCTGTGGATGACTTTCCCATTTGTCACAAATCTCCCTGTACTCACATGTCGCATGCGCCCATGATGAAGGATTAGGGTATACGCCCTTCTCCTGCGCGTCAAGAAACGCCCTCACCGAAATATAGAGCTTATCTAGCGAATCTTGACCCCTACGCGTGACCCTTCGGTCAACGTTGGGAGCCTTGGCGCTCTTGCTGATGATATTGAACGTTACCTCTGGGTCATGATCAAAGTTTTCGCGAACAGCCAACACGTAGGCCGTTGCCTGAATATCTCCATGCTCGCGACCCTCCTCCCACTTTCTTGATGCAGTCTTGTGCTCCACAACATCCTTGTTCGTTGTGATCATGTCCACCTGTGCCTTCAACTTAATTGGCAGCTTGCCAAGTCGGCTGTGCTTAATCTCAGCAAACATCGTGCGCTCAACCGCGTGAGCGACCCAGGGGTCACCTTCGGTGAGTGCCGCGCGGAGCATCTCTTGGCCCATCGCCTGCTGACCAATTGGGTCTGCATCCTTCTCTGACATCCAGTCAACCTTGGCAGATTCAATTGCATAGGTTGTCTTATACGCCTCATATGCCTTGCCAAGATCGCCCTGCTTCTTTGCCCCAGCAACTGGCTCGTACCAGTGCTGTAGGCCAGAGTGGACAGCGGTTCCCAGCGCAAAGAATGGCGTGGTCTTATCGGTCCAGAGACCTAAGCGATACTTGTACCACCAGCGCAACGGGCAAGAGAGAAACTCTCTTAGCTCGCTAACGCTGATATGTTCTGGATGCCGCTCTTCGTAACGGATCAACTCCATCAGGCAAACTTCGCGCGCTTGTTCTTCCAAGCGTTCTGAAGTACGCCACGCTCGTTGTCGCTCAGGTCAAGGCTTGCGATTTCCTGACCGACACGCTGCAGTTCTGCCGCGTCGTTCGCGCCATCAATCGCGGATAGCCAATCAAGCACCACTGGGCTTTCCTTGATCTCAACATCATCAAAGATGTTCTTGGCTGCAGCCACAAGTGGGTCTGCCTTTGGCGCGGCGCCGCCGCTCTTTGCGCGGATCTCATCGCCAGATGCAACCTTCTTAGATGGGAGACCAGCCATAACAAGTGCACGACCAGCGGCGCTTGTCTCGGTGTTCTCCAGCTCGCTGCCGCGCGTATACGGAGTGCTGCCTGGGATGTTCATAGACGAGTGGCCAACTCCAGCTGGCTGCTCATCTGGTGTCTCGCCACGGTATGCAGAGGCCTTCACCACCACAACCTTGTCGGTAATTTGAACAATCTCGGTAACGATGCGTCCGTTTGGATACGCCTCATACCAAGCCCGAATGCGGTCTGCTACTTCAACGTAGTCTGCCGCGAATGCCTTGCGCTTTTCTGGCGCTGGTGCGTTTCCGTAAGCCATACTTTACTTCCTCCTCTTAATTTCTTCGCTTTCGCGAAGGTATTCCATAAACAATTCCTGCTCCGGAATTCCGAACAGTTGACTGAAGCGTTGTCGCATCGGCCCACTCATCGGTACGTTCGCTCTCCGAAGATCGCGAAGGTAATTCTCGTTGCAGCCCATATATTCTGCCAGAAGTTCTACTTTTACGCCAGTATCATCTACCATCTGCCAAATATGCTTGGTGGTTGCGCGCTGCATCTGGCGCACCTCCCGCCATTTGGCTCCGCTAAGCCGAGACACCCGGCAGGCTTGGCTCGGAGATCGGGCGAACCCATTCCTCGCAAGCAAGGTTGGCGCCCTTGCGGATTGCCTTTATCTGCTCTTCGGTATGCGGCGGGATTGAGTCTATGAGCATCTCCTCGAGTCGCTCAAAGATCTTCACCACAAGACCTTCCTTCTCGTGCTCGCTACGAGCATCACTCGTTCCCTCGGTGACATTCTTAGCAATGCCAAAGAGTTCCCGACCAAAAACTTCTAGCCCGAGAACTTCACTTTCCGTCATTTTTTGCCTTTCCTAGAATCTGGTACGCCCGCTGGCGACTGATTCCAAGCTTTCTGGCCACTTCCACCATGGTCATGCCAGACTTTTTCAGGTTCAGGATTTCCTGAGCCCGTACCTCAAGAGTCGCCGCAGCGGATGATGAGCGATGTTTATGGTTGCACCACCAGCACCTTACGGCTGCCGCTGAAGCCACCTGCTTCCCACACATCAAACACTGCATACGTATCTCCCTCCGTACCCACCATTATGGGGGTCTTTTATTGACATGTCAAGCCCTGATAACCTACTTATAGTGCTTTGAGAGGTATTCGTTAAGCCTTGGTCGCCAGACCCGAGATTGCTCCGTCTTCATTCTATGGTGAAGCCCGCAAAGGAGCACAAGATTCTCTGGTATAGACGGACCCCTTTTCCCAAGACCAGACCCGTTGACGTGGTCAAGCTCCATCGTCGGCTGTGCCTGGGGGCCAAATTGGCTGCCGCACAGGCCTGGCATTCCCACCAATGGCCCCACGCACCGAACATCGCGTCGGTAGACCTCCATGTACACCTCTCGGCTGACAGGGTCTTTATGGCGGATAGTCCGCTTAATCATGGAGCGCTTCACGCTGCAACACCAAGCCTTACCCTAAGGAAGTCAAGAAGAGCATTCATGCTTCGCAACTCATTAGATGGGGCAAAGTAAAAGTTGTATTCCTCGCCGCGATATCTGTCCATCTTCCTCTCCGTCCACCACTTAGACCGATTCGCTGTGTTTAGGCTCAGCATTGCCCCCGTGACTTGACTTATAAAAACGTAGGCAATTGGTTTGACTTCTTTTTCGCACCAGCCATCATATGTGTCAACGATAATTCGCGGAAGCGGGAAGCTTTTCCTGTCCCATGTGAATTCTTGCTGTATTGATTTGACCTCAATCACTGAACCGTCTGGCAGGATGACATCCTTTTCTTTTCTGCTAAAGACTCTGCGCTCTTCAACGGTCTTGGCCAGCGCAAAATCTGGCACCACGCAGTCAATACCGTGGTCTTGCAGGTAGTCTGCTACAACATAGTTTTTACTATGTCCTTGCGCAAATGCAACTGGATAATCGTGTCCCATCGCCGCATCATATGTGATGGGGATTGGAGTGTCAACCCCTGACTAGGAGGACCTAGCTGCCTTCTTCTGCTTTGCTGGTGGCCTGCCCTGCGGCGCTCCTCGGGTTGCCTTATTTTTGTCTCCGGACTCAACTCGCATGACGCGACAAGGAAGGCAGAAGCATGGTTGGTTGTGGTAGTTCTTATCCCCCATTGATTAATCCTTGCGCTCTCGCGCCTCAACCTGTCTCATCACCTTATTGGACCAAGACTGACCAGCGTCACCGCCCCAAAGCGCCCACGCAATGCGACCAGCGGATGGGAATCCCTTTTCGCCTGGCTTGAAACCTTCGCCCTGCTTGTCAACTTCGTGACGAGCCAAGAAGGCTCGCATCTTGCGAACACGCGGAATAGTCATGGTGTTGCTAATAAGCATTCGTGCGGTGGTCTGCCCCGGGCCAATCCCGCCACGACCATACTCTTGTCGCCATGCAAGACCACGCTTGGCCTCAGTCTTCACCGCAGAAGGAACATTAAGGCTAATGCCAGAGTAGTCGGCAGCTGCATACTTGTCTGAAACTTCTGATGGGCCATGGGCATTAACAACCCCAGCCGCCTTGTATGCATCGCGAGCATCTGCATCGCTTTCAATTGCCTCAACAACTCGTGCGTTTTCTTTGAGAATCTTAGACATTTTGTATTTCTTGAACTGAAGACCAGCCCCTGCTGGGAAGTCGCTGAGGTGCACAGCATCGTAAGGAATGTCATTCTCCTCAAGCCACGCGCGCGTATCTTCTAGGCGCTTTACGGATCGCGCGCTAACGATGAAGATAAGATTCGTATCGGACTTCTGACGCAGGTAGTTTGCAACAGTCTCGTTGACCTTATCGCTGTCGTCTGGCGCAGTAAGGACTCCATCAATTTCTGAAACTATGATGGCATTTCCGGCTGCCTTAGTCTCGTCAATCTCAATAGTCAGCTTTAGGCTATTCTCAAGGTCGGATGGGTTTTGATTAGGCGGATTGTTAGAGCCTGGATCTGGCTCCATATCTTCTCCATCAGGTGTTCCGGTTGGCTCTGGGGTCGGGGGCTCGTTAACCGCCGCACTTCCGAACACGACCGTTTCAAGGTATTCATTATATCTGTCGGATGGAACATAGCCCTTTGGGGTCTGGAACATTATCTGGTCACCAAGTTCACCAATGCCATCCTGGCCGCGCTCTCGCAGGGCATCGTTGATTCTGAGCCATGGCAGCCCGCCGAGCGCCATCTTGTTGTATTCGGCAATGTTCTGCTGAGCGGTTCGCCCGATCTCGGTAAAGACGAAGCGAAGGTCGCTGTCGTATCTAGCAACAACCTCTCGAGTTAGGTACTCGGCAATAAGCTCTGCGAGCGGAACAATGCCGTTGTCGTAGGTGAATGCAGCGCCAGTCTCTGATGTGCTCTTGTTGACATCAAATGAAATGCCGATGTCCTGTGGTTGAACGGCAAACACGGCGCAAATCTTTCGGGCAAGGTAGACCTGCCACTCCATGAACTGCATGTCGCGGTTTGAGGCAGCGAGTGGAAGCCACTGCATGCCCTTGCCACCGCCAGTTATAGCAATCTGGCTCTTACCAGCAACCTCTGCTTCCCAATACGCCTTGAACGAATCAACCTGATCTGGTCGCACGCCCTCTCCAAGATGTAGAACACCGGGAGGCGCGGCCTGCGAAACTGCTTTTGCGTTGTAGGCGGCAGCATCAAGATCAGCAGTAATTGTTTCGGCTAGCACTTCAAGCGGAGAGAGTCCGATTGGGCTGTATGTAACTGGGTTTGCAATAACAACAATCAGCTCGTCGTTCCTGTACGACTCAAGCTGCCTGCCAGTGCCGTCAAGCTCGTAGTATCGCGGCTTGTTCTCGTCGCGACCGTCCCACGTCGTATCAAACGCAATGCGGGCCGCGTCCTTGTTCCACAGATAAGCAATCGGATCTGCCCCAACTCTAGACCCGACTTTCTTTTCAATCTCAATTGCGCCTTGGTCTAGAACGAGAATGTCTTCAATCACTGGCTCAATAAATGAACGCCAAGACTCACCTTTTGGGTTTGGTCGGCGAAGCAACTCGCGCAGTTTCTGAACAGTTCGTGGGTCCGGGCTGTCGCCAGCGTCAGTTGAAACAATGTCCCACTTTGCGCGGCTGATCTGCTGTCGCCTTAGGTTGACCGCGGCGCGAATCCACGGATTATTGCGAGACCAACGCCGCAGCTGATCTGTGCTCATCTTGGTAACCGTGTTCATGCCATAGGCGCCCCTAGCGTATGGGCCAGCGTCTGGAACGAGCGAGGGTACTGCCTTCTCCACAGATTCTTGGGCGCCGCCGCCAAAGAGGCGTTGAAAAATTGATCGCTGTTCAGCCATTACCTTGCTCTGCTCCTTTGCCTACGAATTGCGTCTGACCATGTGTCCGACAGCATATCATTGTTGACAAATTGTCTCATTTCATTAAGTGTGCAGTTTACAATACGCACGCCGTTTGTATAGCCCGTTGTCCTTCTATTAAGCGAGCGCATCCACCAGACTGGCACCACAAACTCGCCGTCAGAAAACTGTACTACCGTGGTTGAGTCAACGCTCGGGGTCGTCATCTACTGCTTCCCAATCTGTCTTTTGCCCCACCTTTATGTCCTCAGACATTAACTCATTGTGTATCGCTCGCATGATGCTGTCAATATCTGTGTCTGCTGTCTCTTCGTCCTCACCTTTGAGCATTTCGTCCACTCGCTGCTGGATCTTGCGGCGCTGGGGGACGCTTTGGCGGCTTTTGTGGAGGTCGGCATAGCACCACTGGCAGACGTTGTAGCGCTTTTGACCCCTAGCCCTAGGGATCATTGGTTCAGGCATGAGGTCTGTAACAAGGTGCTCTGGGCCAGCCAAAATGCCACACGAGGCACAGCGGGGGTGGGCCTTTCGCCCCTTTTCGTAGGACTCTATGACTGGCTGAATTTGCCTCTGGAGACGGATCAGCGCTCGGGCCAGATCCTTGATCTGTTCGCCAGAGTAGTTAATTTCCCCACACAGGTGGCACTGATTCATAATGCTATTGTACACCTTAATGTCTGGTAAAGTGCTGGTTAAGAAACATAAACTTTGCAGCACATAACTTTGCTGACATATTGGTATATACTGCAAGCATAGGGTATATGAAAAGGGGCTAAAAACCCCCTGAAAATACATAGAAAAGTCAGGTATTGACGCAGCGTAACATTATATGGTTTTCTAGTAAACCAACAGCTTTGGAGGCTACGTGGACTTTAAGCTATACACGAATGCACTGAAGGCATATACGGCCGACAACGGCGACCTTCACGTGACAGGAACGACGTCCTCAACCATCCGAGACCTGCACGGCGACGAGATGGCTCTTTCCGCCCTCAAATCTATGGAAGACACGGCAAAGAACAATATGACCGTCTTCTTGAACCACAACTATAACGTCCCAGACGATCTTTTTGGCTCTGTAACCGATGCCCGAATCGTCAAGCGCTACGACGA
>Ga0315900_10007261_pt1 | contig 14581 bp, 9 predicted proteins | sample LakEriMetagenome_FD_203521 | JGI IMG/M metagenome (GOLD analysis project Ga0315900, IMG submission 203521) | Freshwater fungal communities from buoy surface, Lake Erie, Ohio, United States - Buoy 12 MA114 | ecosystem: Environmental > Aquatic > Freshwater > Lake > Lake biofilm | place: USA: Lake...
ATAATTTTATCACAAATTTACTTGCTGCAATCGCCACTTATTTTTTCTTCCCTAAAAAACCAACCATTAGGTTTAACAATGATAGCAGAAAAGAATTGGGACTTATTTATTAATCGAACTCAGGTTATTATCTTAAAATAATTACTAGCAGACAGTTTTTTCCGAAATTCACAACGCCTACTCAATCCAAAAAAAATGATAGTTTATTCTGAAAAGAACAGTAAAACTTAGGCTTCTACTTCTGTCACGATGCTTGGAAAAATTCGGACGTTATTATTTTCTTCTCTTCGGAATTGATAGGTGTATTTATAATGTGCTTCCAAACCGGATTTATTTGGCAAACCATTAATCATCATGATGTTTCTATTTTTTGCAAAACGCAATAATTCTCTTAAATAATGTGCAGAGATTTGTCCAACTTCATCAATAATACAATGTACTCTAAATTCTGAGCTGCTGCGATGAGAAGATTCTTTTATAAAGACATGTAATAAAGTAATGTATATAATTGCTTTTACCAATACGTCGGTTCCAGTACTTCCAATGCTATCAATTTTATGAGTCCAACCTGTTTCATTCAAGCCTTCTTTGATATTAAATTTCAATTCAAATAAATCTTGCAAACGAATTTCTTCTTGTTCTTGTTCTTTGATAGCGGTTCTTAATTGATCTAATAGCTTTACAGCACGGTTGCTAATTTCTCTGTTTTTGTGTGTTGCAAAATCGGTATTAAACAAGCCTTCGTTATACACTAATCCATTTTCTTCTCTAAATTCTTGAATGCGTTTCAATAATTTATAAACTTTATTGTCAGATTCTTCTAAACGAATTTTGATAAATTCTATCAGTTTCGATTCTTCAAATTCTGCTTTTTTAAAATCTTCAGCAATTAACGTAATGATGTGTTGTATTTTATCTTTTTGTCCACTTAACTCTTTTACTTTCGAGGCAATACTTTCGGTAACAAGTCCTATTTGAGTTGCAGTTTCAGCAATTGACAATTCTATTTTGGCTTCATTTATAAATGATCTTAAATTTTGAGCAAAGCGTTCGTATTCGCCTTGCGTGGCATCATTTCTAATGATAAAGTTAAAATGGTTATCAATTCTAAATTTACCTGCAAACTCATTTACATAGCGTTGAAATGATGTATATTCCTCATTAAAGTGCGAATCATTTTTTAATAATTGCGTACATAAATCCATTACGCTATAATTGGTTTTTTTTGGCTCAGCTCTATCAATGATATCGGCGTATTTATTAAATACTGGGGTTTCTCGGAAATTTTTGGTAAAATAATTAATACCATTGTTAAACTCAATTAATTCTTCCTCGTAAGCACGTTTTTGTTTATTCAATTCCATTCGTCTCACATTGAATTTTACGGATATTTCTTCTAATTGGCTTGTCAAGTCATTTGCAGTTTTCACATACTCTTCTTTCTTTTGAATGAAATCAGGCAGTTTGTCAAAAATTTCTCTTTTATCTTTTAAGTAATCGCTTACAATTTGAGCGTATTGCTCAATTTCTTTCAAAGCTTCTTGTAGTTCTTTTATTTTAGCATCAATTTTTTTAATTTCTTTGCTGTCAACGCCTTTATCTTTAAAGTTTGTTTCTTTTTCTTTAGTTAATTCATCTTCCTTTTCTTCATATTCTTTTACTTGATTTTTCTTTTCAACTTCCAATTCGGTAATTTCACTTTCTTGTCTCAATTTCAAATCTGCTAAACGCTCATCATTAAAGGCTTTTAATTTTTCTAATTGGGTATTGAAGTCATTTAATAAATTATTTTTCTTTTTGTTTAAGATTGCTAATTCTTCTTCAAGGAGATTAATTTTTTGTTTATTTCCAGTTAAAGATTCTTCTACTTCTTTACTAGCGCGCTGTTTCCAATCTTCTAATTCAAGTATTAATTTTTTTTCGCGTTTATCAGCTAACTCCAAAGAATAGCTTAACACTTTCAAATCTTCTTTCAATTCTCCTAACTGTTTTCCGAATTTATCTGCGGCCAACATTTTTTCTTCATTGTTAATGATTTGAAATTGATTTAAAGATTCTTCTAAGTCTCTTATGGATGCTAAGCGCTCGTTTTTCTCAAACTGATATTCTTCAATCGTTTTTGCAACAATTTTCACATCATCTAATTTTAAGGAAATACCAAAAATAGATAAGCCATTATCATCAACTTTTGTAGGATTTAAGTCCGTGCGAAATAATAAATCTTCATGAATAACTTTCCCAATATTTTGATGCCAATTTTTTACATTTTTTTCTAAGTATCCGTATAAAGCATTATTCTGAACATTGAGCTTTTCCTCAATGGTTTTAATTTCAGTTTTAATTTTAATGATTTCGTTATTTGTTTTTTGAATTTGGCTTGATAGAGATGTTTTTAAATTTAACTCCAATGCTTCCCATTCTTTTTGATTGGTTTGAACCAAATTGGTTTTAATCGCTAATTCACTTTTATTTTTATAGTTTATTGCACGCAGCTCTGCTAATTCTGTTTCATGCGCTTTGATTTCAGTGTCATAAAAGCGCGTGTTGCGAATCACTTTTTCTTCTGCTTTTAAATCATTAAACTCAATTTGTTTATCTGTAATATCTTTATTGATTTCTTCTAGTGCCTCTTCTCGTTTTTGTTTTAATTCAATTTCTCTTTTATTATATTCGTTTTTTTGTAATAATTGTTGTTCGTTATAGTGGTTAAATATTTCGCTTGTTTTAGAATTGATTTTATTAATGTAGGCCGTTTTGTCATTTCTTAATTGCTCAATCAATGAAGAATATTTCATCTCAATACTTTGCACATTGCTTGTTAAAGATTCATATTCGCGTCGGGCGATGTTGTATTCCACTTGTAATTTATCTCGCTCAATATTTTTCGTAACAGCTTCGTCAATATTTTTTTCTTGGTAATCTTTTAGTTTTTTATTCGCCTCACGAATTGTTCTATCATAATACCCAATTTCTTCACGCACATCTTTTTGTTTTTCTTCTAGCGCAATTTTTTGATCTTCATGTTTTTCTGTTAGGGCTTCTAATTCTTCTTGCTTAGCCTGAGCTGATTTTATTACAGCTTCGTTTTGAGTTTCGGCATATCGCAAGCTACTTCCTAATTTATCAGCCAATTCCATTTGGCTGCCTTTAAGCATATGCACTTGATCATATTTTTTATCAATGAATTCAATGAGTTGCTGCGTTTCTTTTTTCAAATACGTTTCAATGTCAGAATACTTTTCATTAAACTGACGTAATTGCCTATCTACTTGCTCTAATTTAATACTGCTATTTTCTGTTGAAAGTGAATTGGCAATAAAGTCTTTGATAAATCGGCTATCAATGCTGCTTTTTGAACTTAAGAAAACATTGGTAATTGATTTTGGAATGTTTTGATATTTTTCATTTCCTTTTAATAAATAAAATTTATTTAAAGTTTTATCAGTTTCTGTTCCAAATAAAATATTACGGTAACGTTCAAAAGTATCAATTTGTCCTGAATAGAATATGCCACGTCTGTCTAGTCCTGCAAGAACTTCTTTTATTTTGATGGCTTCATCATTTTCGTTAAAGAAAAAATCAGGGTTATACTCAGCGTCTACGAATCTAAATACCAATTTATTGTGGCGATAAACAATGACAAAGAAAGGTTTGTCTTCGGTGCTTATTTCATAAATCAAGTATGAATTCTCAAATTTAAAATAGTGTTCTTCAAATGGTTTTTGTGAAGGCGAAATTCCTAATCCTCTTGTATTTGCGCTATAAAAAAATAAAATTGCGCGTTGCAAAGATGTTTTACCAAAATTATTAGTTCCTACAAAACACGTATTACCGCTCAATTCTATGTCAGTATATTTAACATTTGCAATATTGATTTGAACAATTCTATTTAATATTCTGCAGTTATCCATTTTATTTTTTTCTATTTGTGGTACTTGAACTTTGATATCTTTTATTTAAATGATATTTAAAAAACACAAAGTTTATATTTATTAATAATCGTAAGTTGTTTCTCCTATCGGTTTTTGAACTTTGGCTTTTGGGTCTTTCGCAGGAGTCTTGGTTTGAATAACAATGGGATACAAACCGATTGATTTTCTTTTTTGATTTGCAACATTCAATTCTTTACCAATTGTTTTTTCATAACCAGTTATGGGTTCATAAAAAATAGGCGCTAACCCGTTTATTAAATTCCGCCTATCAATAATTGATGCATAAAACTCGGGGGAAATATATCCATTCTTTAGCGCATTAATTAAAAGATCATTTAAATATTCGTTTTTTTTATCAGCATCAAAGTTCAATAAAATATTTCTGGCAATATCAAAAGCATTTTTATCTAATAAAGTTAAATTAGGAAAGCCATACTCTTTAATTCTCGAAAATAAATGAGTGGCCGCAGTTGAATCTGCTTTACTTCTTTCCTTTATCAATTTATATTTTGAAGTGTATTCAGGTGCTGTTTTACTGCATTTTGGATTTTTTAAACAAGTGGTGCAATACTCAAAGGCGTTTTTATAGGTGGATGTTAAAGATTTTTTATATTCTTCGTTATAAGTATTCAATTCAGTTTGCCAAGTTGCATTTCTTTTTTCTTTGACGCTTTTCTGCCATTTTGGTAAATTATCTTGATACTCTTTTTTTGTATTTTTATTATAAAAAGAAATTTCTTTCTTTCTTAAACTGTCAATTTCAAAACCGCCAACTACCGCCTTTTGTAGATAATACAAAGCTCTAAATTCTTCCTTTATTTTTAAAGCGCACAAGGCAGTTTTATAATAATGACTTGGGTTTACAGCTCCTTTATAATTTTCAAAAGCAAAAGAATACTTTGCGTAAGCTTGTAAAAAAGAATCTTTATTGCACATTCTATTGGCATGATAAATATTTCTATGAAAATCAACAAAACTTGAATCAAGTGTTGAGTATTTTGTTTGAGCATTTGTTTGGCCAAATGCAGCTGAGAAAATGGTAATTAGAATAAGTTTTTTCATTTTTAAATTTTTATTTTTTTGTTATTATGTTGCATATATCAAGTCAATGGTCTGCTTGTTCAAATGTTTGATAAATATTCCTTCTCCATTGTATTGGTGCTTGAGACAATGATTTTATTTTTTAATTATAAATTAATCCTTGCGAGTCGTCGCTGTTAGTAACATCTTCATATATAGCAACTGAATTAATGATTTCTAATAAATACGAATAAGAATCCAATACTTTGTATGACTCAGTTTTTTCATCTTCCATTTCTAAAAAAGAATCGCGACTCATTAAATCACAAATTTCTCTTACTTTATTGTGTAAAGTTTCTGAACGATACAAAGGAATTTTTTGAAGTTTTTGTTTTAATCTAACATTGGCATTGCACTCTTCCGCAATTTCTCCTGGCCGAAATCTCGAGCCGATTCCGATTTTGTTGTCCATGCTTGCAAATAAATCAATGATGTCAATATAGCGTTCAAAACGTTCAAGTTTTTTTTCTAACTCACTGTTTGGCTCATTTAATTTTGAAAAGTAGAAAAAATTATTGCCCCGTTCAATGTTGTATTTGATTACATTAAAATATGCTTGAAGTCTATCGAAATTTTCAGGATTATTAATCACATCATATAATCGATTCATTCCATCCCTGTTTCCATTACTTGAAATAAAGGCACCGCGAGCCATCACTGCAAAAATATCGTGCGTTTGTTTTGGCAAATTGAAATTGTCTTCCATTACTCTAAAAATTTAATTGTTTGCAAAATTATGATTTAACTTTTTCTTTTTTTGCAGATTCTTTAATGGGCAAAATTAATGTATAACCCAATCTTTTTTTAATGTTTGTTTCCGTTTCGATATAATCATGATATTGTAAGCGATATTTAAAAATTAGCTTTGATTGATATTCCATGGCTATTTCAATGAACAAAGATAAACGCTCATCAAAACTAACTTCTCCAATGGCCTTCGGAAATTTATAATCAATTAAATATTCAAATAAATTTAACTTTGTTTGAGTTAAAAATCGTTCTACCAACTTTTCAGTATCTAATTTTATTTGTTGTTCGAGTCCTTTGTCTTTAAAATTACCTGCCATTTTATCTGCAAGTCCACGAACCATTAACCGTGTTATTTTATATTTTTCAGCGATGCGTTTACAAAGCACATGCCCATCATCGCTATACAGAAACTCGATTGGGATTTTTGTTTTAGGTGTTTTATGCCCATTGTGTTTGAGTGTATTGATATTACTAATAATTTCTCTGAAATTAGTTTTATAATACAACACGCCATGATCTTTAACTTCTTTAATGCGTTGTGCTTTTTTGTAAACGTCAAGTTGGAACTGAATTTTATTAATAAAATCAGTAATATCCGTTTGTATCTCAATTAAAAAATCTAAATTTTCAATCAAACTAGATTTTAAAGATGAGACTATTCCAAATAATTCAGCATCATTGGTAATGGTAAACAAGCCTCTTGTTTCATCCACGATGGTTGATGTTTTCTTGATAAACTCAATGATGTTGTCACGCTTTTCGCGATAATCTTCTAGTTTCTGTAGTTTGATGCGATAATTGCTCTCGTTTTTGTAAGTATCATCTACATTTTTTTGAAGTTTAATAATTTCGCGGGTAATCGTTGAATTAATTCGTTTTAAGTACTTTTTAATACTTCGTAAAAATCTTGTTTCTCGGGCTTCTTGATAAAAATTAATGTGTCGTTTGAGTTCATTGATATAATCATTTATAAATCCTGGCGTGACTTCCCCAATCTCCATAAAATCTTCAAACATACTGATAACCGCCTCATTAAGACTCACTACATTTTCATGTTCGTAGAGAATATCTAATGAAACTAATTTTCGATATTGCTCTTCAGATAAGTCTTCTCGATTTAATAACTCATTAATGGTAATTTGATCTCTTTGTCCGAAAAGCAATTCAATCACACCACGGTTGTGGTATAAATTTGACAATAAATCTTTTACATTAACCTGTAAACTCATCAATCTTTATGATTTGCGGCTAAAATACGAAGGCTTTAAAGGGTATTAAATTTGTATTATTAACAAAACAGCCGATAATTAACATCTATTTCTAAAAATAACCTCTAAATATCTGATAAATAGAATTTTATATGTTAAAATAAAGTTAATAACCTAGCGTTTTTTATTAAGAAAAAAACAACAATGATTATCCCCAAAAAGGGTTAAAATATTTTCTTAGATTAAATTTTAGAGTAGTTATTCCACCCTCGATTTGCTTGATAAATATTACACGCAAATGCAATAAACAATCACATAGAATGAATAATTTCTTCATGCAAAAAGCGAATGTTAAATTTTTAAAATGATAATGGTTAAACTAATTTTACATTTTTATTTTACAGCCCTAGATTTTACAAAATAAGAAAAGTAAAGAAAATTATATAATACCTGTTGAGAAATAAATGACACTTTTGGATCCGACGACTATAGAGTATAAGAAAAGATTTAAAGACACAATTTATTTAATCAACTAAAAATTACAATCATTTTTTTATTTAACCCGACCAGCACAACAAAAATATTTTTTGAAATATGGTTCATTTAAATCGCTAATCATAACACCTTTTTTTGTACTGGCGTGAACAAATTTATGATTTTGAAGATAAACGCCAACATGCGTTGGTTTTGACGATTCGATATAAAAGAACACCAAATCGCCCTCTCTTAAATCAGATTCTTTTATTTTTTTTACCTCATCAATTAAAACTTTAGTGGAGGATGAAATTTTTTTATTAAACACGGTATAATAAAGCTTAGATGCCAATCCAGAACAATCAATGCCAGTTTTGTCTTTGCCAGCATATTTATATGGTACGCCATGCCATTCATTAATAAATTGATATAAACTGTTGTCAGTAATTTTAGATTCGGAAACGCCCAATATTTCAGAATATTTTTTATTTAAAGAAATATTTTTTGTTGGCGTATTTTTATTATTTCCCTCACTCTTTGCTGAAGTTTCAATCTTTTTAGAAGTTGTACAATCTACTAAACAAATGAAAGTAAAAACAATAAGTATTTTTTTTATATAAATCTTCACCCTATAAAATTACTTTAGAAAGAAAAGCGAAAATTGATTTTATATAATCTTATTTACATCACAATGTTTAAACAAGTCTGTTTTCATTTGGTTCAATTTGTATTTACTTTGTATATTTAAAGACTTATTACAAAATTGTTTCACATGAAATTACTTCAAAACAAAGTGGCCATTATTACTGGCGCATCCAGAGGAATAGGTAAAGGAATAGCGCTTAAATTTGCCGAACAAGGTTGTAACATTGCTTTTACCTATTTAAGTTCTGTAGAAAAAGCCAAAGTTTTTGAAAGTGAATTGGCTGCTTATGGTATTAAAGCAAAAGGATATCAAAGTAATGCGGCCGATTTTAAAGCTGCTGAACAATTGGTAATAGATGTAGTGGCAGAATTCGGCACAGTAGATATTTTGGTTAATAATGCTGGCATTACACGAGATACATTATTAATGCGAATGAGTGAACTACAGTGGGATGAAGTAATCAACGCCAACTTAAAATCAGTATTTAATTTAACTAAAGCCGTTCAAAAGCCAATGCTTAAAGCGCGTTATGGGTCAATTATAAATATGAGTTCGGTTGTTGGCGTTAAAGGCAATGCTGGTCAGGCAAATTATTCAGCTTCAAAAGCGGGCATCATCGGATTTACAAAATCGGTTGCATTAGAGTTAGGCTCTCGAAACATAAGAAGCAACGCCATTGCCCCTGGATTTATTGAAACTGAAATGACAGGCGCTTTGGATGAAAAAGTCGTACAACAATGGAGAGACTCAATTCCCCTAAAAAGAGGAGGAAGTGCCGAAGATGTTGCTAATTTAACTTTGTTTTTAGCAAGTGATTTGAGTTCTTATATCACAGGCCAATGCATTAATGTTTGTGGCGGTATGCTCACATAATGATTTTGTATTAGAAATAATAAAGTGATATCAACTAATTTATATCCTTAACACATGCAAGTTATTTCTAATTATCCTTGGTATTATTTTTTAATTTGTTTGCCTGTCGGATTAATTTTTTCAGGCATTCTATATTATAAAAATAAAAAGAATGTTGAAAAAAATTCAGCGTTATTAATCTCACTCTCGTTATTACGGTTTCTGTCAGTTAGTTTAATCGTCTTTTTACTATTGGAAGTGTTTATTAAATACCTCATCAATGAAACAGAAAAACCAACCATCATCATTGCGCAAGACAATTCGAATTCTGTTATTGCGGGAAAAGATTCATTAGACATTAAATCAAATTATGTAAAAGCATTAAATGATTTAGTTGCCAAAGTAAAAGAAAAATATGATGTAAAAATTTACCAATTTGACTCTGAATCTAAACCAACAGAAACTTTTGATTTTAAAGGAAAAGAAACTGATATTTCAAAAGTAATAAGTGATATTGAAAAGAATTATTCAAATAGAAATCTTGGCGCTATCATTCTTGCTACTGATGGAATTTATAATAAAGGCACAAATCCGTTATATAATATTACAAAAATTAATGCGCCATTTTACACCATTGCTTTAGGAGATACTACGCCCATTAGAGATGTTTGGATTCAATCTATTAACCATAATGATGTTGTTTATTTAGGAAATACCTTGCCCATAGAGGTTGTTGTAAATGCAACAGATTTAAAAAACAAAACAATTAATATTTCTATCAGTAATAATGGTAAGATTATCAAGACGGAATCTATTAACATTAACAACGAAAATTATACTAAAATATTTAATTACAATATTGAAGCAACCCAAGCTGGTATGCAAAAATATACAGTATCCCTCACAACTATTGCAGAAGATCAAAACATCGATAATAACGCAAAGTCCTTTATCATTGACGTGATTGACAATCGTCAAAAAATTTTGTTTTTAGCTAATGCTCCTCATCCTGATATTGCAGCCATTCAAGAAAGTATTAATTCTTTTCAAACCTATGAAATCGACGTATTTTTAATGTCGGAATTTACCAAGTCCCTAAAACCATATTCACTTATCATCCTTCATCAAACTAATAATATTCCTCAAAGAATATTAGATGAAATTAAAATAAATAGCCAATCGGCTTTATTTATTGGTTTAAATCCTCCGCTTAATCTTTTTAATTTTTCTGTTACCAATTCAGTTGCAAAATTAAATGATGCTGAGCCATCTTTTAATAAAGCCTTTACGCTATTTAACTTAAGCAATGAATTAAAAACCGATTTAAAAGAATGGCCAGCCGTTAAAGCAAACTATACACCCATCAATATTTCAAATAATTCTAATGTGTTGTTAAACCAAAAAATAGGCGTTATCGATACAGAGAATCCTTTATTTGTTTTTACAGAAAATAATGGCGTAAAAGTAGCTGGTTTTTTTGGAGACGGAATATGGCGTTGGAAAATCAGCGATTATTATAATCACGAAAACCATGAATTATTTAATGAATTAATCAATAAAGTAGTACAATACTTATCTGTTAAAGCAGACAAAAGTTTTTTTAGAATTTTTACCAAGAAAGTAATGAATGAAAATGAAAGTCTTGATTTTACAGCAGAGGTTTACAATCAAAGTTATGAATTAACAACCGATCAAGATGTTACCATCACTTTAAAAGATGAAAATAATAAATCATATAATTACACATTTTCTAAAAAGCAAGCGATGTATAGTCTTTCAGCAGGCCAATTTCCTGCTGGCGAATACAAATATGAAGCGAAGACAAAACTGGGAGATAAAGTTTATTCCAAATCAGGTGTTGTCATTATCAAAGAAATGGTTGCCGAAAAAATGAATACGTTAGCAAATCATCGCATTCTTTATCAAATAGCAAATGAGAGCGGCGGAAAGATGTTTTATAAAAATGAATTACAACAATTGCAAAAGGAAATATTACAAAGCGAAAATATCAAATCAATTACCTATACGCATAAAAAATTAATTGACTTAATAAATTTAAAATGGATTTTCTTTTTGATTTTAATTTTGTTTTCTTCTGAATGGTTTTTAAGAAAACGCAATGGAAGCGTTTAACTTTTAAAAAATCAATATGTCAGTTCAAACTTTTCAATTATTAATACTTGGCAGTAGTGCCGCTACACCAACTTCGGAACGAAACCCTTCGGCTCAACTACTGAATATAGCCGAACGATATTTTTTAATTGATTGTGGTGAATCAACTCAAATCCAATTGCGTAAATATAAAGTAAGGATGCAAAGTATCCATCATATTTTTATTAGTCATTTGCACGGCGATCATTTTTTTGGCTTGCCAGGTTTTTTGGCCAGCTTACATTTATTGGGTAGAACAAAAGAACTAACAATTTTTGCACCAGCTCAATTAAAAAAAATTATTCAATTGATTCATAAAAGCTCTGAAACTCATTTATCTTTTCCTATTAAATTTATTGATACGCAACATCAAACAAAAGAATTAATATTTGAAGATGATAAACTTGAAGTATATAGTTTGCCTTTGGAACATCGCATCAGCACATCAGGTTTTTTGTTTAAAGAAAAGCCACTTCCTCGCAGAATAAATAAATTTAAAATAGAAAAATTAAAAGTTTCATTGTCAGAAATGAATAATTTAAAATTAGGTTTTGACGTTTACAGCACAGATGGCGAATTGATAAAAAATAAGGACTTAACTTTTGATCCGCCCTCTCCAAGGAGCTATGCTTATTGCAGTGACACAAGGTTTTTTGAAAGCTTTTCAGAAAACATAAAGGATGTAGATTTGCTATATCACGAATCTACTTTTTTGGAAGAGCATGCAGAAAGAGCATCTCAAACATTTCATAGCACCGCCAAGCAAGCAGCAAAAATGGCCGTTTTAAGTAATTCGAAAAAGTTAATTTTAGGCCATTTTTCGGCGAGATATTCTGATCTTTCAGATTTTTTGGCAGAATCAAAAACGATATTTGAAAATGTAGAATTGGCAATTGAAGGAAAGTTTTTTGACATTTAGTAATTTTCTTTTTTCACTTTTTTAAGGTTTAGCAAATTCATAGGATTAGAAGTTAAACCCGTTACATTTTTATTTATCAAACGAATGACCTGATCGTAATACAAAGGAACGATGGGAGAGTCATCAATAATCATTTGATCCATTTTTTGATACAAATCATTTTTCATTTCACGATCTTGAGTTTTAATCGCTTTTTCAAATAGATTATCAAACTCCAGATTTTTGTAATGTGTAAAATTAAATCCAACAGGCGAAAAGTTTTTACTGTAAAACAAACTCATGAAATTTTCTTCATCAGCATAATCACCAACCCAAGATTTTTTAAAAAAATTATATTCACAGTTTGAAACGGCTTGCTTTAAAACAGAAGCTTTTTCAACACTAATATTGATTTTAATATTATTTTCAGCTAACTGCGATTGTATAAATTCAATTTGTTCTAAGTAATTTTCTGTCGTATACAGTGTTATTTCTGGTAATCCCTTTCCCTCAGGAAATCCTGCTTCTATTAATAATTGTTTTACTTTTTCAGGATCGTATGTAAATCCTTTCACGATTTTATCATTGTAGGAAGGTAAGCCATTTGGAATAAAGCCTGCTATGGCAGGAAAACCAATATTGTTTCTGAAATATTTTACCATTTTAATTCTATCAAAGCCGTAGTTTATTGCTTGACGAATAGCTTTGTAGCGTAAAGGAGACTTTTTTACAATTTCAATATGATCATCGATTAATATTCCTAAATAATCTGTTTTTAAAAAAGGTTGTTTTTGCAAGTTAAATTTAGAAGAGTAAGTGCTTTTTAATAGGCCATTTTTATCTAATACTTCATTGATATTAAATGCATCTGTTCCGCTTAACATATCATATTTTCCACTTAATAATTCCATAAAAGCAGTTTCCCTATCTTTTACAAAAGAGATAGATACGGCATCTAAGTATGGTAATCTATTGTTAAGATCAAATTCAAAATATTTTTCATTTTTAGATAAGACGAGTTTAGTGCCTTCTTCCCATAGTTTAAATTTAAAAGGTCCCGTGCCAACTGGATTTTTCCTGAAATCAACGCCATATAATTCAATTGCTTCATAAGGAATTACCGAAAAATATTTCATGGTTAACACACTTAAAAAAGCACTAAAAGGTTCTTTGAGATTAATAATAAACGTACTATCATTTGGTGCTAAAAAACCTTTATAGTTTGTTTTCTCAGATCTGTCAATGTTTGTAAGAAGAGACAAAGCACTACTAACCCTAGGGTCGTAAAGTCTATTAAACGAAAATACAAAATCTTTCGCAATCACTTTTCTTCCTACTTCTTTTTCAAAGCAAGCATTGTTATGAAAAAAAACATCATTTCGTAAAATAAATTTATACACCAGCCCATCTTCGCTGACCTCCCATTTTTTTGCAATGCTCGGCAAAACGGTCAGCGAATCATTCATTTGTACTAACCCATTAAACAATTGATTGATTGGCCAAATAGCTTCCAAATTACTGGCCGCTGAAGGGTCAAGGCTTGAAATACCAGCCATTTCATTATAATTAAAAACAGTACGCTTATCTTCCTTTTTATTTGATTTATTGCAAGAGGTTTGAAGCAGAATCAGTAGGCCGCTAACAATTATGAATAAAAAGTTTGTGAAATAGTTTTTCATGATAAATATATAATCAGTTTTATCAATATTATATAAATTACTTTAATCACCAATTACGGTAAGACATCATTTTTGCACAATTTAATGTCAATTCTAAATTTTTTTATACATTAGTCATGCGTTTAAAAATTTTAAAATATGAAAAAAATATTTTTTGTCTCATGTTTATATGCAAACATGGTATTTTCTCAGGATAAAAGCTTGTTAAAATTAACACCTGAAATTGCAGCAGCTAAAATTAAATCAGGAAACTATGAAGCAGCTTTATCAGACTATTTGAAGTTATTGAGTACCGATATCAAGAATGTTTCCTACAATTATAATGTTGGTGTTTGTTATTTAAACACTAATTTTAATAAAGCTAAAGCGATACCTTATCTTGAAATTGCCGCTCGTAGCCAAGCAATTGACAAAAACGTCAAATACTTATTAGGAAGAGCTTATCAATTTGCCAATCGTTTTGATGACGCCATTAATGTTTTTGTTAAATTTAAAGAAGAAGGAAAAGGGTCTATTTCAAATCTAACAGATGCGGATCTTCAAGTTCAACATTGTTTAAACGCGAAGGAATTATTAAAATATCCTGTTGATGTAGATTTTCAAAATATAGGAGATAACATTAATTCGGATTTTGATGATTATAATCCAAACATTGATGCAGAAGAAAATCTCATAATTTACAATTCAAAGAGATTTGAGATTGGTGGTGATAATATTAATAGTAAAAAATTTAGAAACATTATTTATAAATCTAAGGCAATTGATGGAGTTTTTTTAAAATCTACCATTGTAGATTTTCCTGGGGTAATAGATACGATTGATTTTGAAGCCATTGGTTTGAGTGCAACAGGAGAGAAATTAGTACTGCATAAACCTGGCGTAGATGGAGGAATTTATATCAGTAATGTTGA
>Ga0315900_10007266_pt1 | contig 14574 bp, 9 predicted proteins | sample LakEriMetagenome_FD_203521 | JGI IMG/M metagenome (GOLD analysis project Ga0315900, IMG submission 203521) | Freshwater fungal communities from buoy surface, Lake Erie, Ohio, United States - Buoy 12 MA114 | ecosystem: Environmental > Aquatic > Freshwater > Lake > Lake biofilm | place: USA: Lake...
CTCGCTGTATTCGGCACGGGCCTTGTCCCACTGCGGTGGATCCCAGGTGATGTAAAGCACGGCCAGGTTGAAATGCGCCTCGCCGTAGGCGGGATCGATCGCCAGCGCGGTCTTGAACTCGCGTTCAGCGCGCTCCAGCAGGCTCAATTTCGTGGCGATGATACCGAGATAGTGGCGTCCGCTGGCGTTGTCCGGACGCTTGGCGAGACTTTTCTCGAAATACGTCATCGCATCCTTCCAGCGCTCTTGTTTGAAGTAGGTGACGCCGAGCGCGAACGCCGCGGGCTCGTTCGCCGGGTCGTAAGCGAGCGCTTTTTGCAGCGAGACCTCGGCCTCATCATGCTTGTTGTCACGCTGGCGCGCCATGCCGAGACCGATGAGCGCGGTGACATTCTTGGGCTCCGCGCGCAACGCGTCCTGGTAAAGCTTTGCCGAGCCTTCGAAATCCTTGCTCATGTAGGCTTCGTTGGCCTGGTTGATGATTTTTTCGACGGAAGTGGGCGCGGGCGGAGCGGCTTTCTTGTCGCTGTCCGCCGAGGCGTTGGCGATGAGGGTGGCCTGCACGCCTTTCGGGCCGAGCAATTCACGCACCACCGGATCAGAGAAGAGCTTCTCCTCGTCCGGCGTCAGGATCATGCGCGCGTTCTTCATTTCCTCGACCTGCTTCACAAGCTCGCCGGAGGCGTTCTCCATCTTTTGCAGTTCGGCGATCATGAGATCCTTCGCCGCCTGCTGGCGATGCTGGGCGCGGAGCTGACGCATGATGATGGCGCGGAGCATCTCGTTTTCCTGCGTCAATTCGGGAGTGGCGGCCATCTTCCCGTCCATGCCGGACTGAAGCTCTTTGAGCTGCTTCGTCAGCTCGGCCACCTGGGTCTGGTAAGCGCCGCTTTCCTTGCGCAATTCGGCAAGCTGCGTCTGCAAACCGGTGAGCTGTCCCCGCAGGTCGGCGATCTCCTTGTCCTTGCGCGTCGCATCAGACTTCAGCGTGGCCACCTGCTTCTCCGCATCGGTCAAAGCTTTCTTCAAACGCTCGTTTTCGGCGATGAGGCGCTTCATCTCGGCGCTGCCGGCCTTTTTCTTCGCCTCGTCGAGCTCCGCCTGCAAACCGAGGCTGCGGGCGCTGGCGGCGTCGCGCTCCTTGACGGCCACCTCCTTGTCCTTGATCGCGGTATCACGCTGTTTGACAGCGTCATCTCGTTCCTTGAGGATTTTGTCGCGCTCCTGCTCGATGACATTGATTTTCGCCGAGGCAGCGGCGAGCTTTTCAAACGCGTCCTTCGCGGCGGACTCCGCGGCCATGAGGCGCTGGCCGGTTTTGCGAACTTCGAGATCCACGGCCATTTTCTCCTCCATGAGCTTGTCGAGCTGGGCCTGGGCGGCACGGCCCGCTTCCACATCCCTGGCCATCTGCAGGACGTTTTGCTCCAAGGCGGCGGACTTTTTGCCAAGCGCTTCACTTTGCGCGCGAGCGGTGGTGATCTCGCCGGAAGCCCATTGGTACCACTGCTGCCATTTGCCAAGGTCGAGCTGCATCTGGTTGTTCTGCGTCTCGAGTTCGAGCACGCGCTTCTTGTACATCGCCTCCCACTGGCCGAGCATGTCGCTCAGGCTCGGCAATCCGCCTGAGGAAGAAGGAGCAACAGCAGGCGCGGTCTGCGCCAGCATGCCGGGGGCCGGAATTCCTGCGGCTCCAGCCGCCACGGGCACATTGCCTGGCGAGACAGGGGTTAAAACCTGGGGTGTCGGAGACATCGCCGGCTGCGGGGCCACCTGCTGAGCAAGCCGCGTCTGAATGCGGGTGAGGGAATCCTGAATCTTCTGCTGGCGTGCGGCGCGCATCTCCGGCTGCCACGCCGGGTAGTTGCGCGCGATGCTGTCCATGATCTCGCCAGCCTGCTTGAATTTAGTCTGCGCGAGTGAGAAGTCGCCCGCAGCCTCGAGCTTGGCGGCCTCGTTGTTGAGTACAAAACCACGGAAGTACTGGTCCGCCACCTCGCTGCTGGGGTCGATGGTCTGGGCACGTGTTGCGGAGACGGCCGGAAGGAAAGCCACAACGAACGTGAGGACTTGAAGGAAACGATTCATGGGGTTTGCGGGAGGGGGTGCGATATTACCGCCTCCGGTCCTCTTTGGCAATGGCCTTGGCGGCCCCCTACCCCTGCCGCCGCCGCAGGACGGCCACCCAGCGGTCCACGGACTTGCCCGAAGCATCCTTGAGGGCGCGACTGGCCTTGTTGCGCTTGTTGCTCACGACCTCCATGCCAAGCGCCTCCAGCGCCCGCAGGGCCAGCTGGTGCTCGACATCGAAGTAGCTGGTGATGACGAGCATGCCGTCAGGTCGGAGCTTGGCGATGCCCTGGTCGAAAATTTTCTTCCACAGCTCCTGCCCGTGCCAGAAGTTCTGATGGCGGAGGAAGACCATGTTGAAATCGTCGCCCAGTTCCTTGTGCTGATCGATCTTGGTGGCGTCTTCAATCAAAAACTGCGCGGGCAGATGGCGATGCGTCTCGCGTGCCTGCCGGATCTCGCGGATGCGGATGTCAGCGCCGACCATTTCGACCGGTCCGCCTTTCGTGAGGTCAGAACCGACCTGGATCAGCGTCTCGGCCTCGTCGCAGCGTCCGCAGGCGAGATTCAGGATGCGCATGTCCTTCTGCACCGCAGGCAGATGCGGTGAAAGGGAGTCGTGGAGGAGGGATTTGAGCTTTGCCATGTCCTCCTGGATGGCGTTTTGCGGCTGAGGCAGATCGGAAGATGATGGGATGATCATGCTCATAACCACACTTTGAAGCGATCAGAACTTCAATTCCTCGCCAAAGATCATGCGTGCCGCCTGGGCCACGTCTTTGTCGCCACGACCGCTCAGGTTGACGAGGATGATCTGGTCTTTGCGCATCGTGGGGGCGACTTTGCGCACTTCGGCGATGGCATGGCTGCTCTCGAGGGCGGGGATGATGCCCTCGACCTCGCTGAGCTCGCGGAAGCCGGCGAGTGCCTCGTCGTCCGTGGCATAGTTGTATGTCACGCGGCCCTGGTCGTGCAGCCAGGCATGCTCGGGACCGATGGCAGCGTAATCGAGGCCGGCGCTGACGCTGTGCGTGAGCTCGATCTGGCCGTCAGCGTTGGCGAGCAACCATGTCTTGGTGCCTTGCAACACGCCGAGGCGGCCGCCTTGGAAACGCGCGGCATGTTTTTCGGGCTGGATGCCTTCGCCACCCGCTTCGACGCCGGTCATGCGCACGTCCTTGTCGTTGAGGAAGGGATGGAAAAGACCGATGGAGTTGCTGCCGCCACCGACACAGGCAACGAGCAGATCAGGCAGGCGACCTTCGCGTTCCAAAATCTGCCGGCGCGCCTCAACGCCGATGACACGGTGAAAATCGCGCACCATCATCGGGAACGGATGCGATCCGAGCGCGGAGCCCAGGATATAATGCGTGGTGCGCACATTCGTGACCCAGTCGCGCATGGCCTCGTTGACGGCCTCTTTAAGCGTGGCCTGTCCAGCGGTGACGGCGACGACTTTGGCCCCGAGGAAGCGCATGCGGGCGACATTGAGCGCCTGGCGCTCCATATCGACCTTGCCCATGTAAATCGTGCAATCGAAGCCGAAGCGCGCGCAAACCGTGGCGGTGGCGACACCGTGCTGACCGGCGCCGGTTTCGGCAATGATGCGTTTTTTGCCAAGACGCTGAGCGAGCAGGATCTGGCCGAGGGCATTGTTGATCTTGTGCGCCCCCGTATGCAGCAGGTCCTCGCGCTTGAGATAAATTTTCGCGCCGCCGAGTTTTTCGGTCCAGCGTTCGGCAAGGTAGAGCGGCGTGGGCCGCCCGACGTATTCGTGGAGCAGGCGGTCGAGCTCCTTCTGGAACGCAGGATCGGCCTTGGCCTTCTCGTAATGGTCTGAAAGCTCGGTGAGGGCCGCCATGAGCGTTTCAGGCACAAACATGCCGCCGTACGGACCGAAGTGGCCGTGGGTGTCTGGCATCACAGGAAGCGGAAGGATCGAGGCGGCGGTCATGGGGTGGCGAAAGTAGAACGGATGCCGTTTTTGGCAACGTCCACCCTGCAATACGCCTGCAGAACCTTCCCGATCACTCCTTCGTGGCCCCGCCTTCGAGCGCGGCGAGCTTTTTCTCCAGCTCACGGACGCGTTCGATCAATTCTGGGATGCGGGCGGGCAGGCTGAGCATTTTGCGTCCTTCCATGAGCGGACGGGCCGGGTAGCCAGTGTAAGCACCGGGCTGCAGCACGTTTTTGGTGACGCCGGATTTGGCCAGGAACATGACCTGGTCACCGATCTCAAGGTGACCGGCGACACCGACCTGCCCCCCCATGGTGACGTAGTTGCCTAGGCGGGTGCTGCCGGAGATGCCGGTCTGCGAGACGATGATGCAGTGCTTTCCAATCACGCAATTGTGGCCGATCTGGACGAGGTTGTCGATCTTGCTGCCTTCCCCGATCCATGTGCGGCCAAATCGGGCGCGGTCGATGGTGGTACAGGAGCCGATTTCAACGTCGTCGTCGATCTGAACAATGCCAACCTGGTCGATCTTCTGGTGGCGGCCTTTGACGAGTTCGTAACCAAAACCGTCCGAGCCGATGACCGAGCCGCTGTGCAGAACGACTCGGTTGCCGAGAACACAGCGGTCTTTGATGACCGCGTTCGCGTGAATGACACAGTCCGTGCCGAGTTTGACTCCCCGACCAATGAACGCACCCGCGTGAATGGCACAGCCAGCGCCGATAACCACGCCGCTTTCAATGACGGCATTCGGGCCGATGCTCACCCTTTGCGGATCAAACAACACATCATTGGCAACCACCGCGGTCTCATGAACGCCGGGCACGAAAGCGACGGAAGGCGGGCCGAAGAAGCGGATGACGCTGGAGAAGGCAAGCGTCGGGTTTTTGACACGGATTAACGCGAGATCTGGCGGCGCTTCCGAAATGTCCTGATCGTCGGGGACGAGCGCTGCGGTAGCACGGGTGGTTTTGAGCGCCGGGAGGTAGCGCACGTTGCCAAGGAACGTGACCTCTCCCTCGACGGCATCGGTGATGGAATTCAGGCCGGTGATGAGCCTTTCAGCAGATCCGGCGGCAAGTTTGCCACCGACGAGTTCGGCCAGTTTTTGCAGATTGATCGAATTGCTCATGATTGTTGGAAAATGGCGCTGAAAAAGCAAAAAGGCACGCCGCAATCACGCACGACGTGCCTTGGAAAGAACTGCGCCGGCTTATTTCTTCGCTTCCTCAGCCTTGGGCGTGGCAGCCTCCTGCTTTTTCGGTTCGGCGCCGGGAGGCGGGGCGTTCTTGTTCAATTCGACAATAAGCTGGTCGGTAAGGTCGGTGGCCGCGCCTTCTTTGACGTGCAAAATAACCGGGATGGTGGAGAGGCTGACGCCGGTCTTGTCAAAGACGAGGTCGAAGCCCTCGGCCTTGGATTTGTCACGCACGACAACGAGAATCTCCTCATAGAGCCCCTTGCGGATCTGCATGTCCTCCTGCTTCAACTGGGTCTGCCGGCGCTCGGCAAACTCCTGCATCTCCATTTCCATCGAGCGAATTTCCTTCACCTTCTCACCAAGTTCAGCGGCATATTTGTTGCGTTGTTCTGGTGTGATGATGGGGTCTTGGGCCGTTTTTTGAAGCTTGGCCGCTTCGTTGGCGAGGTTTTTGTAAACTGTCTGGCGCTCCTGCATCTCCTGGGCGGCCTTCTCGTAGTTTCCTTTGTACTTCTCGGCCGCAGTCTTGGTCTTGTGAAACTCTTGGAAGACCTTGGACATGTCAATGACGCCAATTTTGAGGTCGGCGGCCAGAATGGATGCCGTGGTTAGGAAGATTGCGGTGAACGCTGTACGAATCATAATGGAATTGGAGTTTGAATGGGATTGATCCGGCGGACAAACAAAATGTCCGACACAATGGGATTAAAACCTGTAGCCCATGTTGAACTGGAACCGGCCAGAATCAGAAAACTGATCTGTGTCCACTGGAATAGCATAATCCACGCGGATAGGACCGATGGGCAGGAACAGACGCAGGCCGATGCCGATATCGGAATAAATATCGCCATTGCCCACAAAGGCACCCGTGGCTCCGCTGATGCTGCTGACATCGCCGAAGAATGCCACCCGTGGTGCCTTGTCAGCCGAAGCCCCCATGATGTTTACCGGCACCGTATACTCAGCGGAGAGGAAGATGGCAGTGGTTCCACCGAGGGGCTCGCCTGTGTTGTCCTTGGGGCCGGCCTCACGGAAATCAAAGCCGCGCATGTTGTTCGCACCGCCCAGAAAAAGTCGCTCGAAGATTGGCAGCCGTGTGCCGCCCCAATTCTGAGCTGCTCTGAAACTTCCCTCGAAACTCAAGATTGTATCTCCGACCAAGTTAAAGAACTGCTGCCCGGTCACGGATGCTCCATATGCCTCCACATCCAGCGCGGAGGCAAAGACCCCGGCCTCGAATCTGTGACCCGTGCGGGGCAGGAAAATATTGTCTATCGTCACATGTGACCAGGATACATTGAGCTTGCTCTGCATATAGGAACCCGCCTCCTGCCTGATGAGGGCAGTTGCGGCCGGGTCGATGTTATCGATCTGCACCTGCTGCAACGTGATGCCTCCGTCGATGAACGAATGCTCTCCGGTCTGCTTGCGCAAGCTGACCGCAGCCCCCGCCTCGGTCTGGTCAAACCTGTTCGAGATGAAAAACAAGTTCCGGTAGAACAGATCGACGGTCAGGGCCAGCGGACGCCCCATGAACCACGGCTCGGTCCAACTCACGCTCGCGTCACGACGCAAGGCACCAGCGCGGATGTTGGCATTGAAACGCTGGCCGCCGCCACGGAAGTCCTTCCAGTCAGAGATGTCGAAGTTGGTCTGCGTGACGGCAATGAACGCGGTCAGGCTGTCGATCGAGCTGAGGCCGGCACCGAAGTTCACCGTGCCAGTGCTCTGCTCGACAACGTTGATGTCCACATCCTTATATCCTTCGTTGAGGGAAGGCGTGTTGCGCACATCGACGGCGCTGAAGTAATTCAGGTTTTGCAGGCGGTTTTTGCCGGCTTCAATCTTCACCGTATTCAATTCCTCACCGGGCGCGAAGGGCAGTTCCCGGCGGATGACCTCGTCCTTCGTGACGGAGTTGCCCGAGATGTTGACCTTGCTGATGTAGGATTTGGCACCCTCGGTGATGCTGTAAGCCACCGCAACCTGCCCGGGGGCGCTTTCGAGAATGCTGGTTTCGACGCGTGCGTCCGCATAACCACGCGATCCATAATAATCCTGGATCATCTTCTCGTCGGCTTTCACAAAACTGCCCTTATAAGGAAAGCCCGCCTCCTGTCGGATACCCTTCATCAGTTCGTCCTGCGAATAGATGGTATTGCCTGAAAGGGTCACGCCCGACACATCATAACGCGCCCCCTCGCTTATCACATAAACAATGTCGATTTCCTTCGCGGACACTGGCTCGCGACGCACTTCCGTGACCTTGGCATACACATAGCCCTCGTCCTGGAATGACTGCTCGATGATTTTGATGTCTTCCTGAAGGTCCTGGTTGTTCAGCTTGCCTTTTTTGCCCCAAAGATTCCAGAAGTGATGCTCTTTGGATTTGAGCTTGGCGCGCAGCTTGCGGGCGCTGATGGCGGTGTTGCCCTCGAAACGGATGTCATGGATGATGCCGCGGGCTCCTTCGTCGATTTTATACACCACGCTGGAGAAACCCTCGCGTGCGGACTGGGCGATCTCATAGCTCACGATCACATCGGAGTAACCCTTCTTCTCATATGCCTCGACGATCTTCTGTTGTCCGGCGGTGAGTTTTCCATCGTCCACAGGATCGCCGATGTTGATCTCGCTCTTTTTGATCAGATCCTTGCTGTCAAAAACGGTGTTGCCCAGGAAGGCGATGTCACCAATACCGCCTCGACCCGTGATCTCGACGATGACCTTCACCCCGCCGGCCACGTCCACAGCGCGGATGTCGAGATTTTCCACGGCACCGGTGCTGTAGAGGGCGCGGATGTCGCGCTCCACGGCCTCGTCTGTGAATGGCTGTCCCACACGCGTCGAAAGCTGGCTGCGCACCCGGTTTTCATCCAACTTCACACCGCCCTTGAGGATGATCTGCACATCCTTGACGATTCTCTTCATGTCCGGTGCCACCGGGATGACGCTCTGGGCCTGAACACGACAAGGAGCGGCAATCATCAGGCTGAGGGCTGTCGTGACGAAAAGAGCGAGACACGACTTGGAGAAAAGGCCTTGATTCATGAGTTAGAGTAGGGACTTGGGAAAAGGGGCAGCCGTCAAAATCGACGGTCACAGCCTGTGGGCACCGGAAGCCGCATTACTGCTTCCTGAGGGCTTCGCGTCAAGGTGTAAGTTCTTCCCGAATTCCTGCCTGCTTTCGCATAGTTGAGAGCATTCCGCGCCTCATAAAATTGCGTGAGCAAGCAAACCTTCTTCGGAAACCACTGGGAGTTTAGGGTCTGCAGGGTAAAAAGAGAATCACCCCACCCCTCGCATGCCCCGCATCCTCACCCGTGATTATCTCCAGCTTCACCTTGTCGTGCTGGCGTGGGGTTTAACCGCGATTTTGGGGAAGCTCATCATCCTCGCCCCGGTGGATCTCGTCGTGGGACGCACAGCGCTGGCGGCGCTTGGTTTCGCGTTGCTCGCCCGCTTCTCGCGGCGAAGTTTGCGCATCCCGCGAACGCGCATGCTCGGGATGCTCGGCGTTGGCGCCATCCTCGGCATGCACTGGATTTTGTTCTTCTGGTCCGCGCGGCTCGCCACCGCTTCGGTCTGCCTCGCCGCCATGCCCACGTCGATGCTCTGGTGCTCCATCATCGAGCCGCTGATCGACGGCTCTCGGCGCTGGCGGCCGTCAGAGCTGCTGGTCGGTGTCATCATGGTCGGAGCGGTGTGGCTCATCTACGAGGTTGAGTTCCGCTACTGGCTCGGATTCTCAGTCGCCATCGCCGCCGCCGTATTTGCGGCATTTTTCGCCACATTCAGCAAGCAGCAGGTCGCCAAGGACACCCACTGGAGCGTCATCGGCTTTTTTCAAATGTCGGGCGCATGCCTCGCCGCGCTGATATCGCGTCCCTTTCTCGAAAAAGGCCTCCTGCCCGCGTTGCCGGACGCTTCCTCGGCGTTTTGGCTCCTCGTTCTCGCTATGATCTGCACCGTCGCGGCTTACGCGGGCTTCATGGACGTGCTTCGCCGCGTCAGTGTCTTCACCGTGAATGTCATATACAACATGGAGCCCGTTTACGGCATCCTCCTCGCCGCGCTCGTGTTTGGCAGAGCCGAGTTCATGAGCGGGGGCTTCTATGTTGGCGCTGGCATCATCATCGCCGTCGTCCTAGCGCTACCCTGGATGCGCCGCAGGGTGGAGAAATGACCGCGCTGGACACGCCGCGCCGCGTGCGCTTGCATCACGCCCACGCGTGAACCGCCTCCGCCACATCCTCGTCTCCGCCTCCGCCGGTTCGGGCAAAACATACCAGTTGGTGCGGCGGCATCTGCATCTGCTCGCGCTCGGGCAGAAGCCGGAGGGCATCGCGGCCATGACCTTCACGCGCAAGGCGGCAGGCGAATTCTTCCAGCGCATCCTGCAGCGGCTTTCCGTGCTCTCGCAGCACGGCGAGAAGCCGGAAAACTATTTTGGAGGCATGGCTCCGCTGCCCGCGTCGTGGCCGGAGTTCGCCACGTTGCTGCGGCAGGTCACAAGGCGGCTGCACCGGCTTCGGCTGGGCACGATGGACAGTTTTTTCGCCAACATCGCCGCCTGCTTCCCGCTAGAGCTCGGCCTGCCGCTTGGCGCGAAGGTCATGGCCGAGGATGAGACCGCGCAGGCGCGCCATGAGGCGCTCGACGCGCTGCTGGAGCGCATCCACGCCTCGCGGGATGAAGCCGCCGCACGTGCCCTGTTGGAAGGCTTCAAGCAGGCCACCTTCGGCGTCGAGGAACGCAGTGCGGTGAGCAGCCTCGAGACTTGGATCAAGGAACACCACACCACCTGGCTCGACGGCGATGGCGTCTCGTCCTGGGGCATGCTTCCCGGCGTTGATCTCGCGAAGGAGGACGATCTCGCCTCCGCGTTGGATGATTTGAGGGATCGTTTTGTGCCGCGCACGGATGAAGGTGCCCGCTTTTTTGAGGAATTGCTGATCCAGGCGGCGGGATGGGAGGCGGGAACGTCGCCGCCAAAACGTGTGGTGTATTTTTTGGAGAAGACGGCAGCGGTCTGGCAGGAACTGCATGCTGGCAAAGCCGAGATCGCCTGGGGACGCGGCAAAAAAACCGAACTCTGCGGCGAAACGGCCCGTACCTGGGTCCGCGTGGCCGCCGCGCTGCTGAATCGCGAGCTTCGCTGCCGCGCGCAGCGCACGCGCGGGATGGCAGCGCTGATGGAACTTTATGAATCCGAGTATGCGCGGCGTGTGCGCTCGCGCGGAAGGCTTTCCTTTGCCGATGTTCAGCGTCTGCTCGCCGAGGCGACGGACAGCAGCGCGGAGTGGATCGACAATGAGAGCGGCGATTTGTGGTTCCGGCTCGACGGGCGCCACGACCACTGGCTCTTCGACGAATTTCAGGACACCAGCCGCGTGCAGTGGAACGTCGTGCGCGGACTCGTGGACGAGGTGATGCAGGACGACTCCGGCAGACGCAGTTTTTATGCCGTCGGTGATCCGAAGCAGTCGATCTACCTGTGGCGGCAGGCGGAGCCGGGGTTGTTCGACGAAGTTCAGAAAAACTGGCCCCGTCATGATGCGGAAGGCCTGCACATGGACACGCTCAGCCAGTCCTTCCGCAGCGCTCCGGCCGTTCTGGACATGGTGAACGCGGTGTTCGCGGACAAGGGCGCGATCGAAGCGCTGCTGCCCGGCTGCACGAACGGTTTCGCTTTTGAAAAACATCAGGCGGCGGAGCGCAATGAGCATCTTTCGGGCTACGCGGCGCTGCTCGGTGTTCCGCATGAGGAAGGCGTGCGCAACCCATCGACCACGCCCGCAATCGTCGCGTTGTTAAGGGAAATCCGCCCGCTGGAGCGCGGTTTGTCGTGCGCGGTGCTGGTGCGCGGGAACAAGGACGCGAACGAGATCGCCGAGGAGCTGCGCGCGGAGACGGGCATGGAGATCGTGTGCGAATCCCAGCAGCATCCGGCCACGGACAACGCGGTGACTCTTTCCCTGCTCTCCCTGCTGCAACTAGCCGCGCATCCGGGAGACACGCTGGCGCTGGAGCATCTGAAAATGACGCCGCTGTGGCCGCAGATCGAGTCTGGTGAACAAAAGTGGCCACTGACCGCGAGTCAGGTGCGCAATGAGGTGTTTGAGCACGGCTTCGTAGGCTTCACAGAGGTCTGGACGCGGCATCTGCGCGCCTTGCTGCCGGAGATGGACGCGTTTCACGAGCTGCGGCTGCGCCAGTTCGGCGAGATCGCCGCCGAGTTCGACGCGGGCGGCTCGCGGGACATCGACGCCTTCATCAAGCATGCGCGCGAGACGCCGATGAAGGTGCGGGGTGCTTCAAACGCGGTGCAGGTGATGACGATTCACAAGTCGAAGGGCCTGGAGTTCGACGTGGTGATCCTGCCGGACCTGAATGGCACGACGATGAACGAGGTGCGGCGTCGCTCGCTGATCGTAAACCGCGAAGCGGGGCGGATTTCGTGGGTGCTGCAGGCGCCGCGGAGTGAATTCACACCACTGCATGAAGGTTTGAGCGCGGAACTGGAGCTGTCGCGGCAGCAGGCGGGTTTTGAGTCGCTCTGCCGGTTGTATGTGGCGATGACGCGGGTGAAACGCGGCCTGTATCTGATCGCGCAGCCACCGCCTAAGAAGGAGGACGCGGCGATGAAGGAGGCGCAGTTTTTGCGGAGGACTTTGGGCGCGTCGGATGCCGGACAGGAATGTCCGTCCTACTCCATCGAGTGGCAGACGGGTGATCCGGCGTGGTTTGCGGACTCAATTCGCGAAGAACCAAACCAGCCGGGTATCAAGATTGTCTCGCGTCCGCTGGGTGAGCTGCTGCGGGAGTTCCAGCCGCTGGCGAAGCGTGTGACGCCTTCAGGCGAGGAGGAATTCCGCATGAAGGGCAAGGTTTTGTTCAGCGAGGGCCGCGAGCCGGGTCGCAGGCTGGGAAGCCTCGTCCACGAGCTGCTGGCACACGTCGAGTGGTGGGACACGCGGTCGGATTTCGCGGCGCTCGAATCACGCTGGAAGGCGGCGGGGCTGCTGCGCGGCGAGGCGATCGAGGCGACCGCCGTTTCGATGGTGCGCGAGGTTTTGCGCTCGGAAGCGGCGGCGTTCGCGTTTGCAAAACCCGGGCCGGACGCCGTGGCGTGGCGGGAGCGGCCGTTTGACCTGATTCATGAGGGGAACTGGATCAGCGGCGTGTTTGACCGTGTGGTGGTGCTGCCGGACGCGGTGAGGCTGATTGACTTCAAAACGGACGAGGTGGCCGATGAGGCGGCGCTGGAGGAAAAAATCGCGGGTTACCGGCCGCAGATCGCTCTTTATCGGAAGGCGCTGGCGCGACTGACAGGCCTGAAGCCGGAAAACATCGAGTGCGCGCTGCTTTTTCTGCGCAACGGACGGCTGGCGGAGATTAGATGATTTTTTTGAATCCAGGGCGTGTTTGGCGACGCAAAAACTTGTGTGATCGCGCTGGCTCTGGCATGGAATCCGCCTCTCATCGGCCCTGCGGCGCGATGCGCGCCAATCCCCATGCCCCAAACCGAACTCAGCGAAGAAGACCTGCTCCTGCGTGTGGCACGCAAGGACACGCGCGCCTTCGACCAGCTCTACGACGCGCTGGCCCCGAGGCTGTACGGCCTGCTGCGGCAGATGCTGCACGATGAGCGGGAAGCGGAGGAGGTGATGCAGGACAGCTTTGTGCATCTGTGGGAAAGCGCGGGTGGCTTCGATCCCGAGCGCGGCCGTGCCTTCACCTGGGCGGTGATGCTGTTCCGCCACAAGGCCATCGACCGCATGCGCGCGCTGGGCCGCCGCACCCGTCTGGTGGAAAGCGCCGCGCTGGAGCAGGCGGCGCTGTCCGCGCAGCCGCCCTCCGCCGACGAGGGCGTGATGGCCGACGAGCGCCGTGGCGTGGTGCGCTCCGCACTGGACGAGCTGCCGAAGGATCAACGCCAGTTGATCGAATGCGCGTTTTTGAAAGGCCTGACCCACCACGTGATCTCGGAGTCGCTCGGACTTCCGCTCGGCACCGTGAAGACCAACATCCGCCGCGGGCTGCTGCGCCTGCGCGAACTGCTGAAAGGAGGCTCCGATGGACGAACGCTCTGAAGAACTGGCCGCGCTGAACGCGCTCGGCATGCTAGAGAGCGATGAAAAACGCGTCCTCCACGGCTCGTGCGTGACGGACAAGGATCTGCGCGCCTTTACAGCCGAACTGGAGGCCACGGCCGCAGAACTCGGGCGTCTGGTGGCGCATGTGCAGCCGCCTGCGGACATGAAACGCCGGATTCGCGCGAAAATCCGCGCCCGCAGCGGCAGGTTCTCATCGGTCTCGCCCGGCGTGATGATCGGCGCCCTCGGCTGGGGTCTGGCGGCGGCGCTGGCCGTCGCCTCGGTCTGGCTGTGGAATGAACGCGGCAAGCTGGAGCGCGAGCTCGCCAACGCCTCGGACATGATCGCCAAGGTGCTGCCGGCCGCCGACACGAACAAGGGACAGGTGCAAACCCTGGAGCAGACGCTCAAGAACATGCGCGATGATTTTGAGAAAAAGCAGGCCGCGCTGACCACGGAGATCGACACGCTGCGCAAACGCGAGACGGAGGCGCAGGCCAGGATCGCCCAACTCGTCGCCGAGGCGGAGGAGATGAAAAAGCAGGACGCTCAGTCACAGCTCCAGATCGCCACCTTGCAAAGTGAGGTCTGGGAATACCGCCGTGCCGAGATGATCGTGGTCTGGGATGCCCGCCGCAGCCAGGGTGCTCTGATGCTGGACAAAATGCCGAAGGTGGAGGCCGGGAAGGACTACCAGCTCTGGGTCGTTGATCCGAAAAGCCCTGAGCCCGTCAGCGCCGGCGTGGTGAAGGTGGATGACAAGGGCTCGGCCAAAACCTCCTTCAAACCCGTCGCCTCCGTGAGCAGCGCCGCAAAATTCGCGATCAGCGTGGAGGCCAAGGGCGGCGTGGAGAAGAAGGCCGGACCGGTCGTGATGATGGGGCCATGAGCCGTTTTGGATCGCAATGACGAAGTCCGAACTGACAAGAAATTCGGTCATTCGGCCTTCATTCGTCGTTCTGGTTTCGGATTTCGTCATTCCACGATCATCTCCCCTTTCATCACCAGCCAGTGCCCCGGGAACGTGCAGATATACGGATAGCGGCCTTTCGCGGTCGGCGCGGTGAAGCGCAGCACCTCGCGGTCGCCTTGGTTGAGCATCTTGGTCTTGTGCAGGATCTTCGGGGAGTCGGGGATGAAGCCTTTGGCGAAGCCGTCGGGCGTTTTGGCCATTTCGTTGCCGGCGAGGCCGACTTCGTCCGCTGCGCCGGGCTGGACGATGAGGAGATTGTGCGGGGTGACGTCGG
>Ga0315900_10007267_pt1 | contig 14570 bp, 20 predicted proteins | sample LakEriMetagenome_FD_203521 | JGI IMG/M metagenome (GOLD analysis project Ga0315900, IMG submission 203521) | Freshwater fungal communities from buoy surface, Lake Erie, Ohio, United States - Buoy 12 MA114 | ecosystem: Environmental > Aquatic > Freshwater > Lake > Lake biofilm | place: USA: Lake...
TAATCCTGCAGCTGCTGCCATTGCTGGACATGCTGCTGATGTTCCACCAAATCCCATATAACTTTCTGCTTTATATCCAGAAGCACCAGTTCTATCTACTGTCCATACTCCAACACCAGGTGCCGCAGCATATAGTTTAGTACCATAATTACTAAATGCGGCACGTTGATTATTTGATGCAATTGCACCAACAGCCATTACTGAAGGATATGCAGCTGGTAGTTGAGTAAACTCAGACTGATAGCTGTTACCAGAACTAGCAAAGATTGGAATACCTTTTCCATCTCTTGCCATAGTTCTAATTTGATTAAGGCCATTTGAAAATGCAGGTTTTTCTGATCCTCCTCCCCATGACATAGATACAGCAACACAATCTGGATTAGCCAGAATTTTGTTTACTGCCTTCATAAGAATGGTATCAGATGTCATAAAACTACCTCCACTAGTACTGTTCATACCAATATGTAGGAACTGTACTTTAAGGTGGTTGTTGCTGATTGATTTACAGCCGATGTCATTTCCAGTATTAGCACAAATAACCCCAGCACAACATGTACCGTGTTTCTCATATTCACTAATAGGATTTACATCTGGTGTATCAAATACACAGTTCCATGAGGTTGAACTAATACGGCCTTGCAAATCCTCGTGCATAGTTTCACATGCAATGTCAAGGACAGCTACTTCTTTTACTACACCAGCAGGTAGAATTTCCCATGCTTCAGCAGCTCTCATATTAGCAAGATGCCAATGACCAGCATATGGGGTTTCGGCATCCATAGATACCGGTGCAATATTATCTGGCTCTACACTAATAAACAACCCAGTAGCCATAATATTTCCGTAAAATGAATCAAAAGGAACAAAGTCAGGAACTTCAACAAAGAATGTTTTTGTTAACTCAAAAGAATCTTTTACAACTAAATTATTAACCTTTAGATAGTTACTTCCTTCAGCATAGTCTTTTGCAATAAGAATTGCAAGTCCAGTTGGAATACTATCTAAACTAGCATCTACTGTATCTGCTTGAGATACTTTTGTTGGATCAGGTGTTACAGGTGTATCATCCTGAAAAACAATAACATTAAACGGTTCATAGACAGCAAGAACATTTGCTTTGTTCTTGTTTTTTTCAAAGGATTTCTTGTCCTTGAATTTTACGGAGTTGATTTTGCTCATGGTTTTTGTTTTGTGACACAAGTAAGTCCTAGCAAAGCTAGGACCTACCGCATCAAATTTATATTATAAAAGTAATAACTTTTTACTGATTTACAGTAATTGTTGAGTAATTATTAGTAGGATTAAAATCAGTACCACCATTTACAGTATTGATCTGGAAGTAGCCTGTTGCAGGGAACTGAGAAGGAGGAGTATTGTATGTTTGATTTACAATTCTGCTCTGTCCTGGTTGAATCGGTGATGTTGCCGAAGTTGTTCCTGTCCAAGTAAGAGTTGAGGTACTAGATGCTCCTCCAACCCATCCTCTAGTAATACTAGTTGTTGTAATAGGAACAGTACCTGTATTGGTATACTTAACTTGGAATAGTCTACCAGAAGGTGTAATATTAACAGACAATATTTCAACTGCAAGGTCAGTACCTGGGCAGTTAGCATATGTAATAGTAAACCCAGTTGCTGAACTAATAAATTCAGTGGCACCATTAGAAATAATTTGACCACAGTTTGTATGTAATGTTGCTCTCACAATCAACTTGGTAGTACTTAACAATGATGTATTATTAGAAATTGTAAGTGGCCATGTGTACAAATCTGTTGTGTTATTAATCGGGAAAGTATGGCTATCCAAAAGGAAATCAGTAGATGTCAAGAAATTATCTGCAGATGCGTAATACTCAAGAGTAACTGCAGTAACCTGTCCCCAAGTAGCTCCAGATCCAGCTACTTCTGTTTCAACAACTGCAAGACCTCCACAGATTACCGCAGGATTGGGAGTAATACTATTAATACCAACTGTAACAGTCAAATCTTCAACAGGACTGATAAGATCAATTGCAGCTTGTACTGCATCTTGCATTCTTACAATACCATTACCAAGATCTACTGCGGCAAGTGATGTGTCTTCAAAAATTGTCTGAATTTGACCTACAGTAAGTGCAGGATTTACAGCACGTAGACAAGCAGTAATAGAACCCATGATAGCTGCTGATGCAGATGTACCATTAAATAAGGTTTGTGCATAGTTGGTAAAATTAATATCAGCAACCGGTGCCAAAGATGGATCAGCTAGTGCAGTACTAAATCCTGCAGGACCAGTTCTATCTGTTGTTCTAATACCAAGACCAGGGGCAGCTGCAAAAATTCCTGAACCTTTATTTGAAAAATAAGCTCTAGCATTTGTTGAATCTGATGCACCAATTGCATAAACAAATGGATCAGCCGCTGGATAAGGTAAATCTGTAGTATTACTATTACCTGCAGCAGCAAAAATTGGAATACCAGTACAGTTTCTAGCTTGTGTAGCCATGTATTCAAGTACAGGGCCAATAATTGCAGTCATGGCACTAACAGATGCAACAGATGTTACAGTCCATGGAATAACAACTGCAGCACAGCTTGTATTAGCCTGAGCACGATACAATCCTTCAAGTGCCCATGCTGGAGTAGTATAAAACCAGTTTGCAGCATTAGCTCTGTATCCAATTCTTAATACCTGAGTCTTAACATAGTTATTAGATACAGACATTGTATAGTTTTGATTCAGGTTATTTGCTGAAATAATACCAGCCAATGGTGTACCGTGTCTTTCATATGTAGATTGAGGGTTTACATCATAATTATTATTTACAATGTTCCAAGAATTTGTGCATTGGTCACGATTACTTGCTCTTGTGCCGGAAGGTGGTGCAAATACAGGATCCTCAGTAGATTCGCATCCACAAGTACCAAGTCTACCAACAAGATCGGGATGGGCAGTTTGAACACCCTCATCTAAAAGAACAACTTCAGGCAAATAACAGCAGTCATTAATACCAATAGTTCTGCTTCCTGTGGGTGGTGCAAAAACAGGGTCAGGATCACCAAAACAAGTGGCGTTATTATCAGCATAAGGACTCATGAGGTTCCATGCTTCCTGTGCTTCTACATTACCTAAATGCCAGTGTTGGCCATAGGTAAATGCGTAACATGGTTCTGCTTGAAGCAGAAGATCTTCTTCAATACCAGAATACCATGACAATCCATCCATTTTAGCGCCAAGGGATGCATAAGTTAGTCCTTTAGGGATCTCGACAATCATCTTACCGAAGTTAAAAAGATCTCTAAGGACAGTTACTTTGTTAGCAACCATCCATGCAGTTGCCGCCTCAGCTGTAGTTCCACCAATAGCACTCAGAGTTACAACAGCTTTGTTTGTTGGTTTCTCATCATAGCTAGAAAACAAAATAGTGTTTTTAATTTTAGTTGCTCTTCCAGGATTTGGAGAAGCATCATCTACAATAACCATCAACAATGGTTCGAATGACTCGAGAACTGTTGATGTAGTTTTAGCTGTATTAAAGCTAGTTAAATCTTGATAAAATACCGCTTTGTACATTTTTATTATGTTTTAGAATTATACTTATAATATACGAAAAAAAGAGATTAAGTTACAAACTTAACTGAAGGATATTTGACTAACCGTGGGGGGTTGAGTAGTCATTAAATACCAGTTTGGGCTATTAGAGGGGGCAGTTCCCTTGTAAGTCCATGCAGTTAACCCGGCACTTCCATCTATATCTGTTACATTTAGATAATCTATGTCTTGAGTAGTTACTCCATTATTTAAAAGGGTAAAGGTTCTTTGAGTTCCTGGAACAGATGACCTCATTATAATTGACCCTAGAGGAGTACCCTGAGAGGTCAAACCCTTTGATAAAATCCAGGTATCTGCTATTTGAATAGTTGTATTAATTGTGGTAAACCTAAGATTGACTCCTAGCGTGTGTCCTGCCGCTGTAAGAAGAGCATTAGCCGATATATCTAGGTTACCTGTCCCTGTGGTAGTCATACCGCTTGATAAAGTTACATTACCAGCAACAATCAGGTTAGCATTGATAGTCAATGTGTTAGTGTATCCAGTACACGTTAAACTTAATAGAGCATTAGTATTAGCACCTACTGTACAGGCTGCCGATGCAGCATTAAAAATCACATCATCCCCCGCAGCAGGAATACCAGGAGGAGACCAACTTGCAGCTGTAGCCCAAGTAGATGCTGTTGTTGCTATCCAGGTTTTAGTTGCCATTTATTATGATGTAAATGCTGAAAATCTTGTTTTTGGGTAAGTCCAAAGATTCCAGTTTAATGTAGTAATCAACGGGCCTTTTCTTGTCCACACAGTTTGTTCAGGACTACTGTCTATGTTTGTTGCTCCCATTCCAAAAACATCTTGGCTTGCACCAAATTTCAAAGTAAAGTTAGCTCTAGCAGCGGCCCCATTGTATTTTGTCATTATACTGGCTGTACTCAAATAAGTCCTACAAATAAAGCTATTTGTTACTGTATATATCAAGCCGCTTGTTGCAATAAGACTAATGTTTGCAGTGCTAGTAGCAGATGTTTGCTGGTAATTAAAATTAGTACATGTCCAACCTGCTGTTCCCTGATAGGTATGTGAATTAGTTGTATTAAATCCATCAAAGTTCATGGTTGTAATAGACACAGGTTGAGTATCATTTATTGTAATAGCAGCCGCTGTTGAAAATTGAGAACCATTTGTTGTATGCCATAATGTGTCAATGACAACACCCCCACTGCCAAATCCGTTTAAAGCAGCTCCTAGCAATCTAAATCCAAATCCAGTTGTTATGAGTGATCCAGATGTGTAAGTAATAGATCCGTTTTGGGATCCAACAAATCCCGTAAGAGTATAATTTCCAGTTATTACAAAGGGGTTGGTCATTCCAAATCCTGTTACACTAGCTGACAAAGTATTAGCCTCACTCCATGTGCCGGTTCCCTGTAAACGAAATGTAGTTGTGCCACTTCTTGACAACCCCGCATTAGCAATACTTTTATTTATATAAATATTATTAGATAAAAGGTTTACTTCTCCTTTAGTTGCCGTACTAAAATTAATTACAGAAAAATCATTTACTACACATATAGGAGAAGATAAGCTACAAGATTGCGCGCTACTTACCACAGCAGTTCTAAGTGATAGATTATTAAAATTAATTCCTGATGTACTAGTAGTAGTTGCAGAAGTTGAACTAGATCCATTTACGTTTACTGTGTAAGTAGCACCTCCTCCAACAAACCCTAAATAAAATGTTCCAGAAGTTGTTACTGTTCCAGCTGTATATGTAAAGTTTGACCCGGCTGCTGTTCCATTTCCTCCGTAAGAGCAGTTATCTCCTATGGTAACCGTTTTTCCTGGGGCATTAATATTGACATTTATGCCAATTGAATGAGGTGCGCTGCTAGTCCATGCTGTATTCCCCGCAATAACAAGTGTGGTTATACTTCCAGCTGTTGCTCTTATGCCAAGACTTGTTGGCGTCCCTATAAGATTAATAAACAAATTGCCATTGCAGGTTATATTAATTGCACCAGCAAACGTAAATTGTAAGGTAGTTCCAGTACCTATGGTTAGATTTCCATTGAAAGTCCAGTTACCTACAAAAGTAACAGTAGGTCCCAGCCCACTAAGTGCAGTACCTATACCAAAGTTATTTGGCCAGGTATAGCCATTACTTGTAAGAGTAAATGAGTTATTGGTTCTTGTATTTATAGCTCCAGATCCAGCAACACCCATAGTAGATGATAGAGTAACAGAACCAGCTGTAGCAGCCGAAGTACTTCCTACCAATATATTATTGGTCATGGTTATAGTATTAGTATAACCAGTAAAGTTTAAGTTACGGCAAACACCTGCTACATTGACTGTACAGGCTGGAGATGAGGCATCAAATGTTGCATCAGTAAAAGCTGTAGGTACTCCAGATCCTGAACCATCTGCCAACCAGTTACTAGCTGTACCCCAGTTTGAATTTGTTGTACCTCTCCAAATAGGCATACTATAACTCTGTTATAATCTCTTCAATCTTTTGTTTTGCAAGCAGTTTGTCTTTCTCTGTAATAATTCTACCTTCAATATTAGACTCTACTTCTTCTACTGCTTCTGGACGAAAGTGATACACTGTAGTTACCACCTCTTCGGTAATATCCCCAGTAAACTGAATAGATATATCAGTAACAAGAAGATCCCCCTCTACTCGCTTCTCTAGGATTGTGTATGTGTGATTGATTGCCATTGTTATTATGTTTTAGTTACAAATATCTGAAGGATTACCCAGGTAACTGTTGTAGCTGAGTTTACATTAAAACCTATAATGTCATTTGCTGCTACTGATGTAGTCCAGCCAGTTAAAGTTGAAGAAGCATTTGTCTGCTGAGAACTTAGGGTTGGCAAAGCTGAACCTGTTATTGTATTAGCTACAGTAGGAATTGTAGGAGAAGCCGCTTTCCAAATATCTATTACAATAGACCCGGAAGCATTAGCAATAATTCTCCATGAGTTTATAGTGCATCCATAGGGTACCTGTACATATCCTTTTTGGCCAACAGTTATTGTTCCCCCAGACCCATCTATGGTAGTACCTATGGTAGCTGAACTACCTCCTGCTGCAATAGTCCAAGATCTATCTGCCGTTAAATCATATGATGTTCCATTAATTGTGAGTATTCTTGAATCTGGAACAGGAGTATATCCCAAAATTGTAGTAATGGATGCTGGTTTCCAAAGATTAGGACTAACTGTAGTATCTCGGTAAAGGACATCATTGTTAACAGCTCCGTTAGATTGGACATCATGAAGCTCATTCATTTCATATCCATTCTGTGGCTTAATATATATCTGCCCATTACCAGCATTTGCTCTTTCTACAATACCTACATATACCAGGTGATTCGGAGCAAATGGTTTAGTAGCTGTTAAACTTCCAGCAGTAGCGCCAAGATATAACTGATTACCGGGACTATAGGCTGCTGTATTTACTCCAGATATAACACCTTGACAAATAACAAACCCTCTTTGATTTGGGGCAATAGATGTAGAAAATACAACTCCGACAGTTTGCGCTGAGGTAGCGTCTGTGGTATTGTAGGCAAGTTTAACACTCATTCTATTACCAGCTGCCCCAGCCGCATATACAGGTTGACCCTTAGTTATAGCTACTGTATCATCATTGGTTACATAAGCAAAAAGCTGGTTAGGTGCTACACCTAAAGTTTGGAAGTTAGTACCATCGTAGATAATAATTAAATCCTGACCTGATACAATATCCCCACCGGTAATCTGAACATTAAACTCTTTAACCAATGTTTTGACACCTAGTCCATTGATATCAATATCAGAGTCGGCATCATTACCGTTAGTAAACTTAATAATATATGCGTCCCCGTCTGTATAACCAGTTACTCCAGCAATGGTTACAGTATAGTTATTTGTTCCAGATGCTATTCCGTATGGTAATCCGCCTGTTGATGGCTGAAACTCTACTTCCCCAGTAGTATTGTTAATTAATGTTAGAACATCACCATTAGTAGCTGTGGCATAATCTGGAGTGCGTATAAACATCTTTGCACCAGTCATCTCCATTTCGGTCAGATTGGTCCCATCATCATATGACCAAACTGTATTATTACTTTGGGGATACAAGCTAAGAGCAGCCGTATTAGTTCCATCGTTGGCTGTAAAGATTGCCTTTTGTTCTGCGACTAAATCAAATGCATAGAGATCTTGGATTGCAAGTGAATGCACATTACTAGCCCCATCAATAATTGTATCTCCAACAAGTGGTCCTCCTAACTGAAAATTATTAGGCGGATTTTCAGTAAGGCCATTATTTACTGTATAGGTATTAATTGTTGGAAACGGTTGTAATGCTCCAGTTCCATCTATGTAATCACTAACTGTACCAGCACCTGTAATAGCAAAAGTACCACTGGTAGTAATAGTAGCTGGAGTAACACTAAATCCTGAAGGTACAGTTATCCCTATAGATGTAACAGTACCTGAACCTCCCCCTCCACCTGATGGAAACTTTATCTTACCATCAGGACCATATACAACTACCCTAGGGAATCCATAGGTATTTCCAGTTGCATCTGTAAGTCCGAATGATCTCATAAGAAACTTATATATGTTCTATTAGCCGCACTTGAGTTAGCAGTAAACATGTAGTTAGTAACTGCTGCTGTAGTAGTTACCTCTATAGTATCCCCAGGCATCAGCATATATGTACTATTATCGCACACTACATCTCCAGCTGCCAAACTAAAATTAAACGATGTAACTGTTGATGCAGGATTTAATCTATTTACTACTAAAGTAATATTATTACCAGCAGAACTAGTAAAGGTAAGCTGTGATACCATAGTATCATATCCATCAGGGCCAGTAAACAATGTATTAGTTCCTGCAGCTAATGTACCTTGCGCATATGTAGGAAACTGTTCGTATGAAGCCATTACTTCTTTCTTTTATTATTACCCTTGCCGTTTCTTGCTCTGTTACTAGACTGCTTTTCTTTAACTAGAGTATTAGATTTGGTATGAGACATATCTTTACCATCCCCATTACCATAGGTACCAGCATCACGGTTTGCCTTATTCAACTTAGCCCTATAGTTCTTCCTTTCTTCTGAAGAATGATACTCCTTATTATAAGCATTCTTTTTTGCCCTAGCTTCAGGATGAGAAGCAAAGTATTTAGCAGACGTAGACTTTCCTTTGGACTTTCCAGCAAGACTATTTCTCATACTTCAAAGATACAAAAAATTTTTGTTACGAAGGTTGTATATTCGCAATAACATCTATCTTTATAGTATGGGTAAAGAAAATATTGAAAAGGCAGCACCTAAGGGTGACATTAAGTTCTCAATAACATTATCTGAAGAACAAAAAAGAGCTAAAGAACTAATCATGAGTACACCCTATAACTTCCTTATAGGTCATGCTGGTAGTGGTAAGACACTAGTAGCCGTACAGATAGCATTAGATCTTTACTTTAAGAGAAGGGTAAACAAGATTATTATAACTAGACCTACCGTCTCCACCGAAGATAACGGATTCTTACCCGGATCAGAAAAAGAAAAGATGGAACCATGGTTAGTCCCTATCAAGTCTAACATGAGGAAAGTCTATGATAAACCAGATATCCTAAACAAAATGGAAGAAGATGGTGCCATAGAACTAGTATCCTTAAGTCACTTTAGGGGGAGAACCTTTGAAAATGCTGTATGTATAATAGACGAGTTCCAGAACCTAACTAAAGCACAGTTACAAATGTGTGTAGGTAGACTAGGTAAGAACTCCATAATGATCTTTACGGGGGACACCCAGCAGATAGACCTCAAGTTCAAGAACGACTCCGCTATACATGAAGTACCAAAAGTAGAAAAGTCTGAATGGGTCAACAAGATAGTCTTAACAGAGAACCATAGACATGAGGCACTAAATGAAATCTTACGTTTGCTGAATGAGTATGCATAGCATATATTTGCACTGTTCATGTGCATGAATGACATGATCAATTCTTCTTTTTAATAGTTTCCTTAACACTTCCCCGGACATTTCTGGGGATTTGTTTTTTTGCCTAATTCCATTTTACACTTTATCACGTTTTCATTTTACACTTTGCCTAATTTTTATTTTATGGAGATGAGGATGTGATATCCCCCTGATTTTTATTTACTGCAGTAGAGGATGTGATGGGTCCTCCTACCTAACGACCCCGGCAACAGTTGGATCTGGGGGTACCCCCTGTTGTTTTAGGGCAAATCAGATTGACAGGATAGGATAAAATAAAAAAATCTGTAGGGGAAAAAGAATTAGGCTATGCTATAGGATAGTTCGTCACTATCTAGTGTGATAACTATGGTAATAATAATGGTATCTAGGTACTATGCAACTGTTCTTTCACTATCTATTAGATAATGCATTGGATATGGTAGGGGTATAGCACCCCTTTCTTATTGTAATTATAAATCCTTTTATCATATGAAACACAAACGTGCAGACAAACCTGAGTATCTCATTGCCTCAACCAATCTTAAAGAACAGGAGACCTATGTCTTTGAATGTATCGACTATTGTATCAGTAGCTTTGATGACTATGGAGGTCTTGCAAAGAGATGGGGTGACGAGAACTGGGATGACCCTGAAGCAGCAGTACATGCCTGTTTCCCTAATGATGCTTATATAATAATAAGCAGTAAACCAGGTGTATATGGTCCTATGTATATCTTTGGATTAGAGGAGCCTAATGAACTGACCTTTTGGGATTGTGATGAATCAGACAGAATCGTGTACTAATTAAAGGGGGAAACCCCTTTTTTTCTTTAATTAAATCCCTTTATTATGAACACACCATTATGTAAATGTGGTAAACCAGTTATGGTACATGCATGTAGCTATCCAACGTATGATGACGGAGGACAACTAGAAACAGTAGAGATGCATGAGGAGTTTGACTCTGAATGTGCTAACTGTCGTGAAGATGCTATCAAATCTATAAGCATCGAGGTTGGAGAAGAGATGATGTGGAATGAATTACCATTCTAGAGATTAGGGGAGAAATCCCCTTTTCTTTTTTAATATAAATCCCTAAATTTTACTATCATGAAACAATTAACAATCCTGTATGTGCAGGCAATCATCATCTTTGTTGGTGTACATATCACACCAGCAGCTTTAGCAACCGTTATCTCTTGTAACCTTGACGTGTATATGCTGTGGATTACTAGTCCTCTGTATAATGCAATCATGGTATTCATCAGCTTGTTCGTTACTATAGGAGCCGTTGAACATCTAACAACTAAATAGTATGACACAAGAAGCTATTGATGACGAGTTATTAGAACTCCGTAGAAACTGGAGTAATTATCTTGTTAGTACTCCATATGAGATTAAGCACCGTAAAGATAGCAACGGTAAAACAAACATCATTAATGTGTATAGTTCTATGATTCAACGAACACAAGAATTATATGCTATCCAAAGAGAATTGTCCTATAATAAGGACCATTGATAGAGGGAGGGAATAAGGGGAGTAATCCCCTTTTTTTCTTTAACTTAAATCCTTTATCATATGTTTAGAGAACTAGTAGTATTCATGGCTGAATTGTCAGCTAAAGACCGTAAGATGATTAATGCTCAAGATTATTTCATACCTGAGTATGACTTTGAGGACGATATCATCATACCGTGACATAAAGGGGGTAATTCCCCTTTTTTTTCTTAATTCAATTTATATTAACTTAATTCAATTTAATCTTATGAGTAACATGTTTCTTAACGTTCGTTTCAAGACAAGTGCTAACCGTACTGCTGCTGACGGTGGCGAATTCACAACCTATTATTATCATATCTTGCCTAGCACTCCAGCAGCTGCTATAGAGCAATATGTGGCTGACCAAAAAGAAGCTGGTTATGAGGTACTTCAGGATGCCGAGACAGGAATGTACATCTATCGTAACTATCGTATGGTTCCGACAGGATGCACAGTAAGACGCAGTCAGAAAGGTAAATGGTATGCAGATACTACCAAGTTACGTGAACTAGCAGAGATTGCTAAGATGTTCCCAAGCTTGGAACTAGGTAAGCACCTTGCAGCCAATTACATCGGTAGTGCATCCATACCTGATGCTATGCCACAGGTTACCAACATCGACAAAGATGTTGATGGTGGCGACATTGACCCATTCAAATCATAATGGGTATAGGACAGTTCTCCTAACGGGGGACTGTCCTTTTTATTTCTCACACATGGGGTATTATTGGAATCCTAAGTATGTATAGGATAAAAAGGTATCATTGATTATCAATCAGTTAGGTCATCAGGGTACCGATAGGATATCAAAGAATCCTAGGATTGCTATTTTTTTAGTGCAAGTTCTTTCACTATCTATCCAGCGACAATGGGATTACTAAGGATTTTACTATCATCGCCGATTCTCCTTACCTACAGAATCTGCTGGATATCAACGACTTATGCTATCTACAGTTCCTTCACTATCTTTTTTCTCTCCCCTTTTTTCTTTTGCATTTATTCATAATAATAATAACAATCTAAAACCAATCAAAATGAAAGCAGTAGACACAGGATTAAGCTATCCAAGTAAGAATGTAAAAGGTCAGTGGGTTTATGTATATGATGTACATGGTAATGAACAGGAACTTGCTGATTATAAGAACGTTAAGGGTGCTAATTACCGGGAGAATGAAACAACTGGTAAGCCCTTATTCTGGACTGTAGAGTACTACGGACCACAGATTGACCTGATATTTACACGTACAGGTAACGTAGTAGCAGACACTAGTAATATCCGTAAGGCAAATAGTCTGGTAAATCAGATGTCATTCATGAAAGATGCTCTAGCTGAACGTATGTTAGATGAATTAGGATTTGGAGGACGTAAAAGAGTTAATGTAACACCTGTTAACGAACAACAGGATGTTAATGTTGACCCATTTAAGCCATAACTAGTTGATAATCAGGCATGTATGTGATGGGGTAGCACTCAGTTATCCCATTCATACATCCTAACTATCTGTAAATCAGGTGTATATCTAATTCACTAAGCAAATATATAGCAATGTACGAGCAAACCTTAGAAGACATGTACCTACAAATGTCTACAGATGAGCTTATCATGCTTATTACTTCCTATAGACATGATAAAGAAGAGATGATTAGTTCCGGCGATATTAACGGGGCTGATAAAGCGCATGTTACTATTCAGTATCTCCGGCAGATTCTTAATAGTAAAGCAGTATAACGTGGTGAAGGGAACCGGCTTTGAGTATATACTCCGGGATATAAATTGTAATACCTATCCAGTAAGCTACTGGCGTTTGTGGGAGTTCAGATAACCCTCATATTTAATGCACCATAACCTACTTCCCAAGGGTAGGCAGTTGTAATACCATCACACCGGACTTCCGTGATGACCTTGATATAAATATCCGGGCAAGTAAAGGTATTAGTATTACAACTGAGTGCAGAGGGGATATTAGCTATTTAATGCCGCTATGGAAGTTATCTATTACGCACAGTTTGTCCTGCTTATTGGTAATAATGCAGTTGACCTGTTTGATTACTACGGTGTCCAGGAGATGCATGGGGTCAGTAAGACCAAATGTATTGAGAGGATAGCCGAGGGTGGTACCTATATAGAGGGGTTTGCTAACTATAATCCCGAAGATACTACCCTATCTACTAATCCCTTACCTTTTGTCTTTATCAATAAGGCAGCTATCAAGGGTGATTACCGCGATGTTACTCTGATTAACCATGAGATGACTCATATGTCCCTACTATTACATGAATGGAATGTAGATAAGTATGAGGAAGATATAGTTACATGGGCTGAAGAGTATACCAATCTTATTTACAAACAACACTTTCAGGATTATGTCAGAGAGAACTAAAGAAGTATTACTATTTGTTGGAGCTGTACTATTCTCCGTAGCCATTACTATTATGTGGATCACAATAGGAGCTATCCTATAGGATATCTACGGCATTCCCCCTTTTTTCCTTTAATATCTATTATTAACTAAATACTTTTAATACCATGAATCTACATGATGAAGTGCTCCAGCTAATTAACCAGGTAGGTAAAGAGAACTTAGTAGCGATCCAGTTAATAGTATTCCAAGATGGTAAAAACAAAACGGAATACGTGTTATCTAAAGGTCACAATGAGGATCAGCTTAAAGAATACCTACGGGAAATTGATTTTATTTATAATAACCATAAAGATATCTATGGTTGTATGTGGTTTACCAACGGATTATGGGCGGAAAAGAATGCAGGTCCTAATATAGACGGATACTGGCACTTCTTTAGATATCCCGAAATGTCTAGTGTATTATCTGAAAACAACGGTGTAACAATAATTGACCTATGAAAAGACAATTTACTTTTGAAGAATTTGTTGAACCCGTTACAAAATTAAGCAAGAACGATTTCTTTATATACCCAGCTAATGCATATCAGACAGTACAACGGGTAAAAAGAGTTATGTCTATGTCTAATAACCGTGTTTATTTAGATCAGGCTGTAAGTAAAACCGAAAGAATTTTTATACGACAAGAATAATGGAACATGCTTGCCACATTGTAGTATGTATGATGTATATACTAATTTGTTATATCCTAGGTACAGGTATAGATAGTTTGCTATATATTGCTGCATCCGACAAAGTGAGAAAGATTATGATCCTATTGTCTTCGGCGTTTCTAGTAACTGGCTATATTATCTGTTTATATATTTTAATTTATTTATTAATCAACGTAATAAAATGAACTACAGAATTATGACCGATGATGATTGCTTCTCCGGATTAGAATATCCAACAATGGAAGAAGCAGAAAGTAAGTTAAAAGAATGTCCAAAAGGTTGGTGGGTAGATCAATGGTATTACTTTTACCTTGAAGATATGAGACAAAAGAAACTTATCTTTGATGTTACAGACATCAATGATAACTATTAAATGCCGTAACAAATAATATAGTAAATTTGTTACAAGATAGTAGGTATAGGCGGTAACTTCCTCTTTTTA
>Ga0315900_10007269_pt1 | contig 14567 bp, 12 predicted proteins | sample LakEriMetagenome_FD_203521 | JGI IMG/M metagenome (GOLD analysis project Ga0315900, IMG submission 203521) | Freshwater fungal communities from buoy surface, Lake Erie, Ohio, United States - Buoy 12 MA114 | ecosystem: Environmental > Aquatic > Freshwater > Lake > Lake biofilm | place: USA: Lake...
TGTCTGACATCACCGAGTCCAACGGCTCGTCCTCGATGGCGACCGTGTGCGGCGGCTGTCTGTCGATGATGGACGCGGGTGTTCCGGTGAAGGCTCCGGTCTCGGGCATCGCCATGGGTCTGATCCTCGAAGGCGACGACTTTGCCGTCCTGTCGGACATCCTGGGTGACGAAGATCACCTCGGCGACATGGACTTCAAGGTTGCCGGGACCGCCGAAGGCATCACCACGATGCAGATGGACATCAAGATCGCCGGCATCACGCAGGAGATCATGGCCAAGGCGCTCGAGCAGGCGAAGGCCGGCCGCATGCACATCCTTGGCGAAATGGCCAAGGCTCTGACCGGTGCCCGCACCGAAGTCAGCAAGCATGCTCCGCGCATCGAGACGATCCAGATCGACAAGTCGAAGATCCGTGACGTCATCGGCACCGGCGGCAAGGTGATCCGCGAGATCGTCGCCGAAACCGGCGCCAAGGTCGACATCGATGACGAGGGCGTGATCAAGATCAGCTCCTCGAACCTCGACGAGATCGAAGCGGCGAAGAAGTGGATCCTCGGCATCGTCGAGGAAGCCGAAGTCGGCAAGATCTACAACGGCAAGGTCGTCAACATCGTCGACTTCGGCGCTTTCGTGAACTTCATGGGCGGCAAGGACGGTCTCGTCCACGTCTCGGAAATGCGCAACGAGCGCGTCGAGAAGCCGACCGATGTCGTCTCCGAAGGCATGGAAGTGAAGGTCAAGGTCCTCGAGATCGACAACCGCGGCAAGGTCCGTCTGTCGATGCGTGTGGTTGACCAGGAAACCGGCGAAGAACTGGAAGACACCCGTCCGCCCCGCGAACCGCGCGAACCGCGCGGCGATCGTGGCGATCGTGGCGGTGACCGCCGTGGTCCGCGCGGCGATCGTGGTGGCCGTGGCGGTGATCGCGGCGGCCGCGGCGGCGATCGCGGCGATCGCGGTGGCCGTGATCGCGACAGCGGTCCGGCCGGTCTGCCGGATTTCCTCAAGGACTAAGCGTCCGCGAGCCCAAACAATCAGCCCGCCGGGAGCAATTCCGGCGGGTTTTTTGTGTGCGCTTGGGCTAGGGGCGGCGGATGCTCAAACGCGAACTGATCGATTCCACCCAGATCGAGGACGGCGTGCTCCTCGAACTCTTTGCCCATGGCCGCGATTTCATGATCGTGCTGGGGCGCAACGAGTTGATGAGTACGCGGATGCGCTTTTCCGAGGAGCAGCTGGCCGAGCTCACCATCGCGCGGCTGGGCCGGGAAAACCCCCGCATCCTGATCGGGGGCTATGGCATGGGCTTTACCTATCGCGCCGCGCGCGAGCGGCTGGGCGACAAGGCCCAGATCGTGATTGCCGAAATCTCCGATACAATCGTCGAATGGGCCAAGGGACCGATGGCCGAACTGACCGGCGACAGCTTGACCGACCCGCGCCTTGATCTGAAAATCTGCGACGTTGCCGCACTGATCGACGATGCCAATGACGGGACTTGTGCCAAGTTCGACGCGATCCTGCTCGATGTCGACAATGGCCCTGACGGCCTCGTTCGCGATGCCAACAACCGGCTCTATTCGCGCACCGGCCTTGCCAAGGCGCGCGATGCCTTGAAGCCCGGCGGCATTCTCAGCGTCTGGTCAGCCGCGCCCGATCCTGCGTTCCGCAAGCGGCTGAAGGATGCCGGCCTTGCCGTTGAGGAACGCGGTATCCGCTCGCGCCCCAACAACAAGGGCGCGCATCACGTGATCTGGTTCGCTCAGAAGTCGTAGCTCAGTGAAAGCCGCGTCATCGTATCGGTCTTCACCGCGCCCGGTGGCGGATTGCTGTCATATTCGACCGCATAGGAAACCCGCGTTTTGAGGCTTTTGGAGAGGCTGGCTTCCAGCCCGGTGACGAGCGTCACCGAAGTGTTCGCCGAATCGATGATCGCAATCGCCGTGCCGCCTGCTTCGGCAACGGCATTGGTGTCCTGAGTCAGCTTTAACCGGTCGGTGAGCTTCCAGTCGAAATCGAGCGCGACGAGCGCCGCAAAATTGCTCTCGCTCCGCCCGTCGGTAAACTCGGTGCGGCGGTAAGCAGGGCCGGCCTTGACCGACAGCTGGATGTCATCGTCCTTGATGACCTCATACCCGATCCCTCCCGATACCGCATAGCGCCCGTCAAAGCCTTGAAACTGGTCACGCTCGAATTGCGCAAGGCCGTAGATGTAGAAGCGATCCGAGATTTTCACGTTGGGCTCGTAGCTCGCCATGAACTGCTCGCGCGTGGTCACCCCGTTGGCCCGCTGGTAATCGCCCCGGACGGTGATGCGATGGCGCCAGTTGATCCCGGTCCGTTCGAGCGCGAGCGCGGCGGTGATCCCGGTGGTGGAGGTGTTGCCGGCGGAGTTGAAGCCGCCGAGTTCGACCTTGCCGTCCCAGAATTCAAGCAGCCCGGCGGTGCGCAATTGGATCCGCTTGGCCTCGGCCTCGGCGACCTTGCGGGCGGCAAGGCGCTTTTCGAAGCCGGCGAGGATCGCGTCGATCTCGGCAGCGTCATTGGGGTAGGTGGTGCGGGCGATCTCGATAACGGTGCGCGCCTTGGCTTCATCGTCGGTGGCGATCGCGGTGTCGATCATGTCGCGCACCGGCCTTGGGAGCTCGGCCAGGGCAGGCTGCGCAAACAGCGCGGCACTGGCCACCATGGCAAACGCCTGACCCTTGCTGAAACCCATGTCCATGCCCCCTTCGACGCGCCGCTCATAGGGGGGCGGGAAGGAGCGGCGCAAGCCCCTTGTCGAAGGATTAGCGCACGCGGGGACCGCCAAATGGCAGCGGCGGTGGCGGACGACGCACACCGCGCGGCAGCTGCGCCTGATAGGCGCGCCCACAATGCTCGACGCAATAGGGGAAGCCGGGGTTCACCTGTTCGCCGCAGAAGTGGAAATCAGGTTCGCCCGGGTGGCCCATCGGCCAGCGGCAGACCTTGTCCGACAGATCGAGCAGCGTCGTCTTGCCGGCGATTTCGGGGCTGGGCTTGGCCGGAACGAGGCGGCGCGGCGGAGCAGGGGGGATCGGTGCCTGCTGATCGCCCGGACCCTGACGCAGGAAGCCGCCGGGACCGACCGAGACGATCTTGGGCAGGTCGGCCTGCGGATTGGGCATCGGCTGCGAAGGGCTGGCACCGGCGGCGGCATCGGCCGCGTCATCGCGGACCGGCGCAGCAGCGCGCACCGCCCGTTCGGGTGCAGCAGCAACCGGCGCTGCGCTTTCGGCTTCGTGGCGCGGTTCAGGCGCGGGCTTGGGTGCGGGCGCCACCGGCTTCTTGGCCGGAGCTGCCTTCTTCTTCTCGTTGGCCTTGACGGGCGAGGGGCGGGCCTTGAGCCCGAGCCGGTGCGCCTTGCCAATCACCGCATTGCGGCTGACCCCGCCGAGTTCGGTGGAGATCTCGCTGGCGGTGGCGCCGCCTTCCCACATTTTCCTGAGCGTCGCGATGCGCTCGTCCGTCCAGCTCATATACTCTACCTGTTCCTGTCCCGACCGCTCGTGCCGGGCCCGATTGCGGGTGCCACGCTTGTCACGAAGGCCGCTTCGGCCTAGGCGCTAGCACCATGGCCGATCTTGTTCCAGCACACTTAGATGGCAATGCCGCTCCCGTGACGCAAAACACCGCTTCTGACAAGACCGACGGGAGCACCCGGTTTGCCCCGCGCGGACGCCCGGTGATTACCGGGATCAACCGCGTGGGCCTTGCTGCGCTCTATATGAAGGAGGTGCGGCGGTTTCTCAAGGTGCAGACCCAGACAATCTGGGCGCCGGCCTTCACGACGCTGCTGTTTCTGGTGATCTTCACGGTCGCGCTCGGCCGCGAGGGACGCGAGGTGCTGGGCGTGCCTTTTGCCACCTTTGTCGCGCCGGGCCTGATCGTGATGGCGATGATGCAGAATGCCTTTGCCAATTCCTCCTTCTCGCTGCTTTCGGGCAAGATGCAGGGGACGATCATCGACCTCTTGATGCCCCCGCTCTCGCCGGGCGAGCTGATGACGGGAATTCTCGCGGCCGCAATCACCCGCGCGATCGCGGTGGGCTGCACAGTGGGCCTCGCGATGGCGCTTTGGCCGGGGGTGTCGCTGGGTTTCGCGCATCCGTGGGCGGTGTTGTGGTTCGGGCTGATGGGCTCGCTGCTGCTTGCAACGGCGGGCCTTGCTACGTCGATCTGGGCCGAGAAGTTCGATCACAATGCGGCGATCACCAACTTCATCATTGCCCCGCTCTCGCTGCTTTCGGGCACCTTCTACGTGATCGAGAACCTGCACGGCGTGTTTCAGGCGATCAGTCGGGCGAACCCCTTCTTCTACGTGATTTCGGGCTTCCGCTATGGCTTCCTCGGCCAGAGCGATATCGGCGCGGCCGATCATGTGCTGGCCGCAGGCGCGGGCCTGCTGGCGCTCAATGTGGTGCTGGCCTTGGGGGTCTATGCGCTGCTGCGTTCGGGGTGGAAGCTCAAGAGCTGAGCGCGGCCGCATTGCTTTGCACGCGGCCACCGACGGCGATGCTGTTCAGTGCCTGCTGAGCGCCCATCACATCCTCCACCGCGCCGATCACGAAATGCTCGGTCTGGCGGTCGCCATCGCTGTTGGTGCCGACCTTGACGGCGAGCTGCAACATGCCCGTGCCGTCGCGCTCCTCGCGCCTTTCGACCATGCCGATGCGCGCGGCGGGAACAGCGGTGACTTCCAGCGTGCGCACCAGACTGAGCTTCAGCACCCGCTCGGCGGTAATCACGTAGAGCACCCGGCCGCGTTCGAGCAGCGGCATGAAGGGCTTGCCGAGCATCCATGCGCCGACGGCGATAAAGGGCAGGCCAAACAGCGGGAAGGCCCAGGCGACGAGGCCGAGTTCGTTCTCGCCCGGAACGGCGCTGGCGACGGCTGCCGCTGCTATCCCCGTCCATGCCAGAGCAAAGGCCGTCCACGGCACCGCGAAGACATAGACAAGGAAGTGGCGTGGATCCAGCCGGCCGAGCTGCCAGCCATGCCACAGCACGTTTTCGCCGGGGCGCAATTCGCGCTCCAGCGCCTGCCGGAGCCGGGTGGATCGATCAGTCTCTGGAGAAGCAGGTGACTGCATATTGCCGGGATACACCCGACAAGGTTGTCAATGTGTAAGCGCCCGCCGCATCCGGTAACGCCCGTCCTTGAAGCTGTCGAACAGCTGGCGGACGGTAGGGTGATCAATCGGACCGCCTTGCGGATCGGCCACCAGATTGCCCTGGCTCACATAGGCTACGTAGGAGGAATCCTCGTTCTCGGCGAGCAGATGGTAGAACGGCTGATCGCGGTTGGGGCGGATATCCTCTGGGATCGACTGGTACCATTCCTCGCTGTTGGCGAAGACCGGATCAATGTCGAACACGACGCCGCGGAAGGAGAACAGCCGGTGCCGCACAACATCGCCGATACCGAAGCGGGCGCGTGTCTCGCGGGGCGCAATGATCGTGCGTCCGGCCTGACTCGAGAAGAACTCTGCGCGTTCCATAAGGCCAATATGGACCTTTGCGGGCACAAAACAAGCACGGCGCTCGGGGAGGACGAAGATATGCCCGAAATTTGTCGTGTAGTGGGACTTGGCAAGCCATTCGCCTTGGGCTAACGGGCGCGCTCCCTGTCGCCTGCCGCCTGACCACGCGGCCTTGCCAGACGCGCGACAGGCCTCGCGGAGAGGTGGCAGAGTGGTCGAATGCGCCGCACTCGAAATGCGGTTTACCGGCAACGGTAACGTGGGTTCGAATCCCACCCTCTCCGCCACTATCTTTCTGAAATAGCATGCGAACGCACCGCCTCGCATGCCGCTCTGTGCGATGCTGCCGCCTATTCCGAGGGTGCGAGCAGGCTTTCGAGGTCCATCCAGACATCCTCGCCGATCGGATCGCCGGGCGGTACGGTCACCGCACGCGGCAGGCTGGCGGCGAGCTTTTCGCGCTGTTCGGCATCGAGCAGGCGGCGCGAGAGGCTGAGCGCCCAGGCCCGCCCCGGCCCCTCCGCGCGCTGCCTGGCGAGGCGCTGGCCGGCATCCTCCAGCGCCTGATCGAGCGCGGCGGCGACTTCGGGCGAAGCATCCGGGCGGCGCGCGACCTGTGCCATCGTCACCAGCGTGCGATAGGCGATGCGTCGGCCGAGATCATCGCCGGTCCGGCCCAGCACCGTGGCGGTCAACCGCTCCAGCAGCTCGCCCAGCCCCGGCATGCCCGGATCGCCCTGCTGCTGCGCCACCAGACGCGCCAGACGGCGCGGGGCGATGAGGGTCTGCACGGTAAGCTGTGCGGCGGCATCAGCGGCGACCAGCGGATCGAACACCGGGCCGCCCGCCGTGGCGAAAATCTCCGTGTCATATTGCCGGTCGCTGGCGCCGTTCTGTGCGGCCGAGAGCAGGGGCAGAAGAGCAGCGGGCACGCGCAGCGCCTCCGGACTGATCGTTGCGAGAATCGCATCGAGCGCGGCGCGCTGCTGTGCTGCGGCGACCGGCTGCGCGGCCTCGCGGCCCCCGCCGTTGACGGCATAGGTGAAGTCCACGCCGCCGATCTGCTTGGCGGCGGCGACCAGCTGGTAGCGATGCAGCAGCCAAAGGGGCACGAAGCGGCGGCGCAGATTGGCTACCGGCTCGCCAGCGGAAAGCGTGCCGAGGCCGAAACGGGCGAGGGCAGCGGCGCGCACCTGCATCATGCGGGTGAGTTCGGCGGTCGGATCGGTCCCATCGTCCCACAGCCCGCCCCAGACATAGGCACTGTCGGGCGAACGGGCATTGTCGTCCTGCACGAAGCGGAAGGCGGCGGCGGCCTTGGTAACTTCGGCCTCGCCCGCCTCGCCATAGAGCCAGCGGACCGTCGCCGTGTCCCAGCTGCCGATACCCTTGGCATAGGCGTCGGAAAGGTAGGGCTTGCCATCCACCAGACCGATGCGCGGCGGCGGATAGTCCATCACCGATGCGCGGTCCTGCGTGCTCGCGGCGAAATTGTGCGCGAAGCCCAGCGTATGGCCGACTTCATGCGCGCCCAGCTGCGCCAGCCGGTCGAGCGCGACCTTGACCGGATCATTGGGTCCCCCGCTGTTCAATTCTCCTGCGCCGACGAGGGCTTGGAAAATCTGGATGTCCTGCCGCGCGCGCAGCGATCCCAGCACCACCATGCCCTTGACGATCTCGCCGGTGCGCGGGTCGGTGATCTGCTGGCCATAGGCCCAGCCGCGCGTCGCCCGGTCGACCCAGTTGACCATGTTGTAGCGCACATCGAGCGGATCGGCGCCTTCGGGCAGCAGCTCGACCCGGAAGGCATCAATGAAGCCGGCCGCATCGAAAGCATCGGCCCACCATCCGATCCCTTCGAGAAGGGCAGGGCGGATCGCGTCGGGGGTATTGCGATCGATGTAATAGACGATCGGCTTCTTCACCCGCGAGCGCGGGGCGGCCGGATCGGTCTTTTCGAGCCGGAAGCGGTTGGCCAGATCCTTGACCACCGCCGCGCCGAGCGGTGCGCCGAAGTCCACCACCTGCGTCGAAAAGCCGCCGAGGCGCGGATCGAAGGCCAGCGGTTTGAACCCCGGCGAAGGCAGGCGCACGAAGCTGTGGTGGACGCTCAAGGTGACCTTGCGCGGATCGGGCACGATGTTCTCGACCTCGACGCCCGGATTGTCCGAGACGAAGGTCTGTACCGCATCCACCTCGATATTGTCGGGGAAGACCTTGACCGAGGCGGGATCGGCAAGGCTCAGCTTGTCCTCCAGCCGGAAACCCTTGCCCCCCAGCGAGGTCGCCGCGCCCACGCCGAGCGAATCCAGTTCGGCATTGAGCGAGGCGGCGATCCCCAGTGTGTCGAGCGCGAGAAACGGTGCAATGTCGATCACGATGCGCCCGTCGGGCAGGGTCTCGGCAATGTCGGTGAGCCAGACTGTGGAGATGCCGAAATCGCTCGCCACCGCCGTCTGCCGGTCCGGGCCGCCGCTGGTGTTGCGGAAGCGCGGGTTCTCGAACTGGACTGCGATCTTGCCGCCGATGCGGCGGAAGGCGAGCAGCTGGGTGTTGCCGATCTTGCCGCGGTCGAGTGCGAGCGGGGCCGAGCCCAATCCGGTGCGCATGGCTGTGGAATAGAGCACCCGAATGGCCACGCCATCCGCTGCGGGGCTGGGGAGGGTGAGGAGAATGCGACCCTTGGTCGCCTCGGTGCGCACGGGCATCAGCCCGGTCTCGCCCACGGGCGCTGCCACCTCCACCGGACCGGTTTGCGCAGCGAGCGGTGCAAGCGGGATCGAGCAGGCCAGCAGTAGCGCTCCGAGGCGCAGGCGTCGCGTCATCATCATCGGTCCTTGTTCTTCGATCATGGTTCGGGCGCCCCCGCGTCCGATTGCCGAAAGCTGTGTTCGGACACAAACCGGCAAAGCTCAAGCAGGAATAGCCGCCGACCCCCGGGCTTGGGCGAATGCCTGTTCGTCGATAACATCGGGCACTTCGTCGTCTGCGCTGCACGGCCTCGCGATCCTGTTGCTAGCCCGATGGAATCGGGGCGATGCTGAATGCCGTGCCGGGCTTGCGGGAAACGCCCTAGTGGCGATTCGAGCTTACCGCGGCCCCGCGGCAATCGGGTTCCCCGTCGCACAGCACTTGCCCGGCAGCCTTCGGATCAGCCGAAGGACAAGGCCGGCCGCTTGGGGAGTTTCACGTGGACAGACGCGATTTTCTGGCGCTCAGCACCTTCTTTACGGGCGCTGCGCTTTCGCCCTCCATCTTCGGCAAGGCGATTGCCGCGAGCCAGCTTCAGGATGCGATCGATATCGCGGTGAAGAAGAAGCTGGCCGATGCGGCGCTGTCTGCGGCGACGGCCGCAGGGGCGAGCTACTGCGACGTGCGCGTCGGGCGCTATCTGCGCCAGTTCGTCATCACCCGTGAACGCAATGTGCAGAACATCGTCAACACCGAAAGCACCGGCACCGGGGTGCGGGTGATCGCCGATGGTTCGTGGGGCTTTGCCGCAACCAATGAACTGACCGAGGATGCGGTGGCTGCCGCTGCCCGTCAGGCGACCGCGATTGCCAAGGCCAATGCCCGCACGCTTGCTCAGCCCGTGCAGCTCGCCCCGACCAAGGGCGTGGGCGAAGTCAGCTGGCGCACGCCGATCAAGAAGAACGCGATGGACGTGCCGATTGCCGACAAGGTCGCTCTGCTGATGAGCGTCAACGACGCCGCGCTCGCTGCGGGCGCGAGCTTCGTCAATTCGCTGCTGTTCCTCGTCAACGAGCAGAAGTACTTCGCCTCGACCGACGGTTCCTACATCGATCAGGACGTGCACCGCATCTGGGCGCCTTTCACCGTCACTGCGGTCGACAAGACCACCGGCAAGTTCCGCTCGCGCGAGGGCCTCTCGGCACCGATGGGGCTGGGCTATGAATACATGGACGGGCGGCCCGAGGACAAGTTCGTCCTCTCCAACGGGCTCACCACTTACGGCAATTCCTATGACATGAAGGAAGACGCCATCGCTGCGGCCAATGATGCGCAGGCCAAGCTCAAGGCGCCTTCGGTGAAGCCGGGCAAGTATGATCTGGTGCTCGATCCCAATCACCTCGGCCTGACGATCCACGAAAGCGTCGGCCACCCGCTCGAGCTCGACCGTGTGCTCGGCTATGAGGCCAATTACGCCGGCACCAGCTTCGCCACGATCGACAAGCGCGATGCGGGCTTCAAGTATGGCAGCGAGATCGTGAACCTGTTTGCCGACAAGACCCAGGTCGGGTCCTTGGGTGCTGTGGGTTATGACGACGAGGGCGTGAAGACCAAGCGCTGGGATCTGATCAAGGACGGGATCCTCGTCGATTACCAGACGATCCGCGATCAGGCCCATATCCTCGGCAAGGATGCCTCGGACGGCTGCTGCTATGCAGACAGCTGGTCGAACGTCCAGTTCCAGCGCATGGCCAATGTCAGCCTCGCGCCGGGCAAGACCAAGATGAGCCCGGACGACATGATCGCCGGGGTCGAGAACGGCATCTACATTGCGGGCCGCGGTTCCTTCTCGATCGATCAGCAGCGCTACAACGCGCAGTTCGGCGGGACGGTGTTCTACGAAATCAAGAACGGGAAGCTTGGCCCCATGATCGAGGATGTCGCCTACCAGATGCGCACCCCCGAATTCTGGGGCGCGTGCTCGGCGATCTGCGACGAGAGCGACTATCGCATGTTCGGTTCCTTCTTCGACGGGAAGGGCCAGCCGAGCCAGGTCTCGGCCGTGAGCCACGGCTCGTCGACCACCCGTTTCGACGGGATCAACGTCATCAACACCGCCCGGTCGCTGGGTTGAGCCAAGCGCAGGAGAAGAACACATGAGCATTCTTACAGAAGCGCAGGCCAAGGCCATCCTCGACAAGGTGATTGCTTTCTCGAAGGCTGACGAGATCAGCGCCCAGCTCGGCGGCGGCATTCGTGGCAACGTCCGCTTTGCGCGCAACGACATTTCCACCTCGGGCATCGTCGATGACATCGAGCTTGGCGTGCAGGTCGCTTTCGGAAAGCGCGTGGGCACGGCGACGATCAACCAGTTCGACGATGCCTCGCTCGAACGCGTGGTGCGCCGGGCCGAGGACCTCGCCAAGCTGGCCCCGGAGAACCCGGAATTCACCCCGGCCGTGGGCAAGCAGACCTACCGCGCGAGCGAGACCTATAGCGAGGCCACCGCGGCCCTGACCGCCGAGGCGCGCGCGAAGATCGCCGAAGCCTCGATCACGCCGTGCCGCGATCGCGGGCTGGTGGCTGCGGGCTTCCTCGAGGATGGCACCACCTTCTTCGCCCACGCCAATTCCAACGGCAATTTCGGCTACCAGAAATCGACCGTGGCCGATTACACCTGCACCGTGCGGACCGAGGACGGGCGCGGATCGGGCTGGGTCGCCAGCAACGTGCAAAGCGTGGCCGATCTCGACGCGGGCAGCGATGTCCAGATCGCGATGCGCAAGGCGGCAGCCTCAGTCGATGCCCAGGCGCTCGAACCGGGCAAGTACACCGTCATCCTCGAACCGGCGGCAGCCTCGGGTCTCATCAGCTTCATGATGAACTTCTTCGATGCGCGCTCGGCCGATGAAGGGCGCAGCTTCCTGTCGAAGCAGGGCGGGGGCAACAAGATCGGCGAGCAGATTATGGATCCGCGCGTCAATATCTACACCGATCCGTGGAACCCGGTGGTGCCCGCCATGCCGTGGGACGGCGACGGCCTCCCGCGCGAACGCACCAAGATCATCGATGGCGGCAAGGTCGCGAACCTGCAGTATTCGCGGTTCTGGGCGAACAAGCAGGGCAAGCCGGAAACCGCAGGCTGGGGCAACACGATCATGGAGGGCGGCACCAAGTCGACCTCGGAGCTGATCGCGGGCACCGAGCGCGGGATCCTTGTCACCCGCACCTGGTATATCCGAATGGTCGATCCGCAGACGGTGCTGCTCACCGGCCTCACCCGCGACGGCACCTTCTATATCGAGAACGGGCAGCTGAAGTATCCGATCAAGAACTTCCGCTTCAACGAAAGCCCGGTGATCATGCTCAACAACATCGAGGAACTCGGCCGTTCGGTGCGGGTTGAGGATGGCAGCATGATGGTCCCGGCGATGAAGCTCAGGGACTTCACCTTCACCTCGCTGTCGGACGCCGTCTGACACCAACCGGAAAGCAGGCGCGGGACCCGTGAGCAATAGAGCCATGACCCGCGCCGGCTTCCTCCGGCTGGCCGCCGGCGCTTTGGCGAGCGCGGGTCTTGGCGGGCCGCTCGCGGCAGCTCAGCGCCCGGGCGGCGCGGCGACGGGGGGCTATGATTTCTGGTTCACACGGCTCAAGTACAATTCGGGCGACTGGGATGTGGACCAGCGCATGCCGGCCAATCTCATCACCTCGCTGATCGATTACACCAGCCTCAGGGTCGATCCCAAGGAACATGTCGTTGCGCTCGCCGATCCGGCGATGCTGGGCGCTCCGTTCTGCTACCTTGCCGGTCACAAGGCGGTCGAATTTTCCGCCGCCGAGCGCCGCAATTTCGAACGTTATGTGAGGAACGGCGGGTTTGTCTTCGTCGATGATTGCAACCACGATATCGACGGGCTCTTCGCCAAGTCCTTCGAGGCGCAGATGGGCGGCATATTCGGCCCCGATGCGCTGAAGAAGCTGCCCAATGATCACCCGCTCTATTCGAGCTTCTTCACCTTCAAGGGGCCGCCCGCCACCAGCTTCGAGCTCAATGGCTGGGGCGATGATCTGATCCATGATTACCTCAAGGGGATCACCATCAACGGCCGTCTGGGCGTGCTCTACAGCAACAAGGACTATGGCTGCGAGTGGGACTACGACTGGCGCAACAAGCGCTTCCTCGCAGAGGACAACACCCGTTTCGGGGTGAACATCATCATGTATGCACTCAGCAATTGAAGGGTTAGAGACAGTGGCACAGCAGGCGGCGGCGGATGCGGCGCAGATCGAACAGCGGATCGCCAAGCTCGGCGAGCTGCGACAGGCGGTCGCCACGGCGATCGTGGGGCAGGAAGATGTCGTCGAGCAATTGCTGATCGGCCTCCTTGCAGGCGGGCATTGCCTGCTCGAAGGCGTGCCGGGGCTGGGCAAGACGCTGCTGGTCAGAACGCTGGGCGAGGCGCTCGAGCTCGATTTCCGGCGCGTGCAATTCACCCCCGATCTGATGCCGAGCGACATTCTCGGCACCGAACTGCTGGAAGAGGATCACGGCACCGGCCACCGCTCCTTCCGTTTCCAGAAGGGGCCGGTCTTCACCAACCTGCTGCTCGCGGACGAATTGAACCGCACGCCGCCCAAGACCCAGGCCGCGCTGCTCGAAGCGATGCAGGAAAAGACCGTCAGCTATGCCGGGCAGACCCACCAGCTGCCCAAGCCCTTCTTCGTGCTGGCAACGCAGAACCCGCTGGAGCAGGCCGGCACCTATCCGCTGCCCGAGGCCCAGCTCGACCGCTTCCTGCTGCTGGTGCGGGTCGGCTATCCGACCGCCGCCGAGGAGCGCGATATCCTTGCCCGCACCACCGGCAGCGCCGGCGAGGCCGTGCCCTGCGTGATGCAGGCGGCTGACGTGCTGGCGTTGCAGGCCCATGTGCGCGAGGTCTATCTGAGCGATGATCTGCTCGAATGGATCACCACGCTGGTGCGCGCGACCCGTCCGGGCGATGCTCACGCGCCGGCCGAAGTCGGCGCCTATGCGCGCTGGGGCGCGGGGCCGCGCGCGGGGCAGGCGCTGGTGCTGTGCGCCAAGGCGCGCGCGCTGCTCAAGGGCCGCCTGGCCGCCACGCGCGAGGATGTCGCCGCGCTCGCCGCTCCGGTGCTGCGCCACCGCCTGCTGCTCTCCTTTGCCGCCGAGGCCGAGGGCAAGAGCACCGATGATGTGGTCGCCGCGCTGCTGGCGCATCTGCCGCCGCCCACGGCCTGATCCATGGTCCGTCAGCCGCTGACGATCCCGCCCGAGATCCGCAGTCGCCTCAAGCGTCTGCGCCTGCGCACGCGCAGCGATCTGGGGACACGCGGCTTCGGCATGCACCCCAGCCGCAACAAGGGCTCCGGCCTCGAATTCGCGCAATACCGCGCTTACGAACCGGGTGACGAGCTGCGCCGGATCGACTGGAAGCTGTTTGCCCGATCGGACAAGTTTTTCGTGCGCGAGGCCGAGGAGGAAAGCCCAGTTTCGGTGTGGATCCTGATCGATGCCAGCGCGTCGATGGGGCAGGCTGACCGGGCGCGGCCCGATATGACGCGGCTCGATGCGGCCAAGCTGCTGGCGCTGTGCATTGCCGAGCTGGCGCAGATGCAGGGGGACCGCTTCGGCTGGATATCGCTGGCAGACGGCGCGCTTGGCCTTGCCGAGCCGCACCGCGGGCGCGCGCAGATGGACCGTATGCAGCTCGATCTTGCCCGGCTCGAGGCCGGCGGCACCTTTCCCGATGCGGCGACGATTGCGCCCCTGTGGGAACGCATCGGTGCGCATGATCTGGTGATTTTCCTGAGCGATTGTTTCGACGAGGGCGGCATCGCGCTGATCGAGCGGCTGGCCAGAGCCCGGCGCGAGGTGCTGGCGGTGCAGCTGCTTACGGTCGAGGAGCGCGATTTTCCCTTCGATGGCGGCTATCGCTTCCGCGATCAGGAAAGCGGCGAGACGCTGGTCGGCGATGGCAAGGCCCTGCGCGAGACCTTCCTTGCGCGCTTCGCCGCGGCCCGTGCGGCGCTGGATGATCGGCTGGATGCCGCCGGCATCCGCCACACCGCCCACGTGCTCGACGAGCCGATTGACCAGCCCTTGCAGGTGTTCTTCGGGCGCGGAGCGGGCGCGCCGTGACGGCCCTTTTGCTCGCCCCGCTCGGCCTTGCAGCGCTGGCTGCGCTGATCGGGCCGCTTGTTATCCACCTGCGCCGCCGCACCGAGGAGGTGCCGCTCGATTTCGCGGCGCTGCGCTGGCTCGATCCCTTGCCCCGGCCGCGCCGGCGCTTGCAGTTTGACGAGTGGCTGCTGCTGGCTTTGCGGTTGCTGCTGCTCGCCTTGCTCA
>Ga0315900_10007271_pt1 | contig 14566 bp, 12 predicted proteins | sample LakEriMetagenome_FD_203521 | JGI IMG/M metagenome (GOLD analysis project Ga0315900, IMG submission 203521) | Freshwater fungal communities from buoy surface, Lake Erie, Ohio, United States - Buoy 12 MA114 | ecosystem: Environmental > Aquatic > Freshwater > Lake > Lake biofilm | place: USA: Lake...
CGGCAGACGCTCGGTCGGCTGTTGGACGAAGAGTCGGCCGCGCTGACCGCGTTGGAGCGGCTGCTGCTCGCCGAACGCGAAGTGTTGACCAAGAACGAACCGGCCGAGGCGCTGGAATCGGTCTGCGCACGTCGACAAGACAGCATGGGCGCCCTGTTGCGCATCCAGGACGAACGCCGCGGCCTGTTGCGCATGTTCGGATACACCCCCGATACCGAAGGCTTGGAGCGCTTGCTGCGGTTCGTCGATCCGCAGCGGACCCTGCCGGCACGTTGGGGCGACTGCGCGGAGCGCGCCCGGCACTGCCGGGAACTCAACGATTTCAACGGCGCCTTGGTCGCCTCGCGCATGCGCCGCGTCGAGGGCATGCTCGAGATCCTGACCGGTCGTCGTCGCGAGACACCCGTATACGGGCGTCAGGGCCAGCAGGCCTGGGTCTCTGCCGGCCGCTTGCTCGCCACGGAAGCCTGACCGGGATCCTCGACCGGTAGGTATTCCTACCGATGCGTCGGCGGACCTTCGCGCCTAATCTTTGCGGCATGCAGGCCGCAGGACGGCCGGAGGACTGCCGCGATGAACACCCCCAAACGCATCCTGGTCGCCATCAAGGACCCTGCTGCCCGCACCATGCCCGCCGTGCGCAAGGCCGCGCAGCTGGCACGCGCCACCGGCGCGACGCTTGAACTCTTCCACGCGCTCTCGGAGACCATCCTCGTCGATGCGCTCGAGGCCCGCCGCCAGAGCCTCCGGGAGTACGAGCAGGAGCGCCACGCCGCGGTGATGAAGCGGCTCGAAGCCGTGGCAAGGCGGATCCGGCGTCATGGCATCGAGGTCGTGACCGCCGCCGAGTGGGACTATCCGGTCGCCGAGGCGATCGTGCGCCGCGGCCTGCGCACCCATGCGGACATCATCGTGGCCGAGCGCCACGCCACCCGCCATGTCGCCGGTTGGATGCTGGCCTACACAGACTGGGAACTGCTGCGCAACGCGCCCTGCCCGGTGCTGCTCATCAAGCAGGCACGCACTTGGCACCGTCCCGTGATCATGACCGCGCTCGACCCCTTCCACGAGCATGCAAAGCCTGCGCGGCTCGACATCGCGCTGCTGCAAGCGAGCGCCCGGCTGGCGACCGGCCTGCGCGGCAGCCTGCGCATCGTGCATTGCGTGCCGCCCTCGGTGCTGGTCTCGACCGCCTTGATGAACGCACCGGTAGTGACCGACAGCAACCCGGCTGCCCTGCAGCGCGCCCGCAAGGCGCTCGCCGTCGAGGCGTCGCGCGTGCCCCTGCCGTCCCATCAACTGAAGGTGCTCGAAGGCACGGCGCGCGAATCGCTGCCCCAAGCCGCCCGCGCCTTGCGCGCCGACATCGTCGTGATGGGCGCGGTGTCGCGCTCGGGACTCAAGCGCCTCCTGATCGGCAACACCGCAGAGGCCGTGCTCGACGCGCTGCCCTGCGATGTCCTCGTGGTGAAACCCGGCAAGTTCCAGACGAAAGTGCCGCGGCGGTCGCGCGGCGCGCAGCTCATCGCCCTGCCGACCGCCATGACCGGTTGACAGGTCGCGCGGCGCGAGGCGCGCAGGAGGCGTCAGCCCAGCAGCGCCAAGGCCGCGACGGCAAGCGCGGCGAGATGCGGCCACAGCAGCCGACTGAGATAGGCGGCACCGCCGGTGGAATAGGCGACGACCAGCTTCGTCGCCGTGTTGGCGCCGAGCGCAAGCACGATCGCCAGCAACGCCCCGGCCTCCGACATCGTCCCGCGGGCCGCGAGCACCCCGGCCGAGGCCGTGGATGAATGGGCATCCGCGAAACCGCCGACCGCGATGCCGATGAGTGCGCCCGTGCTGCCCCAACGCAGCGCCAGCCACGCGGCGAGCGCCGTCAGGGCCGTGACCGTGACGCTGAACACCACCGCGTGCATGGGCTGGAAGGCCCGGCTGCCACCCCCGGCCGCTGCATCCTGCGCAGCCGCCCCATCACCGCGCCGGATCAACCGCCACGCGGCAAGGGCCGGGATCGCCGCCATCACGCCCGCAGGCAACAGCCAACCCGCCACGAGCGCCGGGTTGGCCACGCTCAATACCAGCACCACCTGCACGGAGGTCGCTACCGACGAGCAGAGCGCCGCCGCCGCGGCCGCGTCGAGCAGGCGCGGCTCCAGACGTGCTTTGGCGCCCATCGCGCCGATGGTCGCCGCGCTCGAGACAAAACCGCCGAACAGACCCGCCAAAGGCAGGCCGCGACCCGGACCGAGCACGCGCAACGCGACGTGTCCCATCGCATTGATCGCAAGCACCAGCACGGTGAGCTGCCCGATCTTGCGCGGGTTGATGGCACCGAGCGGATCCACTGCACGATCGGGCAACAAGGGCAACACCACGAGCACCGCGGCCGCGAGCAGCAGCAGATCGAGCACCTCGCGCTGGGTGAGGGTCCGGCTCACGAACCGGTGCAGCACTTCGCGCAGCACCAGCGTCAGCGCCACGATCACACCGATGGCGGCCGCCAACGCCGGCTGCACCGTCGCATAGGCGCCGAGCAAGTAGGTGGTGAACAGCGTGATCTCGCTCGTGACGCCGATGTCGGGACTGCGGTCGCGCAGATAGGACGCGACCACCAAGCCGCCCACGAACAGGGCGCCGATGCCGACGATGGCAAGTCCGGGGAACTGCATCGCGAGCGCCCCGGCGAGCGACACCACCGCATGGGTGCGCACGCCGCCTGCGGCGCCGAAGGCCGGATCGGCCTTGCGACGCTCGCGCTCAAGGCCGATCAGCAAGCCGATGCCGAGCGCGACCACCAGCCCGGCGACCGTCCCGTTCACGGCCGACGCGCCGTCAAAACGCGTTCAAGCCCGTGAGCTCGCGGCCGAGCGAGAGCTGGTGGATGGTCTCCGTGCCCTCATACGTGATCACGCTCTCGAGGTTGAGCGCATGACGAATGGGGACATGGTCGGCGGTGATGCCGGCGCCGCCCAGCAGGTCGCGCGCGTCGCGGGCGACGTCGATCGCCGCACGGCAGTTGTTCCATTTGGCGAGCGAGACCTGCACCGGTGAGAGGATGCCGCGGTCCTTGCGCCGCGCGAGATGCAAGGCGAGCACCTGACCGGTGGCGATGGACCGCGCCATCTCGGCAAGGCGGATCTGCACGGCCTGCGTCGCCGCGAGCGGACGGCCGAACAGCACCCGCTCCCGGGTGTAGTGCAGCGCCTCGCTGAGGCAGGCCTGCGCCGCGCCGAGCACACCCCAGGCGATCCCGAAGCGCGCCTGGGTGAGACAGGACAACGGCGCCTTCAGGCCGACGCTGCTGCCCGGCAACAGGCTGGAGGCCGGCAGCACCACATCGTCGAAGAAGAGCGCGCCGGTCGCGGACGCCCGCAACGAGAACTTGCGCTCGATCTCCCGCGAGTCGAAGCCCTTCATGCCGCGCTCGACGAGGAAGCCGCGCACGCCCTCCTCGGTGAGCGCCCAGACCACCGCGACATCGGCGATCGGGGCGTTGGTGATCCACATCTTGGAGCCGTTGAGCACCCAGTCCTCGCCGCGTCGACGGGCCGTGGTGTTCATGTTCAGGGGGTCGGATCCGCCATGGGACTCGGTGAGCCCGAAGCAGCCGACGATCTCGCCGCGCGCCATGCCGGGCAGGAAGCGCTGGCGCTGCTCCTCGCTGCCGTAGGTGAAGATGGGATACATGCAGAGCGAGGACTGCACCGACACGAAGCTGCGCAACGCCGAGTCGCCCCGTTCGAGCTCCTGGCAGATGAGGCCATAGGAGACCGCGTTGAGCCCGGCGCAACCGTAGCCCTCGAGTGAACTGCCGAGCAGGCCGAGACGGGCCATCGGCGCGATGAGCTCGCGCGGGAAATGGTGTTCCTCGAAGTGCCGCCCGATCTGCGGCAGCACCTCCGCGTCGACGAACTTCGCGACCGAGTCGCGCACCATGCGCTCGTCGTCCTGCAGCTCGTCCTCGATGCCAGCGATGTCGTTCGGGGGAAGCGCCACGTCCTGCTCCTTGTGAGGGATCCCCTCAGCCGGCGACCTGCCGGGCTTTCAGGTCTGCGACCGTCGCCGCATCGAATCCCAAGCCGGACAATATTTCATCACAATGCTCGCCCGGACGCGCGAGCATCCCGCCCCGGGTCGGCCGCCGGCCGTCCATCTCGATCGGCAGGATGGGCAACCGGGTCGGGCGCCCATCCGGGAGAGTCGTCGCCCCGAGGCTGCCATTGGCGGCCAAATGCGGGTCATCGAACATCTCTTCAGGCTTGCCGATGGGCGCGAACGGCAGTCCGGTCCGCTCCAGGATCGCGACGAGCGCCTCGCGACGATAGCCCTTGAAGAGCTCCCGCACGCGGGGCAGCAAGACCTCGCGCTGCGCCACCCGTTGCGGGTTGGTCTTGTAGGCCGGATCGGCCGCCTCCGCCACCCAACCGAAGGCCTCGCAGAACTTCTGCCACAAGCCGTCGGAGACGATGCCGACGAACACCTGCTCGCCGTCCTCGGTCTCGAAGACATCGTAGATCGCCCAGGCCGAGATGCGCACGGGCATGGGCTTGGCGGGCTGACCCGTCACCGCCATCTGCGCCATGTGCTGCCCGACCAGATAGACCGTCGTCTCGAAGAGCGCACTGCTCACCTTCTGGCCGCGACCCGTGGCGTGCCGCTGCTCGATCGCGGCGAGGATGGCGATGACCCCGAACATCCCGCCCGTCACGTCGATCACGGAAGTGCCGGCGCGCAACGGTCGCCCCGGCGGACCGGTCATGTACGCGAGCCCGCCCATCATCTGCGTGACCTCATCGAGCGCCGTGCGGTTCTCGTAGGGGCCACTGAGGAACCCTTTCTCCGAGCAGTAGATCAACCGCGGATTGGCGGCACACAGCGTGTCGTACCCGAGGCCGAGCTTGTCCATGGTGCCCGCGCGGAAGTTCTCCACCACGACATCCGCCGAACCGCAGAGGCGCTGCGCGATCGAGAGGCCCTCGCTCGACTTGAGGTCGAGACAGAGGCTTTTCTTGTTGCGGTTGTACATCGGGAAATAACCGGCACCCGATCCCGGCAGGTTGCGGGTCGAGTCGCCTCCCAAGGGCTCGATGCGGATCACCTCCGCGCCGAGCTCGGCGAGGATGGCGCCCACCGCCGGCCCCATCACCATGTGCGTGAACTCGACGACGCGGATGCCGGCGAGCGGCGCGGGCGGCGCGGGCGTCGGAGAGATGCGGTCATCGGCGCTCATGGGCGGACCTCCTGCCTGAAACCGAGCGGCAATCCCGCCTCCGGTGTGAACCCGTACAAGGCCTCGCCCGGCAGCGCGCGGCGCAGGATGTCACGCACCTGCAGCAGCTTCGTGAGGTCGATTCCCGTCCGCAGGCCCATCGCCTCGAGCATGAAGACCAGATCTTCGGTGACGATGTTGCCCGAGGCGCCGGGCGCGAACGGACAGCCGCCGAGTCCCCCCAAAGAACTGTCGAAGGTCGTGATGCCGACCTCGAGCCCCGCCACGACATTGGCGAGACCGAGGCCACGGGTGTTGTGCAGGTGGAGGCCGGACAGCGCGTGCGTGCCGACCGCCGCGTGCACACGCCGCACGAGATCGCGCACCTGCGCAGGGTTGGCATAGCCGCTGGTGTCGGCCAGGCCGACCTCGTCGCAGCCCGCCGCCATCAAGGCTTCCGCGAGCGACACCACCCGCTCCGGCGGCACCTCGCCCTCGATCGTGCAGCCGAACGCGGTCGAGAGCCCACCCTCGAACTTCGGCCGCCGCGCCGCCGGCAGCGCGGCGATCATCGCGGCGATGGCGCGGGCCTCCTCCAGCATCTGCGCGTGCGTACGGCGGACGTTCTTGAGGCTGTGGGTCTCGGACACCGACAAGGGCAGCGTGATCTTGTGGGCGCCCGCCTCCACCGCGGCTTCGGCGCCGCGCAGGTTCGGCACCAGCACCGCGACGGTGAGCCCGGGGATGCGACAGGCGTGACGCACCACCTCGGCCGTATCGGCGAGCTGCGGCAGGAGCTTGGCGGGCACGAAGCTGCCGACCTCGATCTCGGTCACGCCGGCCGCGGCCTCGGCGTCGATCCAGGCTTTCTTGGCGTCGAGCGGCATGATGGGCGCGATGCTCTGCAAGCCATCGCGCGGGCCGACCTCGCTGATGAGGATGTTCATGTGGAGCGGTCCGTGGCGGTGCGGTCAGGGTAGATCCAGGGGCGCGCCGCCCGGTCGGCGGCGAGGAAGGCGTCGATGTCGGCGCGGTGCTTCAGCGTCAGGTCGATCGCATCGAGACCCTCGAGGAGCATGTCGCGGGACTCCGCGTCGAGCTTGAACGGATGGCGCAACGCGGCGCCCTCGCCGTCCGCCCGCACCTCGCCGCGCGCCACATCCACCGTCAGGCGGCGCGCCTGCGGATCGGACTCGACATGCCGCGCGAGCGACGCGACGGCTTCGACGGGAAGCCGTACCGGCGCGAGCCCGTTGCGCACGCAGTTGCTCGCGAAGATCGGCGCGAACGATGGGGCGATGATGGCGCGGATGCCGTACTCGTGCAGGGCCCACACCGCGTGCTCGCGGCTCGACCCGCAGCCGAAGTTGGCGCCCCCGAGCAGGATGCGCGCACCGGCGTAAGCCGCCTTGTTCAGCACGAAGGCCGGATCCGGCTCCCGTCCACCGATGGTCGTGTACCGCCAGCCGGCGAAGAGCCCGGCCGCGAGACCGGTCTTCGAGACCGACTTCATCTCGCGCGACGGGATGATGGCGTCGGTGTCGACGTTGTCGCGCAGCATCGGCGCGGCGATGGCCGTGATCTCCCGCAGAGGCTCCATCACGCAGCCCCCGCGCCCGCGCCCACCGCCGCCCCGGCTCCCCCGGGGACCACGCGGCGCGGGTCGGCGATATGGCCGGCGATCGCGCTTGCGGCGACGGTCTCCGGGCTTGCGATGTGGGTGCGGGTCTCGGGTCCCTGACGGCTTTCGAAGTTGCGGTTGGTGGAGGACACCACCCGCTCACGCGGCCCGAAACTCTCGCCGCCGGCGAAGAAACAGAGCGAACAGCCGGACTCGCGCCACTCGAAGCCGGCCTCGACGAACACTTTGTCGAGACCCTCGGCCTCCGCTGCGCGTTTGACGGACATCGAACCGGGGACGCACAGCGCGCGTACACCCTGCGCCACCTTGCGCCCGCGGAGGACCGCGGCGGCGCGCCGCAGGTCGGAGAGACGGCTGTTGGTGCAGGAGCCGATGAACGCGCCCGTGACCGGCAGTCCGATGAGGGCTTGGCCGGCCTCGAGTCCCATGTACCGCAGCGCGCGCGCATGGGATTCGGGCGTGGCACCGCTCGTCTCGGCGGTCGGCACAGCACCCTCGATGCCGACCGCATGCTGCGGACTTGTTCCCCAACTGATCATCGGGGACACCTCGCCCGCGTCGATGAAGATCTCGCGGTCGAAGACCGCCCCCTCATCGCCCACGAGCCCCCGCCATGCCTCGACCGCACGGTGCCAGGCCGCGCCTTGCGGCGCATGCGGGCGGCCGCGCAGGTAATCGAAGGTGACCTCGTCCGGCGCGATGACTGCGGTCATCGCGGAGAACTCGGTCGCCATGTTGCAGAGCGTGAGCCGTCCCTCCATGGGCAAGGCACGCACCGCCTCGCCGGCATACTCGACGGCACAGCCCTCGCCGCCCGCAGCGCCATGCCGCGCGAGGATGAAGAGCGCGAGATCTTTGGCGGTCACCCCGGGCGCGAGCTGCCCCTCGACCGAGATGCGCATCGTGCGCGGCCGCTTGATGCGCAGCGTACCGGTGGCGAGCGCGTGCTCGGCCTCGGTCGAACCGATCCCCCAAGCGAAGGCGCCGAGCGCCCCCTGCGTGCAGGTATGGCTGTCCGGACACACGAGCGTCGCACCGGGGAGCACCAGCCCGAGCTCCGGCGAGATCACATGGACGATGCCTTGCTGCGGGTCGCGCACGTCGAACACGCGGATGCCCGCGGCGCGCGCGGCAGCGCGGGTCTCGAGGATGAACGCCTCGCCGCCCGGCATGCGCGTGGCATCGCCGCGCCCCGGCAGGGTATCGACGATATGGTCCATGGTGCAGAAGACCCGCGACGGGTCGGCGAGCGCTCGACCCGCCTCGGCCAGGCTCTTGAGCGCCACCGACCCGGTCCGCTCGTGCAGGAACACACGATCGATGGCGAGCAAGGCGAGACCGTCGCCCAGGTCACGGACGACATGCGGGTCCCAGATCTTGTCGAACAGGCTGCGCGCGGTCATGGATGCCCTCAACGGCATTCTACGCCCCCCACACGACCGGTGCCCGGACGCCCCCCCCATCGGACGACGCCGACGGCCTCGATCGAGGCGTCAACGGAGGATGTTGAGGAAGGCGTTGATGATCAGCGCGTTGGTGAAGTCGATGAAGAACGCGCCGACCACGGGCGCGACCAGGAACGCGCGGGGCGCCGGGCCGTGACGGGCGACAACGGTGCGCATCACGGCGAGCGCCGTCGCCGTGGTGCCGAGCATGAACCCCGTGAATCCCCCGGACATCACGGCGGAATCATAATCCCGACCCATCAGCCGGAACACGAGGCGCAAGGCCGCCGCGATGAGCGCCACCTGCAGCACGAGGTTCACGATCAGCGGCAGCGCGACACCGTGCAGCCGCGTCAGGTCCAGGGTCATCAGCCACATCGCAAGGAACAAGGACAGGGCGATCGCACCCAAGGCCTCGATGACCGCAGGGTCGGGACGCAGACGCCCGAGCAAGGGGCCGATGTTCGTCACCACCGCCGCGACCAGCATCGCGCCGATGTAGCCGGGCAAAGTGAGGCCGGTCCGCTCGATGCCCGCGCTGACCCATTGCCCCACCACCACGATGCCGAGCAGCAGCGCCACGGCCGTGAAGGCCGACCCCTCGGTCGCCGTGATCGCACCCTCGTTCTCCCCGGCCCGGCCGTCGGCAATGCGACGGTCGCCAGCGCGACGCTCGTCATCGGGCTGCGACCGCGTGTCCGCGGTCGTGGCCCCGACTGCGGCCGCGCCGCGCAGACCCTCCCGTCGCATGAGACGGACGACCATCGGACCGCCCAAAAGTCCGCCCAGCATGATGCCCGCCGTCGCGCTCGCGACCGCGATCGCTCCGGCGCCGACCACGCCCGCCTCCTCGAACAGCGGCGCGAACGCCGCGCCGGTCGCCGGCCCGCCGGTAAGCGTCACGGCGCCGACCAGCACCCCGAACAGCGAGGGCAAGCCGAACATCCAGGCGACCGCGATGCCGACGAGACTCTGCAGCACCGCAAAGGCGCTACAGAGCGCGAGGAACACCAGCACTTGCGGCCCGCCCCGTCGCAACAGATCGAGACGCGCCGCAAAGCCGAGGCTCGCGAAGAACGCGACCAGCAGCGGCTTTTGCAACATCGTGTCGAAGGTCGGCGCCGCGCGGCCCGTCGACGTCCAGGCGAGCAGCGCGAGCGCGACGATGAGACCGCCGACCACGGGCGGCGGGATGCTGAGGCGTTCGAGCACGCCGATCCTCGTGCACACCCAGCGACCGAACAGCACCACGGCGCCCGCAAGCGCCAAGGTCTGCAGAAAATCGAGCGTCATCACCCCTCCATCGGCGCGTCGAGTGCGCCTCTGCCGAGCAGGTCGCGCAGCGGACCGAGCTTCGCCTGTGCCTCTGCCCACTCTGCCGTTGCGGTCGAATCGTGCACGATACCGCCACCGACATCCCAGCGCGCGCGCCCCTCACGCACCTGCAAGGTGCGGATCACGACGCTGAACGAGGCGTCACCCGAGGGGTCGATCCAGCCGATCACGCCGCCATAGAGCCCGCGCGGTCCGCGCTCGAGTTCGTGGATCATCCGGCAAGCCTCGAGCTTGGGCGCGCCGGTCATCGAACCTGGCGGGAACGCCGCCGCGAACAGGTCGAACACATCGAGGCCCGCGCGCAGTTCGCCGGTGATGGTGGAGGTCATCTGCGCGACGCTCGCATAGCGCTCGATCTGCCAGAGGGCCTCCGCACGCACGCTGCCCGGTGCGCAGACCCGACCGAGATCGTTGCGCACGAGATCGGCGATCATCACGTTCTCCGCGCGGTCCTTGACCGAACCGGCAAGGTCCCGCATCGCCGCCTCGGCGGTCTCCGGGGTGAGGCGACGGGTGCCCTTCATGGGGCGCGCCGTGACCTGCCGGCCGCGCAACGCGACGAAACGCTCCGGGCTCGCCGACAGGACTTCGAGTCCCGGCAGGTGGATCCAGGCGCCGTGGTCGACCGGATGACGCGACATCAACCACGCGAAGAGCGCCGCAGGATCCGTCGGCGGCTTGAGGTGCACCGGAAAGGTCAGGCAGAGCTGGTACAACCGACCGGCTGCGATCGCCTCGCGGACCTGCTCCACCGCGGCACGATGCCAGCCGGGGTCCAAGCCGGATCGTTCATCGAGGGAGAGCTCAGGCGCTGCAGCAGATGCCGTAGAGGGCGCACCCCAGCCGGGCGCACCCCAGCCGGCCGCATCCGGCCCTGCCGCAGCGCTCTGCACGCGCCCGACCGACCACAGTTGCACCCGCGGCAGGTCGAGCCAATCGCCGTGGACCGGCACCGACTCGAGTTCCGCCACGGCCTCGTGGGTGGCCATCAACAACATGCCCTGCGCGCCTCGCGCAAAAGCGTCGGCGGCCGCCTTTCGGAGTGACCCGAGGAGACCCTCACGACCGGACGACGACGTCTCGCGCGTCGAACGCCATTCGAGGCGCAGTCCCGTGCCGAGCAAGGAGCGGCGTCCGAGATCGGGGTGGCCCAAGGCCGAGACGAGACAGGCGAAGGGCTCCGCGTCGGCACGCGCCGCCTCTGCGCCGTGCCGCAGGTCAGGCAGGGACAGCCCGGACGCTTCGTCCACGGTGGGTGTGCGTGGCGTGGACATCGTCAGGCCTCGCCCGCCGCGTGACGCGCGAGCAATCGGGACCGCCAATCAGCGGCGGCCGCCAACGACAGCGCCGTCGGCAGCGTCTCGCCATCACAGGCGCGGATCGCGACCGCGAGGCGCAGTGCGCTCACGAGCACGAGCCCCTGCACGGGTGCCGACGAAGACGGTCCAGAAGATACGGGTCGCGACGATCCGGCTCGCGACGCGCCGCTGCGCAAGGCCTCGACCGGCAATTCGCCCGCCTCCACCGCCACACCCGCGGCGCGCAACGCCGCCAAGGTCACGCTCGGCAGCACCGCGGGAGAATCGCTCGAGAACCATCGTCCGTCGCGATGCCAGACCAAGGCACCCGTCGACCCCTCGAGCACGCGGCCCTCGCGCGCGAGCAGGGCCTCCCCGGCGCCGCGCGACAAGGCCTCACGCCGCGCCGCCACCGACCAGTGGTAGCTCGCCGACTTGCCGAGCACCCCGAGCCCGGGATGCGGGAACGAGGCGATGACCGCCGCGAGGCCGGCGTCCAGCGACGCCGCAGACGACACATGCGGCCCCCATTCGCCGAGCGCTTGCCAACACCCGGACGCGGCATCGAGCGCGAGCAGCACCCGCAAGCGGCCGCAGGGGAAGTCGCCGAAGGCGGGACGCATCGCGGCCAGGCAACGGCGCGCCGCGGCGACCGCTCCCGCCGCCGCCTCGGCACCGAGCCCAGCCTCGACCGAGCGCGACAATCGCGCGAGATGGGCCTCGAGGAACATGGGATGGCCGTTCTCGACCCGCAGCGTCTCGAACCAGCCCTCGCCGGCCGTGACGAGCCCGCTCGTGGGCGCGAACGCCGTCTCACCGGCGGCAAGCCAGCGACCGTCGAGGCAATAGCGGATGAGAGGAGTGGAGGCGGCCACAGGTCGCGGATGTTACCGCGACCGGGCTGCTGCAGGACGGGCCTGCGCGGGAGGATGGTCGGGACGCCGAGATTTGAACTCGGGACCCCTTGCACCCCATGCAAGTGCGCTACCAGGCTGCGCCACGTCCCGTCCGACCGAACCTTGGAAACCGCGCGGCGGGGAAAGCCCGCGCGTGGGGATTATAGCGCCCTGTGGCGCCCGGCGTCGCCCCGCCGTCAGCGGCGCAGCAGCCGCAGGATCTCCTCGAGCTCGAGACGCACCTGGCGGATGATCTGCTGGCTCTGGGTGCTGTCGCTGCGGGCCTCTTCGCCCTGGAGCTTGTTGCGTGCGCCGCCGATGGTGAACCCCTGCTCGTAGAGCAGCCCACGGATCTGGCGGATGACGATGACGTCCTGGCGCTGGTAGTAGCGGCGGTTGCCGCGGCGCTTCACGGGCTTGAGCTGCGGGAACTCCTGCTCCCAGTAGCGCAGCACATGCGGCTTGACGCCACAGAGCTCGGCCACCTCGCCGATCGTGAAGTACCGCTTGCCGGGGATCGCCGGCAGCTCGTCGTTATTCTTGGCTTCCAGCATACGCTTCGACGCGAGCCTTGAGCTTCTGCCCCGGACGGAAGGTCACCACGCGACGGGCGCTGATGGGGATCTCTTCGCCGGTCTTGGGGTTGCGACCGGGGCGCTGGTTCTTGTCGCGCAGATCGAAGTTGCCGAAGCCCGAGAGCTTCACCTGCGATCCGGTGGACAAGGCCGTCCGCACCTCTTCGAAGAAGAGGTCCACGAGTTCGCGCGCTTCGCGTTTGTTGAGGCCCAGCTGGTTGAACAGCGCCTCTGCCATCTCTGCCTTGGTCAACGCCATCGGTTCGTGTTCTTGTGCGGTCTTGTTGCCCGATAACCGTCCTCCCGCATCATTCGCGGAAGGACGCCCCCAGCCGATGGATCAACGCGCCGCGGATCGCGGTCATCTCCCCTTCGACGACTTCTTCGGTCAGAGTGCTGTTTTTGTCTTGGAAAATCAAGCCTAAAGCGACACTTTTTCGTCCCGTTTCGACACCGATTCCGCGGTACAAGTCGAAGACGAAATGCTGACGCAGCAGGCTGGATGACGCCGAGGTTACAACGTCCTGCAACGCACTGAAAGGGACTTCCTCGGCGACCACCACCGCCAGGTCCCGACGGACCTGCGGGAAGCGCGAGACCTCGGCGAATGAGGGGTATTCCACCGCCAGCGCGGCGGCGGTGGCGAGTTCGAACAGCACCGGCGCCGTCGTGAACCCGAGTTCACGGACCAGGCTCGGGTGCAATTCGCCGATCCAACCGACCGGCTGGCCCGCCCGCAGGATGCGCGCGCTGCGCCCCGGGTGCAGGCAGCCGAGGCTGGCCGGCTCGAAGGTGAACGCGCCCGCGTGTCCGACCAGGCCCGCCAAGGCCTCGAGATCGGCGCGGACATCGTGGAAATCGGTGGCCGCCGCGTCCTCGCCCCATTGCTCGGGACGGCGTGCGCCCACCGCGATACCGGCGACGTGATCGGCCTCCGGCGCCCCTACCGGGAACACCACGCCGTGCTCCACGAGGCGCACCCTGCCCTGCTGCCGGCGCAGGTTCTCCTGGGCGGCGCGGATCAGGCCGGGCCACAGCGACAACCGCATGACGGCAAGGTCGCTCGCGATCGGGTTGCTGAGCCGATGCGAGGGCACACCGGGGAACAGTCGCTCCTGCAGCGCCGGATCGACGAAGGCGAAGTGCACGCCCTCCTGCCAGCCGCGCGCGGCGAACAGGTCGAGCAGACGCTGCTCCTCGAGCTGCCGAGCCGGGAGCGAACGGATGGCCTGGGCGACGCGGGCGTCGACCACGGGGATGGCGTCGAAGCCGACGAGCCTCGCGACTTCCTCGATGAGGTCGCGCTCGATGGCGATGTCGAAGCGGTGCGAGGGCGACTGGAATGCCAGCGCCGCACCCGTCACGTCGGTCGCGGCGGCACCGCCCGCGCGCTCGATCCCGAGCCGGCCGAGCAGCTCGACGATCGTGGCTGCGGACATCTCGAGCCCGAGCACCCGGCCGACCTCGGTGGGGCGCAGCGTGACGCTCGGCGCACGACGGACCGCGGCAGCGCCATCTTCGGCGGTGATCTCGGTGATCTTGACCTCGCCTGCCGCGCCGCCCGCGACCTTGAGCATCAGCGCCGTGGCGCGCTCGATCGCCTGACGACCGAGCTCCGGATCGACGCCGCGCTCGAAGCGCTGGCTGGCATCGGTGGTGAGTCCGTAACGACGGCTGCGGCCCGCGATCGCGGCAGGCGCGAACCAAGCGACCTCGAGCATCACACGCGTCGTCTGCGGCGTGACGCTGGTGCGCATGCCGCCCATCACGCCGGCCATCGCGACCGGCCCGGCGGCATCGGCGATGACCAGCACGTCGGGCGCGAGCTCGACGGTACGGCCATCGAGCAGGTCGCAGGTCTCGCCCACGCGCGCGAGCCGCACGTCGAGCGCCCCGCCCTCGAGCTTGTCGAGATCGTAGACATGCATCGGCTGGCCGAGCTCGAGGACGATGTAGTTCGTGATGTCGACGATCGGGCTGATGCTGCGCTGCCCGGCGCGACGCAGGCGCTCACGCAGCCACAGCGGCGACGGCCCGGAGTTGTCGATGTCGACGAGCAGGCGGTGGTGGAACCGCGGGCAGGCCGCAGCGGCGGAGAGCGACACCGTCGAACCCTTCGACAACGCGCTGACACCCTCAGGCGAGCGGCCAGCGGACGCCGGG
>Ga0315900_10007272_pt1 | contig 14563 bp, 14 predicted proteins | sample LakEriMetagenome_FD_203521 | JGI IMG/M metagenome (GOLD analysis project Ga0315900, IMG submission 203521) | Freshwater fungal communities from buoy surface, Lake Erie, Ohio, United States - Buoy 12 MA114 | ecosystem: Environmental > Aquatic > Freshwater > Lake > Lake biofilm | place: USA: Lake...
GCATCGCCTCGGCCTCGGTACTGGCGCCGAGTTGCATGGCGGCGGATGCCTGGGCAACCGCGGTCATGGTGCTGGGCGCCGAGCCGGGCCTCGCGCTGATCCGCGCGGCAGGGCTGGACGCTATTCTCGTCGGCCAGGATGGCGCCGTCACCGGCACGCTGTGAGGCGTAGGCGGCGCGCCGCCACCGCCGCGTCGTAGTCGGGTCGTGGGCCAGGTGCCCGTCCAGTTCGGTGAGGTGTCTCCCGGTGTCGGGCCAGCCATCCGTGGGGGCGGGCGGATCGCGATCGTTCAGCGCCCAGGGCAGGCCGGCGACGAAGCAGCGCCGGCCTCGGTGAACTCCGGACGCGGGACGGTACAGCGGTGCGGGTTCGGAAGCATTGGGACCGTCTCCCGCGAGCACGGCAAGGGCGCGCCCTTCGTCACTTGGCGGTCAAGAACTCCGCGGTGAGCACGCCAAAGGTGATCGCCGGGCCGAACTTGCTGAACTTCGCGCATGCCGGCCCGGCACCCCGGTGCCTGGCTTTCCGAGGATCTTTTTGGCGTTCCGAGCCGGGTCATTGCGCTGCATCATGATCGCCCCAAGCCGGGCGCGGATTGCCGAAAGGCAGCCGGACGAGTCACGGGCCTTGCGGGCTCCTGACGAAAGATCGCTCCAGAATTCTAGTTAACTGTTAACCAAAATTCGTGGCGGTGTTAGCGTGCCCAAGGCACATGAAACGGGAGGGGGCAATGTCCGCCAGCACTGAAACGGGTCTCATCGGCTACCGGCAGGAGGGCCGCATCGCGGTCATCACGCTGAATCGTCCGGAAAAGCTGAACGCCTTCAACGACGAGATGGTGCGCGATCTGGCGGCGGCGCTACGCAGGTTCGACATCGACCCCGAGGCGGATGTCGCCATCATCCGCGGCAATGGTCGCGCTTTCTCGAGCGGCGCCGATGTCATCCAGCGCCAATTGCGCTCACGCGAGGAATTCCAGCAGCATGGCGGCCCGCAGGGTTGGGGCGCCAACGCCTCGGATCTGCTGACCCGGGCGGTCAATTGGAAGCCGGTGATCGCCGCGCCGCACGGCTATGCGATCGGCATGGGCCTGGGCCTCGTGCTTGAATGCGACCTCATTGTCGCCGAGGCTGGGACGCGCCTGCAGGTCACCGAGACACGCCGCGGCCTCGCGCCGTCCCGCTATTGGGCGCTGCTGCATTTCCGTGGTGGCGCCGGGCTGGCGGTGGATGCGACCTTGACCGGTCGCTATTTCACGGCCGAGGAAGCCTTCGAGAGTAAGGTCGTCAACCGCCTGGCGCCGGTCGGCGAAGGGCTCTCGGCGGCGATGGAACTGGCCGGGCAGATCCTGCAGAACCCGCCGCTTTCCGTGCGCGCGGCCGTCCGCACGCGCCGGTGGTACATGGAACAGGCCGAGCGCGAAGCCTATCTGCAGACCGTGCCGCTCAAACTGCACCTGTCGGAGGATTTCGCCGAAAGCGCCCGCGCCTTTGCGGAAAAGCGCAAGCCGGCGCCTTTCAAGGGGCGCTGAACGTCAGGGCGCCGGCGGGAAGATAGCGCTCAGCTTCCCGCCGTCTCCTGCTCGCAGAGCCAGTTTTGGTAGTTCATCCAGTTCGCGTTGAGATGCCGCGCCATGACTGCCGCCGCCTGTTCCGCGGATTGGTCGAGGATCGCGGCAACCAGCTCTCGATGCTCCTCCAGCACGGCATAGGCGCGCGAGGGGGAGCGGGGCGTCAGTGTGTACCAGCGGATGCGTCTGCCAAGCGACCTCACCATGCTGGCCAGTGAGGTATTGCCGCCGAGATCCGAGATGAACTGGTGCACCTCGGCATTCAGACGCAACAGCCGCTCATCGTCGCGCGCACGGGCAGCCTCCTCGCAGGTCGCCATGAGGGCCTTGAGCTGCGCCAGCCCCGTCGCATCCGCATTGCGTGCCGCAAGGCGGACGGCGTGAATCTCGAGCACGCGGCGCACGTCGAAGAGTTCCTCGACCTCGCGCGCGGTGCGGCGGCGCACGGTAGCGCCCTGGCGCGGCCGGTTCTCGATCCAGCCTTCGTGTTCGAGCAGTTGCAGGGCCTCGCGCACAGGGCCCCGGCTCACGCCCAGCAGCTGCGCCAGGTCGGCCTCCACCAGCCGTTCGCCGGGCTTGAGGCGACCCTGTACCAGCATCTGCTCGATTCGCTCGGCGACCTGCTGGCGTAGCAGCGGCGAGGCAAGCTGCTCCTCGCCGGCCAGGGGTGAAGCCTGCACCCCGGCCTCGGTCGCACGCCGATGCGCCAGGCCCGCGCGGCGCATGTCTCGATCAACTGCCAAACCCACCTCCTAGTAAACTGTTGACGACGATATGCCGGCACCTCTAGCGTCATGGCAACAATACCAGGGGAGAGCATGTCCAGCACCACAGCCGCTCCGCGCCAGGGTCCCCTTGTCGGGATACGCGTTCTTGAATTGGCGAATGTCGTCGCTGGTCCGACCTGCTGCCAGATCCTTGGTGACTTCGGTGCCGACATCGTCAAGATCGAACACCCGCAAGGCGGCGACGGCATGCGCCGCCAAGGCCACCGGAAGAACGACGCGCCGCTGTGGTGGAAGGTCGTTGGGCGAAACAAGCGCAGCGTCGCGATGTATCTGGGTGATCCGGAGATCGCCGATATCTTCGTCGAGATGGTGAAAACGGCCGATGTGGTGGTCGAGAGCTTCCGCCCCGGCACGCTCGAGAAATGGAACCTCTCCTGGGAGAGGCTATCGGCCGCAAATCCACGGCTGATTCTAGCCCGCCTATCAGGCTTCGGACAGACGGGCCCCTATGCCGCCCGCCCCGCCTTCGGGACGCTGGTCGAATCCATGTCGGGCTTCGCGCATCTCACCGGCGATCCGGCCGGACCGCCGACGCTTCCGCCCATGGCAACGGCCGACTACATGGCGGGCATCAGCGCCGTCGCCGCGATCACCATGGCGCTTTATCATCGCGATGCCTGCGGCGGCACGGGTCAGATGATCGACCTGTCCATCATGGAGCCCATCATGTCCACGATGGGCGCGCAGATCGTGCGCCATGACCAGCTCGGCCTGCGTGAGACACGAACCGGCAATCGCTCGGTCAACACCGCACCCCGCAACATCTACCGCACCGCCGATGGGGGCTGGATCGGTGTCTCCGCCAGCACGAACGAGATCGCGGCGCGCATCGTCACGCTGTGCGGGCGCCCGGATCTGGCGCAGGAGCCGTGGTTCGGCAGCGGGCGCGGGCGCGTCGCCCACAACGATCTGCTCGACGATGTGGTGGGTGGCTGGATCGGCGCGCGCAGCCGCGCCGAGGTGATGCGCGTCGCCGAGGAGGCGGAGGTTACCTTCGCACCCGTCTATGACATCCCCGAACTCTTCGCCGATCCGCATGTGCAGTTCCGCGAGATGATCATCCCCGTGCCGGATTCCGAACTCGGCACAGTGCGTATGCCCAACGTGCTGTTCCGCATGTCCGCCACGCCAGGGCGTGTGCGCCATGCGGGGCCGCCGCTCGGCTCCTCCACCGATGAGGTGCTGCAGGGCGAGGCCGGATTGCCGGCGGAAAAACTGCAGGCGTTGCGTGACAGAGGTGTCCTAGGCTGAGGGCGGCGGTTCCTTGATCCGCCGGACCCGCACAACAAAACGGCGGGCCGACAAGCAGGAGGAGATGTGACATGGCCAACAAAAACGTGACTCCGCCCGGCATGACCCGTCGGGCAGGACTTGCCGCCGCGGCCCTTGGCGTCGCCACCGCTGCCGTGGGCGGGCGCCCCGCCAGGGCGCAGTCAACCGAGGCGCTCGGGCTCGATGCCGAAGTTTTCGCGGCCGCACGGCGCGAGCGTGAATTCACACTCTACACGGCACAGAGCCGCGAGGTCGTGGACGAAACCGTCAACGCTTTCCGCCGCGCCATCCCCGGGATCGAGGTCCGCTCGCTGCGCCTCGCCACCGGGCCGCTCTCCAGCCGCTTCGCGCAGGAGGCAGGGGCGGGCGTGCATCAGGCGGATCTGGTGAACTTCGCCGGGACGCGGCTCTTTACCGGCCAGCCGCAATGGTGGCGGCCGCTGACGGCAGCCGAGATCCCGACCTTGCGCGACTGGCCCGCGGGCCAGCTCCATCCGAACTATCTGAACACCACCCAGGGTCCGCAGCTGATCGTCTACAACAAGAATCTCGTGCGCGCCGCCGACGTGCCGAAAACCTGGGAAGATGTCCTCAAGCCCGTCTTCCGCAATCGCCTGCTGCTGGTCGATCCACGCTCGTCCAACAACTACATGGCCTGGACGAACCTGATGTTCGAAACCTATGGCGAATCCTTCCTGACTGGTCTGCGTCAGCAGGGTTTTCGCCTGGTCGAAGGGGGCAGCCAGGGCGCCCAGCAGGTGGCGGCCGGCGCTTCGCACATCGTCTTCCCGCCGAGCTTCGCGCATGCCGAGCCGTTGATCCAGCGCGGTGCGCCGCTCGCGGTTGCCTACCCGTCCGACAACTCGCCCGTGCCCGCCATCGGGCCGCAGCATTCGTGGGGCCTGCCGCGGACAAGCCCCAAGCCCAACGCCGCGCGGGTCTTCCTGACCTGGCTGCTGACCGAGCAGGCGCAGAAGATCAATTGCGGCGGCAATGCCGCCTCCGTCCTGCTGACCAATTTCGAAGGCTGCCCGAGGCCCGCGGCCAACTTCATCTCCGCCGACCAGGACATCTCGACGGATCGGGCGGCCATGCTGCTCGGTCTGCTCGGGCTGCGCTGAAGGCGGCATGGCCCCGCCGATGCGCCTCGATACCGCCTCGGCAGGGCCTGGGGTCGCCGCTGCGGGCGCATCATCCGTCCGCATCCGCGTCACCTCCCTGACGAAGCGATTTCGTCGGGCGGATGGCGAGGTGATCACGCCGGTCAACGACATCTCCCTGGATGTCGATGACGCGGAACTCGTTGTCCTGCTCGGGCCATCCGGCTGCGGCAAGACGACGCTGCTGCGCTGTGTCGCCGGTCTGGAGCGCCCGGATGCCGGCGAAATCCTGATCAATGACAAGGTCGTCTTTTCCTCGGCGCGCGGTATCTCCGTGCCGCCGGAAAAGCGACCCGTGAGCATGGTCTTCCAATCCTACGCGCTGTGGCCGCACATGACGGTGCACGAGAACGTCGCTTATCCCTTGCGTGCCCGCGGCGTCGCGGCGGCGGAGACGGATCGGCGCGTGGGTGAGGTTCTCGCCACCGTCGGCCTCGCCGGGCTGCGTGGCCAACATCCGGGTCAGCTCTCCGGCGGGCAGCAGCAGCGTGTCGCGCTCGCGCGGGCGGTGGTGGCGCAGACAGGCGTGGTGCTGTTCGATGAGCCGCTGTCGAATGTCGATGCGAAGGTGCGCGAACAGCTGCGCTTCGAGATCCGGCGGATGCAGCGCGCCTTTGGCTTCTCGGCACTCTATGTCACGCATGACCAGGGCGAGGCGATGGCGCTGGCCGATCGCATCGCGGTGCTCGACAACGGTGTCGTCGCGCAGATCGGCTCGGCCGAACAGATCTACGACAGACCTTCCTCGCTGCATGTCGGCACCTTCATCGGCACGGCGAATCTCTGGCCGGGCCGCGTGCTCTCGGCCGCTGGGGGCACTGCGCGCATCGCGACCGCCCTTGGGGAAATGGAGGTCGCCGATGCGCGGCTGCCGCACGGCGCGCCCGTAGCGGCCGGTGACGCAGTGACCGTGCTGACCAGGCCCGAGACGCTGCGTCTGGCCACCCAGCCCGAGCCAGATTCCTGGCCCTGTATCGTGGAGATGAAGCTCTATCTCGGCACCCATACCGAATATGTCGTGGCCCTGGGCGAGGAGCGGGTGCGCATCTGGGCGCCGAACCCCTCCGCCGTGCCGGAGGGCGCTTCCGCCTGGCTGAGCGTTCCGCCGGCCGCGCCCCGCCTGGTGCCGGGATGAGTGACGCGGCCGCGCCGGGGCTGGCACGCGGGCGCCGGCCATCACCCTTCGCGCTGCTGTCGCTGCTGCTGGCCCTGGCCGTCATGGCCCTTGTCGTCTACCCGGCGGCGCGGATGCTGCATGCGGTCTTCTTTGCCGATGGCAGCTTCGGCTTCGCCGCCTTCGGCGAGGCGCTGGGCGCCGCCTGGCTGCCGGAGACGGTGGTCAACACCATTGTCGCGGTGGCTGGTGGCGGGGCCTGCGCGATCCTTGTCGCCGCGTTGTTCGCGTGGCTGAACGAACGGACGGATGCCCGGCTCGGCGCGATCGGAGACCTGCTGCCGCTGGTGCCGTTGCTGATTCCCGCGGTGGCGATGTCGATCGGGTGGATCTTCCTGGCGTCCCCGGGGGCGGGCTTTTTGAATGCGCTGATCGCCTTCGCGCTGGAGCCCCTCGGCCTCAGTTTCGAGCTGAACGTCACCTCCTGGCCAGGGGTAATTTTCGTCTACACGCTCTACTTCGTGCCCTATGCCTACATCCTGCTCTCGGCGGCGTTGCGCAACGTCGATCCTGCGCTGGAGGAAGCGTCGCGGCTATCGGGTGCCGGCGTCTGGCGGACCTTCCTGAAGGTGACCCTGCCGGCGGTGAAGCCGGCGGTCATCGGCGCCGCGCTGCTGATCGTCGTGGTCGGAGTTTCCCTCTACTCGGTGCCGGTCATCATCGCGAACCGCGCCGGCATCGACATCCTGTCGGTCCGCATTCTGCGCCTGCTAACGTTCTCCTATCCGCCGCGGACGGATCAGGCTGTGGTGCTCAGCATCCTGATGCTTGTTGCGATCTCGCTGGTCTGGGTGCTGCAAAGGCACGTGCTGGCGGGTGGGCATTTCGCGACGATCGGCGGGCGCGGCGCGCGCAGCGGCCTTGTCGAACTCGGCCCCTGGCGCTGGCCGGCGCGCATCTGCATGCTTGGCTTCCTGGCCTGCGCCTCCGTCCTGCCGCTGATCGCGATCCTGATCGTTTCGTTGCAGCCATTCTGGCAGCCTGCGATCGACCCCTCGACGCTGACCTTCGCCAATTACCAGCAGGTGCTGTTCGCCAGCCCGGTCACGCGCCAGGGGCTGCAGAACAGCCTGTTGCTCGGCGCGGCGGGCGGCTTCATCGGCATGGCCGCGGCGGCCATCCTGGCGCTGTACATCCGGCGCGACCCCGGCCCCTTCGGGCGTTTCGTGGATGGGGTGACGAAGTTGCCGGCGGCGCTGTCCCACATCGTGATCGCCGTCGGCTTCCTTGTTGCCTTTGGCGGCCCGCCCTTCCACCTCAGCGGAACGCTGCTTCTGCTGCTGATCGCGTATCTCGTGATCTACCTGCCCGAAGCTTCGATCGCCGCAAACACCGCCGTGGCGCAGATCGGGCGCGACCTGCTGGAGGCTTCCGCCACTTCCGGCGCGTCCGAGGGGCGCACCTTCCGCAAGATCGTCGTGCCGCTGATGCTGCCCGGGCTGATCGGCGGCTGGGCGCTTTTGTTCGTGCTCATGGCCGGGGAACTCACCGCCTCCTCTTTGCTGGCGGGCGTCGGCACGCCGGTGATCGGCTTCGTGATTCTAGATATCTGGGAGCAAGGCACCTTCGGGCAGCTCGCGGCGCTTGCCGGCACCTATACGCTGCTGACCAGCCTCGTCGTGCTGGTCGCCGTGCGGTTCGGGCGCGGCAGGCTGCCGCGGTGAGGCACCATGCAGCCCCAGGCGGAGGAGGCTGCAACGCGCTGGCCTAACGTCTCACCGGCGATGGCGCTTGTTCTGTCGAGCGCGATGCTGGTCCAAGGGACGGTGCTGCTGGCACGGGTCGCCGCATCCTATCGCGCGATCGAGTTGGGCCTGTCCGCCGAATGGCTTGGCTTGCTCTCGACGGCCTTCGCAGTACTGCCCGTGCTACTGGCGCTGACCACCGGCCGACTGGTGGATCGCCGCGGCGAGCGGCCGGCCTTCCTGTGCGGCAGCGCTCTGCTCATCGCCTCGACTGTGGTGCTGTGGTTGGCCTCCGCGACGCTGTCCGGGCTGCTGGTCGGGCTGGTGCTGCTTGGCCAGGGCGGGCTGTTCCTCATGGTCGGGCAGCAAAGCCTCGTCTCTCGCCTCGGGCCGCCGGAACGGCGCGACACGGCCTTCGGCCACTACACCATCGCCGTCTCTTTCGGGCAGGCGGTCGGCCCGCTGGTGCTCAAGGCGCTCGCCGGCGGCGCGGTGGTGCCGGAGACGACGCGGGTCTTCGCCGCGGCCGTAATCTTGGCCCTTCTGACGGCGCTGGTATCCCTGCTGATCCGGCCGCCGCCGAGTGGCGCCGCCGAGGCAACTGCGCATAAGCGCCCTGTTGGCCTTCTGTCCCTTTTGCGCATTCCCGGCGTCACGATCTCGATCCTGGCAGGGTTGATGGTGTTGACCGCCGTGGAGCTTCTGGTCGTCTACCTGCCCGCCTTCGGCGCCGAGCGCGGCATCGACGCCGGCACGATCGGCGCACTGCTCAGCCTGCGTGCGGTGGCGTCTCTGCTGTCGCGGGTCTGGCTCGGCCGGCTGGTGGCGCTGGCGGGCCGGCGACTCTTGCTCGTCCTCTCCATCGGTGCGGCGGCGGCGGGGCTCGTCCTGCTGCCGGTGCCGATGCCGGTGGCCGGCATGGCGGCGCTGGTCGTGGTGGTGGGTCTCGGACTGGGCCTGTGCCTACCCCTCACCATGGCTTGGCTCGCCGACGTTACGCCGGCCGGGGCGCGCGCAACGGCGCTCTCCGTACGGCTGAGCGGCAATCGGCTGGGGCAGGCTGTATTGCCGCTCGGCCTCGGCAGCCTGGCCGCCGGCGTCGGCGCGGCCGGCGTGCTGGTCGGCATGGCCATGGCACTGACCATCACCGGGGTGCTGACGGCCCGCGCAACACAATCGAAGAAGGAATAGGCTCATGGAAGTGATCTGCGAAACGCACGGGCATGTCGCCGTTCTCACTCTCAGCCGGCCCGAATCGCGCAATGCCTGGTGCCCCGCCTTCACAGAGGGACTGACCGCGCATTTCGCGCGCATCGAGGAGGATGACGACATCCGTTGTGTCGTCCTGACTGGTGACGACCGCGGAGGGGCCTTTTCGGCCGGGGCCGATCTGAAGAACGAGAAGACGCACACGATCAGCGGGGCCGCTGAGTTCATTGGCAACATGCCGCGTCGGGCCAGGCACGCGATCAACCTCGTCGCCGACTTCCCGAAGCCGCTTGTTGGCGCGGTCAACGGGTACGCCGTCGGGATCGGCTGCATCATCAGCTATTGCTGCGACCTGATCGTCGCCTCTGACCGGGCAGAGTGGCGCCTGCCGCAGGCGAGGCTCGGGATTCTGCCGGCACATGGCGGGGCGGCACGGCTGCTGCCCTGGATCGGCCGAGGCCTGGCGATGCGCATGGCGCTCGGCTTTCCGCTGAAGGCCGAGGAAGCGTACCGCATCGGCCTGGCGCAATGGCTTGTTCCGCATGCCGATCTGCTGACGCGGACAATGGAGGTGGCGGGCCACATCGCCGACCTGCCGCCCTTATCGACCAGGATGGTCAAGGAATCGCTGTCGCAGGCAGCCGGCGGCGCGTCCCTGGCCGATACGGCACTGGCCGATGCCTATCGCTTCTTCGCGCTGGAACTAACCGAGGACAAGAATGAGAGCCATGCCGCCTGGCGCGAAAAGCGCGCCCCGGTGTTCCGAGGCCGATAGGCCACAGCGCTGCACCGCGCGGCGCTCCTCGCGCAGCATGGCACGTCGTTCCTCCTGCTTCTGCCACGCCAAAGGTGGGGATCGCGCCCGAGCGCCTGTTGCATATGCAGAGCTGGGTCGTTCATGCTGTACCGCATGTCCGTGAGGCCCACCGCCAGCCAGGCACGGGCAGCGGAGGCGGCCAGGATCATCCGCGCACACTGACCAGCCCCCATTGAGTGGCCCGCACGAAGCCCATGCTCTGCGTGTTGGTCACGTCGTTGTGCGGCAGGATCACCCGCGCCACCCCCGGCAGCGCCACCGTGCGCCCCGCCACTGTCACGCTGATCGCGCGGAGCAGCACCGCCTGCTGCATCTGCGCCGTAGTGACGGTCACGTTGCTCGCCGCCACATTCGCGTCGAAGGTTGCGGTCAGCGCGTTGTCCAGCCTGATCAGCGCCGCGTTGGCCGTGACCTCCTTCTGGGTCTGCGCCGCCGCGGTCTGCGTGATGCCGAGCGCTCCGCTCATATCGCGGCCCTCCCTGCGGTGCCGTACCCGACCGCGCTGCTGATCTGGTAGATCTGCACATTCACTGCCGGCTGCACGGCGCCGAAATTCATCGTCTGCTGCGCGGCGGTGTAGGTGGGGGTGGGTGTGGTCAGACCCGTGATGGTGCGAAGAGTCGCGGTATCGTCCGCGTTGCGGATCACCACCTCATAGGTCTCAGAGGCCTCGCCCGGCCGCACGTCGCCGGTCCAATCAGCCATTCGCCGTCCAGGCGCGTGCGCCGCACCCAGGTGATGGTGAGGTCCAGCGAGGCATCCCGCGTGCTCCTGATTTGCGCGAGGGCGTGGGGCAGCATGCTGCGCAACCATGTCGGCCCTGCGCCGTTCGGGTTCAGCACTCAGAGGGAAACATCATGCCCAGTTCGTCGGATATCGAGGCTCGCTTCTGGGACGCACTCGCCGAGGACGGCACCATGATGCTCGGCCTGGACGGCTTGGAGGATGGCCATGTGCGGCCGATGACGGCACGGTTCGAGGAGGAGCGCGGGCCGATCTGGTTCTTTACCTCCACCAACAACGGCGTGGTGGAGAAACTGGGACAGGGCCAGCGCGCGATCGCCAGCTTCGTGTCGAAGAAGCACGAGGTGTTGGCCACGCTGCATGGCACGCTGTCGCGCGACAATGACCGGGCAACCATCGACAGGCTGTGGAACAGCTACGTCGCCGCCTGGTACGAGGGCGGCAAGCATGATCCCACACTTGTTCTGCTTCGCCTTGAAGCGGAGCGTGCGCAGATCTGGCTGGATGGCTCGGGCGTGCTGGGCGCCATCAAGGTCGTGCTCGGCCTGGATCCGAAGAAAGAGTTCCATGACAACGTGGCCAAGGTGACCTTCACCTGAGGACTCAGAGCAATTCCCACAGATCCGAACCGATGTGTCCATTCGCGCGTGCCGCTGGACATGATGCGCCAGGGCTGAACGACGAGGGGGTTTCAATTGTGGCAGCAATGGAGCCATGACTTCTTCAACGCGTTCGAGGGCCACGACGGCGCGACGCTTCAGGTCGCGGCATTGCTTTGCATCGGACTTGCTGGTCTGAGCATTTCAGTCACCGTCATGACGGTATGGTCGCGCATGACGCTGCAACGCGAATGGCGGGCCTGGCTGACGCGGCACCTCATGGGGCGTTGGCTGTCGGGTAACCAGTTTCATCGCCTGCGCTTCGAGGCCGGCGAGGCCGAGAAGCCGGAATATCGGATTGCCGAGGATGTCCGCGTCGCAACCGATGTGCCTATCGGCCTGGCCGCCGGGCTGCTGGGCGCGACCCTCGGCGCCGTCACCTTTGTCGGCATCTATTCGGTACTGCTGACGCTGGCGATGACCCTGATCGCGCGCCACATGATGCGGGTTATCGCCAGCAGGAATGTCGCCGAGGCGCAGTCCCGTGCCATTGCCTCGAAGGTGCGCGAGGTCGGCGCGCAGGCGCGGCCGGGCCAGGACGGGACGAAGCAACATGGCGCGGTGCTTGCGGCGTTCGAGGGTGTGATCCGGCCCTGGCGCGCGCTGTGCCACCCGTGGATGCGGACCACCCTGATCTCGCACGGCAACACCCTGGCGGCGCCGATCGTCGGCTGGGTTCCCTGCGCGCCGAAATACCTGACGGGCACGATGAAACCGGGGGAGGTCGCGCAGGCGGTCTCAGCCTTCGTCATGGTGCAGGCGGTGCTGCATGCGTTGGATGAGATCAAAGAGCGACCGCTTCCCGCACCAACGTCGCGTGACGAGGCCTGAGAGCATGGCCGACGATGACCCCTCCCGCCGCCATCGCTCCAACATGATGCTCACCGCTATCGTCGGCGCTGCAGCTATTCTCTGCGCGCTGATCATCGAGCCGTTTCTGTCCGCCGTCGTATGGTCTTTCGCGCTCGCGGTCCTGTTCACCCCGCTCGATACCCGGCTGCGCAAGCTCCTGCCGGGGAAGGGGTTGGCGGCGGCGGCGAGTGTGGCGATCGTCGCCGGCCTCGTTGTCGCGCCGGCGATCATCGTCCTCGGCATCCTGCTCACCGAAGCCGCCGACAGCGCCCCGCGGCTGGAGCCCCTGCTGGACGCGGGGAACTGGACCCGCGCGATAGACCATTATCCACGCCTCGCTCCCGCCATTCATTCCGCGGTCCAGCGCCTTAACATCCCCAACCTGCTGCAGGCGGCGAGCGCCTGGCTCGCGGGGTGGAGCGGCAGCGTCATCCAGGGCTCGGTCTCCAGCCTGATCACCCTGCTTCTGACCTTCTATTTCCTGTTCTATGCCCTGCGCGACCGTGAGATGGCGGTGGCCGCGATCGGCCGCGTCCTGCCGCTGACGGCTGATGAATACAGGCGGCTGACCGATCGCATCACCAACACGATCTTCGCCTCGGTCTATGGCACGGCCGCGGTTGCGACACTGCAGGGCGGGCTGGGTTGTGCCATGTTCTGGTGGCTCGATCTGCCGGCGCCGCTGTTATGGGGCGTGTTGATGGGCCTGCTCGGCATCGTGCCATTCCTGGGCGCTTTCGTGATCTGGGCGCCGGCTTCGATTGTCCTCGGCCTCAATGGTGATGTGTGGTCGGCCATCCTGCTCACGCTCTGGGGCACGCTCGTCGTCGGGCTGGTGGATAACGTGCTGTATCCCATTCTCGTTGGGCAGCGCCTGATGCTGCACACGGTCCCTTCTTTCGTCGCGGTGGTCGGTGGCCTGCTGGTCTTCGGCACGCCGGGGATCATCCTGGGGCCGATCATTGTCGCTGGCGCCCAGACGCTGCTGGAGATCTGGCGGCGGCGAAACGTGGCTTCAGCGTAGCTGCCGGATCATGGGCAGTGACACCGCGGGGCGGCCGCCTGGGGTGTTGCGCCACGTTCCGCCGCTCCCGAGCAAGGCGCCCAGTTTCCGAAAGGGACGGAAACGACGCAGAGGAACTTCGCACGTGGCGTTTGCCAGGTCGGTGGGGTCGCCCGCATCACGGCGCTTGGATACTGCTCAGCCATGACCCATCATCATGTCGACATACCGCGATCGTCCTCTGGATCTGTTCATGCCGCATCGAGACCGCCCCATGCAGCACGGCCATAGGCACTTCCATGAGGAGTTCCGCGGCGCGTTGCGGGTGCTGCAACACGCCGTCATTCGCCAGTCCTCGACACGCTTCGTGCCTGGCGCGGCGCTGGCGAGGCCGCGCGGGTCTGCGCCACCCGGAAGCCTTGTTGCGGCGTCCTACAACGTTCACCGCTGCATCGGGGCAGATAAGCGCTTCGATCCTGGCCGGGTCGCGGCCGTAATCGAGGAACTGAATGCCGACATCGTGGCGTTGCAGGAGGCAGACCGGCGGTTTGGCCACCGCGCAGGCTTGCTCGAACTCGGCGAGTTGGAACGCCGCACCGGGCTCTCCCTGATCCCGGTATCGCCGGTACAGGGTGGCCATGGCTGGCGAGGCAACGCGTTGCTGGTGCGGGGCGGCAAGGCGACCCATGTCCGCCGACTGGCGTTGCCGGGCGCCGAGCCGCGCGGTGCGCTGATCGTTGAGTTGGCAATGCCGGCCGGCGATCTGCGGGTCATTGCTACCCATCTCGGGCTGCTGCGGCGGCACCGCGCCTTGCAGACGGCAGCCATCCTGGCCGCGCTGCACGACGCCGCGCCCATGCCCACCGTGCTGCTGGGCGATTTGAACGAATGGCGCACCGGTGTGAAGTCGTCGCTGGCCCGGCTGGAGCCGCTGTTCGGACCGTTCCTGCACCCGCACCAGCCGAGCTTTCCCGCCCGCCTGCCATTCCTGGCGCTGGACCAGATCCTTGGTCATCCGCGTGGCCTCGTGCTGCCGCCCCAGGTGCATGACAGCCCGCTCGCCCGCATCGCCTCGGACCATCTGCCCCTGCGGGCAAGGATCGACATGACGCTCGGCATCGCCGCCGTCCGCCGCCAGGTGGCGGCGTGACCCAGGCGGGCGCCATGCAACAGGCGAACACTGTCGCGGCGCCTGGGGCGAGCACGGATGCCTGCCAGCTGACGCTGATCTCTGACGGCGTCGCAGCCTTTGCCGCGCGCGCTGCCGTGGCGCAGGCCGCCCGCCACAGCCTCGACCTGCAATACTACATCTGGAAAGCCGACCTGACCGGCCAGCTTTTGGCGCGCGAGGCGCTGCACGCAGCCGATCGCGGGGTGCGGGTGCGCATGCTGCTGGACGACATGCACGGCCTGCGACGGGACTTCAGCCTGGCGCCGCTGATTGCCCACCCGTTGATCCAGATCCGCCGCTTCAACGGCACCCGCTGGCACCGCTGGGGCCAGCTCGGGATGCTGTTGGAAATGCTCATTGGCAATTGGCACCTGAACCGGCGGATGCACAACAAGGCCTGGATCGCCGATGGCAGCGTGGTCATCTGTGGCGGCCGCAATGTCGGCGACAGCTATTTCG
>Ga0315900_10007273_pt1 | contig 14563 bp, 8 predicted proteins | sample LakEriMetagenome_FD_203521 | JGI IMG/M metagenome (GOLD analysis project Ga0315900, IMG submission 203521) | Freshwater fungal communities from buoy surface, Lake Erie, Ohio, United States - Buoy 12 MA114 | ecosystem: Environmental > Aquatic > Freshwater > Lake > Lake biofilm | place: USA: Lake...
GTCCGTTCGGCGGACGCAAGGAAGCCCCGTTGCTGAGCACATAGGCCTGTTCGGGCCTGACGAGTTGGCCGTTCAGCAGTACGCGGTCCGTCCCGCTGTACCGCATAAGGTAGAGGCCCACGCTGGGGATGTTCAACACCCGGAGCTCGCCGTCAAGGCCATGGGCATGTAGGTGCCGCGCCTTGGCCTTGGCCGTGCCCGGCCCCGACGCAGCATCGATGTACAGCAGGTCGGCCATGTCCTGCCGCTCCGCACCCGCCATCACGAAGTCGCGGCAGCGCTCGAACTCCGCCCGCTCAATGTTGAACGACGCGGAGACGGTTATCACGAACTCCTCCTCCTGCGCGCCAATGGCGCCATCGGCCAGGATGAGCTCCAGCAGGTGCACCAGTACGACGAACTTCTGGCGCTGGGTGAGCTCTTCGTTCACCTGGGCGCAGATCCTCAGCACCTTCACACTGTTCAGGCTGGTGCGCTTGCGCCCCTTCTCGCTCTGGCCACCGCTGCTGTGGAAAGCCTCCACAAAGGCCGCGAACACCGCCATGTGGGCGTTGGCCTGCTCCACGCCGAAGTGCTGGCGGAGAAAGCGCGCCACGGCCGAGCTGTTCCGCTCCGCATTGGCAACCCCGTCGGCCTTCGCGATGATCGCGAACAGCTGGAGCAGTGCTTTCAATATCTTCTCGCTCATCGCACAGGTGCCCATCCACGGCCAACGCCACGAAAGAGCGACCGTGTGTACGGCAACGCACCGCGCAAGGTTGCGCGGAATGAACGGGAGCGGATACCCTTACTTCCGGAAGCCGATGAGCAGCACGGCGCAGCCCGATGCCGCCTTGCTGTTGTCCAGCTGCGCCTCCATCGTCACGTCGATGGTGTTCGCAACCACCAGATCCCAGTAGGGATCATTGTTGAACTCCTTGTTGGAGTACAACAGGTTGCGGTCGCGGTCGTACAGGGAGAAGAGCAGGTTGCCATCGCTGGTGCCGCTGCAGGCGGCCACACGGTAAGTGCTGCCGCCATAGAGGGTCAGGTCGAACTCGGCCACCTCATCTTCCCGGAGCAGCGCCCGGTAGAACTGTCCATCGGGGATGTAGGCGGCGGTGATGTGCCGCTCGCAGAGGGTGGCGATCGTATCGCACTGGGCCTGTGCCGGGGCCCCTGCCAGCAGCAGGGCCAGAAGCGTGGTAAGGAAGGCGGTGGTACGCATGGTCATGCGGAGATCGTTGTGCGCAAGGCGGTCACCTTTTCCGTGATGGTCCTCAGCACCTCCGGCGGTACGGTGACCGTGCTGGTGCTGTTGATGTACGTGGTCTTCTTCGCCGCATCCACCGTGGGCTGCTGGTACTGGTAGGTGGCCGCCACACCCTGGAAGGCGGTGGCCAGGTCCTTCAACCCGGCGATCAGTGCTCCCTGGGCCTTCTCCGTATCCGTGCTTTCCAGCAAGGCGATGATGTTGTCCAGGGTCCGCTTCTGCTCACCCACCCGGGAGACCAGTTCCGCAGCCGGTCGCTCGCCCCCGCCGGCCAGGGTCAGGTACATGCCCTCCAGCCAGCCGCCGGCCAGTACCAAGGCGCTCACATCGTGGCGCTCACTCTGCTTGAGGTACTGATCCGCCGCGCGGTAGGCCAGTCCGGACATGCGCAACAGGCTGTCCTCGCTGTTCAAGCTCCGCTTGAAGCGGTCCAGCAACCCCTGGTCGAAGGCATTGCTCAGCTCCAGCGCAGCACTTACCGATTGCACGGAACGCAGGATCGTGAGGGCGCGCTGGCCGTCCTTGTGGATCGTAACATAGGCCAGGTCGGCCCCGCACATGCCCATGTACAGCGCTCGCTGGCCCTTCGTGGTCAGGCGGTCGGCGGCTGAGGTCGGCATCGGCAGATCCTTCCGGTAAGGGAGGTCAAGCTTGCGGTTGAGCAGTGCCATTTCCACGGGCGAAGGCACTGCGAAAAGGTGTCCCCCCACCTTCACCAAACCGCGCTCAGCGTTGGCCGTGGCGGTATCCAGGCTGTCCTGGGCGGGGGGCTGGGCTCCGGAACCGTCCCCCTCGCCACCGCAGCCCACCAGGGCCAGCACCAGCGCAGGGATCAGGACCGGCTTGAGGATCTTGCACGACATGGTCGACGGGTTCTGTTCGGCAACGAAAGTAGCCGCGTCCGCAGGGGGGGGTCGCCCCCCGGGCACGCACTTTTCAACAGCCACGCAGGAAAGGCCGGACCTCCACTTCGCGCCCCCTCACCAATTCTCCGCCTTCTTGTAGTACCGCGGAAACCGCATGCGCTGCCGCATCGCACGGTAATACCGGTCCCACAAGGGTGTGGGAGCTTCTTCGGCGGAACGCGCCTCGCGCGCCGGCCGCTTCAGTGATCGGTGTTCCATATCAGGGTTGTTCCCCTTTCGGACAGGGCCGGCATTGCGCGCGTTGTCCGTACGCGTGCCAGATGATGGCTGTCCGCTACAGGTCTGACCGATGATCTCCGGAGCCGGCCCGCTGACCGGTGCTGCGGTAAACTTGTGCACCGCACCGCCGTGTTCGCCGACATCATCCTTCCGGTCTCCGCCCCGGGCACCTTCACCTACGCCGTGCAGGAGCCCAACCGCGCCTTGGTGCGCGCGGGCGTCCGGGTGGTGGTGGGATTCGGCCGCGGTCGCAAGCTGTATGCGGGCCTTGTGCGCAGGGTGCACGCCACCGACCCCGGCCTGCCCGGGATCCGCCCGGTGCTCTCCGTGCTGGACGCGGAACCCATCGTGAACCCGGAGCAACTGGCCCTCTGGGAGGCCATGGCCGGTCACTACCTGTGCACACCGGGCGAGGTGCTGCTGGCGGCCCTGCCGGGTTCCCTCGTGCTCTCCAGCGAAACGCGGCTGGTGGCCGCACCGGAGCGCCCGCCCGGCTGGACCGGCGATAGCCGCCAGGACCTGCTGCTCGATGCGCTGGAGCAACGGCATGAACTTGGCCTTGGGGAGGCTGGCGAGCTGCTCGGACTGAAGGACCCGATGCCCGTTATACGCGACCTGCTGGACCAGGGGCTGCTGATGGTGGCCGAGGAGATCGCCGACCGGGCCGCTCCCCGCATGGAACGCTACGTGCGCCTCGCGCCGGAGGCCACGGACGAGGCCGCCCTGCATGCGTGGTTCGACCGGTTGGAGAAGGCGCCCCGCCTGCTCGCCCTGCTGATGCGCTTCGTGGAGCTGGGCCAGGTGCTGTCGGATGCGCCCCGCGAAGTGCGCCGCGACCAGCTGCTGCGCACCAGCGGCAGCACCGCCGCCCACCTGAACAAGCTGGTGGAAAAGGGGCTTTTCGCGAACTACGAACGTCCGGCCGACATGCCGGCACTGCTGGGCGGAGCCCCGGGCAAGCCGCTCAATCCCGCCCAGCAGGAGGCCCTTGCCGGCCTGCACACAGCCTTCCAGGACCACCCCGTGGCCCTGCTGCACGGCGTAACCGCCTCCGGAAAAACGGAGATCTACATGGCGCTGATCGCGGAGGCCCTGGCGCAGGGTCGCTCAGCGCTCTACCTGTTGCCGGAGATCGCGCTCACCACGCAGGTGATCGTGCGGCTGCGCGAACGCTTCGGGGAGGGCGTGCGCGTGTACCATTCACGCCTGTCGCCGCGCGAACGCATGGACCTGTGGATGGCGATGCTGCGCGAGCCGGACGCACCGCGGCTGGTGGTGGGTGCGCGCTCGGCCATCTTCCTCCCCTTCCACCGGCTGGGACTGGTGGTGGTGGACGAGGAGCACGACCCCAGCTACAAACAGCAGGATCCCGCGCCGCGCTACAACGCCCGCGACATGGCCATCGTGCTCGCAGGGTTGCACCAGGCGCATACGGTGCTCGGCTCCGCCACGCCCAGCATGGAAAGCTTCCACAATGCGCACCAGGGCAAGTACGGCCTGGTGCAGCTCCGCGCACGCCATGGCGATGCAGTGCTGCCACAGATCGTTCGGGTGGACATCGCCGATGAGCGGCGCCGCAAGCGGATGCGGGGCGACTTCAGCGAGGCCCTGCTGCAAGGGATCGAGGCCGCGCTGGCACGCAAGGAGCAGGCCATCATCCTGCAGAACCGCCGCGGCTATGTACCCGTGTGGCAATGCGCCACCTGCGGATGGATACCCGGCTGCACCCATTGCGACGTAAGCCTCACCTACCACAAGAGCGGCCATGAGCTGCGCTGCCATTACTGCGGCCAGGTGTACCCGCCGCCGGTGCAATGCGCCGCCTGCGGCAGCAACCGGCTGCGCATGCTCGGCATGGGCACCGAGAAGATCGAGGAAGAGCTGGCCACGCTGCTGCCGCAGGCCCGGATCGCGCGCATGGACCAGGACACCACCCGCGGGCGCCACGCCCTCGAGCGCATCCTGCAGCGCTTCGGCACCGGCGAGGTGGACGTGCTGGTGGGCACCCAGATGGTGGCCAAGGGGCTCGACTTCGACCAGGTGACCGTGGTGGGGATCATCAACGCGGACCAGATGCTCCGGTACCCCGACCTGCGCGCACACGAACGGGCCTTCCAGCTGATGAGCCAGGTGGCGGGTCGCAGCGGGCGCAAGCGGGACCCGGGCACGGTGTTCATCCAGGCCACGGACATCCACAACCCCGTGATCGGCCTGGTGGTGGCGCACGATACCGAGGGCATGTACCGGCGCGAACTGGAGCACCGCCGCGCGCATGACTATCCGCCCTTCTCACGGCTGGTGCGCCTGGTGCTGAAACACCGCGATGAAGAGCGGGTGCGCGACACGGCCGATGCGCTCGCCGCGGCCCTGCGCACCGGTCTCGGTGAACGGGTGCTGGGCCCCGAGCCACCGCCCGTGGCCCGTGTGCGCGACCGCCACCTGCGGGCCCTGCTCGTGAAGCTGGGACGGAGCGACTACCGCCAGGGGAAGGCGTTCCTGCGCGATACCATTGATCAGGTATTCGCCGCGGAAGGGCACCGGTCCGTGCAGCTGGTGATCGACGTGGACCCGATGTAGGGGCGGCGCTCAGGGCACGCGCAGGAAGCGCAACGAGGAGATCCGTGCACCGTCATCAATGCGGATCACATGCACGCCGGGCGCAAGGCCGGTAACATCCAGCATACCCGGGCCGTGGATCGTGCCCTGCGCCACCAGCGCACCGGAGGCGTCGAACACACGCCACGCAGCGCGGCCGGCGAAGGGGTGCACCAGGTGCAGCACACCGTCCGTGGCCGCGGGGAAGAGCGACCAGCCGCGCTCGGCCAGCTCGGGCACCGCGTTCCAGTCGCATGCGCCCTGCAGGGTCATGAACCAGTTGCGCACGGCCAGCAAGGCGGGGAACACACAGCCGCCGTGGTCCAGCGCGCCCATGTCCACCGCCTCCACCTGCGGTGCACCGGCGGCTTGGAAGGCCTGCAGCGCCACCAGCGAATTGCCGGCAAAGACGTGGTCGTCCGCGTTGCAGTAGTGCATGCGCACGGGCGCCTGCGGCACCCAGGTGTACAGGTCGTTCTCCTGCAGGGCCAGCCGGAAGGGGTGCTGCGGATCGTTCGTGAAGGCGTCCAGCACGCTGTCGCGCAGCACCACGTTGGGCACCTCGGGCATAACATCATCCACCTCACCAGCGCTGTGTGTGCCATCGAAGAGCGGCGGCAGAAGCGTGTCCCAGGGGGCATCGAACACCTCGGATGGCGACCCGAACAGGTCCGGATAGGCGGCCTTGTACCCGAATAGCACATAAGGCAGGTAGTACGGCGCGGGATAGGGCACCGTGTCCAGGATCACCTGCGCCTGCACACCGCTCACGTCGTACGGGCCCGCGCAAGGCCCGCTGGCCGTCACCGTGAACTCCTGCGGGAACTGCTGCTCGATGGCCCGGTGGGTGGCCATGCATGCGTGGCCGCCCTGGCTGTACCCCGTGAGGAAGAGCTGGCCGTTGAGGAGCACACCCTGCGCATCGCACCATTCCCGCACCGCACGCAGCATGTCGATGGAGGCCGACGCCTCGGTGGCTGCATGCACGTATGGATGGAAGCCCGGCGAATCGCCCAGCCCCAGGTAATCGGGGAGCGCGCTCACGAAGCCGATGCCGCCGAGGAAGTAGCCCACCAGGGCCTCCTGGCTCAGGCGTGAGGGCACCGCCTCCTTCTCCAGCACGGTACCGTGCATGTAGCACGCGATGGAGTGGTGGCAGGTGTCGCCCACCGGCACCATCATGGCGCCGCTGGCCACAGTGGGCGCTCCGAAGGGGTCCGTGGTCCAGTAGCGCAGCCGGTACACGTCGATGCCGTTCAACGCGTTGCCCACGCCCGTGTCGATCAGCTGCTGCTGCGTGAACGACACCATGAGCGAATCGCTGATGAGCACCTGCGACCGCAGTGTGCCGGGGGATGCGAGGAAGCCGGCGTACAGCACGGCCATGGCTATGGAGTGGGGGGTATCCATGGTGGTGAATGTAACGGGATGACCGGAACGGCCACCGTCCTCAACCCTGAACGGGAACGAGGGCGCGCCACAGGGCGCCATCCGGCGATGGGGCCTCCAGCAGCAGGTCCGCCCCGGTGACCGGGTGAAGAAGCGCGATGGAGCGCGCGTGCAGCGCGATGGTCCTGTCCTTCTCACCCCGGCGCGCGCCGTACTTCACATCGCCCTTGATCGGATGGCCCGCCGCGGCGCATTGCGCGCGCAGCTGGTGGAAGGCGCCCTGCTCCGGGCGCAGCTCCAGCAGCGTGTACCGTTCACCCGCGCGGAGCACGCGCCAGGCCAGGCGCACCGCCCTGCCTTCGCCGGGGGCCACGGTGCGCGCACGCCGGGCACGGGCATCGTGCGTCAATACCGTTTGCCAGGTACCATGGCCATGCAGCAACCCCTCCACGATGGCCCAGTACACCTTGCGCACGCGCCCGCTGGCGAACGCGGTGTTCAGCGCACGCAGGGCCTCGGGCGTGCGGGCGGCCACCAGCACGCCGCTGACCGGCCGATCCAGGCGGTGGGGCAGTTCCACGCCATGGCCATAGGCAGCGCGCAACGCATCCAGCAGGCTCGGGTCACCGGTGGGATCAGCCTGTGCAGGGGTGCCCCCCGGCTTGTTCACCGCCACCAGGTGCGCATCCGCATGGAGCAGCTCCATCGCCGCTTCAGTACTGCTCGCCGGCGTTGGGGAAGTCCTTGCCGCGCACATCGCGCACATAATGGGCCACCGCATCGGTGATCACCCCGTGCAGGTCGGCATAGCGCCGGAGAAAGCGCGGGTTGAACTCCTTGTTGATGCCGAGCATGTCGTGCACCACCAGCACCTGCCCGTCAACGCCGCTGCCCGCGCCGATGCCGATCACGGGGATGGATACGCTGCGGGCCACCTCGGTGGCGAGGGCGGCGGGGATCTTCTCAAGCACCAGGGCGAAGCAGCCGGCCTCCTGCAGCAGGCGCGCATCGCGCTTCAGGCGCTCAGCCTCCTCCTGCTCACGCGCCCGCACCACGTAGGTGCCGAACTTATAGATGCTCTGCGGCGTGAGGCCCAGGTGGCCCATCACCGGGATGCCGGCCGTGAGGATGCGGCCAACGCTCTCCAGCACCTCCTCCCCCCCCTCCAACTTCACCGCATGCGCACCGCTCTCCTTCATGATGCGGATGGCCGAGGCCAGCGCCTCCTTCGAGTTGCCCTGGTACGTGCCGAAGGGCAGGTCCACCACGATGAGCGCCCGCGCACACCCGCGCACCACGGCGCCGGCGTGGTAGATCATCTGGTCCAGGGTGATCGGCAGCGTGGTCTCGTGGCCGGCCATCACGTTGCTGGCGCTGTCACCCACCAGGATCACGTCCACCCCCGCGCCGTCCACCAGGCGGGCCATGGAATAGTCGTAGGCCGTGAGCATGGCGATGGGCGTGCCGTGCTGTTTCATCTCCTGTAGCGTGTGGGTGGTCACGCGGCGCACGTCCTTCGGCTGGGTGCTCATGCGGTGGGGTTGTGCGTCCAAAGCTACAGGCCGCCCCCGGAAGGCCTTCCGGGCGCCGGTCCTCCGCTGTGGGCGACCGCTCGTCACCCCGCCCCGCCTGTCACGGGCGGCCCGATATCTTTGTGGACCCATGATCCGCTGTACGCTCCTCCGCCTGGCCCTGCCCGCCGCCCTGTTCCCGCTCCTCTCCGGCTGCAGCAGCGACCTGGATGTCACCGCCCCCTACCAGCAGATCACCGTGGTGTACGGCCTGCTCAACGTACAGGATGACCTGCACTGGGTGAAGATCAACAAGGCCTTTCTGGGGGACGGCAACGCCTTCGAATACGCGGCGATAGCCGATTCCACGGAATACCGTGATGAAGAGCTGAGCGGGTTCGTGGCCAACGTGGAGCCGGACGGGAGCCCGGGGGGCGAGCAGTACCCGCTGCGCGATACGATCGTGGACCGCGTTCCGGGCCTTTTCGCCTACCCGCAGCACAAGATGTACTATTTCAATGCCGACCTGAACCAAGCCACGCGCTATGGGCTTTTCCTCAATGTGAAGGGGCAGGAGGTACGCTCGGCGACGAAGCTGGTGAACGGTTTCAACGTGCAATCAGCCACTGCGAATCCGGATATCGACGTCAATCTCATCGTGGGCGGTTCCTACGCGCAATACCCGATCAGGTGGTTCACCGCGGAGAACGGCAAGCGCTACGAGGTGTCCTTCCGCTTCCACTACGATGAAGTAAGGACCGACGGCACGGTGGAACTGAACAAGACCTTCACCACCCTCATCGGCACACAGGTGACCGATGGCTCTGCGGGAGACCAGATCGAAGTGAGGCTGAACGGGGAGCTTTTCTACCAGTCGGTGGCGGCCAACATCCCGCCGGCCGCGCAGAGCGGTGTGAGCCAGCGCATCTTCAAGGGCATCGACCTGCTCTGGGCGGTGGCCGGTTCCGACCTGCACACCTACCTGCAGCTGGCCAACCCCATCAGCGGCATCGTGGAGGAGCGGCCGGACTACAGCAACATCACCAACGGCTTCGGCCTCTTCTCCAGCCGCCTCTTCAAGATGGTGGGCAGCGACAACGGGGACATCAGCACCCGCAAGAGCCTGGGCAACACCTCTCTGGAGGAGCTGGCTAATGGCCAGTACACCGGCGACCGCGGCTTCTGAGCCCGGTGCCGCACCGATGGCATCCGCTGACCTTTTGACAGGGCGCTGAGCCCGCGCCAGCCGTGCCTTTCGTGCGAAAGCTGACAGGCCTGCCAGTACAGCGCCGCTGGCATGGACGTTGACCATGGCGCCCGACCACAACCAACGACAACGCCTGCGCCGGGCCACGGCGCGTACAGCATGAGCAAGATCATCGGCATCGACCTGGGCACCACCAACAGCTGTGTGGCCGTGATGGAGGGCAACGAGCCCGTCGTCATCGCCAACAGCGAAGGCAAGCGCACCACCCCCAGCGTGGTGGCCTTCGTGGAGGGTGGCGAGCGCAAGGTGGGCGACCCGGCCAAGCGCCAGGCCATCACCAACCCGCGCAACACCATCTACTCCATCAAGCGCTTCATGGGCAACTCGTATGACGAGACCAGCAAGGAGGCCGGGCGCGTACCCTACGAGGTGGTGAAGGGCGACAACAACACCCCCCGCGTGAAGGTGTCCGACCGCCTCTACACCCCGCAGGAGATCAGCGCCATGATCCTGCAGAAGATGAAGAAGACCGCCGAGGACTACCTGGGCACCACCGTCACCGAGGCCGTGATCACCGTGCCGGCCTACTTCAACGATGCCCAGCGCCAGGCCACCAAGGAGGCGGGCGAGATCGCCGGCCTGAAGGTGCGCCGCATCATCAACGAGCCCACGGCCGCGGCACTGGCCTACGGCCTGGACAAGAAGCACAGGGACATGAAGGTCGTTGTGTTCGACTGCGGCGGCGGCACGCACGATGTGAGCGTGCTGGAACTGGGCGACGGCGTGTTCGAGGTGAAGGCCACAGACGGCGACACCCACCTGGGCGGCGACGATTTCGACCAGTGCATCATCGACTGGCTGGCCGAGGAGTTCAAGAACGACGAGGGCCTCGACCTGCGCAAGGACCCCATGGCCCTGCAGCGCTTGAAGGACGCGGCCGAAAAGGCCAAGATCGAGCTGAGCTCCACCACCAGCACGGAGATCAACCTGCCCTACATCATGCCGGTGAACGGCATCCCCAAGCACCTCGTGCGCACGCTCAGCCGGGCGAAGTTCGAGCAGCTCGTGGACAGCCTCATCAAGCGCACCATCGCCCCCTGCGAGAGCGCACTGAAGAACGCCGGTCTCTCCCCCTCGCAGATCGATGAGGTGATCCTGGTCGGCGGCAGCACCCGCATCCCGGCCATCCAGGAGGCGGTGAAGAAGTTCTTCGGCAAGGAGCCCGGCAAGGGCGTGAACCCCGACGAGGTGGTGGCCATCGGTGCCGCCATCCAGGGCGGTGTGCTCACCGGCGATGTGAAGGACGTGCTGCTGCTCGACGTGACCCCGCTGAGCCTCGGCATCGAGACCATGGGCGGCGTGATGACCAAGCTGATCGAGGCCAACACCACCATCCCCACCAAGAAGAGCGAGACCTTCAGCACGGCCAGCGACAACCAGCCGAGCGTGGAGATCCACGTGCTTCAGGGCGAACGCCCCATGGCCAGCGGCAACCGCACCATCGGCCGCTTCCACCTGGACGGCATTCCCCCCGCCCCCCGCGGCGTGCCGCAGATCGAGGTCACCTTCGACATCGACGCCAACGGCATCCTGCACGTGGGCGCCAAGGACAAGGCCACCGGCAAGGAGCAGAGCATCCGCATCGAGGCCAGCAGCGGCCTCAGCAAGGACGACATCGAGAAGATGAAGCGCGAGGCGCAGGCCAACGCCGACGAGGACCGCAAGGCCCGCGAGCGCGTGGACAAGCTGAATGCCGCCGACAGCCTCGTGTTCCAGACCGAGAAGGCCATGAAGGAGTACGGCGACAAACTGCCGGCGGAGAAGAAGCAGCCCATCGAGGACGCCCTGACGCGCCTGAAGGATGCACACAAGGCCGGCGATGCCGACGCCTGCGAAAAGCTCACCGCCGAGCTCAACCAGGTGTTCCAGGCCGCCAGCCAGGAGATGTACAACGCCGCCCAACAGGCGCAGGCCGGCGGGGGTGCCCCGGCAGGCGACACCGGCAGCGGCGACCAGGCCGTTACGGACGTGGACTTCGAGGAGGTGAAGGACGAGAAGAAGTAAGCGCCAGCATCAGCCGGTACGTGGAAGGCCCTGCCCGTGTGGTGGGGCTTTCCGCATTGAACGGGGGGCGCCTACGTTCCATGCCTCCCCGGGTTGCCTTGTTGTTTGAAAAAAAATTTAGGGTGGCCAGCTTTCGAGATCACCCCGCAACCTGCTACCTTCGGATCCCACAATGAGTTGTGGACATCTTCAACACCTACCGCCATCCGGGTATGAAACCATTCGAAAACGCCAGTAACGGCGTGCCGAGTTCCGCCGAGTGGACCAGCTGTTCAAGCGGTCCCGTCCCAAGGCATGCATTGAGCACGCAGGGCATGCCCTCTCCCACCGAAACCCTACCAAAACCCTCGATCATGAAGTTTCTGAACCCCTCGTCTTCCGCGCCACGCAAGTGGGGCCGGGTACGGGCCTCCCTGTTCAGTGCCGCCATGGCGCTGCTCGGGATGCAGGCGAACGCCCAGATACCGGTCACCGTGAGCGGAACGGGCGTTACCAGCCCCGCGCTCGCACCGAGCTATACATCGCTGGCGAACGCGCTGGCGGCGGTGAACGGGATCACGAGCTTCACCACGCCGGGTAGCATCGTGCTCACCTGCACCGTGGGGTCCAGCGAGACAGCGCCAGCGACGGGCCTGACCCTCGGCAGCGCCACGTTGAACCCGCTGCTGAGCGCAACGAACACGATCACGATCAACACCAGCGGTGCGGGCACCGTCACCCTGAACGCAGGGGTGGGTACGGCCACGCCCACAAGCGCCGCCCCCGACGGCATCTTGAAGCTCACGGGTGCCGACTTCGTGACGGTCGATGGGCTCACCTTCACGGATGGGAACACGACCAACCCGGCCACGATGGAATTCGGTCTTGCGCTGTTCAAGCTCAACGCCGGTGATGGAGCGAACAACAACACCATCCAGAACTGCGTGTTCAACATGCAGCGGGTGAACAATGCCAGCGGCAGCGGTCCCATGGTGGAAGGCGCCGTGGGCATCCTGATGGTCAACTCCACCGCCACTGCCGCTACGACCTCGCTGACCCCCACCAACGGTGGCACCTCGGCCACCAACGGGACCAACAGCAACAACCGGTTCTATGGCAATACCATCAATGGCGGTAACTACGGCATCGTGCTGAACGGCTTTTCCACGTTCACCGGTATTGGACCTGCACCGGTCGCCACCACCTTCCTGGGTGACCTCAACAACGACATCGGCGGCAGCAGCCTGGCCCAAGGCAATACCATCCGCAATTATGGTGGCGGAGGCTCTGTGGGCGCCGCGGCAGGCATCCGCGCCAACAACCAGTGGGGCATCAACATCTCGTACAACAACATCAACAACAACAACGGTTCCGGGGTGAACCATGCCACCACGCTGCGCGGCATCTTCGCCCAATCCGGTGCGAGCGCGAACGCCACGATCAGCAACAACACGGTCACCGTCAGCTCGGGTGCCACCTCAAGCGCCCTCACCGCCATCGATAACGGTATCGGCAGCACTGCGGCCTCCAACACGGTGAACATCACCAACAACGTGGTGCAGAACTGCACGTACAGCACCTCCACCTTCGGGGTGTTCACGGGCATTGGCAGCACGTCCTCGGCCGCCACAGTGAACATCAGCAATAACCAGGTGATCAACAACACGATCGCGGGCACGGGTACGAACGTGATGATCTCATGCGGCTCGCCCGCCACGCTGACGGCCAATAACAACACCATCACCGGGAACAACCGCACGAGCACAACAGGAGGCACGCAGCGCGGCATTGTGATCACCTCCCCGGCGAACGCCACCATCAATGGCAACACGATCGGGAACATGAGCTTCACCGCCGCCTCATCAACGGGCAGTATTGACGGCATATTCGGTACCAGCTCAGCGGTGAACGTGACCATCACGAACAACACGATCACCAGCCTGAGCACGCCCACGACCGGGACCATCAACGGAATCCGGGAATTCGGTGTGACAGGTACCAAGACCATCTCGGACAACAACGTGAACACCTTCACCACCACTGCAGGTGGGGCTGGTGGAGCCACGATGAACGGTATCTCCTGCAGCGCCGGGAACATTGAAGTGAGCCGCAATCAGGTGCACAGCCTCACCAGCACGGGAACGACCGGTGGCTCCGCAGGTACGATCACGGGCATCAACATCGGCGGTGGCACCACGAACAACATTTTCCGGAACCGGGTGTACAACCTGGCCACGAACAGCACCACCCCCGTCGTCTCCGGCATCTTGATCAGCTCCGGCACCACCACCACGGTGTTCAACAACCTGATCGGCGACCTGCGCGCGCCGCTGGCCAACTCGGGCAACCCGGTGGTGGGCTTGAGCATCACGGGTGGTACCACGGTGAACGCCGCCTACAACACCGTGCGCATCGCCCCGACCAGCTCGGGGGCGCTCTTCGGAAGCAGTGCGGTGAGCGTGAGCTCGACCCCAACGGTCACGCTCAACAACAACATCTTCATCAACCTGGGCACACCGAACGGTGCGCTCGGTCTTAACGTCGCCTATCGCCGCAGCACCAGCGTCCTCACCTCCTTCGGGAGCGCCAGCAACAACAACCTGTTCTTCGCTGGCACACCGGGTGCCAACCGCTTGATCTTCAACGACGGAACGAGCAGCGACCAGACCGTGGTCGCCTACCGTGCGCGCGTGGCCCCGCGGGAGGCTGCAGCGGTAACGGAGAACGTGCCGTTCACCAGCCTGGTGGGAGCCAATGCCGGGTTCCTGCATGTGGATCCGACCGTGGCCACCCAGGCCGAGAGCGGTGGCCTGCCCGTGGTCGGGATCACCACCGACTTCGATAACGACACGCGCAACGCCACCCTTCCCGACATCGGTGCGGACGAGTTCAACGGGATCGTGCTTGACCTGTTGCCACCCGCGGTGAGCTACACGGCGCTGCCCAACACGTTGTGCCCCGATGGGGCCACCCTCAGCGCCAGCGTCAATGACCCCAGCGGCGTCAACGGCACCCCCGGCACCCGGCCGCGCCTGTACTACAAGAAGAGCACGGACGCCAACACCTTCGCCGGAAATACAAGCGCCGACAACGGGTGGAAATTCGTGGAGGCCTCCAACGCGGCCACGCCGTTCAGCTTCACCATCAACGGCACCATCCTGCAGTCGCCCTCCGTTGCAGGCGACGTCATTCAATACTTCGTGGTGGCCCAGGACCTGGCGACCGCCCCCAACGTGGCGATCAACAGTGGCAGCTTCGCCAGCACCCCGGCGAGCGTTGACCTCACCGCCGCAGGCTTCCCGATCGGCGGCACCATCAACAGCTACACGGTGAATGCGGGGATCGCCACTGCGGTGACCATCGGTGCGGCCGGCACCTACCCCACCCTCACGGGTGCAGGCGGCCTTTTCGCCGCGATCAA
>Ga0315900_10007275_pt1 | contig 14561 bp, 14 predicted proteins | sample LakEriMetagenome_FD_203521 | JGI IMG/M metagenome (GOLD analysis project Ga0315900, IMG submission 203521) | Freshwater fungal communities from buoy surface, Lake Erie, Ohio, United States - Buoy 12 MA114 | ecosystem: Environmental > Aquatic > Freshwater > Lake > Lake biofilm | place: USA: Lake...
GATTTAAGCAGGGACGACACGCTTTACGGCTCGGGCAGCGGGGCGGTCTTATCAATCGGTTTGTCCTCCCACACCGCCTCTTTTGTGACCGGATCGTAGGTCAGCACTCGGCTTTTGCTGCCAGGAACGGGGTCTTTGTCGATCTTGGGCAGCCATTTCGCGAGCTCAGCCTTCTTCGCGGCGTGTTTCGGGTCTCCGGCGAGGTTGGTCCATTCATTGGGATCGTTCTTCATGTCGTAGAGCTCCTCGCTGCCGTCGGCGTAATGAATGTAGCGCCAGTCTTCGGTCCGGATGCCGTGGTTGCCTTTGTTGTGCGTGGTGATGGCCGGCCATTCGCGCGGTGCGCTGGCATCCTGGAGCTGCGGGACGAGGCTGTGGCCTTCGAGATCATCACGGGCGGGCATTTTCGTGAGCGCGAGCAGCGTGGGGAAGATGTCGAGCAGCTCGGCGGGACGATTGCAGACCTGTCCGGCCTTTACTCCAGGGCCGGCGAAAATGAGCGGCACCTTGGTGCTGCGGTCCCACAACGTGTTTTTGCCGGTGATCAATTTTTCGCCAAGGTGCCAGCCGTGATCGCCCCAAAGAACGATGATCGTGTTTTCCGCACGGCCGGAGGCTTCAAGTTGGGAGACCAGGCGGCCCACCTGGCTGTCCATGAAACTCACGCAGGCAAGATAGGCGCGCGCGAGAGGCTTCCATTCGTTGAATTGACGCAATGTGCTCAAGCGTGGCTCCGGCAGCTTCCAGTGGAGGAAATCGGCGAACTTCGGCAGATCGGCGCGGTCGTCTTCTTTGACCGGCGGCATCTTCAAACCGGCCTCGGGATAAAGATCGAACCACTTCTGCGAGGCATAGCATGGCACATGCGGCAGGCGAAATCCGGCGGCGATGAAGAAGGGCTTGCCGGCAGGGGCGCGTTTCATCGCGTCGATGGCGGAGTCCGCGATCTTCCAATCGGCGTTGTCCTCGTCGTTTTCTGGAAACACGCCCCAGTCCATCGCGGGATGGCGACCCGGACCCGGGAGGCTGGCGATGGGCTTTTTCGGCTTTGGCATCGGGCCGCGGTTGCCCCATTCGTTGAACTCGGCCTTCTGATCGCCGCCCCGCATGGAGCCGTCATGGTAGATTTTTCCACTGTTGAACGTGAAGTAGCCCGCCTGCGTGAAGGTCTGCGGCAGGGTGACGTGATTTCTCGTCTGCTCGACCTCGCGGATGCCGGGTGACAGGCCGCAGATGCCCGTCGTGGACGGCCGCAGACCGGTGAGCAACGAGCTGCGTGATGGATTGCACAGCGGCGCCTGGCAGTGGGCATTTGCGAAGAGCGTGCCGCGTTTTGCCAGCCCGTCGATGTGTGGCGTCTTCACCTGTGGATGCCCGCCCATGCAGCCGATCCAGTCGTTTTGATCGTCGATGGCGATGAAGAGGATGTTCGGACGCGGATCAGCGGCGTGTGTGAGCAGGCCGAAAGCCAGCAACAAGGCGATAACCGGGGATGATTTCATGGTCGGCTTCAAACGAAGGCCGGTGCGATGAAATAGCAGCCGCGATGAGGGACCGTGAGTTTGTCGGAGGAAGTGGAAGAGCAGGGCGCAGGATCAGAACATGGTGAGCGTGGTGAAGCGTGCTCATCACGCCTGCGTCAGTCCGCGCTGCTCACGAATGTGACGCAAAACGCCACGGCAGCCGTCTTCGAGGAGGTCGAGCACATGCTCGAAGCCCTGCTCGCCGCCGTAATAGGGGTCGGGAACTTCCTCCTCTTTGTGACCGGTGCAGAATTCGCAGAAGAGTCGGATTTTTTCACTGAACTGTGATTTGGAATCATAGGACAACACATCTCGGTGATTTTGCCGGTCCATCACGAGCACGAGGTCATGGTCGAGCAGATCGTTTTCATTCACCTGGCGGGCACGGCTGCTGAGGTTGTAGCCTCGCTTTTGGCCCGCGTTGCGCATGCGTTGGTCGGGCAGCTTGCCTGAATGCCAGCCGGCCGTGCCTGCGGACCGCATCGTGATGCTGCCAGCCAGCCCCTCAGCTTCCACCAAGGCGCGCATGACCGCTTCTGCCGCAGGAGAGCGGCAGATGTTGCCAAGGCAGACGAAAAGAAGGCGGAACGGGCTGTCCATGAGCGGAGCTAGGCCAGCGCCGGGCGGCGCACAAGGCCAAACCGGCTCCCTTCTGCCGGGGATGCCGGACATCCCCCAAGAATTCTTTTTTTGCGAACGAGTCTTTGGTTGAGCCGTAGTTTGAGCACGCTATCTGCTTCCAAACACCCCAACCCCTCCCCACACGCCATGCCAGTCGTATCCAAAGGTCTTGAAGGAATCGTCGCCGCAGAAACCCGTCTCGGGGAGGTGAAGGGCGCGGAGGGCGTGCTGTTTTACTGCGGTTATGACATCAACGAACTGGTCAAGGCCAGCTACGAGGAGATCGTCTATCTTCTTTACTACAACAAGCTGCCGAACGCGGTCGAATTGGAAAAGCTCACCACCGCGTTGCGTGCCGAGCGTGAGCTGCCGCAGGGAGTGATCGACTTCCTCAAGACCGCGCCAAAGACCGCGAAGCCCATCGACATCATGCGCACGGCCGTTTCGATGCTCGGCTGCTATGATTTGAAGCGCCACGACATCGAGGTGAGCGAAAATCTTGCCAATGCCATCCGGCTCACCGCGCAGATTGGTGTGATCGCCGCTTATTTCCATCGTGCCCGTCAGGGCCTGGAGCTGCCGCCGGTGCGCAAGGACCTCAGCGAAGCCGCCCACTTCCTTTACCTGATGACCGGAGAGGTTCCCAGCAAGGAGGCCGAGCGCACGCTCGACATCGCCTACATCCTGCATGCCGAGCACGGCTTCAACGCATCCACCTTCACCGCCCGTGTCGTGGCCTCGACGCTCAGCGACATGTATTCCGCCATCTCCGCCGCGATCGGCGCCCTGAAGGGCCCGCTCCACGGCGGTGCCAATGAAGGCGTGATTCACATGCTCCAGGAGATCGGCAGCCTCGACAAGGTGGACGCCTGGGTCGAGGACGCTCTGGCGCAGAAGAAGAAAATCATGGGCATCGGCCACCGGGTTTACAAGGTGCTCGATCCGCGCGCACCGCACCTGCGTGAGATGGCCATCAAGCTCACCGAGCAGCTCGGCGAGGCGAAGTGGATCCAGATGTCCGAGCGTATCGCGCAGATCATGCGTGAACGGAAAAACCTGAACGCAAACGTCGATTTCTACAGCGCCACGGTTTACTACAGCCTCGACATCCCGACCGATTTGTTCACTCCCATCTTCGCCATCGCCCGCATGAGCGGCTGGACGGCGCATGTGCTGGAGCAATGGAGCGAGAACCGCCTGTTCCGTCCGCTGAGCGAATACGTCGGCAAGCCCTACGGCCAGAAAGTCGTGCCGATCGAGCAGCGCTGAACTGCCGAGCCGGAAAGAACGGTTTTTGAAGCGCCAGCAGTGGCGGCAGTGCCGGTAGCAGCGTAGTTTGTTTGCTTGAATCGACTCCTTCCAACCATTGGAGCCGTCGCCGCCGCATTTTGCGTGCAGGCGGTGGCGCAGCCTGGCACGCGCCTCGTGTGGCAGCCGGTGCAGGAGTATTTCATCCACCGCGACGAGACGCAGCAGGTGGCGGCCGGCACGAAGCGGCTCAATTCATTCACCACCTACACGCACATCGGCAGCGACTTCGGCTTCCACGGTCCTGCCGAGCATGAGATCGAGTGGCTCACCGACGAGATCGTGGTGCACCTCGGGCAGCAGCCGGAAGCATGGGCGGGCATGTGGCATAGCCTGGCGGGGCAGGCGCGAAATGAAAAGCGAGTGATGGACTTCACCCGCGCCTATCCGGAGCCGGTCACCGACCCATGCCAGCCGAAGGTCTCGGCAGTCATGATGAAGGCCGCCGGACGGGGCAGGATCAAGTTGGAGATCAAATCAGCATCGCAGGAGTTGCGCTGGACGCAGATGATCGAGTTGAATGATCCTCAGCATCGCATGTTCGTGCATCCTGTCGCCTCCGACGCGGTGCGCGACGCGAAGATACTCGTGTGGACGGCCGAGCCGGGTTCCGAGGTGCGTGTCTGCGGCCTCTTTCTCGGAGTCGAATTGCCGCAAATGAGCTGGGACGCGTATGCGTTCCTCGCGTCTTACGCGAAGATCGCGCGCTCCTATTCCATCGACACCGGTTTTGTGCGGGATCGTGCTCACATCGAGGAGGGCGCGTTTGAGTCGGTCTCCGCCACCGGCATGTATGTGCTGGCCTCCGCGGCCGCCGCGCAGGAGCCGTTGCGGATCGTGACGCCTGAATACGCGCGTTGGGTTCTCACGCGCACCCACGAGGCGGTGCGGAAGCTCAAAACCGCGCGCGGCCTGCTGCCGCATTTCGTTCACCGTCGCAATGACGAGTATCAGATCCACCCGAACACCGAGTACAGCACGGTGGACACCGCCATCTACACGCAGTCCATGCTGCTGGCCGCCCGCATGCTGGGGGAGTCGCGGGTGGAGCAGGAGGTGCTCGAACAATTGCGGAGCATCGAGTTCGACCTCATGCGCCTGCCCGACGGGCATCTCTCCCACGGCTTCGCCGATGACGGCGTGACTCTGCTGCCGCATGGCTGGCAGGACTGGGGTGGCGAGTCCGCCCTGGTCATGCTCATGGAGGGCATCGCGAATCCGCAGCATCGTCCGCCGCCCATGCGCGCCCCCGGCAAGGCCTGGCAGGGCACCGGCTTCATCACCGAGTTGCAAAGCTTGTTTCACCCCGACTTCGACAGCGACGAACCGGACTCGCACGACGGAGTGCGCTGGCTCAGCGTGCGCCGCGCCATGCTCGGCGCGCAGCGCGCCTACATTCCCAAACGCTGGCCGGGCTCCCTGGCCGCCCGCGAAGGCATCTACGGCCTCTCCGCCGGCGAAAACAAGGCCGGCAACGGCTACTACGTCGGCGGTGTCGATCTGCCTGACCAGCGCCTCATCCATCCTCATTACATCCTCATGTCCGCCAGCATGCACCCCAGGCCGTCCGAGGTTTATGCTCTGCTTCAGCGCATGGAAAAGGCCGGCTACTTCCCGCCCTGGGGCATGGTGGAGAACCTGGATGTCGATGCGCGCGACTACCTGCCCATGGAAGGCTCGCTCAATGCCGGTTTCGAGGCGCTCGGTGCTTATCATCTGTTTGCCAGGAGCCGCGGTATTCCGGATGCCATTCATCAGGCCAGCCTGCGCTGTCCGCAGATCCGCCGTGCCATGCAGTTGTTTTACTCGAAGGCCCCTGCGGTGCAGTCCGCCGCGCCGGAGGCGGCGGGACCTTGAAGCAAAGCCTTGCCCCCGGCCCCATCCCCGGCTAACTCGGCTGTCATGTTTGTCGATCAGATCAAAGTCCACGCACGCGCCGGAAAAGGCGGCGATGGCAGCGCCCATTTCCATCGTGGCAAGTTTCGTCCCAAAGGAGGTCCCGATGGAGGTGACGGCGGGAAGGGCGGGGATGTCATCCTGCTCGCCGACCCCAGCACCGACAGCCTGCGCAACTACGTCTTCAACAACCGCCTCTTCGCCGAGGACGGCGCGAAGGGCGGCGCCACGCAGTGCACCGGCCGCAGCGGCAAGAACATGACCTTCAAAGTGCCGCCCGGAACGCTCGTCAGCCGCATCACCGAGGCGCTCGACGAGGCCACCGGGGAGATCGTGCTCAAATACGAGCCCGTGGCCGACCTCACCGAGACCAACGGCACCTACATCCTCTGCAAAGGCGGCAAAGGCGGGAAGGGGAACGTCCATTTCAAGACCTCCACGCATCAGGCCCCGCGTGAGTTCACGCCCGGCACGCCTGGCGAGGAAGGGGATTTCCACTTTGAGCTGCGCAGCATCGCCGACGCCGGATTCGTCGGCGCGCCGAACGCGGGCAAATCGACGCTGCTCTCCAAGCTCAGCGCCGCGAAGCCGAAGATCGCCAACTATCCCTTCACCACGCTGCAACCGATGGTCGGCGTGGTCGAGTTCGGCGAAAACCGCCGTGGCACCCTCGCGGACATTCCCGGCCTCATCGAGGGCGCGCATGAAAACATCGGCCTCGGCCACGACTTCCTGCGCCACATCATGCGCTGCCGCATTTTGCTCTTTGTCGTCGACACCGCCGGCACCGAGGGGCGCGATCCCGTCGCCGACCTCGAAACCGTGCGCACCGAGGTCGCCCTCTACTCGAAGGAGCTCTCCAAACGCCCTTGGTGCATCATCGCCAACAAGATCGACCTTCCCGAGGCGCAGGAAAACCTCGTCCACTTCAAGGAGCGCTTCAAACGCATCAAAATCCACCCCGTCTCCGCCGAAACCGGCGAGGGACTCGACAAGCTCAAGAAGTGGCTCGACGAGAAGATCGGGCAGAAGTTTGAAAACTGAGAGGCGATGCGCCTGAACCGCTCCAATCTTTGCTGGCTGGCCCTGGCGCTGATCATGGCGGGCTATTTGGTCTTTTGGTTCCTGCTGCTGGGGGCCACGGCGACGTACAGCACGCCGGATTCGTGGGTGAAGGTGCTGCAATCGCCGGAAATCCGGCATGCGACATGGCTGAGCCTGGCGACATGCAGCTTCGCGGCAGGCTTTGCCGTGCTGCTGGCGGTGCCGGTCGGCTATTTGATGTCCCGCCTGGAGTTTCGCGGCAAATCCTGGCTGGATGCGGCGCTGGACATCCCGATCATCTTGCCGCCGCTGGTCGTCGGCTTGTGCTTGCTGATCTTTTTCCAGACGAAGATCGGCAAGGTGATCGAGATGGCGATTCCCTTCACCTATCAAGTCAGCGGTGTGATCCTCGCGCAGTTTGTGGTGGCTGCGGCATTCGCGATCCGCACGATGCGCGGGACGTTTCAGCATCTCTCGGCGCGGCCGGAGGATGTGGCGCTGACGCTGGGCTGCACGCGGTTTCAGGCGCTGTGGCATGTGGCGCTGCCGGCGGCGCGGCGGGGCATGGTGGCGGCGTTTTGCATCGCCTGGGCGCGGAGTTTGGGGGAGTTCGGGCCGATCCTTGTGTTCGCCGGGGCCACGCGGATGAAGACCGAGGTGCTACCGACGACAGTGTGGCTCGAATTGAGTGTGGGAAATCTCGAAGCTGCCGTGGCGGTGAGTTTATTCATGGTGCTGCTGGCCGTGCTGGTACTGGTGGTGGTGCGTGCGACGGGGGAAAAAGTATGATTCAGCTCGATCACATCACCTGGAAGACCGGCGAGCGCGTGATCCTCGCGGATGTGACCGTCGCGATTCCGGCGAATACTTACGCGGTGCTCATGGGATCGACCGGCTGCGGCAAGACCACGCTGCTGGAGATTCTCTGCGGCCTGCGAAAGCCGGCTTCAGGCCGTGTGTTGCTGGATGGTGTCGATGTCACGCATCTGGAGCCGCGTGAGCGCGGGATCGGCTACGTGCCGCAGGATCTGGCGCTGTTTCCCGGCCTGAAAGTGCGCGAGCAGATCGGTTTCGCGCCGAAACTGCGCGGCGTGCCGCCTGAGGAACTGAATCAACGCGTGAACCGGCTCGCCGGGCAGCTTGGCATCGCCCCGCTGCTGGATCGTCTGCCAGACATGCTTTCCGGCGGTGAAAAGCAGCGTGTGGCGCTGGCCCGTGCTCTCGCGGCGCAGCCGAAGCTGCTGCTGCTCGACGAACCGCTCTCCGCGCTGGATGAGGGCATGCGCGCGGAGGCGGTCTCGCTGCTGCAAAAAGTGCAGCAGGAGCATGCGCTGACCGTTTTGCACGTCACCCACTCCAGCAGCGAGGCGGCGGCGCTCGGCCACCTGCACCTGCGCATGGACGCAGGGAGGCTGGAGGTTGAATGAGTGGAAACCCGGTCTAGTCTCCTCCCATGCCAGCGACTCTTGCCAAACCCAATGCCCGCAGTGTGTTGAACCAGTTGGAAGCGCTTTCATTCGCATCGCTGGAGAAGTTGATGCCGCAAATCGCGGCTTTGCGCGCGAAGAAGCACCCGCTGGTGATGTCGAAGCGGGAGGCCTGGCTCAAGAAAAAACTCGAAGCAGGGCTGCCGGCGGGACAGTGGGAAGAATACCGCCGTCTGATTGAGCGACGTGACGCCGGAGGTCTCACCGCTCAGCAGCAGCAGCGAGTGGAGACGCTGGCCGATGTGCTGGAGCAGCATCGTGCCGAATGGCTTGGCTGGGCCATGGAACTGGCGCGGCTGCGGCGCATGACTTTGCAGGGGTTGATGCGCAGTCTGAACATCCAGCGCCCGGTGCATGGCTGAGTCCCGTGTCAGCGCCGCGGTCAGGCGGCTTGTTGCGGATCGTGCGGCGCATCGTTGTGAATACTGCCTTGCCCTCGAAACCTTCTCTCCAGGTGGTTATTGCATCGAGCATGTCATGCCCGTTGCAGCCGGGGGTGGCTCTGAGCCTGCCAATCTGGCCTTCGCGTGCGCTGGCTGTAATGCGTTCAAGTCCGACAAGACCACTGCTGTTGATCCCGTGACCGGGCGGTCATTCCGCTTGTTTCATCCGCGTCGTGATCGCTGGGCGCGGCATTTTGCCTGGAGTGCTGACACATTGCGCATCGACGGCATCACCGGCATTGGCCGGTGCAGTGCTGCCGCGTTGAAGCTGAATCGTCCGGCTCTGGTGAATCTGCGCCGTCTGCTGTTCCGAGAAGGACTGCATCCACCAGGGCCGTGAGTTTGAGCAGATGATGGATTGGAATCTGCCCGAAGCCGCGTTTAAGGTGCGCAAATTACCCCCTGAATGGATTGGAATGACTGGCAGCGCGTGCTGAAATGGCGCGCCCTCGAAGAAGGCGATGCTGATGGCGTGCTCGTCAGCGCGGAGCGTCGCCGTGAGGCGACGGCGCATACGCGGGCAGGGCTGGTCTCCGAGGAGATCGAGGGGGACGCGCTGGACGAGCGCTCCGAGTCGTTTCTCGACAAACGGGCCGAATGGCTGGAGCGGGAGGCGGTGGGCTGGCGCGGGGAGCTGATTCGCGTGCTGGAACTGCTGCGCGTGCCGCACGGACGCTGGTCCTGGGCCGTCGCGGGCTGGGGGATCGCGCTGATCACGGGTTACTGGCTCACCGACCTGGGACAGACGGGCGAGTTCAACCTGCTGGCGCTGCCGCTGGTCGGTCTGCTGGCATGGAACGCGGTGGTGATCGTGCTTGGCGTGTTTTGCGAGCTCATGCCGATGTCGTCACTGGCCGGTCGCGGCGGCTGGCTGGCGGAGTTTCTGGCGCATGGTGTCTCGCGCTTCAGCGCGGCGTCCAAGCAGACTGAAAACACGCTTGGCGGCGCGGTGCGCGCACGGTTTGAAGAGCTGGTCTGGCCGCTGGCCTGGAGTCGTCTGCAAATGCGCCTGCGCCTGTGGCTGCACGTCGCCGCGGCGATGCTGGCGCTCGGCGGCGCGGTGGCGCTGTATGCCCGCGGTTGGTCGAAGGAATATCGCGCGGTGTGGGAGAGCACGCTGCTGAGTGAAACGGGCGCCCGGGCGTTCTTTGAGACCTTGTTCAAGCCCGCTTCGGTCGTCTTGCGCAAGCCGGTCCCGCTGGAGCAGCTCGAAGGCATGCACCGCACGGGTGGCAAGGCGGAGCAGCCGGCTCCTGCGCTGACGTGGATTCATTTGTACGCGGGAACGCTGCTGGTGTTGGTGATCGCGCCGCGTCTGATGCTCGCGGGGATCGGCGCGGCTCGCGGCGGGCGGGTGATTTCGTCCCGCGCCCGTGCTTTGAGTTGGGGAAATCATGTCCGCGGGCTGCTGCGGGCCGTCGAGGGCGGCGACGAGGTCGTGCAGGTGCTGGTGCATGCGATGGAGCTCACGCCGCATCATCGCGAGGTGTGGGATCGCGGCGTGCGCGGACGCTTTGGCGGCATGGCGCGCGCCGAGTATGTGCGCATCCCGGCGGGTGAGGAGGATGAGTTTGCCGCTGCCTGGCAGCCGGTGTCCGCCCAGGTGGTGGTGCTTTTCAGCATGGCGACGACGCCCGAGGCCGAGGTGCAGCGCCGCCTGGTGTCCGATGTGCGGCAGCGTCTGCTCACGAAGCATGCGGAGCCGGATTTGATCGTCCTCCTTGACGCCACCAGCCTCGCCGGACGCTGGTCGCCTGAGAAAATCGCCGGCCGCGAACAGCTTTGGACGCGCACCGTCGAAGGTCTTGCCACCGAGGTGATCGTGGCCGTGCGCAAAGAATCCGCACGCGATTCCGCGCCATTGTTGTAATCTTCACCCAATTGTCCCCCTGTCGTGGCCACCTTGCTCTCCAGATTTAAATCATCGCCTCCTGCCGCGGAGAAGGGGGGACTGGAGGTGCGCGATGCTTCGGACATCATCACTCTCAGCCTGATCTCGCACACGAACGCGGGCAAGACCACGCTGGCGCGCACGCTGCTGCGCCAGGATGTGGGGGAGGTGCGTGACGCGCCGCATGTGACGCTCTTCAACGAATCCTTCACCCTGCTCGAAACCGGCGGCTTCGTGCTGCGCCTTTGGGACACGCCGGGTTTTGGCGACAGCGCACGCCTGATGAAGCGCCTGAAGCGCGAGCGCAACCCGGTGCTGTGGTTCCTTTCGCAAACGTGGGATCGTATCACGGACCGGCCGCTGTGGTGCAGCCACCAGGCGCTCAAAAATGTGCGCGATGACGCTGACGTGGTGCTCTACCTCGTGAACGCTGCCGAATCGCCCGAGGCGGCGGGTTACATCGGCCCGGAGATGGAAATCCTCGGCTGGGTGGGCAAGCCGGTCGTGGTGCTGCTCAATCAAACCGGCACACCGGGCAGCTCTGAATTTGAAGCGACGGAACTCGATGCGTGGCGCGCGCATTTGAAGCAGTTCGAGATCGTGCGCGCGGTGCTCGCGCTGGATGCCTTCGCACGCTGCTGGGTGCAGGAGGACAAGCTGATGGAGTCGCTGGCTCCCCTCATGGAAGGCTCCAAGATTCCGACCTTTCAGCAGATCAAGAAGGCATGGACTCAGCGGAACATCGGCGTGTTCCGCGATTCTGTTCGGCTCATTTCCGAGCAACTCACCGCCGCGCTCCTGGATGGTGTGGAAGTGCGTGCCGAGACACTGCTGGAACGCGTTGGGTGGCAGCGCGATGAGTTGAACCAAGAATACAATGGAGCGCGGCAGAAACTCGCCTCCCAGCTCGCGGATCGTGTGGAGCAGGCGACGAACAAGCTCATTGAGGCGCATGGATTGAAAGGCGCGGCGGGTCACGAGATCAGCCAGGCGGCTCGTGAGCACTTTCATCTGCCGCATGGCGTTTCGGAGAACATCTGGGGCGTGCTGGGAAGCTTCGCCGGAGGTGCGATGGGCGGTTTGATCGCGGATTTGAAACTCGGTGGCATGACCTTCGGCGGCGGTGCGCTGCTCGGTGGCATTGCGTCGGGCATCGGCGCGTATGCGTTGATCCGCAGCTACAATCTCGTGCGCGGCAGCGACCAGCGTCTGCGCTGGTCACGCGAGCATTTTCGCGAGCAGGTGCGCCTGGCGCTGCTGACGTATCTCGCGGTCTGTCACTTTGGACGCGGTCGCGGTGAGTGGCAGGAAAGCGAGCAGCCGAAGCATTGGCGCGAGGCGGTGGACGCGGTTCTCGAAGAGCATGCTGATGCCGTGGATCATCTGTGGAAAACCGGCGTGCAAAAGGAGACGATGCCGGCGGCCTTGTTCCGCCAGACGCATCAATTGGCGGGCGATTGCATGACGGCGCTGCTCGAACGGCTGTATCCGGGCGTGGAATCTGACGCCTGGCGCTCCTGAGCATCGAATGCGCGCAAGCGGCGTTCCAGTCGTGCTTGGAAGGTCTTCCAGCACGGCGCGTGCGCGGAAGCGGGCGGGCGTGATGTTCAAGGCGCGCAGGCAATCTCGATGATCCCATGAGACGACGGTGGCGGTGGCGAGGTGGATGGCTTGAAATTGCCAGCGCCAGAGCCGCTGCATCGCGGGTGTAAGTGTCTTCAGCCGCTCGAACAGGAAGTCGCGTTGGAACGAGAGATGGCCCATTTCATCACGCAGCAGCTTTTTTGCGACGGTTTGGACGACGGGATCGCTGCAACGCAGGGCGAGGAGGCCGAAATAGACCTCGGCGATGAGTTCGGCGGTCAGGAGCACCTGGATGTTGAACTCGAGGTTCACCAAGTCCCGCATCCAGCGGAAGATGGAGTTGGTCCACTGCTTCTGAAGCAAGTTTCCGCGCAAATGGGTAACAGCGCGTACGAGGAGGGCCGCGTGGCTTTGCTCCTCCGCGACGAAGAGGTCCACGGCACGTTGATAGCCCTTGAGGCATTCGAGAGAGGCAATGCTGCGGGTGTAACGGCGCAAACGCGTGCCGCCGCCGCTTTCACCGAGCTGGAAGACGGCGAGCGAGCGTGCAAGCGGGATGCGTTCTTCATCCGGCAGCGCGCAAGGCACGTCTGGAAGCTGAAGTTCGCGGTTGAGGCGTGTGTTGGTCTCGAAGTGGTGGATCCAATGTTGGGTGTTCATCGACGTTCTTGGTTTCTTGTTCTTGGTTCTTTGGTGATCAGGCGGCTTGGAGCATGGAGCGGAGAAATTCGTGGGCGGGTGTGGTACGCAGTTCGGCGGCGATCTGGCGGAGGCGCTGCATGACGGCATCGACGGTTTCGTCGAGCGTGGAGGTGCCGGCGGTGACGCCGACGTTGCGAGCATCGCGGAACCACGCAGGATCGAGTTCATCCGGTCGTTCGATTTGCAGCGTGCGCAGGCCGTGGGCGAGCGCCTTTTGCGCGAGCTGGCGGGTGTTGTTGCTGTTGCGGCCGCCGATGACAACGATGTGGTCGCAATCTCGAATCAGGTCGTCCATCGCGGTCTGTCGTTGCTTGGTGGGATGGCAGATGGTGTCGATGAAACGCACCTCAGAGGTGCTGTGACGGCGTTTGATGGCCTCGACGAGCCGTAGCGTGTTTTCGACGGGCTGCGTGGTCTGCGAGACGATTCCAAGCCGTGGATGAGCGGGAATTTGTGCGAGGTCTGATCCTTCGAGAACGACAACGGCCTGTGGAAAGTCGCCGACGAGGCCGCGAACCTCGACATGCTGGCGCTGGCCGATGACGACCGGCTGGTATCCGTCGCTGACGAGTGTGGCGAGGGCGTGGTGGGCTTTTTTGACGAGCGGACAGGTGGTGTCGATGACGGTGTGGCCGGCGTTTTGCCACGATTGGCGATGTTTGTCAGAGGCGCCGTGCGCGGTGATGGCGACTTGATGCGTCGTGGCGGACTGAAGGTCATCAAGATCACCACGCTGAGCGCCAACGGCGGCGAGATGTCGATCGACAAGCGGATTGTGGACGAGCTGGCCGAGGATGGTCAGCGGGGCGCGTTGCGCAGCGGTGTGGGTGGTGCGTAGGGCGTCTCGGACGCCGAAGCACATGCCGTGATGTTGAGCGAGGATGATGTTCATGGTGTTGTTGGCTTTGTGAGGCAAAGTGAATGGGCAAAAAGAAGGGCAATCAGGTCTGCTGCGCGGCTTTGACGATCTCGCCGAGCACTTCGACGTAGTCTTTGAAGGCTTTGCGACCGGCGGCGGTGAGCTCATAGCTGGTGCGTGGGCGTGTGCCGGACTCGTCCCGGGTTTCTTTGATATAGCCGGCGGTGCCGAGCGTGCGCAGGTGGGTGATGAGATTCCCGTCGCTCATGCCGAGCTCGTTTTTGAGATCCTGGAAAGCCCATTCGCCGCGAGTGGAGAGCAGCGTCATGATCGAGAGGCGGCCCTTTTCGTGGATGAGCTTGTCGATTTGATCGAAGTCGATCATTCCGGCCGCACCTCCGCAGGTTTGCGGCTGACAAAGACCGCCAGAGCATAAACAACGTGCAGCAGGCCGAAGGTGATGCCCATGACAAGAGATGCGGGCGCGAGATCGCTGGATAGCAGATCCACATCACGCTTCGTGGCCCAGACGACGAAAAGCAGCAGTCCTGTCACGACGAATGCCCAGCCGAGGCGGATCAGGGAACGCGGAGAAAAGCTCGCGGTGCCGAGCAGGGAAAGACCATAACAAAGCGCCCAGATCAGCGCGGCGAGCGTGAGATTGTGCAGGAAAATGATCAAACCGATGCCGACCACGCCGCCGACCAGCATTGGCGGTGTGAAGGCCCGCAAAGCCATGCGCATGCCTGGGGAAATGAACGGCTGGTTGCGACGTGCGGCCTCCCTCGCGAGCAGAATGACGTTCAAGACGGAGGCCACTCCGAGAATGGCCAGCCAGGTGTAAAGGAAGCAATTGTCACACATCACGGCGGCTCCTTGGTTCGTCAGCGCATGCCACACAGGCCATCCAGCAGCCGCTAGAGCCAGCACACCGCCTGTGAGCGCCGCAGGAGCCGAAACTGCCCGGTAGATGTGCGCCTTTTCCATCAGGGAGCGGATGATTTGGAGGTTTTCCAAGGCGGCTTCGGTCGTGCTCATGTGACCAACTTTGTATCACAAAGCAAGGAGTGCAACAGAAACTTTGTGGGGCAAAGTTTGACGTAATCACACTGAGGTTTGGCAAACAGGGTTTACAGAGGCTTATAATTATCATAAATTAAGGTTCAATGTCTCCAACTGTTGTTTCATTGCCGCATGGCTGCA
>Ga0315900_10007278_pt1 | contig 14558 bp, 13 predicted proteins | sample LakEriMetagenome_FD_203521 | JGI IMG/M metagenome (GOLD analysis project Ga0315900, IMG submission 203521) | Freshwater fungal communities from buoy surface, Lake Erie, Ohio, United States - Buoy 12 MA114 | ecosystem: Environmental > Aquatic > Freshwater > Lake > Lake biofilm | place: USA: Lake...
CTGGACTTGCTGGCCGAGGAACTGCGCCTGGCGCACAACGCGCTGGGGGAGATCACCGGTGCCTTCACGGCCGATGACCTGCTCGGGGTGATCTTCTCGAGCTTTTGCATCGGCAAGTGAGCCGGACGATCAGGCGGGGCCTGACGCCGGGTCGCCTGCAAAGCGTTCGTAGCCGGCCCGCCGCAGCTCACAGGCCGGGCACTGGCCGCAGCCATAGCCCCAGGCCTGCCGCTGCCGGCGGTCGCCGAGGTAGCAGGTGTGGGTGTCTTCCAGGATCAGCGCCACCAGCGCCGGCCCGCCCAGCTGCGCAGCCAGCCGCCAGGTCGCGGCCTTGTCGAGCCACATCAGGGGCGTTTCAATCACCAGCCGGGTGTCCAGCCCCAGGCCCAGCGTGACCTGCAGGGCCTTGAGGGTGTCATCCCGGCAATCGGGATAGCCGGAGTAATCGGTTTCGCACATGCCGCCGACCAATACCGACAGGCCACGCCGGTAGGCCAGCGCCGCTGCGAAGGTGAGAAACAGCAGGTTGCGGCCCGGCACGAAGGTGTTGGGCAGGCCGCTGGCTTCGAAACGGATCGCCTGGTCTTGCGTCAGGGCGGTGTCGCTCAACTGCCCGAGCAGCCGCAGGTCCAGCCGGTGGTCGTCCCCCAGCCGTGCCGCCCAATCGGGCCGCTGCGCCCGCAGCCCGCGCAGGAAGGCCTCGCGGCACTGCAGCTCGACCGCATGCCGCTGGCCGTAGTCGAAGGCGACGGTTTCCACCCGGGCATAGCGATCCAGCGCCCAGGCCAGGCAGGTGGCGGAATCCTGCCCGCCGGAAAACAGCACCAGGGCGTCGGTGTGCATGGGTGAAGGCACGATCAGGAGGAGAGTTTGTCTTCGGCGCGTGCCAACGGCTCGGCTTGTCCGCTGAGCACCAGCGTGTCGCCGCCCAGCAGGCGCAGGTCGTCGGACACGGCCACCGGCTTGCCGTCGTTGCGGCGCACGCTCATCACCCGCACGCCCATCGCGTGCAGCGCCAGGTCGGACAGCGGCCGGCCTGCGCTGCGTGAGCCAATGGGCAGCGTGACGGTGGCCAGGCGTTCGCCGCCTTCGCCGTCGGGGTCGTCCGCCCCGTGGAAGTACCCCCGCAGCAGGTTGTAGCGCGCATCGCGCTGGTCCTGCACGATGCGGATCACCCGGCGCATCGGCACGCCCACCAGCGCCAAGGCATGGCTGGCAAGCATGAGCGAACCCTCGAGCGCCTCGGGCACCACCTCGGTGGCGCCGGCGGCACGCAGTTTCTCGAGATCGACATCGTCCTGCGTGCGCACGATCACCGGCACCTGCGGCGCATGGGCGCGCGAGACATCCAGCACTTTGATCGCCCCGGGCACGTCGAGGTAGGTCACCACCACCGCGCTGGCCCGCGCCAGCCCGGCCGCCATGAGCGCCTGCAGGCGTGCCGCATCGCCGAACACCACCGAGTCACCGGCCGCCGCGGCCTGCCGCACCCGGTCGGGATCGAGGTCGAGGGCGATGTAGGGAATGGCTTCGCGCTCCAGCATGCGCGCCAGGTTCTGCCCGCAGCGGCCGTAGCCGCAGATGATCACATGCTTGCTGGAGTTGATCGAGCGTCGGGCGATGGTGGTCATCTGCAGGGATTGCTGCAGCCATTCGCTGCTGACCAGCTTCATCACAATCGCGTTGCTGGCCATCACCAGAAAGGGCGTAGCGAGCATCGAGATCACCATGCTCGCCAGGATCGGGTTGAACAGCTCGGGCGACAGCAGCCGATGGGCCTGGGCCAGGGTCAGCAGCACGATGCCGAATTCGCCGGCCTGCGCCAAATACAGCCCGGTACGCAGCGAGACCCCGCCGGAGGCGCCCAGTTGCCGCGCCAGCAGCGTGATCAGGGCGAGCTTGAGCAGCACTGGCAGCGTCAGCAGCAGCAGCACCAGCCCCCAGCGCTCGGCCACCCACCGCCAGTCGAGCATCATGCCGATGGTGATGAAGAACAGGCCCAGCAGCACATCATGGAACGGCCGGATGTCGGTTTCCACTTGGTGCTTGTATTCGGTTTCGGCGATCAGCATCCCGGCGATGAAGGCGCCCAGCGCGAGCGACAGGCCGGCGAGTTCCGTCAGCCAGGACAAGCCCAGGGTGATCAGGAGCAGGTTCAGCACGAACAGCTCCTCGCTCTTGCGCCGGGCCACCAGCGTGAGCCACCAGCGCATGAGCCGCTGGCCGCCGGCCAGGAGCAGGGTGATTAGCACCGCCGCCTTGAAGCCGGCCAGCGCCAGCTCCTTGAGCAGGGTCTCCGGCGGGCTGCCCAGGGCCGGAATGAGCACCAGCAGCGGCACCACCGCCAGATCCTGGAACAGCAGCACGCCCATCACCCGCTTGCCATGTTCGGACTCGAGCTCGAGCCGGTCGGCCATCAGCTTGACCACGATCGCGGTGCTGCTCATGGCCAGCACCCCGCCCAGGGCCAGTGCGGTCTGCCAGCTCACGCGCCACTGGGGCGGGGCCACCTGCGCGAGCAGCAGCAGGCCGCCGGTGGCGAGCATGATCGTGAGCACCACCTGGAACAGGCCGAGGCCGAACACATGGCTGCGCATGGCCCGCAGCTTGTGCAGGTTGAACTCCAGCCCGATCACGAACATCAGGAACACCACACCGAACTCGGCCAGGTGGCTCACGCCGGCGGTGTCGCCGGCCAAGCCCAGCGCGTTGGGCCCGATCAGCACCCCCACGGCCAGATAGCCCAGCATGGGGGGCAGTTTCATGGAGCGGAAGGCCACCACGCCCAGCACCGCCGCCAGCAGGTAAAGCAGGGTGAGTTCCAGGGTGGTCATGCCCCGATGCTAAGGCCTGGGCGCCGGTGCTGCCCAGCCGGCCTTGCTTCGTCAGGGAGCTCACCCGGCTGCGTAGAATCCCGGCATGACCGCGCCCGGAGCCTTCCCCCGTCAGGCTTTCAATCCCGACCGGGCCCTGCAGCTGGCCCGGGACACCTTCGACATTGAGGCCGAGGCGGTCCGGGGGCTGCAGCAACGCACCGGGGCGGCCTTCGCCCGGGCGGTGGAGGCGATGCTGTCCCTGACCGGGCGGGTGGTGGTCACCGGCATGGGCAAGAGCGGCCACATCGGCCGCAAGATCGCCGCCACGCTGGCCTCCACCGGCACCCCCGCGATGTTCGTGCATCCTGCCGAAGCCAGCCATGGCGACCTCGGGATGATCACCCCGGCCGACCTGGTGCTGGCGATCTCCAACGGCGGCGAAAGCGATGAACTCACCGCGATCCTGCCCATGCTCAAGCGACAGGGCGTGACGCTGGTGGCGATGACGGGCAACGCCCGCTCCACCCTGGCCCGCCATGCCGATATCGTGCTCGACAGCGGCGTCGAGAAAGAGGCCTGCCCCCACAACCTGGCGCCCACCGCGAGCACGACCGCCCAGCTGGCCCTGGGCGATGCCTTGGCGGTGGCCCTGCTGGATGCGCGCGGCTTCCGGCCGGAAGACTTCGCACGTTCCCATCCGGGCGGTGCGCTGGGCCGCAAGTTGCTCACCCATGTCGCCGACGTGATGCGGCGAGGCGAGCAGCTGCCGCGTGTGGCGCCCGAGGCGGCCTTCTCCGACCTGATGCGCGAGATGAGCGCCAAAGGCCTGGGCATGGCGGCGGTGGTGGATGCGCAGGACTGCGTCTGCGGCATCTTCACCGACGGCGACCTGCGACGCTGGGTGGAAAAAGGCGTCGACCTGCGCACGCTGCGTGCGCAGGATGTGCTGCATGCCAAGCCGCGCACCATCGGCGCCGATGCGCTGGCGGTGGAGGCCGCCGACCTCATGGAGGCGCACCGCATCACGTCGGTGCTGGTGGTCGATGCCCAGGGCCATCTGCTCGGCGTCGTCAACAGCAACGATCTGATGCGTGCCAAGGTCATCTGACCGGCTGCCGCGCACGGACCTGACGCTTCGCACCTGTCTGCACCTGACCCACCCCATGATCGCCTCCACCGACCCCCGCGAGCCGCCCACCCCGCGGCGGCACTTCGCGCCCGAGCTGTTGCTGGCCGCGCAGCCGGTGAAGGTCGCGTTCTTCGATGTGGATGGCGTGTTCACCGATGGCGGGCTCTACCTGTCGGACGAGGGCGAAACCCTCAAACGCTTTCATATCCTGGACGGGCTGGGCATCAAGCTGCTGCAGCGGGCGGGCATCACCCCGGTGGTGATCACCGGCCGCGATTCGGCGCCGCTGCGGGCGCGGCTGACGGCCCTGGGCATCACCCGCGTGCACTACGGCACCGAAGACAAGGCGCCGGCGGCGCAAGCCAGCCTGCACGCGCTGGGCCTGGACTGGTCGCAGGCCGCCGCCATCGGCGACGACTGGCCCGACCTGCCGGTGTTGCGCCGGTGCGCGCTGCCGGTCGCGCCCGCCCAGGCGCACCTGGAGGTGCGCGCGATCGCCCGCCATGTGACCGAGGCGGCCGGTGGCCATGGTGCGGTGCGGGAGTTCTGCGACCTGCTGCTCATGGCCCAGGGCCAGTACGCCCGCTTGCTGGAGGCCTATCGATGAACCCGGCCACGGCGGCGGTGCCCGGATGGACCTGGCGCGCGAGGCTGCGCAGCGCCTGGGACCGCATCAGCGTCTACCTGCCGGTGGCGCTCATGGGCGTGCTGGCGCTGGTGACCTACCTGCTGGCGCGCCAGACCCCGGTCTTCGGGCCGGGCGACCCGGCGCGGCCGCCCTCGTCCGAGCCGGATTACTTTCTGCGCGGCTTTTCGATCAAGTCCTTCGGCCCGGACGGACGCCTCAAGACGGAAATCACCGGCGCCGAAGGCCGCCACTATCCCGACACCGACATCCTGGACATCGACCAGCCGCGCGTGCGTGCCTACAACGCGCGCGGCGAGCCGACGGTGGCCACCGCCCGCCGGGGACTGTCCAACGGCGATGGCACCCAGGTACAGCTCATCGGGGAAGCCGTGATCGTGCGCGAGGCAAGCACCTCCGAGACCGGCGTGGTGCGGCCGCGGCTGGAGATCCGCAGCGAGTTCCTGCACGTCTACACCGACACCGAGCGGCTGCGCACCCATCTGCCGGTGCAGCTGCAGCGGGGGAATGACCGCTTCTCGGCCGACCGGATGGAGTTCGATCACCTCGATCAGCTGTTGCAGCTTGAGGGTCGGGTGCGTGGCACCCTCGCACCGCGGGCGGCCGCGCGCTGACGAAGAACGATGAGTGGCCTGATCTTCATCACCGGCGCGTCCAGCGGCATCGGCCAAGCCCTGGCGGCCCACTATGCGCGCGCCGGCTGGCGCCTGGCGCTGGTGGCGCGGCGAGGCGAGGCGATGCAGGACTGGGTCCGTGCGCAGGGCCTGCCGCCGGCACGCTGCGGCATTTATCCCGCCGACGTCGGTGACCCCGATGCCGTCATTGCCGCCGCGCGTGCCTGCATCGAACAACAGGGCCTGCCGGACGTGGTGGTGGCCAATGCCGGCATCAGCCTGGGCGTGGACACCGCCTACCGGGAAGACCTTGACGCGATGGCGCGGGTGTTTGCCGTCAACAACCTTGGGCTGGCCGCCACCTTCCATCCCTTCATTGACCCGATGCGCGCGCGGAGCCACGGCACGCTGGTGGGCATCGCCAGCGTGGCCGGGATCCGCGGCCTGCCGGGACACGGTGCGTACTGCGCCAGCAAGGCGGCGGTCATCAGCTACTGCGAATCGCTGCGTGGTGAGCTGCGCGGCAGCGGCGTGCGGGTCGTGACCCTGAGCCCCGGCTATGTCGACACGCCGCTGACGCGCAAGAACCGCTACCCCATGCCGTTTCTCATGGCGCCCGAGGCCTTCGCCCGGCAGGCCGCCCGCGCGATTGCGGCCGGCGTGTCGTACCGGGTCATTCCCTGGCCGATGGGTGTCGTCGCCAAGCTGCTGCGGCTATTGCCCGATGCCTGGTTCGACCGGCTGCTGAAGGGCCGCCCGCGCAAGCACCGCCACGCGGCGGACTGAACACCCAGGCGGTGTTCACCGCGAAATTCAGCCCGAAGGCCAGGCCGATGCCCACCGCCTTGGCTGCCAGGGCGGGCCAGCCCGCCAGCGCCAGCGCGGTGGTGATGCCGCCGTTGACGCAAGCCCCCAGACCGGCGGCCAGCAGGAAGCGCAGCGCACGCGCCGGGCTGCGCCAATCCTGGCGGTAGGCCCAGCACGACGACGCCACGAAGTTCACCGCGGCCGCCACCAGAAAGCTCGCCAACGCGGCCACCAGTACGCCGGGCAGGCCGCCGGGCATCGCCGCCGCACTCCAGCGCGGCGCCAGCAGCTGGAACAGGCCCAGGTCGACCGCTGCTGCCAGCCCGCCCGTGACGGTATAGCGCAGGGCCAGCCCGCCCCACCGGCGCGCCGGTCGCAGCGGGGCGAACCGCGGGTCGTGAAATCCTGCACAGCGGCGCGTGCCGGCGGGCAGGCCTGGGCGCCCGCTCTGGCGCCGGAACAGGGCCCGGCCCGGCCCGCCCAGCCACAGCGCCGGCACGCCGGCACGCGCCGCAGCCGCCACGTCACGATCGACCCGGTCGCCCACCATCAGCGCCCGCCCCGGCGCGACGCCGAAATGGCGCAGCACGAACTGCAGCCCCACCGGATCGGGCTTGAGTCGGCGCACCTGCGCATCGCTGGCCGACACCACGAGATCGGCCCGCAGGCCCAGAGCCTGCAGCTTGGCCTGCGCCGGATAGTCCGACCACACCGCCACCGGCTTGCCGGCGCGCCGCAGGCCCTCGAACACCTCGGCCACTCCGGGCCGGCGGCAGGGACGCAACCACCGCAACGGCCGCTGCTCCATCCAGTCCTGGACGGTCTGGCGCAGCACGGTCGGCGTGCAACCGGCGCGGCGCGCGGCCAGGCGGTCTTGCAGCGCCTCGAAGTCGACCCCGCGCCGCGCACTCGCATCGCCCAGGGCCTCGCGCACCCGTCGAAATGCCGCCAGGGCCCGCACGGTGGCCAGGCTGCGATGCCTCAGGGCATCGGCCAGCAGCCACAGCGCCATCACTGCGCGCAGGCGGCGCGCGTCGTACAGCGTGCCATCCAGATCGAACACCACCAGGTCGACCCGGCTCCAATCGATCGCGTCATCCACCGGGCCCGGGCCGCTCACCGGTGCAGCTCCAGCCGGATGAAATGCGGCTCGGTCAGCCCCTGCAGCCGGGGCATGTGGATGAAGCTCAGCCCCACCAATGCCAGCACCGTCATGCCGGAAAGAAGCATCAGGCGTTTCTCGCGGAACAGCTTCTCGGGCTTTTGGGCGACCGAGCCGCTGCGCAGCGACAGCGCCAGGTAATGGGCGAACAGCGCGATCACGAAGGGGCAGGCCACCAGGTATTCGATGCGGTACTTCACCAGGAAAAAGCCCAGCAGCAGCGTCGACAGCAGCGCATAGACGAAGCACGACACCAGCAGCCGCTCCTCCGTGTAGTGACGGAACGAGGCCCGGTAGCGATGCAGCACCGACAGCCCGGGCCCCCCGGCGATCTCGCGGTACTCCGACAGGCGCTTGGCCCCCATCAGGAATGCGCCGCCCATCCAATACGCAAGCAGCAGGGATGCCGGGGCCACGGTGGCCTCTTCCAGCATGGCCCAGCCGAGCATCAGCCGGATCGGGTTGTTCAGCGATTCGGACAGCACATCAAGATACGGCAGGTCCTTGGTCCGCGCGGGCCGGACGTTGTAGACCACGCCCGAGATCCAGAAGAGCACGCTGGTGGCGAAGAACAGCGGGCCCACCTGCAGGGCCAGGAGCACCCCGAGGGCGGCGCAGCTGGCGTAGGCGGACCACACCGGCCCTGGCGCCAGCGCGTTCGTGACCGCCGGCCGGCCCGACTTGTCGGGGTGGAAGGCATCGAACTCTCGGTCGAGCCACTCATTGAGGATGTAGTTGGCCGAGGCCACCAGCACCGCGCTGGTCAGGCCCAGGGCCAGGCGCCAGGCCGCGCCTTCGAGCGGCGGCTCGCGCAGCATCCAGGCCAGCACCAGGCCCGGCAGGATGAACACATGCTTGGTCATGTGGTCGAGCCGCGCCATGCGCAGGTAGTCGCGCCATCGGGCGGGCACCGCCGCTGGGGTGCCGCGTGCGGGATAGGCCTTGCCGCTCATGATGCGCCTCCGGTCAGGGGTGGGGCCACATCCTGGGGCGCGGGACGGCCCAGGCCTGTGGCCGCCGATCGGTGCCGGCCGCCCGCCCTGCGCGGGCCCGCGGCGGTGGTGGGTGCCGGATCTGACGCCCGGCGGTGGTGCAGCAGTGCCAGCGCGCACACCGCCAGCAGGGGCAGGAGCCAGCCCACCCGGGCCTGGAAGCGGTCCAGGGGTCCGGCCAGCGTGGCGCACACGGCGGCATTGGCCACCACCCCGGCCACCGCCAGCGCGGCGAACTGGGCGAACCGGTGGGGCAGGCGCCGCCGTGGCCAGGCCAGCCCCAGGGCCCTGGCCAGACCGAACCCCACCGCGGCCAGCACGGTCGCGACGCTGGCCGTCGAGGCCACCGACTGCCAGTGCGGCGCCGTCGCGCCGCGGCTGGCTTGCAGCTCTGACAGCACCGTCGCCGGCACCCGCCCCGAGTACATCGCCAGCTCCCGCGGACCCAGCCCCCAGATGTCCACCCGCACCAGAGCCAGCTGTCGGGCCACATCGGCCAGCAGCCCGCCCACCGTCCCGAGCGGATCATGGCGCAGCACCGCCATCGCCAGGGCCAGCTGCTCCTGCGACAGCTGGCGCCGCGTGGTGGCATCGGCCAGGGCGAACACGCCCCGCCCCGGATCGGTCGAGAACAGAAAGTCGGTCCACGGCACCGGATAGCGGTCCGTGTAGCGGCAGGCCGCGAAATCGGCCGGCGGCTGCTGCGCGCAGGCCGATCGCAGGTAATCGGTGCCCGGTCCCAGATCCACCAGATGGGCGGTCAGGTGCGGCAGCCGCAGGGGCGGCGCCCCGACGGTGCGCACCACCGCCTGCTGGAAGGCGAACTCTGCGGCCAGACCCACGGCCAGGCAGGCCGCCACCCGGCCCGCCCCGGGCGCCCACAGCCCCTCCCAGCCCGGACGCCAGCGCCGCAGCGCCAGGGCCAGCGGCAGCAGCAGGGCCACCACCGCCAGATGGCTGGCGTGGCTGCACACCGCCAGCACCAGCAGCCCGCACAAGCCGGCGCGCTCCCCCCGGGACAGGCGCCAGCCTTCCACCATCAGCGCCACGGCCGCCAGGATCGCCAGCGGCGCGAACAGGTCGGGCATGAGCAAACCTGCGAACAGCCCGGCCGGCGTCAGCACCGCCAGCCCCGCCGCCACGCCCAAGAAAATGCCGCGCGGCAGGCCCCAGCGGCCCACCAGCAGCAGGTGCAGCACCCAGGCCAGCGCCAGCGCCTGAAAGGCCACGACCCCGCCCAGGCCGCCAGCGGCCTGGGCCATGAGCAGCAAGGCCCCGTAATAGACCGACCGGCCGGCCAGCACCGTCTTGTCTTCCAGCGAGCTCAGAGCCGGCAGGGTGCGCTCGGAGGCCGACGCGGAAGCGGGCGCCTCCGTCGGCGCGGCCAGCCAGGGCTGCGGTTGCCAGGCTGGCGGCAGCGCCCGCAGCAGGCCGGCCTCGGCGCCGCGCAGGTAGGTGGGCGTGTCCGGGTAGAACAGCGGACCGCCGTTCCACAGGGCGGGCAGCGCGAAAAGGCCTGCGGCCGCCACCATGGCCAGGACCTGGCGCCAGAGCCGGGCGCTCGCCGGGATGCCGGCAGACATCGGGCCTGCGGACAGGCGGTCAGAGGGACAGGGATCGGCAGGATTCATGGGCGCACCCGGGCTTCGGAGGTGCGCGCCAATCTAGACAGCGCAGGCGGCCCGCCTGTCGGAGAGGCTGGACGGCACGGGTAGGCCGGGCCGCGGTAGTTGGTTGAGCACCCTGGCGGGCGGTCCCCCGCGCAGCAAAGCCGCCTGGCAAACGAGGCGCCCAGCAAAAAGCGGGGCAATGCCCCGCTTTTTTCAGGATGGATCGCCGATGAAGGCGAAGGGCTGGATCAGTAGCCGCCGCGGCCGCCACCACCGCCGCCACCGCGCGGACCGCTGCCGTAGGGGCTGCGGAAACCGCCGTCGCTGCCGCCGCGGCCACCACCACCGCCGCCGCCGTAGCCGCCGCCGCCGCCGGCACCGCGGCCACCGCCGCCGCCGTAGCCACCACCGCCGCCGCCGCCGCCAAAGCCGCCGGTGCGCGGACGCGCTTCCATCGGGCGGGCTTCATTGACCACCACATTGCGGCCGCCCAGGGGCTGGCCGTTCATGCCGTTGATCGCGGATTGGGCTTCGTCATCGGAGCCCATTTCGACAAAGCCGAAGCCTTTGGAGCGGCCGGTGTCGCGCTCCATCATGACGCGGGCGCTGACCACCTGACCAAACTGCGAGAACGCCTGCTGCAGGTCGTCATCGCGCACGGAATAGGGCAGATTGCCCACGTAGAGTTTGTTGCCCATGGAAAAGGGACTCCTAAAGAAACATTGAGCTGAGCGATGGAGTCCCGAAGCGCCTGAATGACTGACTTGCCGAAACGCGAAGGTGAACTGTTCACCGCAAACGATGCAGGGAACACGGGCACCGGAGCACTCGCTTTTTCCCCACAAAACCATTATGGAGCACAGATTCCCCCGGGATGCAAGGCCTTCCGGGCCCGACCGGGGTAAGTCCGGGGGCGCCTGTCGCCCTTTTGCTGAAAAAGGCCGGCCAAGGGTCGAGCGCCAGCGCCCGGGGCGGCGGCCGGCACAGGGGGCTGCGGCGGGCCGGCGGGCCGGCGGGCCGGCGGGAATCTGTTGTGGGCCTGTCAGCCCCCGGTTCCTAGACTGCGCCCTCCCTCGCCCCGCGTGGAGCAACATGGAAACTGACACCAAAGTGCGGTCCCGATCGGGCAGCCCCCCGGCGGATCAAAAGGGTCCGCCCCAGGATCAGAAGCGTCTGGCATCCCAAGCGCCGATGGCCGGCCCGCAGGACGGGGGAGTCACCGGCCCCGTCAGGAGCGATCTGGTGCCCGCCTCCAATCACGCATCCCACCGCGGCCCAGGCTCTGAATGGGACACGATGGTGCACCAGCACTTACCCGGCGCCGAGCAATCCGCGAAGGCGTTTTTCAGCAGCCGGGCCGGCATCACGGCGCACGAGGTGGAGTTCCTGGCATCCATCCTCCACCACTATGCGCCCCTGCAAAGCGACGCCCACGGCACGCAGTGGCGCCAGCGGCTCCTGCAGTTTGCTGACCAGCTGGAACGGCTCAATCCGGCCCTGCGCGCCTCGCCCAAGGACGCATTGGCCACGCTCACGGCCTTGATGGAGATGCAGTTGCATGCGCTCAACCTCGACGGTGAGCCGGAGCGCGCCAGGCCCCTGCAGCTGACCGACGTGGAGCGCGCCCGCCTCTCCGCCGAGCGCGCCGACTACGTCCGGACCTTCCTGGGGGCGATGGTGGGCTACGCCTGCGCCTGGTTTGCGGCCGGGCTCACGGGGATCGCGATGCGCGGCCGGCTGGATGCCGCCCAGTCCGCGGCCGTGGGCGCGCTGGTCGTGGCGTGGGGATTCCTGGCGAGCCAGACCGTGGGCACGACCATCGGCCTGGTGCCCCGCTGGACCCGGGGCATCGGCGATGTGACCCGGGACGGCAAGGAGATTTTCGACCACCACACCCCGCGGGGCTTTGCCTGGAGCCTGGTGGCATACGCCCTGTTCATGGGGTCCATGCTGGGGACCCGGCTGGGCATGTCCCCGCCCGCGCGGGCCGCCGCCGGCGAGTTCCCGGACCTGTCTCGCGATCGCGACGGGCTGCGTTCCGTGCTGGGTTTTGGCGCCACCGTGGGCGTGTGGATGGCGCGCTTGCTGGCGCCCTCGCTGCGCGTGCATCCCTGGCTGCGGGCCGAGGCACAGGACCCCGACCTGCTCCCGCAACGAGACACCAACGATGAGAAGTCCCATCGCGTGCCGCGCGACTACGTGAACCAGCATTCGATGGACAGCCTGACCGGCGCGATGCACCACCTCACCGGCTTGGGCAGCCGCCTGAGCCTGGCGGCCCCCCGGGTCGAGCACCCGGAACTGCCCTACGGGCAGGCGCTGGCCCGTTATTCAGGCGCGACCCTGTGCGACGGCCTGTACCAGCTCGGGCTGGGCATGTGGCGGTCGGCTCGCCTGTACCGGGGGGACATGCCCTTCCCCGAGTGTGTCCAGGCCTGGTGTCGCCAGCTGCCCAGCCTTGCGGTGCTGGCGGGCATTTTCGGCCTCTACCAGCTGGCTCTTTCGCAGGACACGCATCCCTCGGGAGACATGCCGGAAGAGGCCGTGACCGTCCTGGCCGTGGCCGGCGTGCTGGCGGCCTGGGCCCTGGCCACGCTGGGCGTGCGTGAGCTTCGCTCAGGCGATCCTATGCTCATGCGGGATGCGCAAGACATCGCCAGGGCCAACCGGGCCAGCCTCGCGCGCTGGAGCCAAAACATCGAGCGGGCCGCTCCTCCCGCCCAGCCCGGAAGGGTGGAGGTGATCGAGGTGATCCCTGAAGGGGACGATCCGGAGGATCCACCGATCACCGCCGAGTTGTTCAGGACGAAGCCACCCGCTCAGGAGGCGACAGACGGCAAGGACAGAAAAGACACCAAAGCCGAGGACACATGACCCCCTCCTCAGACGCGCCCGCGCCCGGCCCGAACCCGCCCCCTGCCGCAGCGGCACCGGAGGCCGCGCTCCTGCAAGCCTTGCAGGCGCTCGTCGCCGACCTGGATGCCGAGCACGAGGACGAGGCGGCCCGCGTGCGCGAGGATTTTCAGTCCCGCCTGGGGCAGTGGGTCACCGCCCTGACCGGCCTGTCGGACGGCCCCGCCTATGACGAGGCGGTGCGCGAGGGCTGCTTCACCGTCAACGAATGCGCCGTGGCGCTGCAGCACAACCGGCGGGATGACCTGGTCGACGTGTTTTGCGACCTCGGCCGCCCGGATGCCCAGGACCTCGAACGCACCTACCGGACCCTGCTCGAATGGAACCTGGCGCGCGAGCATCCGGGGCTGTGGTTCGGGGTCCACCCCGACACCGGCCGTCTGGTGGCCACCCTCTCGATCCCCCTGGCGGTGGCAGTGCGCGAGCCCGTGCTGCAGACGCTGCTCGACGCAGCCACCCGCCGCATCCGGGCGCTGCGGGACGCCCGAGGCCTGCCGCTGGCCTGACGAGCGGGTAGCGCGGCGGTATACTGTCCGTTCAAAGCGCCGATTTGCTTCCGCTTGCGGGCGCTTCCAACAAGTACTGCTAAAGACGAAGCCCGCGCTCCGGCCGGCATCGTTGTTTGGCGATGCCGGTTTTTTTATTGCCCATGACCCTGGTCGCCCACGCCCAGTCCATGCACTTCGAATCGCCGCTGCGCCTGCAAAGCGGCGCGTCGATCCGTGGCTACGACCTGGCTTATGAAACCTACGGCGCCCTCAACGCCGACCGCAGCAACGCGGTGCTGGTGTGCCATGCGCTCAATGCCTCGCACCATGTGGCCGGCGTGTACGACGGCCAGCCTGGCTCTGAAGGCTGGTGGGACACCATGATCGGCCCGGGCAAGCCGCTGGACACGAACCGCTTCTTCGTCATCGGCGTCAACAACCTGGGCTCGTGCTTCGGCTCCACCGGGCCCATGCACCGCAACCCCGACACCGGCCGGGTGTATGGCGCCGACTTTCCTGTCGTCACGGTGGAAGATTGGGTGGATGCCCAGGCCCGCCTGCTCGATGCCCTGGGCGTCGACACGCTGGCCGCCGTCATGGGCGGCAGCCTCGGAGGCATGCAGGCGCTGTCGTGGACCTTGCAATACCCGCAGCGCGTGCGCCATGCGGCGGTGATTGCGAGCGCACCCAACCTCAACGCCGAGAACATCGCCTTCAACGAAGTGGCGCGCCGCGCGATCGTCACCGACCCCGACTTTCACGGCGGGCACTTCTATGCCCACGGCGTGGTGCCGCGCCGCGGCCTGCGCATCGCGCGCATGATCGGCCATATCACGTACCTGTCCGATGACGTGATGAACGAGAAGTTCGGCCGCGAGCTGCGCGGCGCCGTCGGCGAGGCCGCGCGCGATGCCTACCGCTACACCACGCAGGACATCGAATTCCAAATCGAGAGCTACCTGCGGTACCAAGGCGACAAGTTCAGCGAGTACTTCGACGCCAATACCTACCTCCTGATCACCCGCGCGCTCGACTACTTCGATCCCGCCCGCCGGCACGACGGCAACCTCACCCGCGCCCTGGCGGCGGCGACCGCGCGCTTTCTGCTCGTGAGCTTCACCACCGACTGGCGCTTTTCGCCGGCCCGCAGCCGCGAGATCGTCAAGGCGCTCCTGGACAACCGCCGCAACGTGAGCTACGCCGAGATCGACGCGCCGCATGGCCACGACGCGTTCCTGCTGGACGACCCGCGCTACCTGGCGGCGGTGCGCGCCTGGTTCGGGCAGATCGCCGACGAGATCGGCGCACCCCCCGTGGCCGGGCCTGCGCCTGTGGCGGCCCGGCCTGCCACCGCTCCGGGGGACATGCCATGAGCGACCTG
>Ga0315900_10007279_pt1 | contig 14558 bp, 10 predicted proteins | sample LakEriMetagenome_FD_203521 | JGI IMG/M metagenome (GOLD analysis project Ga0315900, IMG submission 203521) | Freshwater fungal communities from buoy surface, Lake Erie, Ohio, United States - Buoy 12 MA114 | ecosystem: Environmental > Aquatic > Freshwater > Lake > Lake biofilm | place: USA: Lake...
CTTGCGGCGGTGTACGCGTGGGGTTGCCCTGTTCATTCAGGGCTCCCATGCGCTTCAGCGCGCGCTTTTGCTCGCGGTTTAGATCCATTGACATGACTGGTGTTCTTTTCTCTTCTTTATATCTCGTGAGTGTTGTGTGTACTACTTATTTGCACGTTCTTTGCAGGGCAGGAGGGACTCGAACCCCCGACCGTCGGTTTTGGAGACCGATGCTCTACCAACTGAGCTACTGCCCTCTGCCCCACACAGGTGGCTCGAATTAACGAGTCTCCTTGTGAAGAGTGTGTCGGCGATCTTTGGCGCAGAACTTCTTCATTTCAAGACGTTCGCGATCATTGATCTTGGACTTCATGGTGATGTAATTGCGCTCTTTGCACTCGGTGCATTCGAGCGTAATTTTCACTCGCTTATCGCTTTTGGCCATGGCCGTTCCTATCTATATCGATCTCTGAAGCTCGGGTCACTTCAAGATTTTGGTGACGCGGCCAGCACCAACAGTACGACCACCTTCACGAATAGCAAAACGCAAACCCTCATCCATCGCAATTGGCTTACCCAACTCAACAGTCATCGTGACATTGTCACCAGGCATCACCATCTCCGTACCAGACGGCAACGAAATCGTGCCCGTCACATCGGTCGTGCGGAAAAAGAACTGCGGACGATAGTTATTAAAGAATGGCTTGTGACGGCCACCTTCTTCTTTCGTCAACACATACACCTGACCCTCAAAATTGGTGTGAGGAGTAATCGAACCCGGTGCACACAACACCTGACCACGCTCCACATCCTCTTTCTTTGTGCCACGAAGTAGTGCACCAATGTTGTCACCCGCCAAGCCTTCATCAAGAAGCTTGCGGAACATCTCAACACCAGTACAGGTGGTCTTTTGTGTGTCACGAAGTCCCACAATTTCAATTTCGTCACCGGTGTTGATCTTGCCCTGCTCCACCTTGCCAGTCACAACGGTGCCACGACCAGTGATCGTGAACACGTCTTCAATTGGCATCAAGAACGGCTTATCAAGATCACGCTTCGGCTCTGGAATTGCTGTGTCACAAGCTTCCATCAACTCCATGACCTTGTCCTGCCACGCAGCATCACCCTCGAGTGCTTTCAAGGCTGAGACTCGTACCACAGGTGCATCATCACCAGGGAACTCATACTCATTCAACAACTCACGAACTTCCATCTCCACCAACTCAAGAAGTTCCTCATCATCAACCATGTCAGACTTATTCAACGCCACAACAATGTAGGGAACACCCACCTGACGAGCCAGAAGAACGTGCTCACGGGTTTGCGGCATCGGACCATCAGTAGCAGCAACCACCAAAATCGCACCATCAACCTGTGCAGCACCAGTAATCATGTTCTTGATGTAGTCAGCATGACCAGGCATGTCAACGTGTGCATAGTGACGATTCGCAGTCTCATACTCAATATGAGCAATCGAAATCGTAATACCACGCGCTTTTTCCTCAGGAGCCTTATCAATCTGATCAAACGGCGTGTAATCAGCCAACCCACGATCCGCCAACGTCTTAGAAATAGCAGCCGTCAACGTGGTCTTACCATGGTCAATATGACCCATCGTTCCAATATTCACATGAGGCTTATTACGCTCAAACTTTGCCTTACTCATGATTGATCACTGCTTTCTTGATTTTCGTTAGTGGATTGGGTTGTCAAGGTTCTGTGTTGTGAGTGCTGGTTATTCACCGCGCACGCGCTTCACAATTTCTGATGCAATAACTTCTGGCACCTGCTGGTACGAGTGGAATTGCATTGTGTAGGTGGCACGCCCCTGGGTGCGTGACCGGAGATCGGTACTGTATCCGAACATTTCTGAGAGCGGAACCTGAGCGCGAACAACCTGTGTGTTTCCGCGAGCTTCCATACCCTCAATGCGACCGCGGCGGCTGCTGAGGTCACCCATGACGTCACCCATGTATTCATCAGGGGTAACAACTTCGACGGCCATGATGGGCTCGAGCAGCACTGGCTTTGCCATTTCTGCTGCTTTCTTGAACGCCATCTGACCAGCAATCTTGAACGCCATTTCTGACGAGTCAACGTCGTGGTACTGACCGTCAACGAGCTTTGCGCGCACGTCAACAGTTGAGTAACCAGCAAGAACGCCGTTTTCAAGAGCTGCTTGAATTCCTTGGTTCACAGGCTGGATGTATTCACGTGGAACACGACCACCAGTGATTTCGTCGACGAATTCATAACCGCCACCAGGACCAGTTGGTTCGAGTGTGATCTTCACAACAGCGAACTGACCAGAACCACCGGACTGTTTGATGTGTCGGTATTCGACAGACTCAACAGCCTTGGTGATTGTTTCGCGGTATGCAACCTGTGGCTTACCGATCGTTGCATCAACGTTGAACTCGCGCTGCATACGGTCGACAAGAATTTCCAAGTGCAATTCGCCCATTCCGGAAATAACTGTTTGACCAGTTTCTTCATCGGTACGAATACGGAATGTTGGGTCTTCATCTGACAAAGACTTAAGAGCCTTACCAAGTTTGTCTTGGTCGTCTTTTGTCTTTGGTTCGATCGCAACGTGAATAACCGGTTCAGGGAATTCCATGCGCTCGAGAATGATTGGATTGCTGCGATCACACAATGTGTCACCAGTGGTGGTTTCTTTGAAACCAAGACCAGCAACAATGTCGCCCGCCATTGCAACGTCTAGGTCTTCACGCTGGTTCGCGTGCATCAACAAAATACGACCAATGCGCTCTTTGCGTTCTTTGGTGCTGTTGTAGACCTCGTCACCTTTGTTCACTGTTCCGGAATACACACGGAAGTATGTGAGCTTGCCGAACGGGTCGGACACGATCTTGAATGCAAGTGCTGCGAACGGTCCACTCTCATCTGCTGGACGCTCGATGACTTCGTCACCTTTGAGGTTTTGTCCCTGTGCTGGTGGAATGTCGAGTGGGCCAGGCAAGAAGTCGACAACAGCGTCGAGCATTGGCTGCACGCCCTTGTTCTTGAATGCTGAACCACAAAGAATGGGAACGAAGTCAAATGCGAGTGTTCCCTTACGGATTGCGCGCTTGATTTCTTCTTCGGTGACTTCTTCTCCACCCAAGTACTTGTCCATGAACTCGTCATCGCTTGTTGCGATGGTTTCGAGAAGTTGTTCACGATATGAATTTGCTTCATCAACCATGTCGGCGGGAATGTCGATCTCGTCCCACTTTGCGCCCAACTCTTCGTCGCGCCAAATAAGTGCCTTCATCTTCACGAGGTCGATGAGTCCTTCAAAAGGCTTGTTGCTCTCAGGGCCGCCGGCGCCAACTGGCAACTGAATGATTGCGGGCACTGCCTGCAAACGCTCTTTCACCATGTCGACGGTGCGATAAAAGTTGGCACCAATACGGTCCATCTTGTTGATGAAACACATACGGGGAACGCGGTACTTGTTGGCCTGGCGCCATACGGTTTCTGTCTGTGGCTCAACGCCAGCAACTGAGTCGAACACGGTGACTGCACCGTCGAGTACGCGAAGCGAACGCTCTACTTCAACCGTGAAGTCCACGTGGCCCGGGGTGTCGATGATGTTGATGCGGTGATCGTTCCAAATACAGGTGGTCGCAGCAGAAGTAATGGTGATACCACGCTCTTGTTCCTGAGCCATGTGGTCCATGGTTGCTGCACCTTCGTGCACTTCACCGATCTTGTAACTCTTGCCCGTGTAGTAAAGAATGCGCTCGGTAGTTGTGGTTTTACCGGCATCGATGTGGGCCATGATGCCGATGTTGCGAGTGCGCTCAAGTGGATATTCACGCTTGGCCATTGGATTTCACCTTGTTTCCGAGACTGTCAGAGGGGCATTGAGTTGTAAAAGTGCGGGCGCACCTTCAAACAAATTGTTCTTGGATGCTTGTTGGGGGTTGTGCGAATGCAAGAGATAAATGCTCACCAGCGATAGTGAGCAAACGCCTTGTTGGACTCAGCCATCTTTTGCATATCATCACGCTTTTTAATTGACGCGCCAAGACCATTGGCAGCATCAAGAAGTTCGTTGGCAAGGCACTCGGCCATTGTCTTTTCGCGGCGATCACGTGAGTAATCAACGAGCCAGCGAATTGCCAAAGTTGTTGCACGGCGAGGACGAACCTCAACTGGTACTTGGTAGGTAGCGCCACCAACACGACGGCTGCGTACTTCCAAAGGCGGCTTCACGTTTTCCACTGCACGTTTCACGGTGGCAAGTGGTTCTGAACCGGTCTTTTCTTCGACCATCTTCATTGCGTCATAGACGATTTTTTCGGCAACACTCTTTTTGCCGTGCAACATCACCTTGTTGGTGAGCTGTGTAACGAGCAGCGAACGGTAGATGGGATCAGCGGCAAGTTCGCGGCGCTGTGCGGGACCCTTACGAGGCATGACGTGTCCTTCTTACTTCTCGCGCTTTGCGCCGTAGCGACTGCGAGCTTGCTTACGATTTTTCACACCAGCAGCGTCAAGTGCGCCGCGGATGACTTTGTAACGAACACCAGGAAGGTCGCGAACACGACCACCACGAACAAGCACGATGCTGTGTTCTTGCAAGTTGTGTCCTTCGCCTGGGATGTATGCGGTTACTTCAACACCACTAGACAGTCGTACACGAGCAACCTTGCGCAATGCGGAGTTTGGCTTCTTTGGTGTTGTGGTGAACACGCGCGTGCACACGCCACGTCGCTGTGGCGAACCCTTGAGCGCAGGTGTCTTCGACTTCGAAGACTTCGAACTGCGACCCTGGCGGATCAACTGCTGAATGGTGGGCACGAAAAAACCTCTTTTTAATTTCTCAAATTGCTAGTACTCGGACAACAACCGCTGATTGGTGGCCACCAAAGTGGCGCGTCAATCAAGAGTGTCTCAGGCTACGGGCGACCTCGCGGCTATATCAACCTGCGAAATCAGCCATATCCATGGGACTTCTATGCGGCCAAAGCCAGTACGAGACGGGTCAGTACGACCCGGTCTCGCTCTGGTAATCGGCTGTTGAATCAGCATCGGCGTTATATGTTCCCTGAACGCTGGCCAAAAATGCTGCTGGGTCAGCTTCGTCGGTCGAGAAATACTCAAGCGGCTGATAATCCGGGGCATCGATGTCGAAGTCGCGATACTTCTCCATGCCGGTGCCAGCGGGGATCAACTTGCCGATGATGATGTTTTCCTTGAGGCCAACGAGGCTGTCGCCGCGACCATCAATTGCTGCTTCGGTGAGAACTCGGGTTGTCTCTTGGAATGATGCCGCTGACAACCATGAATCGGTTGCAAGCGATGCCTTCGTGATACCCATGATCTCAGGACGACCTTCTGCTGGACGCTTCCCTGCTTCCACCACCGAACGGTTGGTGTCGCGGAATGTTTTTGCATCAACGCGCTCGCCGGGCAAGAAACCAGAATCACCTGGTTCTTGTACGCCGATACGACGGGTCATCTGACGAACGATCAATTCGATGTGCTTGTCGTGGATCGATACACCTTGGTCGCGGTACACCTTCTGCACTTCTTCCACCAAGTATTGCTGGGTGGTACGAATGCCTTGGATCTCCATGATCTCTTTCGGATCAAACGGACCGTCGGTGACGGGCTTACCTGCTTCGATGTTTTGGCCATCGGACACGATCGGACGACTACCAGTTGGCAACAAGATGAGATGTTCCTCACCCTTGTCGTCGATGATCGTGATGGGAATGCCCTTGCCTTCGTCTTCACCGATGCGAACAACACCGGTTGCGCGAGCAAGACGTGCTGAACCACGTGGTGTACGTGCTTCGAATAATTCAACAACGCGTGGCAAACCGCCAGCGATGTCTTTACCAGCAACACCACCAGTGTGGAACGTACGCATCGTCAACTGCGTACCAGGCTCACCAATTGACTGAGCTGCAATAACACCTACTGCTTCGCCCAATTCGATTGACTTGCCGGTTGCAAGTGAACGTCCGTAACACATTGCACAGATACCGAGAACAGCATCACAAGTGAGTACCGAGCGAACCTGCACGCTGTTGATTGATGCATCATCGCGCAACTTCTCAAGTTCCTCGTCGCCGATCATTGTGTTGCGCTCAAGCACGGTGCCGTCTGACAACGTGACATCGTTTAACAACGCACGACCAAACAACTTCGCATCGAGGTAACCGCGATGTGTTGAGGTGTCGGGACCGACGTTGTCGATACGCACACCAAGACGTGTTTCGCAGTCTTCTTCGCGAACGATCAGTTCCTGTGCAACGTCGACGAGACGACGGGTGAGATAACCCGAGTCTGCGGTACGAAGTGCGGTGTCGACCAAACCTTTACGTGCACCAGGAGTTGCAATGAAGTATTCGAGTGTTTCCAATCCTTCACGGAAGTTGCTCTTGATTGGACGAGGAATCATGTCACCGCGAGGGTTGGCCACAAGACCACGCATACCTGCGATCTGACGCATCTGCGTCATGTTTCCGCGAGCACCAGAGCCGACCATGACGTCGATCGGGTTGAACACTTGCTCTTCGAATTCTTTCTGCATCGCAGCCTGCACTTCTGCAGTTGCGTCAGTCCAAATACGTACTTCTTGCTGACGACGCTCACCGTCGGTGATGATTCCGCGACGGAACTGTGTCTCCACCTTGTCGGCTTGCTTTTCGTAATTATCAAGAATGGAACGCTTCGCAACCGGAGTCTTCACGTCGTCGATTGACACGGTGAGACCTGACTGAGATGCGTAGCGATAACACACTGCCTTCATGTCGTCGAGTGCGTTTGCAATGTCTGACTTTGGATATGCCTCAGACAAACGCTCCACGATGAGACCCATCTCACGCTTTTTGATTGTTTCGTTGATGTGGCCAAAGCGCACTGGATAATCAGCGGGCAATGTCTCTTCAAACAACAAACGACCTGCGGTGGTCTGGAAGACGTCACGGTCACCATGTGCGTTGGTGTCACGCAAGGTGATGAGTGAATGCAATGTGATGATGCCTTCATCAAGTGCTTGCAACACTTCCCAACGGTGACGGAATGTGCGGCCTTCGCCTTTTGCACCTTCCACCACCATCGTGAGGTAGTAACCACCGATGATGAGGTCTTGCGATGGTGTCACGATTGGACGACCAGACGCAGGAGACAAAATGTTGTTCGCCGACAACATCAACACGCGAGCTTCTGCTTGCGCTTCTGTTGACAATGGCAAGTGAACAGCCATCTGGTCACCGTCGAAGTCAGCGTTGAACGCTGTACATACGAGCGGGTGAATCTGGATTGCTTTTCCTTCTACCAACACTGGTTCGAACGCTTGGATACCCAAACGGTGAAGCGTTGGTGCGCGGTTCAACAACACGGGGTGTTCTTTAATGACATCTTCGAGAACGTCCCACACCTGCGGGCGACGACGCTCCACCATGCGCTTTGCGCTCTTGATGTTTTGTGCCAACTCAAGATCAACCAAACGCTTCATCACGAATGGCTTGAACAACTCAAGTGCCATCAACTTCGGAAGACCACACTGGTGCAAACGAAGTGTTGGGCCAGCAACAATTACCGAACGACCTGAGTAGTCAACGCGCTTACCGAGCAAGTTCTGACGGAAACGTCCTTGCTTACCCTTCAACATGTCCGACAGTGACTTGAGCGGACGGTTGCCCGGACCAGTTACTGGACGACCGCGACGGCCGTTGTCGAACAACGCGTCGACTGCTTCTTGCAACATGCGCTTTTCGTTGTTCACGATGATCTCGGGCGCACCAAGATCAAGCAGTCGCTTGAGGCGGTTGTTGCGGTTGATCACGCGACGATAAAGATCGTTCAAGTCAGACGTTGCGAAACGTCCACCATCGAGCTGCACCATCGGACGCAATTCCGGTGGGATCACCGGTACTGCATCGAGAATCATTGCCTTCGGGCTGTTGATGTGACGGCCTTGCTCATCACGCTTGTTGAACGATGCAACGATCTTCAAACGCTTGATGGCTTTTTGCTTGCGCTGTGCTGATAATGGCTTGCCGCGCAAACCATTTTCAATTGCATCACGCAATTTCACTTCTTCTTGATCAAAGTCGATGCTGTCGATGAGTGACTTGATCGCATCTGCGCCAGTGCCACCTTGGAAGTACTCGTCGTAACGATCACGGATGGCGTGCCACAGTGTTTCGTCTTCGATGATCTTGCGTGGGTGAAGGTCGCGGAACTCGTCCCATGCGCGCTTCACCAAATCAAGTTCCTGATCAAAGCGCTCACGAACAGACTGTTCTTCTTTGTCCATCATGCGCTGACGAGCACGAATGTCGGTGTCTTTTGCACCGTCTTTTTCCATCTGCTTAATCTCAACTTCGTTGTCTTTCAACAACTTGGCAAGACGCTTTTCACGATCCTTCATGACCGTGTCGCACTCTTCGAGGAATTCTTTTTCAAGTTCTGGAAGAGCATTGTGACGCTCATCAACGTTGACAGTGGTGACGAGGTAGGCAGCGAAGTAGATGACCTTCTCTAACTGCTTTGCCTTCAACTCTTCTTTTGGTTCAAGACCACCGAGAAGATATGCCAACCATGAACGTGTGCCACGGAGATACCAAATGTGCACAACTGGTGCTGACAATTCGATGTGTCCCATGCGCTCACGACGCACTTTTGAACGTGTCACTTCAACGCCACAGCGTTCACAAATGATGCCCTTGAAACGCACACGCTTGTACTTGCCGCAGTAGCACTCCCAGTCGCGAGTTGGTCCGAAGATCTTCTCGCAGAACAATCCGTCCTTCTCAGGGCGCAGTGTGCGGTAGTTGATGGTTTCTGGCTTCTTTACTTCACCTTTGGACCACATACGAATCTGGTCGGCTGTTGCCAATCCGATGCGCAGTTGGTCAAACATATTCACGTCGAGCATTGCTGTATTCCGTTCCTCTCAAAAACCAACTGGATCAGTAGGCGCGTGCGCCACGTCGTTCACGATCATCTTCATCTGAGCCGCGCTCTGGTCGACTGATGTCGATACCAAGCTCTTCGGCCGTGCGATAAATCTCATCGTCGAATTCGTGCATTTCGATTTCGCGTCCACCGTCGTCGAGAACTTCAACGTTGAGACACAGTGACTGCATTTCCTTCATCAGAACCTTGAATGATTCAGGGATACCTGGTTCGGGGATGTTGTCACCCTTCACGATTGCTTCGTACACCTTGACGCGACCAAGCACGTCGTCTGACTTGATGGTGAGCAGTTCCTGCAAGCAGTACGCGGCACCATATGCCTCGAGTGCCCACACTTCCATTTCACCGAAGCGCTGACCACCGAATTGTGCTTTACCACCGAGTGGTTGCTGAGTGATCATGCTGTATGGACCCGTCGAACGAGCGTGGATCTTGTCGTCGACCAAGTGGGACAACTTCAAGATGTACATGAACCCGACAGTGATGTCGTTGTCGTAGTACTCACCCGTACGGCCGTTACGCAAACGCACTTTGCCGGTGGGCTTCACCAAACGCTGGCCATCGACACTCTCTGGCTCCAAGTTCTGGAGAATCTTCTGAATCGTTGGGTGCTTGTTGGCTTTTTCTTCTTCGTCCCACTGCGCGCCATCGAACACTGGTGTTGCGATGAATGTTGCGGGAGCTGTGGTTGGGCGTGTCTTGCGCTCTGTTCCACGAATTGGATCATCACCAACTTTTTTGCCGCTCTTTGGATCTGTCCAACCCCAACGAGCTGCATAGCCAAGGTGCGCTTCAAGCACCTGACCAACGTTCATTCGGCTTGGAACACCAAGTGGGTTCAAGATGACGTCAACCGGTGTTCCGTCTTCGAGATATGGCATGTCTTCGACAGGGAGAATCTTTGAGATAACACCCTTGTTGCCGTGACGACCAGCGAGTTTGTCACCAACAGAAATCTTGCGCTTCTGTGCAACGAACACTTTCACCAACTGGTTGACACCTGGTGGCAATTCATCTCCGTTGTCACGGGAGAAGACTTTGACGTCGATAACGCGTCCGCCTTCACCGTGTGGAACCTTGAGTGATGTGTCGCGAACTTCGCGAGCCTTCTCACCGAAGATTGCGCGCAACAAGCGCTCTTCAGGTGTGAGTTCCGTTTCACCTTTTGGTGTGACCTTGCCAACGAGCACGTCACCAGGACCAACTTCTGCACCAACGCGAATGATGCCGAACTCGTCGAGGTCGCGAACGATCTCATCAGACAAGTTTGGAATGTCACGGCTGATTTCTTCCGGACCAAGCTTGGTGTCGCGAGCGTCTGCTTCGTAATAGTGAATGTGAATCGATGTCAACACATCGTCTTTCACCAAACGATCGCTCAAGATGATTGCGTCTTCGAAGTTGTAACCCTCCCATGGCATCAGTGCCACGAGCAGGTTCTTACCAAGTGCAAGTTCGCCAAGGTCGGTGCTTGGACCATCGGCGAGCAACTGACCTTTCTTTACTTGCTGACCTTCGGTCACGCGCACAACATGGTTGATACATGTGTCTTGGTTTGAACGGTTGAACTTCATCAACACGTGTTCGGTCTTGCGGCTGTTACCTGCGTACTTCATGACGATGGTGTCACCAGTTACCTGCAACACTTCGCCATCATCTTGGGCAAGGATGACGTCTGCACCGTCGAGCGCTGCGCGCTTTTCGATACCGGTACCAACATATGGAGCCTCTGCGCGTACCAATGGCACTGCTTGGCGCTGCATGTTTGCACCCATCAACGCACGGTTTGCATCGTCGTGCTCAAGGAACGGAATAAGAGCTGTTGCAACAGAAACGATCTGCTTTGGTGACACGTCGATGAAGTCGACTTCGTCGGGAGTCACTGCAGCAATGTCGGTTGTCGCACCGAAGAAGCTTTCTGCTTCCAACATCTTGCGAAGGTCATCAAGGCTTGCAGCCTGTGGTGAGCGACGCACGAGAATGCGATTGTCAGCAAATGAACCGTCGGGGTTCACCGGCGTGTTCGCCTGTGCAACGACGTAGTTCTCTTCTTCGTCGGCAGCCATGTACACGATTTCGTTCGTGACCTTGCCACCAACAACGCGACGGTATGGGCTTTCGATAAAGCCGAACTCGTTGACGCGTGCATATGTTGACAACGCACCGATCAGACCAATGTTTGGACCTTCTGGTGTCTCAATAGGACACATACGTCCGTAGTGAGAAAAGTGAACGTCACGAACTTCGAATCCGGCGCGCTCACGGCTGAGACCACCAGGTCCGAGTGCCGACAAACGACGACGGTGCGTGAGACCAGACAGAGGGTTTACTTGGTCCATGAACTGTGACAACTGAGAAGTTCCGAAGAACTCCTTAATTGCTGCAACAACGGGGCGAATGTTGATGAGTGTTTGTGGCGTGATTGCTTCAACGTCTTGGGTTGTCATGCGCTCGCGCACAACACGCTCCATACGTGAAAGACCAATGCGTACTTGGTTCTGAATGAGCTCGCCCACCGAACGAATACGACGGTTTGCGAAGTGGTCTTGGTCGTCGAGACGGTAACCAGGAGCATGCTTCACCAAGTGCAACATGTAAGAAATTGCTGCAACGATTTCGCAACGTGACAACACGTCTTGATCTTCTGTTGGAAGATCAATGACATCGAGTGGCAAACCGAAAAGTTCGTTGAGACGTGCAACTTCTGCACCCAACTTACGATTCAACTTGTAACGACCAACACGGCTGAGGTCGTAACGACGGTTTTCGAAGAATGCGCCTTCAAAGTACGCGCGTGCTGCTTCGACAGATGCGGGTTCGCCTGGACGAGCACGCTTGTAGATCTCAACCAATGCTTCATCGCGAGTGATGTTGACATTGCGCTCTTTTTCCCACTGGCCTTCAAGGAAGTCGAAGTAGTTAACGAAACGGTCTAGGAAGCCTGGTGCACCTTCTTCGTCATAACCAAGTGCGCGAAGCAACGTGAAGATGCTGAGACGGCGCTTACGTGCAACACGTGTACCTGCGGTGACGTCTTTACCGGGCTTGTGCTCAACGTCGAACTCAAGCCATTCACCGCGGTACGGGTGGACGGTTCCCTTTACCAACTGATGCTTTGACAAGTTACGAAGGCGATACCGTTCGCCTGGTTCAAAGATGACGCCAGGTGATCGCACGAGCTGCGATACAACAACGCGCTCGGTGCCATTAATAATGAAAGTTCCCTTGTTGGTCATCTTCGGGAAATCACCCATGAACACAATTTGTTCTTTGATTTCACCGGTGCCACGGTTTGCGAAACGTGCGCGCACAAACACTGGCGATGCGAATGTCATCTCACGTTCGCGACACTCCGCTTCGGTGAACTTCGGACCTGGGCACAGGTCTTCATCTTCGGGATCAAACTCAAGTTCGAGCGTGAGATCACCGCTGTAGTCACTGATTGGTGAAATGTCGTTGAAGGTCTCAATGAGACCTTCTTTCATAAACCAGTCGAATGACTTGCGCTGAATGTCGATGAGGTCGGGCAATTCCAACGACTCTTCGAGATTTGCGAATGAATAACGATCACGCTGCGCAGAACGAGGGGACACAGATTACTCCTGACGGTCTTTAGGAAGAAGGAGTGACGGCTCTTGCACTGGATGCATGCGCATGCCAAAAAAAGCACGAAGCTGATTTTGGGGATGACAAAGACACTCAGGGCAAGACACGGCAACTGACAACGCTATCGTGCCTGGCCCCCAATCCCCACAGGCGGGGCGCCGAAGTGGTAGAAGGGGCGGATATCGACAACGTCCCGCCGGCGCTCAGCCAGGCGGGACGGAATCTGGGCCACTTGGACCCGTTCGTATGTGAACGCGGAAGCGTTATTACTTGAGTTCGACGGTTGCGCCGGCCTCTTCGAGCTTGGCCTTTGCCTTCTCGGCATCGTCCTTGCTTGCCTTTTCGAGGACAGGCTTTGGTGCACCATCGACCAAATCCTTGGCTTCTTTGAGGCCGAGGCTGGTGAGTTCGCGGACCACCTTGATGACCTGGATCTTCTGAGCGCCACCATCGGCGAGGATGACGTCGAATTCGTCCTTCTCTTCTGCAGCAGCAGCTCCGCCGCCGCCACCAGCAGGTGCAGCAGCTGCAACAGCAACAGGTGCTGCTGCGGTTACGCCGAACTTCTCTTCGAATGCGTCAAGCAATTCTTTGAGTTCGATAACGGTGAGGCTTGCGATGCCATCAAGAATGTCGTCTTTTGTAAGAGCCATTGTGCTCATCTCCTTGTTGAGAATTTACGTTTGTAAAAGTTTGTAAGTAATTGAGGTGAATAAAAACAGAAATAAATAAGAACGCGTTATGCGGCTTCTTGCTCTTTCTTATCGATCAGAGCTTTGATGCCGTATGCAGTATTGCGCGGCAGTGCTTGCAACAAGCCAGCGGTCTTCACAAGCGGAGCCTGCATGAGACCAGCGAGTTGCGAAAGCATGACTTCGCGTGAAGGCAAGTCGGCCAATACTTCGACATCTTTAGCGGTAACAGCTTTGTTAGCTACAACACCGCCGCGAATAACGAGCAATGGCTGAGTCTTTGAAAACTCTTTGAGTGTTTTTGCAACAGCGGCAACATCGCCCTGAACAAAAGTCAGAGCACATGGACCAGTGAGCATCTCATCGAGACCTTCTGCACCTGCTTCACGTGCAGCAAAACGAGCGAGAGTGTTTTTGTACACGCGGTACTCAGCACCAACGCCACGCAATGATGTGCGCAATGTTGCAAGTTCAGTCACAGTAAGACCGCGGTACTCAGTGAGTAGTGCTGCATCAGATGCTTGCAACTTCTCGCGGATTTCCGCAACGACTGCTTCCTTCTCGGAACGGACAGTTGACATTTCACCTCCTTGGTGTGTCCTCTAGATGTGGTTATGTTGTGTCACTTCACTCGGGGCGCTCGCTCAACACGAACGCCGCGCCGAGTGGGACATCGAAACAATCGACATTGTCCACATCGTGAGGTGTCCGCCTAATCTGGCGGGACGAATCCCATTGACCGAATGAATCGGACCAGATGTCTCGGGCAAGAACCAAGAGATCAGTTGTAAGGGTTGAGCCTACGGCTCACTCGGCTGCACGCAACCGGTTGACGTCGACCTTGATGCCAGGGCCCATGGTCGTCGAAATAGAGATTTTGCGCAGGTACTTGCCCTTTGACGATGCGGGCTTTGCGCGCTGAATCTCATCAAGCACGGCGCGCAGGTTCTTTTCCAGATCCGCAACGCTGAATGATGCCTTGCCAATACGCACGTGCACGTTGCCGTAGCGATCGGTGCGGTATTCCACTTTTCCGCCCTTGAACTCTTCAACTGCGCGACCAACATCTTGTGTAACAGTGCCGGTCTTGGGGTTTGGCATGAGTCCACGTGGACCAAGCACGCGACCAAGACGACCAACGAGGGGCATCATGTCGGGTGTTGCGATCATGAGGTCGAAATCCATCTTGCCTTTTTCGATCTCTGCAGCGAGATCATCAGCACCAACAATGTCGGCGCCTGCAGCACGAGCTTCGTTTGCAGCGTCGCCAGCAGCAACAACAGCAATACGCATGGTCTTGCCGGTACCTGCTGGAAGTGCGACGGTTCCGCGCAC
>Ga0315900_10007280_pt1 | contig 14558 bp, 12 predicted proteins | sample LakEriMetagenome_FD_203521 | JGI IMG/M metagenome (GOLD analysis project Ga0315900, IMG submission 203521) | Freshwater fungal communities from buoy surface, Lake Erie, Ohio, United States - Buoy 12 MA114 | ecosystem: Environmental > Aquatic > Freshwater > Lake > Lake biofilm | place: USA: Lake...
CTGCACGCCCGCGACGTGCTCGTGGCGGATGCACCGCTCCTCGACGCCCGGCCGCCGGCCACCTGGCTGGGACCGGTGTTCCCGTTCGCCTGCGGCGGCCTGCTCGCCGCCTGGATTCTCACTACCCGTGCACAAAGCCTTCCATGGCCTTTGTCCACTTGATCGACCGCAGGAAACGCCGAGGGTTTCCTGGGTCGATGAACGCCGCATCCTGCGGCGGCAGATTTGTTCCACCGTCTGCTGGCGCGGCTGGTGGCGCGAAAGGCCGCGCAGGCTGCGTAAACCGGGCGGACCTCCGCGTGGAGGCGGCCTTGCGGCGGCGACCGGGGATGTGGGATAGCTCCGGCGGCTTTCCGACTTTGGTGCCGTATCGGCCCGGTGAACCCCACCCATGCTCCGATTGTTTCGCCGCCGAACGGTGCCGCCGCGCATGCCGCCCGACTTCGACCCGGCCACCGCCGCGGTCGTGCGCGACGTCGCGCCGTTCACGATGACCAGCCCGGAGCGGATCGCCGCGCTGCGGCAGGCGGTGATCCACGTCTGTCGCCATGGGATCGAGGGAGCGATCGTCGAGTGCGGCGTGTGGCGCGGCGGGAGCATGATGGCGGTCGCGCGGACCCTGCTCGAGCTCGGCGCCCGTCGCGACCTGGTGCTCTTCGACACGTTCGCCGGGATGACGCATCCGGAGTCGGTCGATCGCGACATCGGCGGCACGCCCGCCGCCGCGGCACTCGATCGCGAGGACATCGCCACGGGGGCGACGTGGGCCGTCGGTCCGTTGGCCGACGTCCAGGCCAATCTGCGGTCCACAGGGTATCCGGTCGAGCGGATGCGGTTCGTCGTCGGCGACGTGGCCGACACGGTGCCCCGCGAGGCGCCGGAGCGGATCGCCATCCTCCGCCTCGACACCGATTGGTACGCGTCGACGCGTCACGAACTGGAGCACCTTTATCCGCGGCTCGCGGCCGGCGGCGTGCTCATCATCGACGATTACGGCCACTGGGAAGGCGCCCGGCTGGCGGTGGACGAGTTCCTGGAACGCACGTCGGTTCCCATCCTGCTCAATCGGATCGACTACACCGGACGCATCGGCGTCAAACCGGCGGCCTGACCTCGGCACCGGACGTTCCAGCCAGCGGGGCTTCGCGCATGCTCGGCTTCTTGATCGCCCCCCGACGCCGCCCACCCCCGCGACCGTTGCTCAACCTCGGCTGTGGGTCCCGCCGTCACCCGGCGTGGACGAACGTGGACCTGCATCCGTCCGGTACCGACGTGATCGCCGCGGATCTGCGCCGACCGTTGCCCTTCCCCGACCGCTGTTTCACCGCCGTGTACGCCGCGCACGTGCTCGAGCACCTCGCGCCGGCCGCCGCCTTCGGCCTCATGCAAGAGTGCCGGCGGGTGCTGCGGCCGGCGGGCATCGTGCGGATCGTCGTACCCGACCTCGAGCGCGTCACCCGCGACTACCTGGTGAGCCTCGACCGCGCGGCCGCAGCCGACGCCACGGCCGACGCCCGGTGGGAGCATCGCTGGCTGACGGTCGAACTCCTCGACCAGCTCGTCCGCACGCGGCCCGGCGGCACGATGCGGCGCTGGTGGTCGTGCGACCCGGTGCCCTGCCGCGGGTTGATCGAAACCCGGCTCGGGGCCGAGGCGACGGCGGGAATCGCGGCCATCGCGGAAGACCGGCGGCGAACGGGCGGCACCGCCGTCGCCCCGGAGGCGATCCTGCGTGATGCCCCGACGTCCGCCCGCGACGCGGCCCGGTTCGCCGCCCGCGGCGAGCGGCACCTCTGGATGTACGACCGCGTGTCGCTCGCCGGGTTGCTCACCGAGACCGGGTTCATCGACGTCCGCCAGGCGACCGCGGCCGAGTCACGGATTCCCGACTTCGTCACCGCGGGGCTCGACACCGACCCGGCCGGGGCGCCGCACAAGCCCGACTCGCTGTTCATGGAGGCGGCATGTCCGTGACCGCCGCGCCGCGGACGCGCCTCCGGATCGTGTGTGTCAGCACCTACGGCGGCCACGGCGGCGGCGCGGCGATCGCGATGCAGCGGCTCGCGGCGGCCCTCGAGGCCGAGGGCGCGACCGTGGACGTCCTATCACGGCATTGGCCCGAGCCGGCCGCCGGCCGCCGGGTGCGCCGGCGGATTCGCCACGGACGCACGCCCCTTTCCAACACGCTCTTCTCCCCAGAGTGGCCGTCCTGGGACATCGCATCCCATCCCGCCGTCGTCGCCGCCGACGTCGTGCACGTGCACTGGGTCGCAGGATTCCTCGATGCCGGGGCGGTTCGCCGGGTCGTGGCGACCGGCAAGCCCGTCGTCTGGACGCAGCACGACCTGCGGGCCTTCACCGGAGGCTGCCACTACCCGGCGGGCTGCCGGGGTTTCACGACCGACTGCCGCAGCTGTCCGCAGCTCGCCGCCCGGCTCGCCGCGATCCCCGAGCGCACGCTTCGTCGCAGCCGCGAGCTGTTGCGGGGCCTGCCGCTGACGTTCGTCGCCCCGAGCCGCTGGCTGGCGGAGGAGCTCCGCAGCGCCAGCCTGTTCGATCCCACGCATCACGCCCTTCACGTGATCCCCAACGGCATCGACCTCGACCGCTACAAGCCCGCCGCCGACAAGGCGGCGGCACGGACGCAGCTCGGCCTGCCCGCGACCGGCCTGGCGGTGCTCCTCGGCAGCGTGTCGCTCGACGAGCGCCGTAAGAACGCCCGGGCGGCGGCGACGGCGCTCGCGGTTCTCACGGAGCGGCTCCGCGCCGCCGGCGCGCCGCCGCCCGTGGCCGTGACCTACGGTGCCGGTGCGATCGACCTCCCCGGCATCCCCCACCGCCATCTCGGATCGCTCGGTGAGCCGGGCGTGATCGCGGCGCTGCACGCCAGCGACGTGCACCTGACGATGACCCGCGAGGACAACCTGCCGAATACCGTCGTCGAGGCGCTGGCCTGCGGACTGCCGGTCGTGGGCGCCGCCGTCGGCGGCGTGCCGGAGATGCTGACCACCGGCGTCGAAGGCTGGCTCGTGACGCCCGACGATCCGACCACGGCCGCCGCGGCCCTGGCCCGCCTTGCACAGGATGCGGGCCTGCTCGCCGAGACCGGCCGGGCCGCTCGCCGCCGTGCCGTCGCCACGTTCGACGCGCGGCTCCAAGCCCGGCGGCATCTGGCCCTCTATCGAGAACTGCCGCCGCGGGCCGCGGCCGTCGACCCCACCGCGCCGGGCGCGCGGCTGCTCGGTCCGACGCCGGCGGTTGTGCCGCTGCTGGCGCCGACACCGCTGGTCCGCACCTGCCTCCGGAGCCTTCGGAGGCTGTCACGGTAGCTGGCACCGCTACCCAAAGCCCGCATGTTCCCCGGCTCCCATTCGCGGCCGGCTTTCTGCCGCTGCGAGGAACCCCCACAAAGGGTATTTCTCTGTCGGCCCCGCGCCGGGCCGGTCGCACAGGCCCAGGAACGTTCATCGATGGCACCGCCCAGCCACACCCCAGCCACCGTCGCCGCCGGCCCACCGGTCGACTTCCGCGGCGTCATCTTTCCGGAATGGGCCTTCGCTCCCGACGGCGCCGACGAGGCCGCCTACCGCGCCGCCTGCCGTCAGGGCTATGCCGTCATGGCCCGATCCCGCGTGGCGATCACGGGCCTGGCCCGCAACGTCGGCGCGATCCTGCCCACGACGATCCGCCGCCTCGAAAACCTCGCCTGCTGCTTCGCCGACCACCGGATGGTCGTCTATGAGAACGACTCCACCGACGACACCCGCTCCCAGCTGGTGGCCTGGGCACGCACCGACCGCCGGGTGCGGGTGATCTGCGAGCAGCCGGGCGATCCGGTGAACCCGGCCACCCGCTGTCTGCATCGCGCGGCGCGGATGGCCCGTTACCGCCGCCGCTGCCAGGAACTGGTGCTCGCCGAGTGCGGCCGCTTCGACGCGGTGATCATCGTCGATCTCGACATTCACGGCGGCTGGAGCACCGATGGGATCGCCCACACCTTCAGCCAACGCGACTGGGACTTCGTCGGCGCCAACGGCCTCATCTATCGACGGCACGGCCTGCGGATGAACACCGTTCGCCAATACGACACGTGGGCGCTGCGGTTCGACGACCGGCTCGCGCCGCTGCGGCCGGCCGTCGCCGGCGGGCTCGTGTATCGACGCGGCGCGGCGCTGGTGCCGGTGACGAGCTGCTTCGGCGGGCTGGGCATCTACCGCATGCAGGCCTACGCGGCCGGACGCTACGCCGACGACGACCTCGAGCACGCGGCCTTCCATCGCTCGCTGCTGGCCCGGGGCCACCGCCGGTTGTTTCTCAACCCCAGCCAGATCGTCGTCTACGGCCGCCGCCACCGCTTCGGCGACGCCGCGGTCGACGCCGCCCTGCGGCTCTGGGCCGCCGTGCGCGGCCGGCCCGCGCCGCCGTGGCAATGCCCCGCCGGGGAAGCCGCGGCCTCGGCCGAGCCGCCGCACCGCGCCGCCGCCTGACCGCCGAGCCTTGCAGATGGCGCGGTTCCTGCCATAGTTTCGCGTCGGTGGCGGCCCGAGCAGGGCGGCACCGCGGTCCCGAGAGGCTCTCTCCGCATCATGAAGATCCACGAGTTCCAGGCCAAGGATTTGCTGCGTGCGGCCGGCGTGCCGGTGCTCGCCGGCACGGTCGCCCGCACGCCCGCCGAGGCGGCGGCCGCATTCACGGCCCTCGGCACCCCCGTCTGCGCCGTCAAGGCCCAGATCCACGCGGGCGGCCGCGGCAAGGGACAGGTGAAGGGTTCCACCCAGCGGGGTGTGGAGCTCGCCAAGAGCGCCGCCGACGCCGAGCGGATCGCGGCCGGACTCCTCGGCAAGACGCTCGTCACCATCCAGACCGGCCCCGAGGGTCAGGTCGTGCGGCAGGTGTTCGTCGAGAGCGGCTGCGCGATCGACCGCGAGTTGTACTGCGCGGTCCTCGTCGACCGCCGCGCCGGATCGCCCGTGTTGATCGCGAGCACCGCCGGCGGCATGGACATCGAGGAGGTGGCGGCGAAGACGCCCGAACTGATCCTCTCCGAGCCCTTCGACGCGGACCGCGGCCTGGCGGCGTGGCAGACGCGGCTGCTCGCCGCGAAGCTCGGCCTGCCGGCGGCCGCATGGCGGCATGCCGACACCTTCTTCCGCCGGCTCTGCCGGGCGTTCGTCGACCTCGACGCCTCGCTCGTGGAGATCAACCCGCTCGTTCTCACCAAGGACGGCACGCTCGTCGCGCTCGACGCGAAGATGACGTTCGACGACAACGCGATGTTTCGCCACAAGGATCTGGCCGCCCTGCGGGACGAGGCCGAGGAGGAGCCGGCGGAAACCCGCGCCGCCGCCGCCGGGCTGTCGTACGTCAAGCTCGACGGCACGATCGGCTGCCTCGTCAACGGCGCCGGCCTGGCGATGAGCACCATGGACCTGGTGAAGCTCCACGGCGGTGAACCGGCGAACTTCCTCGACGTGGGCGGCGGCGCCGACGTGCAGGCGGTGACCGAGGCCTTCCGCATCATTCTCTCCGACAAGAACGTCAAGGCGATCCTCGTCAACATCTTCGGCGGCATCATGCGGTGCACGACGATCGCCAACGCCCTCGTCGAGGCCTCGAAAACGGTCGGCTTCACCGTGCCGCTGGTCGTGCGGCTCGAGGGCACCGAGGTCGCCGAGGGGAAGAAGATCCTCGCCACCAGCGGCACCGCGATCATCACCGCCGATGGCCTGACCGACGCCGCCAAGAAGGTCGTCGCCGCGAGCCGAGCCTAGGGACACCACCATGAGCATCCTCGTCAATCGCGATACCCGCGTCATCTGCCAGGGCATCACCGGCAAGGTCGGTGAGTTCCACACCCGGGGCTGCCTCGACTACGGCACGCGGATGGTGGGCGGCGTCACGCCCGGCAAGGCGGGCGAGACCGTCGCCGGCCTGCCGGTCTTCAACACCGTCGCCGAGGCGAAGGACGCCACCGGCGCCAACGCCACGATGATCTTCGTGCCGCCGGCCTTCGCGGCCGACGCGATCCTCGAGGCCGTCGCCGCCGGCATCGAGCTGGTGATCGCCATCACCGAGGGCATCCCCGTGCTCGACATGGCCCGCGTGCTGCCGGTCGTCAAAGATTCTGCCAGCCGGCTCATCGGGCCCAACTGCCCGGGCGTGATCACGCCGGCCGAGTGCAAGATCGGCATCATGCCCGGCTACATCCACACGCCCGGCCACGTCGGCGTGATGAGCCGTTCCGGCACGCTCACCTACGAGGCCGTGTGGCAGCTCACGCAGCTCGGCCACGGCCAGAGCACCTGCGTCGGCCTCGGCGGCGACCCGCTCGTCGGTTCGTCGTTCATCGATATCCTTGCGCTCTTCCAGGCCGACCCGGACACGCACGCCATCCTCATGATGGGCGAGATCGGTGGCAGCGCGGAGGAGGAGGCGGCCGCGTACGTGAAGCACCACGTCACCAAGCCCTGCGCCGCCTTCATCGCCGGCCGCACGGCGCCTCCGGGCAAGCGGATGGGCCATGCCGGAGCGATCATCTCCGGCGGCAAGGGCACGGCCGAGGCGAAGCTCGCGGCCCTGGCCGATGCGGGCATCGAGATCGCGGACAGCCCGGCCGACATGGGGGCGGCCCTGGTGCGCGCGATCGCGCGGCGGGCGTAGGGCCGCGCCGGCGACACCGAGCGGATCCTCGTACGCGGTGCCCACGGGCCGAACGACTTTCTGTTCACGTTCGTGGGATAAGACGCCATGCCACGGGCCTCGTTCCTCGCGCTGCTCGTCGCTGCCGCCTGCGCCGTCGGGCTGTCTGCACGGGCTGGCGACCCCGCCGCGTTGCCGAACATCGTCATCCTCTACGCCGATGACATGGGCTACGGCGACCTCGGCGCCAACAACCCGCGATCGAAGATTCCCACGCCGCACCTTGACCGGCTGGCCACCGAGGGCATGCGATTCACCGACGCCCACAGTTCCTCAGGCATCTGCTCGCCGTCGCGATACGCCCTGCTCGCCGGCCGCTGCCACTGGCGGGATTTTCACGGGATCGTGAACGCCTTCGGGCCTTCGGTCTTCAAGCCGGGCCAGCTCACGCTGCCGGAGATGCTCCGCCGCCGGGGCTATGCGACGGCCTGCATCGGCAAGTGGCACCTCGGTTGGGATTGGGACGCGATCCGCCGGCCGGGATCACCCCCGAAGTCGATCGACCATGGCGACTTCGACTGGTCGCGGCCGATCCCCGGCGGCCCCTGCGACCACGGGTTCGACACGTACTTCGGCGACGACGTCATCAACTTCCCTCCCTACACGTGGATCGAGAACGACCGCGTGACGGCGGCGCCCGACACGATGCTCGTTCCCGACGCGGTGCCGACGAATCCCGCCGAGGGCCGCTGGGAATGCCGCCCGGGCCCGGCGCGACGCGATTGGGATTTCCACCGCGTGCTGCCCACGCTCACCGACCGGGCCGTGGCGTTCGTCCGCGGCCGCCGCGACGACCCACGGCCGTTCTTTCTGTATTTCCCGCTCCCCTCGCCCCACGCGCCGATCATTCCCAACGCGGAGTTCCGCGGCCGGTCGCAGGCCGGCGCCTACGGCGACTTCGTCGTGCAGACCGACGACGCCTGCGGCCGGGTGCTCGAGGCGCTGCGTGAGACCGGGCTCGACGCGAACACGATCGTCGTGTTCACGGCCGACAACGGCGCGGAGCATTACGCCTACGCCCGCGACGAGCGGTTCGACCACTGGTCGAGCGGGCCGTTTCGTGGCGTGAAGCGGGATCTCTACGAGGGCGGGCACCACGTGCCCTTTCTCCTCAAGTGGCCGGGCGTGACGAAGCCGGGCACCGTGACCGACGCGCTCGTGTCCCAGGTCGATCTCATGGCCACGCTGGCCGCCGCGACAGGCACGGAACTGCCCCCGGACGCCGCCGCCGACTCGCACGACCTGCTTCCCTGGCTCACCGGCCGGGCCGCCGCTCCGCCGCGGACGACGCTCGTCCACAACACGAATCCCAAGCAGTACGCGATCCGCCACGGGGAGTGGCTGCTGGTCGACGGCCCGACCGGCGTGATGGAGCCCAAGCAGCGGTCGGCGCCGCCAGCCTGGCTCGAGAAGCACGGCTATCCTCCGGAAGATGACCAGCCGGTCGAGCTCTACGACCTCGAGCAGGACGTCGGGCAGAGGCACAACATCGCCGCCGAGCAACCACAGCGGGTGGCCGAACTCCGCACCCGGCTCGAACAGGCCCTGAAAACGCCCCGCTCCGCGCCCTGATTGCCGGCGGCACGTGCGCCGCATGACGCGCGACGCATCGAAACGGGGTGTCCGCTCCGCCTGAACCTCGGTTTTCGGCGGCTCCAACTCACCGCATGGAGCGAACGAACCCGCGGCACTCGCCGCGCGTAGCATTCGGTGGACGAGGCGGACCGGTCGATGGTCCGCCGCCCCGGCTCGCACGGTCGGACGGACGGGATCGCGGGACACCGCCTGCAGCGGTCCGCGATCGACGGGAGTGAGGATCGCACGTTCGCGATGGTGGCACGCACGGCGTCGTTTCGCCCGGAGCTCGCTCCCGGCGGGCGGGCCGCGCGCGTGACCCACGCGCTCCCGTAGCTCGCCGTCACGGCCGTGCCGCCGGGCGTCCATCTTTCCGCTGCGATCGATGCCCATGTGGCTGCGGATTCGGTATTCTCAGCGGCCATGACCGCCTGCCGCTGCCCGATCTGCCAGGGCGAGACGTTCGAAATCCGCGCCAAGCTCATGTGCCGCCAGTGCGGCGCGATCCTCGAGACCTGCTGTGAAGGCGGTCCGATGGGGTCGCCGTCCGATGCCGCGGCCGCGCCACCGGCAGATCCGTCACCACCCGACGATTCTCGTCGTGGCTGAGTTTTTCGGTCGGCGAACCCCGATCTTCTGACGAGAGTTTGCCGGCAGCGCAAACCCTTCCGGTCGCGGTGGCTCAACGGACGGGCCCCTCCCTGGATGGCGTCGCGTGCCGGCCCGCTCGGCCGGGTTTTCGCCGCCAGGAACGCCACCGACTGGGGATGGCCTCCGTGCGGCGCCTGGAACACGTGTTCGCGATGCGTCGGGTTTTCCCTTTCCCTCTGGAGGTTTCCGTGAAGAAGCGATTGACATTCAAGTTCCTGCCCTGGGTGGCGGCTGCCGGCGTGTGCGTCGGCGGTACGTTCGTCCGCGGGCAGACGCCCGCCGCCCCGGCGGACGGGTCGGTGCTCGTCGGTGAGGCCGCTGCGGCCGCTCCGGCGGACGCGGGCGAGGCGGCCGCCGCCGATGCCTGCATGCAGACGGTGAAGCGGTGGCGCTGGGTCACCGAGCTGCAGGACGTGGAGAAGACCGAGTGGACGACGGAAGTCCGCGAGCGGTCGTTCCAGGTCACCAAGAAGGTGCCGCGTCTCGAGGAGAAGACGCGGAACTTCACGGTCATGGTCCCGGAGAAGCGAACGAAGACGGTCGAGTACACCGTCAACGTCAACGTGCCGGAGACGAAGACCGTGGAGTACAAGGTCAACGTCCCCTACACCGAGCAGGTCGAGAAGTCCTACACGGTGATGGTGCCGGTCAAGGAGGAGAAGACCCGGACGTGGAAGGTGAACGTGCCCTACACCGAGCAGGTCGAGAAGTCCTACACGGTGATGGTGCCGGTCACGGAGCAGCGGACGGCCACCTACAAGGTGAACGTGCCCTACACCGAGGAGCGGACGGCCACCTACAAGGTGAACGTGCCCTACACCGAGGAGATCCAGCAGTCCTACACGGTGCGGGTCCCCTACACCGAGGAGATGCAGGGCTTCCGCACGGTCTCGCGTCGCGTGCCGGTCAAGGGCACGAAGACGGTGACCTGCCGCGGCGGCCACTGGGTGACCGAGGCGAAGGAGATTTCGGCGAACGGCAAGTATGACGCCGCCGGCAATCCCTGCTGCCCGAAGGTCGTCTGCTGCCGCAAGTGGGTGCCCACGTGCGAGACCAAGGAGATCGAGGTCACCACGTGGAAGACCGAGTGCGAGCAGGTGCCCTACACCTACTGCGTGAAGAAGTTCCGCTGCGAGGAGCGGACGCGGACGGTGTGCGTGCGGAAGAGCCGCTGCGAGGAGCGGACCCGCTCGTACAAGGTCTGCCTGTCGCGCTGCGAGGAGCGGACCCGGAACTACTGTGTCACGAAGATGGTGCCGGAGACCCGCACCAAGACCGTCTGCGTGCACAAGACCCGGTGTGAGGAGCGGTCGGGCACCTACTGCGTCACGAAGATGGTGCCGGAGACCCGCACCAAGACCGTGTGCGTGGCCAAGAGCCGGTGCGAGACCCGGACCCGCGAGATCACGGTCAACCGGTGCGTGCCGGAGACCCGGACCCGCGAGGTTTCCTACACGGTGATGGTGCCGGTGCAGAAGTCCGAGACCTACACGGTCTGCGCCAGCGACAACGTCACGGAGACGAAGACGGAGTCGTACGTGGTGCGGGTTCCGAAGAAGGTCATGGAGAAGAAGTGCGTCAAGGTGAAGAAGTGCGTCGAGGAGCAGGTCCCGGCCGGTGCGGCCGCGGGCGGCTGCGGCGCGGGCAACGGCTCGGGCAATGGCAAGGGCGGCCGCGGCGGCCTCCTCGGTCACTGCAAGAAGGGTTGCTGATCACCCGCACTCCGGCCTCCGGCCGGAGCGGTGACGCGTGAGTAAACGGCGGCGGGTCGGGCGAACAGGGTCGCCCGGCCCGCCGTGTCGTTTTTCACGCAATTCTCACGGGCCTTTCATCGGGATCTCATCCGGCCCTGGCAGACTTCCGGCCGATCCAACGTGCTGGATCCCCCGCCTCCCTTCCTGCCCGGAGAATCCCCATGCCCGGCCTTCCGCCCCGGCCCGTCACGCCTCGCCCCGTCAAGAACGATCACGACGCCGTCCACGAGATCGTGGGGATGCGGAAATGGATGCGGCTCACCGCCCGCAAACACTCCGCCTCCAAGCAGTCGGACAACGACGCCGCCCAAGCCGCGGCCGACGCCCTCAACGCCCTGCTCCGCGGATCCCGAAAGATCGGCTGACCCCCGAGCAGGCATTCCTCATCAAAAACTCACACATTCCTCTTCGTTTCCTCACATCTTTTTCCCACTCTAACTCCGTCCAGCCGCCATCCTGGATCGTCTCGGGGCGGCCGTTCGGGGAATCTCCAACAGGAACCAGATCATGTCCGTCCGTCGTTCCCATGTCCCGGCTCGGCGCGGCTTCACGCTCGTCGAACTCCTCGTCGTGATCGCCATCATCGGCCTGCTGGTGGCGATCCTGCTCCCGGCCCTCTCGGCCGCCCGCAACTCCGCTCAGGCCGCCGGTAGCGGCTCGAACCTGAGCACCTTCGGCCGCGGCTTCATGATCTTCTCGACGGAAGACAAGGGCTCGAGACTCTCGTCGGGTGCCTTCGACCACCTGCGAGACGGTGACTGTCGGAAGTTCGGCTGGGTGGCCGACATCATCAAGATCAAGGTCTCGAACCCCGGCAAGGCTCTCGACCCGGCCAACTCTTCGACCGTCAACGAGAAAGTCGCTGACTACATCGGCGCCTTGAACACCACCAAGGCCAACAAGGTCCGCTGGAAAGGCCAGACGTCGAACGTGCACTTCGGGGGCGCCAACGGCCCGACCGACATGACCACGGCCGACGCGGCCCGGAAGTTCAAGCTCTGGGAAGATGGCTACAACTCGAACTATGCCACCACCTGGCACTTCAGCCGGGGCGACGTGAACGCCGGGGCCGACGGCAAGATCAACGCCGACGGCAAGATGGACCCGGTGACGAGCGATCCCTCCAAGTGCCCGCTCGACGGCGACGGCCCGCTGACGGAGAAGAAACTGATCGGCGGTGGCGTGAGCCGCGACCGGATCGCCCTCATGGGCGCGTCCCGCAACGGTGACGGTGCGGACGCCCTGGTGACGTCGGCCGTGTTCGATTCCTTCAACACGTTCTTCGGGGCCGACCAGAAGATCACCGCCACCGGGGCCATCCTGGTGGAGTCGTTCACCGACGGCATGAACTGCCCGTTCACCGACGTCACGCTCGGCGGCTCCCCCGACGAGAAGATCCACGAGATCAACGACATCGTGCCGATCCACGGGGCCCGCAAGACGCTCGTGGGGGCGAACACCCTCCTCACCGGTGGCTACGCCCAGGTGCTCTTCGCCGATGGCCACGTCGCCAAGGTCGAGGACGTCGGCGGCTACCAGGACAACCCCGACAGTTGGCTCGGCCCCTACAAGGCCGGCGGCGTGCCGACGGCGAGCACGTTCGAGATCAACAAGAGCGGCTACGACGAAGTCCGCGAACTGATCTGGCTCGGCCAGATCGGCAACTCCTCGGGCGGCGTCGGCGGCGGTTCGGTCGAGTGATCCGCCGGCCTTCAGGCCCGGAAACATGCTGAAACCGCGGCCGCCTTCGGGCGGCCGCGGTCGTTTTCGCAGGATGCTATGCTCCCTGCAGCGGAGTCTGCGTTCCTCGTCTTCGGAGTTCCGCGGTGCCGACCGCCACGCTCACGCCACCCGATCATGTCGCCCCCGCCGCGCTGCGTCGGGCGCCCGACCGCACCGGCGGTGAGTCCGCGGCCGACGTGAGGCTCCATTGGACGCTGCGGGCCCAGATCGCCGCCACGCTGCTGGGTGGCACCCTCCTGGTCTGCTCGCTCATCGCCGGCTGGCTGTGGCAGCAGCCGTTCTTCGCCGCCGTGCCGGCGGTGCTCGCCGTGCTTCTGCTCGGCGGGCCGCTGGTCGTGGCCGCGGCCCGCGACCTGCTCCGCGGCCGCGCGGGCCTCGACGCCCTGGTGGCCCTGGCCGTGATCGGCGCCCTGTCCACGGGCAAGTACCTGGAAAGCGCCGCGATCGCCTTTTTCATGATCGTCTCCTCGCTGATCGAGAAGCGCACGGCCGCCGGGGCCGAGGCGAGCATCGAGTCGCTGGTGCGGCTGGCCCCCACCAAGGCCAGCCGGCTGGTCACGGCCGCCGACGGCCACGCGGAGGAGGAATCCATAGAAGCCACGGCCCTGCGGCCGGGCGACACGGTCCGCGTCCGGCCGGGCGACACGATCCCGGCCGACGGCCGCGTCGTCCGCGGGGCGAGCACCGTCAATCAGGCGAGCGTCACCGGCGAATCGGTGCCGGCGGAGAAGGCCCTCGGCGACGAGGTCTACGGCGGCACGATCAACGTCACCGGCGTCCTCGACGTGGCGGTGACGAAGGCCGGCGCCGACACGCTCCTCGGCCGGGTCAAGGACCTGATCCTGCAGGCCGAGCGGACCCGCACGCCGATCATGCGGCTCATCGACCAGTACGCCGCCTGGTACACGCCGACCATCCTCATGCTGGTGGGCGTGGTGCTGTTCTTCGCGCTCAAGAACCAGCCCGACACGGCCTTCAACCGGGCGATCGCGATGCTCGTGATCGCCTGCCCCAGCGCCCTCATCCTGGCGACGCCGACGGCGATGGTCGCCGGCCTGTCCGCCGCCGCCAGGCTCGGCGTGCTGATCAAGAGCGTGGCCACCCTGGAGGCGGCCCGCGGCCTGACGGCGATCGTTTTCGACAAGACCGGCACGGTCACCACCGGCGTGCTCGCCGTCACCAGGCTGACGCCGGCCGAGGGCGTCGCCGCCGCCGACCTCCTGGCCGCGGCGGCCGCGGCCGAGCAGAACAGCCGGCATCCCGTGGCCCGGGCCGTCACCGAGATGGCCCGCCGGGCTCGCGTACCGCTGGCGACGCCCGAAGAGTTCGAGGAAGTCGCCGGCAGGGGTGTCGTGGCCCGGTTCGCGGACGGCTCCAGCGTCATGGTCGGCCGGGCCTCGTGGCTGGGCGAGACCGTCGCCGCCGTCGATCGGGAGGCCCTCGAGGCCGTGCAGTCCGCACCCGACGCCGAGGGCCTCTCCGTGCTCCACGTCTTCCGCGACGGCCGGCCGCTCGGCTGGATCGGCCTCGAGGACAACGCCCGGCCCGAGGCCGCCGGGGCCGTCGACCGGCTCCGCGGCATGGGCATTTCGCGGCTGGTGTTGCTCACGGGCGACCGGACGAGCGTCGCCCGGCGCGTGGCCGGGCAGATGCACTTCGACGATTTCAAGGCGGAGGTCCTGCCGCACGAGAAGCTGGAGATGGTCGATGCCCTCAAGGCGGCCGGCCACCGGGTGGCCGTGATCGGCGACGGCGTCAACGACGCGCCGGCCCTGGCCGCGGGCGACGTCTCGATCGCCATGGGTGCCGCCGGCAGCGACGTGGCGATCCACTCCGCGAGCATCGCCCTGCTCAACAGCAATCTCGACCGGATTCCGTTCCTCGTCGACTTGTCGCGCCGGACGATCGCCGTGATCCGGCAGAACATGGTGATCGGCGGCCTGTTCATCGTGGTCTTCATGGCGCTGGCCGGGGCCGGTTTCGTCTCCCCCGTGCTCGCCGCGCTGCTCCACGTGGTCAGCGGCCTGGCCGTGGTCTTCAATTCCGCCCGCCTCATCCGCTGCGGCGAGGAGATCGAGCAGGCCGAGGCGGCCCGCGCGTCAGCCGACGTCGCGTGACTGGAAGAGCACGACCGCC
>Ga0315900_10007282_pt1 | contig 14554 bp, 18 predicted proteins | sample LakEriMetagenome_FD_203521 | JGI IMG/M metagenome (GOLD analysis project Ga0315900, IMG submission 203521) | Freshwater fungal communities from buoy surface, Lake Erie, Ohio, United States - Buoy 12 MA114 | ecosystem: Environmental > Aquatic > Freshwater > Lake > Lake biofilm | place: USA: Lake...
TTCCTTGCTGGTCGCTCGTAAGCGATCAGCAAGGCAGCAAGAACTAGCGCAAAAGCGCCAATAACAATCAATGTTTCCATCAAGTTATCCCAGAACAGTCCACACAACTAGTGCAAACACTGCAGCTCCTAGACCAACTACAGCAACTGCAGAGAGTTTCAAGAGTTCACCTGAATCTGAAATTTTCTTAGAAAGTCGTGATGCTTTTTTAATCTCTTTGAGATCAGCGATCAGAGCTTCGCCTTCGCGGATCGCCGCGTATTGAGAAATAATTGCAAGAATTCCTGTGGCAGCTGCAACACCGATTGTGAGGTATTGGGTTGCATCTGTTGCATTTTCAAACTTGCCGAAGGCTGCCATAACAAAAATCGCGATAAGCATAAGAGTTGGAGCAATTTGAGCTGTAATAATTTGTGAGCGCTTTGCGTTCCAGAGTTCTAATAGCTCTTCCTCAGACATAATTTCTCCCCTTTCGGCGTGGATTCGTTTATCCACATAGGAGGATTTTATGGCGCAATGCTGAACATCGCATGGCCAATCAATAAATGTCGGGCAAATTACTTGCCTGCTTTGCACTTTTCTGAGCAGTACTTCACGTTCTCCCAATCGCGAGCCCATTTTTTGCGCCATTCAAAGGCAAGGTTGCAACGTTGGCAGATTTTAGGTGCGAAACCGTTTTTTGTCTTTGCTTTCACGGGTTAAAGGTTAGCGTCCTTATCGCGAAGTTACTCTGTGTTAACAGAAGTTACTTTGAGTAAGTTAGTAAAAAAGTTATTCAAGGACTAGTGTTTCGATTACTCGTTCTCGTCAAACGAGCGCAACACTCTACGTAGAGGCTTAAGCAAAAACCCCATCAGACTTGGTGGGGTTTTTGTTTGCAATAAAAAAGTAGCCCTACGCGACAAAGCGTAAGGCTACTTAGTGTGCGTACCGCTGGCGGGGATCGAACCCGCTACAATTCCCTTAGTGAGAGGGAAGCTCTATCCAATGAGCTACAGCGGTACGCAATTGGGAATCTAGATTGATTGCGTACCGCGAAATGAAATTACTTACTTAACTGTGTATAACTAATTACTTCTTCTTAGTTCGATAACTCGTCCACGCACCTGTAGACCAGAGCGCCCATATAACTAGTAATGGTTGAAACAGTAAGCGGATGGCGCGGGCTTGATCGGTATTTAAACCAAATGCATCTGTGCCATTTATGTACTGAGAGATATTGCCGGGAAATATTGCAATGAAAAATGCTGCGGTGATCCAACCGATTTGTACTTGATATTTAATCAATAGGATCAGTGAAAGACCCAGAAGGATTTCAACAACGCCGGATGCAATAACAACGAAGTCTGCTTGGCTCTGCAAAATAGTAGGAACCTGCGCCTGGAACTCTTGGCGACTACTGGTTAAGTGAGTAATGCCAGCGTATGTAAGAGCAATTCCTAACAGCGTGCGGGCGATGTGCCTGATCATTTGGTAACGATAGCGTGGATGTGGCCGATTCTTCGCTGAATTGGATGCGGAGAAATAGACTTACTTTATGAAACTCGCAGCTTCCTCGATCGGCGTTGCTTTAGTTTTGATTTACGTAATTGGTTCCGGGTTGTGGGTTAATACAGGCGATGGTTGGTATCGCGGATTAAATCAGCCGGCTTGGCAACCACCAGATTTTATCTTTGGCATCATCTGGCCATATAACTTTATTGTTTTAGGTTATGCAGCAGTGATTGTTTCTAATCGCTTAAGTGCCACTCTGGTTGCTACATATTTAACGGTATTTGCAATCAGCGTTGCGTGTGCACTGACATGGGCATTTCAGTTCTATCGCCCGCACAACTTAGAGGCCGCATCATTAGCACTGACGTGTGTAGCGGTATTAACGATTGCTCTCGTTGTCATTGCATCCCGTGCGTCATGGCCCTTGGCCTTTGCGCTATTGCCGTATCAAATCTGGGTTTCCATTGCTAGCTTCTTAAGTTGGACCTACGCGCGGCTTAATTAGTACTTCACCTCTATCTAGTAAAGTTGGCAAATGCGTCGAGTGATAGCAGTGTGCGTAATGGCAGTAATGCTTAGCAGCTGCGCACAAAAGGCTGAGGTTGAAAATTTAGCTGATGGAAGTTGCTCTAGCGCCCAGGCCAAGTTAGTTGATAAACATATTTCAGGTCAGATAGATGCCTTAGCTTCAAAGAATTGGCAGTTGGCCTTTTCATTTGCCTCTGAAAGTTTTCAAGAAAATATCGGGCTCGATCAATTCACAGAAATTATCAGTGCTCAATACACGATGTTAATTGAGAATCAGGGATATAAATTTGAAATGTGCGACTTTGCCGATGACAAAGTTACGCAGGAAGTACGTGTGACAAGTGGTGGGCAAGATTATTTGCTTACGTATCGAGTTTCGATAAGTGGATCGAAGCTAGGTATAGAAGGTGCGGTTGTCGGGATGGTTGATACTCCAGTCACTGTCTGAGTACTTCTAAAAATGCACAAAAGGTCTGTGCGCACTAAACTTCAGGACTATTCCCAAAAGGAGCTCGTACTGTGCCTAGCAAAGATATAAGAGTTGGTTTGCTTGCCTACGGCGCAATCGGGGATGAACACAACAGTGCAATCAAAGCAACTGACGGCATGACACTTGCTGCAGTCTGTGACACAAAGCCTGAGCGCCTTGAAGCAGCGTTAAAGATTTCACCAGATGCCAAAACTTTTACCGATGCACAGCAGATGTTGGAATCGGGTGAGATTGATTTGGTAGTTGTATCTACTCCCCCAAATAGTCATTACTCATGGGCTAAAGAAGCACTCACCCATGGCATACATGTGATGCTGGAAAAACCAATGGCGCTGACAGCAGATCAGTGCGATGAATTAATGGCACTTGCTCGCAGTAAAGAACTTCTCTTAGTGGTTTATCAAAACAGAAGGTATGACCTTGATTTTCTAACGATGAAAGAGCTGATTGATACAAATCAGATCGGACAAGTCTTTCACTACGAAAGCTTTGTCGGTGGATACGCAAAGCCATGTTCGTACTGGCACTCTGATGCAGAGGTATCTGGTGGTGCAATCTTTGATTGGGGCAGTCACTTTATTGATCAGATCATGTCCATCGTTGACTCTGATGTTGACTTTGTCAGTGGATTAAATCAAAAGCGAGTCTGGGATCACGTTACAAATGCTGATCATGCACAAGTAAGTATTAACTTTAAAGATGGATTACAGGCAGTCTTTATCAACTCAGATTTAGCTGCAGCCCGTAAGCCAAAGTTTTACGTCTTAGGAACACATGGCGCAATCATGGGTGAATGGGATGAATCAGGTGATGGTTCGGTTGCAGATCTACCAGCGATTATTTCGCTGCATCGCGCCGATGGAACAAGCCAAGTGATCAAACACGTCAGCACTCAGCCCTACTCCTTTTATTCATCACTAGTGGCTTATCTCAGCGATGGGACACCGATGTCTATTCGCGCCGAACAATCCCGCGATGTAGTCGCCATTATGCAAGCTGCAGAAGCATCCGCGTTATTGAATGGAAAACCTGTTACACCTTTATTATTGAGAGCATGATTCGCTGGGGTTTTCTGGGTGCAGGCTGGATTGCACAGACAGCGCTAGCGCCAGCACTTCATGCAGCCAATAATGCAACACTGCACGCAGTTGCAAGTAGAGATACAGAACGCTCCGGTGCTTTAAATCCCACGCGCGTCCACAAACGATACGAAGATTTACTAGATGATCCAGAGATAGATGCGGTCTATATCAATCTCAGTAACGAAGCGCACTATCAATGGGCAATTGCAGCACTTAAAGCAGGCAAGCATGTCTTGTGTGAAAAACCATTGGCTTTAAATCATGCGCAGGCACAAGAGATGGCCGATGCTGCAAAGAAACATAATCGAGTACTGACCGAAGCGGTATGGCACCAATGGCATCCACGATTTGTACGCATCCGCGAACTCATACAACGTGGCGATCTAGGTGCGCTTTCATCGATTGATTCATCCTTTTGCTTTACCGGTAATTTTGAAAACAACTATCGCCTTGACCCACAGAAGGGCGGCGGTTCTCTTCTCGATGTTGGTGTATATCAAGTACATGTATGGAGTGCACTCAATCCTCAGAATGATGTTGTAAACATCCAATCTGTTAATCGCACAATGAGCTCCACTGGCGTGGACATGACAACGCAAGTAAGTGCTGAATTAGGCAATGGTGTCAGAGTTAAAGCTCTCTCCTCTTTTGAGATGCCTGAGACGCAATCAATTGTCATTTCCACAGAGCAAGCAACCATTGAGTGCCTTGGCAATGATGCATTTACTTCATGGAACAAACCGAGTTCGATGCGCATCGCAAATCAAATAGAAGAGTTTGCCCCAGTAGATCCATATCGCTTAATGGTTGAAAACTTTAGTGACCACATCAGCGATAAACCTTCATGGATCCTTGGCCTCGAACAATCGCTCTATGTATCTCAAGTCTTAGATCAAATAAAAGAATATGGGACCGAGCAATGAGTTTTTTTAGATATAACGATCCACTTCAGCAGTTCATTGGCGCCATTATTGCTGCACTGATTTTCTACGCGATTCTCAAGTGGGCGTTTTCCTCTAATCAAAAAATGGTTGTACTGCCGGTAAGCGCGGGCAAGAAAGATCAATACGGGCTCTTAATTCCCATTGAGTCAGCACAAATCAAATTAGATATCGCTCTCGCTCAAAAGTTATTGGCAGAGTTTAAAATCAAAGCAACTGTGACTGATACTTTCGATGGCGTGCAGCTCATGGTCTTTGAAAAGGATTATCAAAAAGCCATGCGGATTCTGGGACAACCAATCGAAGGAAGTTAAGGCTGAGAGCGCGCGCTGAGCCAACGCGAGAGCGCTTTTACTGGCAAGGAATTTCTGTGATCAGCAACCCACCTATACATAAATCGTGAAACTGGCCCGAATGCAGTGATGATTGCTGCCATCACTGCATTTCCTCGAGCTTTGAGCACATAGGCAACTGCCGGTGCACCACTGAGACGAATTTGCTCGTGAACTAAGAAAACTTCTCTCGAACATTGCTGCACGCTTAAATCAAATTGCGATAGCTCCGTCGTATGAAAATCTAGTGCTGTGATTGCCAATTCTTTGCGCACCCAGGAAATTGAATTTTTGCATAGCTCGCATTGCCCGTCGTAAATAAGGACGATGTCACTCATGTGTGAGCCGCTGCACATCTTTTCATTTCAAAAGTTTAACTCACATGTTCCGAGAAAGTTGTTTATACTCATATTGTTAAGAATGGAGATAACCAGGTGCTATCAAATAAATCAGGTGCGCTTAAAGAATTTGACTCAAAGTTCATTGGATTTCTTAACCGAGTCAGTATGCCAGCGCTTCAGATTTCTCTGGGCATTATTTTTATTTGGTATGGCGCCTTAAAGATTTTCGGCGATAGCCCAGCCAATGACCTCATTACAAAGACAATCTATTGGTTTAACCCAGATGTTTTCATTCCTATTTTAGGAGTCTGGGAGATGGCAATTGGCGCTGCTTTGTTGGTGCCTTCATTTATCCGTGTGGGATTGTTTTTGTTGGCGCTACAAATGCCCGGAACATTCCTACCTCTTATTTTGCTCCCCGATGTATGTTTTGAATCAGTGCCATTTAACTTAACTCTTGAAGGCCAGTACATTGTAAAAAACCTTGTGCTGATCGGAGCCGCCATGGCAGTCGGTGGCAGACTCACTCCTTTGCGGGCAAAGAAGTTATTTAGCTAATGGGCCGAGCAAATAGCCAGCAAGTCGACTATTAGGTTGTCCTGAACCACCGTGTTGACTTTTAAATGCTGAGGTTCCATCTGTGCCACACAAAGATGTAATGGCGCCAGCGCCACCTGGGTGAGTACCAATCCACGTTGTTAGATCATAAACTTTTGAATCAATCACACTCCAACACTTTGTTGCTGAGTTGTTGGCTTTAACTTGATCCATTGTGTAACCAGCAGGAGTAGCCGATGCCGTAGGTGTTGGCGTTGGTGTTGGCGCTGCACCGCGAATGACTTCGCCAGGGATTTCTTTTACTCCTACCCCGATTGTCACTGCAGCCTTTGCTTTAGCTGTCACCATGAAGTTGTAAATACCAGCCTCCGCTGGTGCTGAATAACGAGATAGGTAAAAATAATTGGTTGAGGTATATGTTTCCAAGAAGTTTGTGCGCTCTGTTATTTTCAGTGTTGTTCGTTTACCAGATGGAGATGTAATTGTGAGGGTTGGAAGTTGAGAGTTTTTCAATCTATTTTCGGGGCTCTTATCCTTGATCAATAATTGAACTTCGACGTTATCACCTGATTTAAACCCTGCTCGAAATGCTTTCTTCTGACCTGCTTTAGTAAATGCCGCGGTGACTGCAAAAGAAATAGTTCCATCGACTAATAGTGGTCCCTTGGCTGCAGTTGTATCTGAATTAAGCAGTGCAACTGGTTGATGCGCCTGGGCAGGTGTGTGCAGAGATAGTAGAGCACCTATTGCTAGGAGAAGAAAACCTTTGCGATACATGGATTGGATTTAAACCTTTAGCCAATCGTTAAAGAAATTGGCACAGCCTTTAAGGCTTGGCTGACAGGGCAACCATCTTTAGCTGCCTGTGCAACCTTGGCAAAGCCTGCAGCATCTAGACCATTAACTTCTCCGGCAACATGTAAGCGAATCGCTGTGATTCCAGTCCCTGGAGTGAAGTCAACTTCTGCTGATGTACGCAATTGTGTTGGAGGAGTTCCTGCTTGAGTGAGTTCGTGTGAGAGCGCCATTGCATAACAAGAAGCATGTGCTGCGGCGATCAACTCCTCAGGACTTGTAAGTCCGTTTGATTCTTCACTTCTAGCTGGCCAAGAAACGTCAAATGTTCCGATCTTTGATGAGTTCAAAGTTACTTTGCCTTTGCCTTGTACTAAATTTCCGTCCCAAATTGCAGAAGAATTACGAGTTGTTGTCATTTCTTACTCCCCTAGTCGAGATTGCGACATTCTTGATTACCTGGCTGTTAGTTTAAGTTAGGATTCGAGTAATTTCTAGGGCAAATAGATGGGATCACAAGCGCGTGAAGATCTGGACACAGTGGAGCGATTTAACTCTTCCAGCGGGTATGACTCACCTGGCCACAGATGGTTTTTTGCCGAGTGAAGATCAACTAGATCAGGTCGAATTCTATGTTCCAAGCTACATGCGCGGAGTCAAAACTTTAGAGATTATTCCTAAAATGAAGAACCTAAAAGTGGTTCATTATTCGCAAGCCGGCTATGAAGATATTCTGGGATTTACGCCAGAGAGTGTGATTTTATGTAACGCATCTGGTCTGCATGATGTTTCAACTGCAGAGTTAACACTTGGCTTAACAATCGCTTCTCGTTGCGACTTGCCACAAATTTTTAATAATCAACAGCGCCAAACCTGGGTCCATAAGCGCAGAACTGCACTGGCTGACTCGCATGTTGGAATTTTGGGTCACGGACACATTGGAAAGAGAATCGCTGGATTGATTCAAAACTTTGAAGCAAAGGTGACATCTTTTTCTCAATCAGGTGCCGATGGCGCAATCAAAGTCTCTGAGTTTGATTCTTACTTGCCATCCTTAGATGTCATTATTTTGATTCTGCCACTAACAGATAAGACTCATCACTTCTTTAACAAAAAGAGATTACAAGCCATGAAAGATGGCGCATCAATTATTAATATGGCGCGAGGCCCAATCATTGATACCGAAGCACTGATTGAAGAGCTCAACACCGGCAGAATTTATGCAGCCCTAGATGTCACAGATCCCGAACCACTTCCTGATGGACATCCGTTGTGGTCTGCTAAGAACTTAATTATTACTCCACACATTGGCGGTGACAGCACAGCCTTTGAACCACGGGCCAGGGCAATGGTCGAACTACAGCTCGCGCGCATTGCGCAAGGTATTGGACCAATTAATCAAGTGCACGGACCAGGCTTTAGCCCAAAGAAATAATTAAGGGTTACTTAACTTTCTTAGCGCTACCTGCACCAAGTGCAACAAATACTTGAACGAGTGCCAACGCAATAATGAAGTACAGCGCTGTCGACCAATTTGCTGACACATCAAAGAGCAAACCGAGAATGATTGGCGATGTTGTTGCCAATAGATATCCAACTGATTGCATCATGATTGAAAGTGAACGAGTAACACCCGCATTTTCTGCTCTAAATACAACAAGGTAGAGAGCAAGTGAGAAGGTTACGTAAACACCAATGTTGGCAAGAATTACCCAAGCCCATAGACGTGGACCTGAATCAACAGAGATTGCGTAGTACGAGATTGCTAGGAACGCTGAGAAAACAATCAGAATTGCGCGGAAATCTTTTCTCTTTGCCGCAAAGTGAGGAACTGCCAAGCTCAGTAGTGATGCAATCAGTGTTGCTGCTGCAACTAAGAGACCAGCATCCACCAGATCAAAGCCCTTTGTCAGCAAGATTGTTGGCAACCATGTTGCTGATGCGTAATGAATCATGTTTAAGAGACCGAAGAAGAGGGTAATTGACCATGCGGTCTTATTTCTAAATAGTGGGTTAGTCCAGAAGCTTGGAGATTTTTCTACGATCTCTGGTGTTGAAGAACTTGGCATCTTGAGCCACCACCACAATGAAGCAGCTGCGCCGATGATGAACCATGGCAACATTGAAAGTCTCCAGCTAAGCGATGTGAGTTCTGCCAATGGCGCAGTGACTGCTAGAGAAATAGCAGCGGAGGAACCCATCACTGCAGCATAAATACCAGTTAATAAAGCTCCGTTGCCCTTTTCATTTTCCTTCACCCATACCGGCAACATGAAGTTAAGGATTGCAACTGCAATACCTAATGTGATTGAGAAAATCAGTAGTGATGCGACGCCAAATGTTGTGCGCAAAAATAGTGAAAGTGTAAGAAGTGTTACGGCATAAGAAATGATGCGGTTTGTATTACCAAATTTATTGATAGCACCCATGAAAATTGCTGAGAGTGAGAAGCAGAGCAATGGGGCGGCTGCGAGAATCGATTCTTGGAAAACGCTGATTCCGTATTCGGCTTTGATGATAGGAAGAAGTGGCCCGATAAGGATCAGACCTGCTCGCATATTGGAAGAGATGGCGAAAATTGGCAAGCCGGCACGAAGGGTGTTTTTCATGGGTCCTACTTCCTAATTAGGTTACTTACTTGCCTTTTAACATGCGGAAGAAATAATTAATGATGAATGCGGCTATGTAGCCAAGAGTTGTATTGACGATAATTGTTGTTGCATAAATGCTTGGCCAGAAGAGAGTAAAGCCGAGTGCGATAAGGGCTCCGAGCCAACCGAACTTCGCTGCTGCTCTGTGACGAGAAATTACTTTGCGTGCCATGGGCGAAATACTAAGGTAAGAAAAGCGCAAATGAAACCTTATGCGCTAAATATTTATATAGTTTTTCTGCAAATTTTGATGGTGTAATTGCCACTCTTCGAGTAAGCGTGCACAAAATCATCTTCTTCCAGTAGCTCCTGGGCCGCAGGGGTGAGAGGACTAATCCAATCCCCCGGAAAATCCCAACTTCGAATATCAGGCCATGGTGCAACCTGTATCCGTTGTTCAAAGAGTTCGACGACGAATGCTTCAAAATCTTCGGCGAGCACTGCTGTGATGATTCTGCAGTCGTGGGCAATCAGATCCGCTGTGGCATCTCCAAAGAGAGGCAGAGAGGTGTCTTTGCGTGAGTTGTGAACGCGGCGCCTGATTTCACTCAACAAATCGTGGCTTGGAAGGCATTGAAGCTGGCTCATCGCGCACCCGCCTTCATCTGGTCTGCTCGTATGGGCCCTGGTGGCCCGGTGCTTACTGTTGAGTATTTCTGAGTAAATTATATAGTTCACGCATGAAATCTCAATTTGTATACCCACTGACTTTCGGCGATCGCAGCATGTCTGATCTGCTCGGAGGCAAAGGTGCCAATCTTGCAGAGATGACTCGAATGGGTTTACCCGTTCCCCCAGGTTTTACTATCACGACAAAAGCGTGCCAAGAGTTTTTAACTACCGGCAAGATTCCTTCTACTCTGCAAGTGGAAATTGAAGATGCACTCTCACATCTAGAGAGCGAATTAGGAAAGAAATTTGGAGATCCAAAGAATCCGCTCTTGGTCTCAGTGCGCTCAGGTGCAAAGTTTTCTATGCCAGGAATGATGGAGACTGTTTTAAACGTCGGGATCACTCCAGAAGTTGCTCAATCTTTGGCTGATGAAACCGGAAATCCACAATTCGCCTGGGATTCATACCGCCGCTTTATTGATATGTACGGACGTATCGTCTGTGAAATTTCGCCAGATGATTTCCATAGAATCGAAGAGCGCATCATGGATGCCCAAGGCGTTGGCACATTACAAGAGCTCAGCGTTGAAAGCCTGAAGCAATTAGCCCAAAGCCTTGTCAAAGAAATTGAGATTCAAACCGGCGAAGAGTTCCCGACTAATCCTCGCGAACACTTGATGCGATCAGTGAAGGCAGTTTTCCACTCATGGAACTCTGAGCGCGCCCAGTTATACAGACGACGCGAGCGCATCTCATCTGATTTAGGAACTGCCGTAAACATTCAATCAATGGTCTTTGGAAATCTCAGTGCAGATTCAGGAACAGGTGTTGCATTTACCCGTAACCCTGCAACTGGTGAAAATGGAAGTTACGGCGATTATCTCGATCGCGCACAGGGTGAAGATGTTGTGGCTGGAATTCGCAACACTATGGCTTTGTCTCAGATGAGAGATATTCAAGAGGATGCATTCCTCGAACTCGAAAAGGTCATGCAACTTCTGGAAGATCACTACCGCGACTTATGCGATATCGAATTTACAGTCGAGCGCGGCAAGCTCTGGATTTTGCAGACTCGAGTCGGAAAGAGAACAGCAGAGGCTGCATTTAGAATTGCTGTGCAATTAGTTGAAGAAGGCAAGATCACTATGGATGAGGCGCTTATTCGCACATCTGGTGACCAACTCGCTCACTTAATGTTTCCTCAATTCGATTTATCCGGCACCGTCCACGAATTAGCACGAGGTATTCCAGCATCTGCAGGAGCCGCAGTGGGCGAAGTTGTCTTGGATTCACGCAGAGCATTTGAATTAGCTCGCGGTGGTAAGAAAGTTATCTTGGTACGCAGAGAAACTAGCCCAGATGACTTAGTTGGAATGGTTGCATCTGAAGGTATTTTAACTAGCCGAGGTGGCAAGACCTCTCACGCAGCAGTAGTTGCTCGCGGTATGGGAAAAACTGCTATCTGCGGAACTGAAAGCATTGTCGTTGATGAACGCGCTAATTTGTTTACCGTTGGATCTCGTACCGTCTATGAAGGCGAAGTTATCTCAATCGATGGCACCAGCGGAATTGTTTACTTAGGTGCACTTCCAACTATTGCATCCCCCGTAACTGCCTACCTCGAAGGAAAGCTAGATCCTGCTTCTGATCAAGCATCCCCTGTCGTCAAGGCCGTTGATAAAATTCTTAAATACGCAGATGAAAAGCGCAGACTAGTAATTAGAACCAATGCTGATACTCCAGAGGATGCAGTCAGAGCGCGCATCCTTGGCGCACAAGGTGTTGGACTCTGCCGCACCGAGCACATGTTCTTAGGACCACGTCGTGCATACGTAGAGCGTTTGATCTTGGCCGAAAATGAAGAGTCACAGCGTGGAATCATCGCTGAGATGGAACCACTGCAACGTGGTGACTTTGTCGGCATCATGATGGCGATGTCTGGACTTCCCGTCACAATTCGCCTCTTAGATCCACCGCTACACGAGTTCTTGCCTAACATCGCAGAACTCAGTGCGCGCATGGCAACACTTGAGGCGCTCAATCAAGAGATTGCACCTCGCGAGCAAGCAATATTTGCCGCCGTTAAGCGTCTACACGAATCTAATCCAATGTTGGGTCTTCGTGGAGTTCGTCTTGGAATTCTTATTCCTGATCTCTTCCGTATGCAGGTGCGCTCACTTGTTCATGCGTGTCTAGAAGTCAGAAAATTAGGACACGATCCACGTCCAGAAATCATGGTTCCACTCATTGCTACTCAACGTGAAATGTTGCACTTGCGCGGCATGCTCGAAGAGGAAATTGCAAAGGTTCTTGAAGGAACAGGTCAGAGCTTTGATATTCCAATCGGCAGCATGATTGAGACTCCACGCGCTGCAATGACTGCAGGAAAGATTGCAGATTATGCGGACTTCTTCTCCTTTGGAACAAATGACTTAACGCAACTTACTTGGGCATTTAGCCGAGACGATGTTGAATCGAGCTTCTTGCCTCGTTACCTAGATCTTGAGTTGCTGCCATTTAATCCATTTGAATCACTCGATCAAGATGGCGTTGGACTCTTGGTTCAAATCGCCACAAGCCAAGCACGATTGCACTCAGGTGATTTCAAGATCGGTGTCTGCGGCGAACATGGTGGAGACCCACGAAGCATTCACTTCTTTAACTCACTGCTTCTCGATTACGTCTCTTGCTCACCATTTAGAGTGCCGATTGCCCGACTTGAAGCAGGGCGTGCGAGTGTTCTAAGTGAAAGTGTAAATAAAGAGGGCGCTTTAACTCACGTATAAAGCCGTATTACTTATCTTTCGGGATTTCCATCTCTTGGTAGTAATCAGGTTGAGGCAATCCGTTTTCTGTATAGAACTTAGACCCTGGTACGCCCCACTTTAAGAAGAAGTCGCCAACGGTCTTGCACAGAGTCACGTTTACATCGTTCACTGTTTCAATAATGGATTTACCGCGAGCATCAGCACGATTTTTGTACTCTTCAAGTTGATCTTTATCAGCAAAGAGTAAATCTTCAGATTGAGCGTTGCGCTTAGCAAGTTGATCAACTAATACCGTGCGACATTCTTCACTGAGGAATGTAATGAACTCGCCTTCAGGAGTTGTAAATTGAATTGCCAGTGGGCTGCTGAGGTGATTAGGAACGAGCTTGCCATTCTTATCGAGTGAACCAGCGTCCTTGACCTTAATAGTTGCTACTTCTTCATAGGTAAGCCCGGTTCCGACAAGGCTGAGCATTACAAGTCGTACCGCTGGATTGAAATCGCGGGCGGTGCTGTTGGCAATGTGTACTTGCTCAACCGAGGATGAGTAGACACTCCAAGGAATATCAACACCATTAATTGTGAACCAGAGCTTTGGACCAAGTAGCAATTGGGCTAACTGCACATTGGTGAGATCTGTATGTAGTGAAAGGAATTTTTCAATCATTAGCTCTGCAAGCAATGAGTCTTTCTTTGCTGATTCAAGAGCTGAAGCTAAATCTGAGTCGCAGACTTCGCGTGAGAAGCGATCAAGGGTTGTAACCGCGCTTCTAATCCAAAAATCTGGCTTACGTGTGCGCTCTGCCAAGAGAGCTGCAACTTTCATTACTGACTCTTCTTCGAGAAGAGTAATTTCGCGGCGGTTTACGAGTGATCGGCGCGCAATTTCTTCAGCGCTTATGTATTCAATCTTTGATTCATTTGTTTCATAACCAGGAAAATAAGTACTTCCGCTTTCATACCTTATAGCCATGCTGGAGCATCCTTTGGAATATCTTCGGCATTTACTTTTGCGGCAATATCTTTTGCGATGAAGTGATCACGTAGTTCAACAGAGCAACGACTAACTCCTGGGAGTTGTTCGACTCTACGGCGCATCTCTTTGCCAATTGTGATGGCAAAAGGAGAAGGACAAAGGGGTGAGGTCAGGTGGTAACGCACAATGGCGATACCACCATCCCTCAACTCCACTTCATCAATCAAATCGAGCTCACCCATTGTTTTGCGGATTTCAGGATCAGGAACGCTTCCAGCCGCATTGCGAATGTCATCTTCAATCGCAACAGATGAGTTCATTTTGATTACCTTTCTTATTTCTTACGCGCTATTTAAAGAGCTTAAGCTTTTGCTAGCTCAGGGTTGTTGGCAAGGAATTCCTTGCGACGTTGTGAGAATTCGTCATTCTCGATCTTCTTCAACTTAGCGTCAACATCGATGCCGTATAGACGAGCGATGTTTGTACCAATGATCTTTTCCTTGATTGCAGGAGTTAGCTGAACGCCGAACTCTTCTGCGATGTCTTCAGGAATCTGATATTCCATGAACTCATCAAGGATCCAGTGTGGGTACCAGATTGGGAAGTCTGTGCCCCAAATGATGCGATCTTCGCCAAGCCAGAAGAGAAGATTTGCCATCATCTCGCCGAAGTAGCGTGGACGGTGGTGAATAAACGCGTTAGCAACTGCAAGAGATGCATAAACGTTTGTTGAACGTGCAGCAATCCAGCAAAACTCGTCAAGACGTGGAAGACCAATGTGATCGACGATGAAGTTAAGTTCTGGATAGAGTGATGAAGGCTCATCAATGTCATAGACATCGAACTTCTCCATTGAAAGTGGCTCAACAGCTGGGCCCTTATGGAAGTGCATGTTCTTGATGCCTAGCTTGATTGCTTCTTCATAACATGGGAACACAGCTGGATCATTTGCTTTCCAACCACGTGATTCTCCACGCCATTCAGCG
>Ga0315900_10007283_pt1 | contig 14553 bp, 11 predicted proteins | sample LakEriMetagenome_FD_203521 | JGI IMG/M metagenome (GOLD analysis project Ga0315900, IMG submission 203521) | Freshwater fungal communities from buoy surface, Lake Erie, Ohio, United States - Buoy 12 MA114 | ecosystem: Environmental > Aquatic > Freshwater > Lake > Lake biofilm | place: USA: Lake...
AATGACGTTACCAATCATGGTGGTATTGGGATTACCGAGGAATTGTGCGTTGACAAAATCTCCGGCAGCCGGAATAAAGACCAACAAGCTCCCCGCAAACACTCCCGGCAACGACAGCGGTAACACCACTTTGCGAAAAGCACTTGATGCACTTGAATACAGATCCATAGCTGCATCTACAAGGCGCACGTCAATCTTTTCCAAGCTCACATAAATCGGCAAGATCATGAACGGCAAAAAGTTGTAAGTCAGTCCACCGATCACGGACGCAGGAGTATTCATGATCTGCCCGTTCGTCATGATGCCCACCGCCTCAAGAACCGATGTGAGGCCTGTGGCATTGAATACCCCCATGACAGGTCCTGAATCGGCCAGAAGGTTTTGCCAGGCAAGCGTACGAATGAGGTACGAGGTAAAAAATGGCACTGCAACCAAACCCAGCAGCACAGCCTTGTATTTTCCGCCTCGAAAAGCGATGACATATGCCAATGGATAACCAATGAGCAATGTCAGCAATGTCGCGATGGCCGCATATAGAAAACTGCGACCAAACTGGGCGCCATAGTCTCCGAACGCTGTTGTGTAGTTGCCCCATTCCCACGAAAATGAAGGAAAGAAGTCAAAACGACTCTGCTTGCTCGACAGCGACATCTGGAGCATGGACCACAGTGGCGCCAAGAAGAACAATGACAGCCACAGTATTCCTGGCTTCAATAGCCCATAGGGAGCAAGAGCGCGGCGAGTATCGAGACCACCGACGAAAGCGGTCCAAATGATGGTGACAACAGCAACCAACATCACCGCTAGGACTATGAGCGATGCATTACCTGTCACCCACTGCGCACCAACGGCAACTATGCCTGCTGCAAGCACCAGCATCACCCCAAGTCCAACCCACTCGGGACGAGACGTCACCAGAGAAGACCGGGAACGGGATGATGCGGGATTATTCAATGAGAACTATGCACCCACAATGGAAGAGAACCGCTCGTCAAACTTCGCTTCTTCTTCTTCGGACAACGATCCCCAGCTCTGCAAACGAGCCAATGTTGCGTCATCTGGGAACAACAAGGGGTTTTCTGCAAGTGCTGCTGCATCTCCACCCAACTTGATGAGTTCCTCACGAACGCCTTCAACTGGCGACATGTACTGCACTTCTGCGGTAATGCGTGCAGCATTTACGGGGTCATAGACGTAATTCATCCATTCAGCAACCGCGTCACCGTTTTCTGAACCCTTAATCCACACCATCGTGTCGTACCAACTGGTGCCACCTTCTTCAGGAATCACAAATCGCACATCGGGGTTGTCCTTGCCAAGTTGCAAAACATCACCAGACCATCCCACACAGACAGCAAAGTTGCCCAGTGACAAGTCGTCGATGTAGTCGTTACCTGTAAAGGCACGAATCTGGCCATCGTTCTTGGCTTTTTCAATCTTGTCAAAACCTTCAACTGCTTGATCGTAGGTAGAGATCTGGTCAATCTTTTTGCCCAATCCCATCAGCACTAGACCCAATGTGTCACGCATCTCTGTCAGCATGCCCACTTTGCCTTTGAACTCTGGTGCAAAGAGATCTTCCACGCTGGTGATTTCGCGACCAGTTGCTTTGATGTTGTAGGCAAGGCCCGCAACGCCGGTCTGCCATGGAAGGCTGTACTGGTTGCCCTTGTCCCAAGCTGGATCCTTGAGGTCGCTTCGAAGATTTGCGGCGTTGGGAATCTTTGCAAGATCAAGTTTTTGCAACCAGCCAAGACCCAACATACGTTGTGCCATCCAGAATGTGGGCGCCAAGATGTCAGCTTCAATGGTCTTGCCTTGGCTCAACAATGGAAGAATCTTTGAGAAGTATTCGTTGTTGTCATTAAAGCCTTCGGTGTATGTGAAGTTGATACCCGAAGCTGCCGCAAATGCCGCCACAGTTTCTGCATCGATGTACTCAGGCCAGTTATCAAATACCAAAGTCTTGGATCCCGTTGATCCAGATGGTGATGTGGAATCCGACGGAGTGCTCTCTGAACAAGCAGCAAGCAATGCAGGCAATGACAATGCTCCTGCACCCACCAGACCCGAGCGCACAAGAAAATCACGACGGCTAAATGCCGGACCTTGATTCATTGAGCTTTTCTTACGTGTACCCATGGGATGCCTCCTTGTGTGTGGATTTCCTTATAGAAAACTAATACTCGAAAACGCCGTACGCCGTCATAGTGACGCCTCGATGGAATCGACGTTGGTGGACGTGGACCCTGCCATCTCTGGCCAGCCTGCCAAGAGATAAGGAATTTCGGGATGCCACGTCATCAAAGTGGTCTCACCAGGTAGCGGTGCACGCACCCCAGGCTCCACGGCCACAATCGCCGACACTTCAGTGCCATTTTCCATGCGTCCCACGATTCGCACCGACGAGCCTTGGTACACGCTGTCGGTAATCGAGACAGAGATCTGACCTTGGGGATCAAAATGCACATGCTCTGGTCGCAACACAACTGTGACTTGAGCACCAGCAGCCAACGAGACCGTAGATGCACTATTGCCCACAGGTACAACTACCTGGGTTCCCCCTACGAGGTTCACCCGAATTCCAGAACCATCAGATGACACCACCGTGGCGGGCAAGAGATTTGCAGAACCTATAAAGCCAGCCACAAACAACGATTCTGGGCGTGAGTAGATGTCTGCACTTGAACCAATTTGTTCAACATGCCCCTCGCTCATCACGGCAATGCGATCACTCATGGTCAGAGCCTCGCCTTGATCGTGAGTAACAAAAACAAATGTGATGCCCACTTCACGCTGAATGCGCTTCAGTTCAATTTGCATAGCTTCACGCAATTTCAGATCCAACGCGGCTAATGGTTCATCCAACAAGAGAGCGGACGGATAATTCACCAACGCGCGAGCAAGTGCAACACGTTGCTGCTGACCACCGGACAACTGCGAAGGACGTCGATGTGCGAACTCGCCCAAGCGAACAATGTCGAGCATCTCAGTGACACGCCGCACCACTTCAGACTCTTGAATTTTTTTGCTCCGTGGACCAAACGCAACATTGTCAAAAACCGTCATGTGCGGGAAAAGTGCGTACTGCTGAAAGACTGTATTGACGTTGCGCTTATGCGGAGGAACCTCGGAAACATTGACGCCTTCGAGAAATACTTGGCCATCGGTCGGTTGTTCAAAACCTGCGATCATTTTGAGTGTTGTGGTCTTGCCACAACCTGAAGGGCCAAGAAGAGCGAAGAATTCACCTCGCCCAATGGAGAAATTGGCTTCATGGACGGCAACAAAGGAACCGTATTGTTTGCGCACATTATGCAATGCGATGACGGCCTCTTGGTTGTCCATCCCACCTCCCCTTACGGCATATCTCTTCGGTAAAGCACTCCAAGCGTAACACCGAGTGCGGAATCTAGAAGATTCGCTGGGTTAACTCTGGATGTTGGCCATCACGTGCTTGATGCGGGTGTAGTCATCGAGTGCGTAGGCAGACAAGTCCTTGCCGTATCCCGACTTTTTGTAGCCACCGTGGGGCATCTCTGCCACCAGCGGAATATGGGTGTTAATCCATACACAGCCAAAATCAAGATATTTGGCCATGCGCATGGCCTTGCCAAAGTCACGTGTCCACACAGACGAAGCCAATCCGTATTCCACCCCATTGGCCCATCGCAATGCTTCATCTTCATCGGAGAAACGTTGCACCGTAATGACAGGGCCGAAGATTTCATTCTGAATCATTTCATCTTCTTGTTTGAGGTCTGCAATTACCGTGGGCGCAAAGAAGTAACCGTCTTGTGAGACCTTTTCGCCACCAGTAATCACACGCGCGTGAGATGGTGTGCGATCAACCAATCCAGCCACACGTGCCAACTGAGCAGAGTTATTCAAAGGACCGTATGCCGCATCGTCTTGTGAAGGTGCACCTGTCTTTGTTCCCGCTGCTTGTTCGGCCAGCGCTGCAATGAACTCTGAATAGATCTTGGGCCCACAGACCACTCGAGTTGCTGCCGTGCAGTCCTGTCCAGCATTGAAATACCCGGCCGCGGCAATTCCCGCAGCAGCAGCTTCAATGTCGGCATCATCGAAAACAATGACGGGTGCCTTGCCGCCCAACTCAAGATGAACGCGCTTCAAACTGCGCGCGGCAGTCTCTGCCACTTCCATGCCCGCACGCACCGAACCTGTAATGGAAATCATTGCGGGTGTGTTGTGTTCCACCATGGAACGACCAGTTTCACGATCACCACAAATCACATTCAAGACACCATCAGGCAAAAACTCAGCAGCTATTTCAGCCAACAACGACGTCGTTGATGGCGTGGTATCCGAAGGCTTGAGCACCACGGTATTTCCTGCTGCAATGGCGGGCGCAAATTTCCACACCGCCATCATCATCGGATAATTCCAGGGAGCAACCTGAGCACACACACCCACAGGTTCGCGACGAATCATTGATGTCATGTTCGCCATGTACTCCGCTGTTGCTTTTCCTTCCAACATGCGCGCAGCACCTGCAAAGAAACGAATTTGATCCACCATGGGAGGAATCTCTTCGCTCATAGTGAGCGCTATTGGCTTGCCCGTGTTCTGCACTTCACGTGCTACCAGTTCATCTGCACGAGATTCAATCGCATCAGCAATGCGATACAAGGCCAATGATCGCTCCGATGGTGTGGTTTGGCTCCATGAAGTGAACGCCGCAGCCGCAGCCGACATTGCATCATCGACATCTTTCTTGCCACTCAACGCTGCGGTGGCAAACACCTTGCCCGTTGATGGGTCGATGAGATCAGTTGTCTGACCATCGTGGGCATCTACGTAGCGACCATTTACAAAGTTTTGAACTGAGGACATGGATACAAGGATTCCACATAAATGCACCGAAGACCACCGATTGTGTGACTGTGCGATAAAAATGAATGCATGGCACATATCCGCACTGTTGGCGTCCCCCGAGAAATCAAGACCGCGGAAGGACGAGTGTCGCTCACCCCCGATGGAGTCAGGGAATTTGAGCGCATGGGTACGCAGGTATTTGTAGAGACTGGCGCGGGTGAGGGTGCCTCAATTAGCGATAACGACTATGTCTCTGCAGGAGCAACGATTGTGCCTACGGCCGCAGATGCGTGGTCCCAACAAATGGTGGTGAAAGTTAAAGAACCCAAGGCTGAAGAGTTCGGCTACTTGCGTGCCGATCTCACTCTTTTCACCTATCTCCATCTGGCGGCCTATCCGGAAGTTGCCAAGGCACTTCTGGCCGCAGGCACGACAGCTTTCGCCTATGAAACAGTGCAGACCGCCGACGGAAAACTTCCCTTGTTGGCACCCATGAGTGAGGTTGCAGGACGCCTCGCACCACAGATGGGTGCACAGTTTCTTGAACGTCATCGCGGTGGGCGTGGCGTACTTATGGGCGGCGTTCCTGGCGTCAAGCCCGCACGCGTGGTTGTACTTGGCGCGGGCAATGTGGGCTGGAGTGCTGCCCGGATTGCCGCTGGTATGGAAGCAGAAGTGACCGTCATTGACAGAGACCTTGATCGACTGCGTTATCTCGACCAGATCTATTCGGGCCGACTCACCACAGTGGCATCAAATCGTGGCTCTATCGAGCGCAGTGTTGCCGAAGCAGATCTTGTCATCGGCGCTGTGCTTGTTGCAGGTGGTCGCGCACCTGTTGTTGTTTCCGAAGACATGGTGCGATCCATGAAGCCAGGTGCAGTTATTGTCGATGTTGCAGTTGACCAGGGTGGGTGTATTGAGACCACTAAAGAGACCACCCATACAGACCCTGTGTACACCCTTCACGGTGTGGTGCATTACGCGGTGGGCAACATGCCTGGTGCAGTTCCCCACACAAGCACATACGCCCTCGCAAATGCCACACTGCCCTACCACGTGCAGCTCGCCCATTTGGGCGCGCAACAAGTTGTTGCCACCGATGCCGCTCTTACAGCTGGCCTCAACACGTATAAAGGCATGGTCACCCACGAACTTGTGGCAACAGACTTATCACTTGCGTTCACTTCACCCGAGCAGGCTCTGACGGCATAGGTTAGAGAGGTGGCCACTCCCGTCGACTCTCTAGATATCCCTCAGATTCCATTTTTCGTGGGGCAAACCCGCGAAGAACGACAAGAGTTTTTGCGCACTACAGCCCAAGGACACTGGCTCGCAAAGAACGACATTGGCTACAGCGTCCTTACATATGAATCCGTGATGGGAATCTTGCGCGACAAACGCTGGCATTCCGCCACAGGTTTAGTTGCGCAAATTCGTGGTGTCACCGATGAGCAGTTCTTGTCACGTCGCCGAGTTTCCATCCTCAATGCCGAAGGCGACGTGCATGTGCGTCTGCGTCGCCTAGTTGCGCCCGCATTCTCGCCACGCAGCGCAGACCGACTTCGTCCGTTTATGCAAGAAGTGATCAATTCTCTTGTAGATCCCATCGCAGCACGCGGTCACGGCGAATTCGTTGCAGATGTATGCGAGCCGTACCCCATCCCCATTATTTGCGAACTACTTGGTGCACCCAAAGAAGACTGGCAATTCTTTAGTCGAGTCGCCACAGATGTTCTGCGCATCTTCAGCGAAGACATGGTGCAACAACTGCCCATCATCGTGGCGGCACAAGATGAACTCAATGCATATTCACGTTCACTCATTGACCAACGACGATCAGTACCTCGTGATGACCTGTTGACAGATTTGATTTCTGCCGAGGAAGCAGGAGACAAACTCACTACCGATGAGTTAGAGATGATGGTGGAAGCGGTCATTGTGGGGGGAACAGACACCACCCGTAACCAACTCGGGCTTGCTGTTGCACTTTTTGCACAACACCCACACCAATGGGAGCAACTTGCCAATGATCCATCTCTTGCCCCGCGTGCGGTGGAAGAAACTATGCGCTACATCGGTGCAGTAGGTGGAACAGTTCGTTTTGCCTCCGAAGACATCGAATACAACGACGTGTTCTTTCCTAAGGGAACATTTATGTCTGTCTCAATGAGTTCTGGCAATTTTGATGCAAATGTTTTCCCAGAACCAGAGGAATTCGACATCACACGACCACCAGTAGGACAGCCACAATTGAGTTTTGGTGCAGGAATTCATTACTGCCTCGGCGCATCATTGGCTCGTGCCGAACTTCAAGAGGCACTCGTTATCTTGTCGCAGCGACTACCCAAACTGGCACTAGACGGCGAACCAGAATACAAACCTTCTTCTGTGGGCATCTTTGGACCCTCACGTCTACCTATTCGATGTGAAGCTGGCCATTAAAGAAATTGCGAGTTAATCGCAACAACTATCACGCCAACCACAAGAGAAACACTTGAAGTGAGCATGTTCTGCGGTGAGGTCTCCCCCACATAACGGACATTCAGGAAACACTCCGAATTTTGTGCGACATGATTCATCAGTTGCACGTCGCCCTGGAATGACGGTGGGAGTGGTGTCGTTATCCATGTATCTCATTATGTACTCCACAGAGTCGTGGAGCATGGATTCCAGGCAGCACGAGAGCACCGATAACAAGTAGCGTCTGTCTCACCCCCTGTATGTCCTCTGAGCCTTCCACCCCATCTGTCAAAAAGACCCCTAAGCCCGGAACTATTCGGGCCGCGTTGTCCTACAGAGATTTTCGGATGATGTGGCTCTCGAGCGTGACATCGAGTGTGGGCGTATGGATGCAACAAGTAGTGCTCCCTGCATACATCTATGCACGCACCGACAGCGCATCGGTCGTGGCGCTTTTCGTGTTTGCACAACTTGGACCCTTGCTTTTGCTTTCCATTCCCGCCGGGGTCATGGCGGACAAGTTTGAAAGAAAAAAATGGCTGGTCTTTGCTCAAAGTATCCAGATGGCCGGATCGATTCTTCTTGGCATCTTCACTTCTTTTGACGGATCATTGCTCATTCTCTTTCTCGCACAATTGACCGTCGGTATCGGGAATTCTTTCAATGCGCCCGCGTTCTCTGCGGTGCTTCCCAGTTTGGTGAAACCACAAGATCTCGGAGGATCAATCAGCTTGTCGTCGGCCTCCGTGAATGGCTCCCGAGTACTTGGTCCTATCCTCGCGGCATTGTTGATGAACTTGGGCGTTGCTACCCATGTCATCTTCTTCATAAATGCGAGCACCTATCTCATCGTGATGACGGCCGTTCTTCGCATTGCTCTACCTGCGGCCACCAGAACTTCCGAGAAGGGATTCAAGTCATTCACACTGGGGCTACGCATTGCCAAGTCACGAAAAGCAGTCGGAAGAATTCTTTTGACGATGTTCTCTTTCTCTCTTTTGAGTCTCCCATTCGTCGGACTCTTTCCTGCCGTTGCTGAAATGACCTTCGACATTGCAGCCGACTCACCTACCTACAAATGGCTGTATGCCACATGGGGTCTAGGTGCAATGTTTGGAGCTCTCTCGATTGGATCAGTGCTGTCTGCTGTAGACAAGAGAAAGACAGCACGATTTGGTTTTGTGTATTTCGCACTGGCGCTTGTGCTTTTTGCCTCAGCCCCGAACACCCCACTTGCGTTCGTTACTGGCTTTATCTTGGGAACGTCTTATTTCTCCACCACAACAGCGCTGATGACAGTGTTGCAAAGTCGACTAGAACTTGAAGTTCGTGCACGAGTTCTGTCTTTGTGGTTTATGGCATTTGGTGGCACGGTGCCACTGGGGAACATTATTTTTGGACCAATCATGGATGCGTTAGGTGACGCTCGCTATGTGCTCTACTTCGGATCATTATGGGCTTTGTTTCTTGCCTGGTGGTGCAACATCGAAGCAATTGATGCACGCGAAAAAGATTCTCAACCGGCCTAAGAGCCTGTCAATAATGCCACGATACGTTCCATACGTGCAGCACGTGAACCTTTGACAAGAACAGCATCATTTTCTTGAAGCGCAAGACGCACAACCACATCACTGAGCACAGCTGGCTCGACCCCGTATAAGTCAGTGTCAATAGCAATGACTTCTATTCCTAGATCTTGTGCCACTTCCGCAATATGGCGATGCGCTTTCTGTGGTTCCGACAATTCAAACATCTGCCCCAGAACCGCGTAGCGACGACGCGCATCACTGCGCGCAAGCACATGTAGTGCCGCAATCATCGATGAAGAATTCGCGTTATAGGTGTCATCCAAAATGCGAGCACCTGCGACACCATCACGCCAGATGACTCTTCCCGCTTCAGACTCTTCGCGGCCAATTCCTGATCCACATGCTTCAAGTGTCATGCCAGCGGTAATACCTACCGCAATAGCAGCGGCAGCATTGGCTGCCATATGCGCGCCAGGAAGTCGTGGTGTTGCCTCTACCGATTCGCCGTCATAGTCGAAACGTGTGCGCGCTCGCCCGTCTGTCAAAATTTCTAATGTTGTCCAGCGCACATCAGCACCCAACGAAGATCCGTAGGTCATCACACTGGCCCATGTACGCGATGACATTGCGGCCACTCGTGCGTCATCTACGTTCAAAATGGCAGTGCCATTTTCGGGAAGTGATTCAATGAGTTCACCCTTCGCCCGAGCGACACCATCGAGGCCACCTACCCGCTCGGAATGTGCATCCCCCACATTGGTAATGACACCAATAGTGGGCCGCGCTACCTCACACAATCTCTCGATCTCTCCAAAGCCACGCATACCCATCTCTACGATGAGCGCATCACAGTTGTCGGGGGCATTAATGACGGTGATGGGCACCCCGATGTCGTTGTTCAACGATTGTGTGGAGGCATAGACATGTGCAAAGCCTGCTTCCAATACGGCGCGAACTGCATTCTTGGTGCTTGTCTTGCCCGCAGATCCTGTAATTCCCACAACACGTTGGGCAACTGCATCATTGAGTTGTGCCCGGCACATCTGACCCACCGCAGCCAACGCAACCACTGTGTCATCAACTTCCACACACGTCAGGCGTTCAATGCTGCGACCTCTTTGCACAAGTGCAAACCGAGCACCCCGGTCACGTGCGTCCGCGAGATAGTCATGACCGTCACGGTCTCCCACAATGGCCACAAAGGCTTGATGGGGCTCCAGAATTCGGGAATCAAAGGCGCATCCTTGAGCCTGCACGTCCTGTCCAACCAGTGTTCCCGACACTGCGCGTGACACATCGGCGGCTGTGATGCGCATGTAGACACCCTAGTGGCGAGTACCGTCGTGTCGATGGACATCGCCCCGCCACAGACAACGCTGGTCGTAATTTTTGGTGGACAATCTGCAGAACATGACGTCAGTTGTGTGACTGCAGCCCATGTCTTGCGTGCTGCCAATCCACAGCACTACAACATCGCAGCAATTGGTATCTCTACGAGTGGTACCTGGCATCGTCCCGCATTGGCACAGTTGCCCCACGGCGGCATTGACCCCGCTGCAATTCCCGATCGCCTCATCGCTACAGGCGAAGCCACGTCACCAGATGTCTTGTTGCACTTTGACTCATCTCAACGCGTCGTTGTCTTTCCACTTATTCATGGTCCCTTAGGTGAAGATGGCACATTGCAGGGCATGTTGGAGATGATGAACTTGCCTTATGTAGGCAGTGGAGTTCTTGCATGTGCGGTGGCCATGGACAAAGCAATGGCAAAAACTGTGTGTGCACAATTCGGCATTCCCCAGGTGCGCTATGAAGTTCTCCGCGAAGATCAGGTCTCGGAGAAATCACTTGCCCATATTGCCGAGACGTTGGGCTATCCCATGTTTGTCAAACCCGCAAACATGGGTTCCTCTGTCGGGGTCTCTAAGGTGATGAATAGCAGCGAGCTGCACGCAGCCGTGCATCACGCCGCGCTGTACGACGAATGGATTCTCATCGAGGAAGCAGTTGTTGGTCGTGAACTTGAAGTCGCGGTGCTGGGAAATCGAGTTGCACGCGCCTCGGTCGTCGGAGAGATTGAACCAGGTCACGCCTTCTATGACTACGAAGACAAGTACATCACCGATTCTGCGTCCTTGCATATTCCTGCACGACTAAGCGCATCTGAAAGCAGCCAACTTCAACAACTCGCAATCGATGCGTATCACACACTTCGCTGCGAAGGACTTGCCCGTGTTGACTTCTTTTACGAAGAAAATGGTCGCGGATTTCTCTTGAATGAAATCAACACCATCCCTGGCTTTACGCCTATCTCTATGTATCCCAAACTCTGGGCCGCGAGCGGATTGGACTACCCCACATTGATTGATGAGTTAGTGGAACTAGCCCAAGAGCGTCACGGCCGGCAAAAGAGATTTACTCAGCGATAAATCGCACGCTCTTAAGAATTTGCGGGCGGGATTTGAATTGTCTGACCAGGGAAAATGGTCACACTGCCTGAGTCTGCCCATCCGTTTGCAGAGAGCAAAGCTGCAAGTGACACGCAGAACTTACGACGAATAGAAAAAATGGAATCGCCACTTTGAATCTCGTAGGTACCGGCAGGTCGTGTTCCACACCCACCAGAGGCAGGACCAGTGGGCGCTGTTGAATTCGATGTGCCACCGGCTGAGTCGGTGGGTTCGGTAGGACGCACGACTGCTTGAGGTGGAATCTTTATTTCAGATCCGGGATAAGGAAACTGTGCTGGACTTACCCATCCGTTGTAGGCAAGAAGTGCTGTGAGCGAAATGCTGTACTTGTTGGCAACAGCAAGTGGCGAGTCGCCTGCTTTCACTACATACACTTGCTCGGTCCCCACAGCATTTGCAGGCAACGATGTTGTTGTTCCAGGCAAAGTGCTTGCAACTGGCGGAATGGTGGCGAAGTTTGTAGGCGTCACATTGACCACAGTTGTGGCCACTCCCAAGGTGTCTCCTCCACACGATGCACCCGCAATCGATACCACCACAACTGAGGCAACCGTTAAGGCGCCACGTCGAAGAAAAGTCATTGTTGAAAACTGCACAGACCTACACAGTAGAGCCTGCGCACTGCCGATTATGGGCGCTTCGATCAGACCAGAGGACGAGCAGATGGCCCAATGGGTGCCGGAAGGCTGGTTGTTCCCATCAAGGCGTTATCTACCGCAGATGCACACGCACGCCCCTCAGCAATCGCCCAGACAATCAGACTTTGCCCGCGACCCATGTCACCTGCAACAAACACACCTGGCACATTGGTTTCATAGGTGTCATTGCGCGCAATATTGCCGCGTTCATCAAGGGCTACGCCAAGTTGATCCAGCCATGAACCTTTTTCTGGGCCCACAAAACCCATAGCCAAGAACACGAGGTCAGCTGGAATCTCTGTGTCGGTTCCTTCTTTTTTCACAAACCGGCCGTCCACCATTTCCACTTCATGAATCTGGAGGGCACGCACATTGCCTTGTCCATCATCGAGGAACTTCTCAGTATTGACACTGAACAAACGCTCGCCACCTTCTTCATGTGCAGATGACACCTTGTAGACCATTGCATATTGTGGCCAAGGGTTGTTGCCCGTACGTGAGTCCGCTGGACGCGGCATGATTTCCAACTGAATGATTTGTCGTGCGCCTTGACGCAATGCTGTTCCCAAACAATCAGCCCCGGTGTCGCCTCCACCAATGATGACGACGTTCTTACCCGCAGCATCAATTTCGGCGCGCGGTGCGTCGCCTTCCTGCACCTTGTTGGCCATTGGCAGATATTCCATTGCCTGATGAATTCCGCGAAGTTCCCGACCTGGAACATTGAGATCACGCCATGCGGTGGCACCACAGGCAAGCACGATTGCATCATGTGATGCGCGCAAGACTTCGATGTCCAGTGCTCCACCGACGTCGGCATTAGTGCGGAATTCAGTTCCCTCCTCGCGCATCTGCTGCAGACGACGATCAAGGTGTTGCTTTTCCATTTTGAACTCAGGAATTCCGTAACGAAGAAGACCACCGATGCGATCGGCGCGTTCCAGCACAACAACTTCATGTCCTGCACGAGTGAGTTGTTGTGCCACTGCTAAACCTGCAGGGCCGCTACCCACGACTGCAACTCGCTTACCGGTCGAGACCGTAGGAATCTGCGGGGTAACCCATCCTTCTTTCCATGCACGATCAATAATCTCGACTTCAACCTGTTTGATGGCTACAGGATCTTGGTTGATACCCAAGACACACGCAGACTCACATGGTGCGGGACAAAGCCGCCCAGTGAATTCAGGAAAGTTATTGGTGGCATGCAAGCGCTCGATAGCTTCTTGCCAGTTGTTGCGATAGACCAAATCATTCCAGTCAGGAATGAGATTCCCCAATGGACAACCGTTGTTGCAAAAGGGAATACCGCAGTCCATGCAGCGTCCTGCTTGTTGTTTCAGTAATGAACCATCAAATGGTTCATAGACCTCTTTCCAGTCCTTGACACGAATCGATACTGAACGCCGTGTTGGGCCAGTGCGACTCCATTGCAAAAATCCACTTGTTTCACCCACGAGCGGCCTCCATGATGCGTTGTGCGGTATCGGATTCATTCAGTCCTTCGGCACGAGCGGCCTCCATCACTGTGAGAACTTTTTTGTAGTCACGAGGCATGACCTTGCGGAAATTCTTTACCTCTGATGTCCACTGCTGAACAATGCGATCAGCAATGGCAGACCCTGTGAACCCCTGATGACGCTCGATGGTCTCTTTCAGCCATGAGGTGTCTTCTGAAGTGAGATCTTCTATATCCACCATCTCATAGTTCACCTGTGCAGCAAATGCGTTCTGTGGGTCATACACGTATGCAATACCACCGGACATACCCGCGGCAAAGTTACGACCAGTAGGCCCGAGCACTACCACGCGACCACCCGTCATGTATTCACATCCGTGGTCACCTACACCTTCCACAACTGCAGTTGCTCCCGAGTTACGTACACAGAAGCGTTCGCCTACCAAGCCACGGATGAAGATTTCACCACTGGTGGCTCCGTAGCCAATCACATTTCCTGCAATCACGTTTTCCTCGGCAACCAAAGGTGCGCTGGCATGTGGGTGCACAATCAATCGTCCACCAGACAATCCCTTACCCACGTAGTCGTTGGCATCACCTTCGAGACGCATCTCAATTCCCGCTGGCACGAACGCACCAAAGCTCTGTCCGGCCGAACCTGTGAAGTGAATGTTGATTGTTCCTTCGGGCAAACCTTTACCACCCCAGGCTTTGGTCACCTCGAATCCCAACATCGTGCCCACTGTGCGATTGACATTGCGAATGGGCAATTCAAGAGACACGGGACGCGCATCGGCAATTGCATCGCGCGACAGTTCTATCAACTTCACATCTAATGCCTCGTCGAGACCATGGTCTTGGCCCACCGACGACGTCAATGTTTGATGATATGGATTCTGTGGAATCTCCAACATGGGCGCAATGTCAAGACCCTTGGCTTTCCAGTGATCTATCGCTTGACGTGCATCAATCATTTCCACATGACCGATTGCTTCTTGAAGTGTGCGGAAACCAAGGGCTGCTAAGTATTCGCGCACTTCTTCAGCAATGTATTCAAAGAAGTTCACGACAAACTCTGGCTTGCCCGAGAAGCGTTCACGCAATGTGGGGTTTTGCGTAGCAATACCCACTGGGCATGTATCAAGGTGACATAC
>Ga0315900_10007286_pt1 | contig 14545 bp, 8 predicted proteins | sample LakEriMetagenome_FD_203521 | JGI IMG/M metagenome (GOLD analysis project Ga0315900, IMG submission 203521) | Freshwater fungal communities from buoy surface, Lake Erie, Ohio, United States - Buoy 12 MA114 | ecosystem: Environmental > Aquatic > Freshwater > Lake > Lake biofilm | place: USA: Lake...
CCACACCATACGTCCACGTGATTACGCTCGCGTAGCTTCACCTCTGGCGCTTTCCGAAGGAAGCCGTCCTTCGTAAATCTTGGATTGTAAGCTCTGCTTCGCGCCAGAGGTGAAGCTACGCGAGCGTAACTCGATGATTACCGTCCTTCGTAAATCTTGGATTGTACGTCCTTTGGAAATCGAGGATTAAAGCGTTCAAGCAGGGAACGTTCCTCATCGGAGTTGATAGCTACACCCCCCCACCCCCGCGCGGGTGGGTGTATATCACTTCGTGCACGCCAATGCCTATTTGTTAGTTTTTATGCTAGTATCTGTCTGGTATGGTCAATGTAAACGGTGTTCCCCTACACGTTCCTATGCTCACCCATTAGGTGGGTTCCGAAGTAAGGTAGGAAGTTTATGGACACAGGTACGTACATTATATACGCTGAGAATTGCAGACAATAGTGGAAGCAATCTTATAAAAATAATCAATCAACAAAAACGATTTGGTCGACGCCAACGTGGTAAAGGTGGTGGCCTTCATGGTATTCGTGGTCAAGTGGGTACGATAGTTTCTGGCGTCGAGTTGCGTACCTTGGGAGCTAAGCGCAGTAGTAATTTATCCCGGACGAGTGGGGGGGTGGACAAAAAAGCAACTAGTTTAGATGGTAGCTCCAAGCTAAGTGGTGGTAAGAAAAGCAGTGAGAGCAGTGGTCGTGGTGGAGATAGCGGCAAAGATGCCGTTGCTTCATCAGGGGGCAGAAGTCAGAGAGGTAATGCATTAAATCGTTGGCCTTTGCATGTTTTAATTGTAACACAAAAGCAGCAAATTTCTCGAGGTAATGGTTTAATGATCAAGTATGGTGAAGGTCGTGGATTGGTGGTTGATCTAAAATTGAAAAAGATCAAAGGTTCCCGCGTATTAACGCCAGTGGCCAAAGAGTTAAAGCGCGTAGACTTTAAGCAAGATCGTGTCGGTAAAAATGTGATGGACGAATTGAAAAAATATTGTTAAGGTTCGATACCATGGGGATGTGAGTTTGATGGCAATCGAAGATTGCCATCACCATCTTATACTATTACGGTCAGTACACATACTGCGTATGACCTACGCAGTATGTGATACACTTGATCGTATTTGACATCCAGTAAGCTCGGATTCGCTTCGATTTGCGGAGCATAAACTGGATGTGTTCACTTGAGCGTATTTGACATTCAGTAAGCTCGGCTTCGCTATGCGGAGCATAAATTGGATGTGTTCACTTGAGCGTATTTGACATCCAGTAAGCTCGGATTCGCTTCGCTATGCGGAGCATAAACTGGATGTGTACACTTGATCGTAATTGACATCATCGATGATGATGGTGACATACGCAGTATGTGGCTACAGCGTATTGGACATCATCCAAGATGATGGTGCCCTACGCAGTATGTGTACACTTGTTCGTACATTGCCATCACCTTCATATCCGATCTGCTTCCCAAAGGACCGCGCAGCCTAAGGTCTATGCGTTCAACACGCAACTGCCATGTAATTCCTACGTTACCCGCTTTCCCAAGGAAGCGAAGGAAGTGAAGAAGCTTCACCTCTGGCGGGGGACGCGGGCTTCCCGAAGGACGTGCGTCCTCCCGAAGTAAGGGAACAAGTTCGCTTCCTTCGCTTCCTTGGGAAAGCGGGTAACGTACCTCTTTCAGAGGGAAGCGCATCCATGATGGTGATCCAAGCTCACCATTCAAGAGGTAACCAGAGGTAGGGGATTGGCAAAGCCCATCCCCACCACAGGTTAGCCCCCCACCCCCCCCCCTCCGTCTTTCCGAAGGAACCAGTTCAGCTTCCCGAAGGACGTACAGAAAGCTGAGCTTCCCGAAGGAAAAAGTTGCTTCCTTCGGGAACCTCTGGCGCTTTCCGAAGGAAGGGAAGAAGCTTCACCTCTGGCGCTTCCTTCGGAAAGAGAGAGCGGGTAGACTACAACGGACGCACTCGGAGCGCTTCCCTCTGAAAGACATCCGTCCCCCGCGAGGGACGGAGACTCAGGAAAGCGCAGCAGCTAGTAGGGGCACGGACGTAAGTGTACCACCCCCTATGGGCTCCCTACTGGAGTGCTAGCTCTCCATGTCTTTTTTTCTTACGTCCTTCGAGGACGGCCATAGGTGAAGCAAACCTGTGGGCTCCTTGATGGTCACCTAAGGTGACCATGAGGAGTGCTGACCTTCATTGTCGATGAGGGTGATGTCTACCTCCGATTGCCATCACGCGGACGTGTACGTCACCTGGGGCGCTCTTGCAGGGGGTGTGTATCTGCGTGAATCCCAAAGAGCCAGGACAGAGTGAGCCAGGGTGCACTACTGAATCGTCAGTGCTGTCAACAGCATGAACGTTTAGTTGGTGATCTTGGAGCACCCTCAACTACACATCCAGTTTATGCTCCGCATAGCGAAGCGAAGCAGAGCTTACTGGATGTCAACTACGCTGTATAGTACTACACCTCCACCTCGTGGGCGTGGTACGCGTTATGAGCTTTTTGATTGTGATCCAAGATTACCTTCTCGTCTTTTCTAAAGCGTGCTTTTTGATTTCCAAAGGACCACCGAATCCTAGGTTAGTCCGTCTTACTGAAATACGCCCTTGCTTTGGGAGAACGTAAGCAGGTCCGAGCCTTTCTCCGGTTCCCTCCGTTCTAAGGGGGACGGCCGTAAAGACGCGTGCTGGTGCTCCGCACCTTATGCTTCTGAAAGAAGCTTCTGAAAGAAGGCCGTTTTTACGAGTGCAGGTGATCCGCACCTTATGCTCCTTGATCTTATGCTGAGCGATCCTTTGGGAATCAGATCGTCGATCTGCTTCCCAAAGGATCGCGCAGCTTACGGTCCAGGGGTGCTGACCTACACGTCCGCGTGGATGGTGATCTTTGATCACCATCCACGCGGACGTGAACGTCAGCACGTATAAGCACCCGATCTATGCAAGACTGAGGAAGGAGTCCTCCGTCCCCCAACGGGCGTTGGGGGGCGGAGGGGGGCGGACAACCAATGGTAACCTCTTGAATGGTGATCTTCGATCGCCATCATGCATGCGCTTTCCGAAGGAAGGGAAGAAGCCCGAGCTTCCCGAAGGAACAAGTTCGCTTCCTTCGGAATGCGGGGAACGGTGGTATTACATGTATTCCATGGCAGTTGCGTCTTTCAGACAGCACGCAGTAATTGAACCTACCTGCTTCGCCTATCGGTTAACTGACGACCGTGCTACGGAGACGTAACCGTCAGCACTCTTGATGGTGATCTAAGATCACCATCAAGAAGCAGCAGCGCTGGTGCTGCTGAGAGAACTACGCGTCTACTTACTCCGTCTTGCATAGATCGGGTAGACTCCAACGGACGCACTATGTATGACGTCCATCAAGCCCAGAGGTAAATCCGCTCTCTTTTCCTTGGGGAAGATGGAGGAAGGATACGCGCGTCTTTCCGAAGGAAGCGCCAGAGGTGAAGCTTCTTCCCTTCCTTCGGGAGGACGTGCGTCCTCCCGAAGGAAGGGAACAAGTTCATCAAGCCGCCACCCGGCCAGAGGTGAAGCTTTCCGAAGGAAGCCGAAGGAAGCGAAACAAGTTCAGAAAGCCGAAGGACGCCCTACCCTCGCTTTCCGAAGGACGTGCGTCCTCCCGAAGGAAGGGGAGAAGCTTCACCTCTGGCGGGGGTCGCGCTTTCCGAAGGAAGCCGAAGGAAGCCCTTTCTGAAAGAAGCTCAGGAGGACGCACGTCCTTCGGCTTCCTTCGGAAAGCGGGGGACGGAGTGCGCAGCAGCTAGGGCGTCCTACGGCTACCTACGGCATTCTGAAAGAAGCTGAACTTGTTTCAGAAAGATCGGCTTCCTTCGGAAAGACGCGCGTATCCTAGGGTAACCTCTGGTATACTATGGGTGCTTACTGAAAGAAGGCCTTTCATGGTGATCGAAGATCACCATCATACTCGCGTCTTTCCGAAGGAAGCCGATCTTTCTGAAACAAGTTCGCTTCCTTCGGAAAGCCGCCACCCCGCCAGAGGTGAAGCGTGATGAAACAAGTTCAGCTTCTTACAGAAAGCCGCCAGAGGTGAAGCTTCCCGAAGGAAGCGAAACAAGTTCAGAACGCGCGTTCTTCGAGTGCTGGTGCTCCGCACCTTATGCTTCTTGATCTGCTTTACAATGAATGGCGATCCAAGAGTGCTTCTAAAAGAAGGCCGTCTTTCCAAAGGAAGCCGAAGGTAGAGAGTGCTGGTGCTCCACACCTTATGCTTCTTGATCTGCCCTGCAGATCCAACTTCCTTCGGAGTGCTACGCCGTGCTTATTGATGGTGATCGAAGATCACCATGAAGAGTGCTTGTGAAAGAAGGCCGTCTTTCACGTCTTTCAGAGACCAAGGAAAGCGTAGCAGCTAGCGCGTCTCTGAAAGACGTCAGTCGCGGCTATGCTTTCCTTGGTCTCTGAAAGACGTGAAGCGGCTACGCACTATGTTCCCCGAAGGAAGTGAGGTAAGAACGTCTCGGTAATACATCCATGCTACCTACGGAAGTGGGTGGTACCGTCGCTGCTACAGAGTCTCCGATCTTCTAGGAAAGGGGGAGGTTACGTCGCTGTTACAGAGTCTACGTTCCCCGCTTCCCGAAGGAAGCCGAAGGACGTGCGTCCTCCCGAAGGAAGGGAAGAAGCTTCACCTCTGGCGGGCTTGATGAAACAAGTTCGCTTCCTTCGGCTTCCTCCTGAAAGAAGGGCGTCCTTCGGCTTCCTCCTGAAAGAAGGGCGTCCTTCGGCTTTCTGTAAGAAGCTTCACCTCTGGCGGCTTTCCGAAGGAAGCGCCAGAGGTTCCCGAAGGAAGCAACTTTTTCCTTCGGCGTCCTTCGGCTTCCTTCGGGAAGCTTCACCTCTGGCGGGGTGGCGGCTTTCCGAAGGAAGCGCCAGAGGTTCCCGAAGGAAGCAACTTTTTTATGAACGTCCTTCGGGAAGCTTCACCTCTGGCGGCTTTCCGAAGGAAGCGAACGTCCTTCGGGAAGCTTCACCTCTGGCGGCTTTCCGAAGGAAGCGAACGTCCTTCGGTAAGCTTAACCTCTGGCGGCGTCCTTCGGCTTCCTTCGGGAAGCTTCACCTCTGGCGGGGTGGCGGCTTTCTGAAAGAAGCTCTGCGTCCTTCGGCTTCCTTCGGGAAGCTTCACCTCTGGCGGGGTGGCGGCTTTCCGAAGGAAGCGAACGTCCTTCGGGAAGCTTTACCTCTGGCGGCTTCCTTCGGAAAGAGAGCACGCATAGACCTTAGGCTGCGCGGTACTTTGTATCGTAGATGAAGGTGATGGCAACCTACGATCAAGTGTACTACACATACTGCGTAGGTCACCATCATCTTCGATGATGTCCAATACGCTGTATTCCACTTGATCTAGTGACATACGCAGTATGTAAGTATGCTTACGCAATAAGGTCGTAGCTTATTGAAATCACGTGAATTTTTTGTATTATCGTAAATATTTAAGTGAATATATTGTCGCCACAAGTTGTTTAATCAATCTTGACCCACGCTTAGCCAACGGCGCTGAATTATATAACTATGCGGGGAGTGGTAGTACCCGCTACGCGTGTGCGCAATCAGTGAGTAATTTGCTGCATTCGGAATCGCGCACAAGCAGCTCGGTTGTTTATACTCCTTACGCCCGCACGCACCACACTTTGTTTAAGAACGAGAGGCTGTTAAATTCCGTGTCGTATGCGCCGGTGCATACACGTTTGTTGAACTTTGATCGCATAAAAAAACCCAAGATTGGTGCATCTCGTTTAAGAGAGCATGCCAATTTACGGAGCACGGTTGTTGGGTGTCAATTTCATAACAAAAAAGAGCAAGTTGCCGCAATTAGGTCAGGCCTACGGTATTCAAAAAGGCAGGTGCCCATTTGTGTTATTGACCAAAAGGTTGGGTTAAGGAAAGCCGCGGGGTTACAACGTTTTTCAGATAGGCGCGACATTCAACCGACTTACGGGAAGAGCGCGTTCTTCGAACCCAAGGGCGTACGCGACACAGGCCAACTTACGGTTGGTTCAATGTGTGAGCATAGTAACCTAAGGTTGCGTCCGAATGCACTACCCTACCGAGGGGGGTTTGGTTTGACCAACCTCGTAGATGATGGTGATGGCAAGCTACGCATGCCAGCAAAGTTGAGCCAAGGTGAACGAGAGGGTGCGCCTCGATCACTATCAACGAAAAAAAGACATGGAGGTGCCTTGTCTTTTTTTCGTAATGGAGTAAAAATACAACCCAACCACATGTCCGCAATGTCGGCATGTGTAAATAGAAGGGACTGTCCAACGCCAGAGCGGGGGTTGGCCTCTAAAGAGCTGACCACAAGGCAAGGTACGTTGGTATTTCAACAGAGACACGCCCCTGGTCCCAGGGCAGTAACCAGTTCGAGTTCAAGCAAGTTGGGGGATGGGCTATTTACTAAGATGGAGATCGAAGCTCGCGGAGTAGTCCAAGGTGTTCCATCCGTTCGACAAAGGTGCAGGCCGTTTGGCTATTCCTATACATGTAGCCCAGGGGTCCGAACGTCCGTCGGGAAGGTGTTTGGTGCAAGGTTATACAGTTTGAATTCACATCAGGTACACGCAAATAGCGGTGGCGCGTGTGCGAAGCCGGTAAGCACCCTCGAAGGTGGAGCACAGCCCACCAGCGAACAAAGGGGTACATCGGAAAGGCAGGCGTGTTCACACTCATCCATAGGAAGGAGGAGTTATGATGGCAGAGGCCGGCCACGAGGCTATTTTTGGGACGGTTTGTCAATATCAGTAAAAAGTCGAGCATCGTTTACATATTCGGATATTGTGTTTCCCACGCGCGCAGCGGGTACGCACTCTGGGAGTTGTCGATCTTCGAGCTCCAGATCGGAGATAAAAAGTAAACGTGGGTCCTTCGGAGATCGAGGATCAGAGGTCGAGTGGGATCAAGTGAAGCATACCAACCAGAGTTTGAGTGGGGAGGCGAAGCAAAGCACAACCTGCGTAAATAAACAAGGCAATACGCAGAGTACGCCTGTAGTAACTACAGCTGCAGACCCAACCAGACCATCGGAGGTTGCGCACGTACCGAAGGTTACCGTATCCACAACCAGAGAAGGAGTGGTAGGGGTTGCCGAGTTGGCAGCTAATTATACTGAGGAGGATATCAAGGAGTCTCCAGGGTCCCGAGACCCACGCGAGAACAACCGTGGAGTTACGGGTGATCCTGGTGTGACCGGACAATCCAGAAATAGCCCAGAAAACCGCAGGTTGGATGTGGCTACGCCGCCTCAAGACTTGTTGGATTATTTTATTACACTGTATGCGTTATTCTTGAAGAAGGTCGATCGTTTGCAGTTTGCAAAACCTCAACTCAAAGTAGCGGCTGCACGGACTAGGCCGGGTGGTGAAGCTCGTGGCATAGATAACCGGTTATTTAACTCGCGATCTCTTTTTTTCGAGGCTAAACCACGGAGGGAGTACGTTACACCCCCGCAGGGGTCAGCGAAGCGAAGCAGCAGAGCAGACGCTGCTGCTAATTCGGCACGTTCAGTGCAGATGATTGACGCACGTTCTAGGCCTAGCTGGCCTGTCTCAGTTGGCGGGGACATGGGGACATTACACCCCCACAGGGGTTTACCAAGTAAGGACGTCTTTCAGAGAGCGCGCGTTATTCGAAGCGAAGCAGCAGCGACCGCGCTGCTGCTACCGAAGAAAGACCAGGCCTCAGCCACTACACTTTGCTTGGCGGCTACGTTATTGAATAATGAGCAGGTTCAATCTGCACCTTTGACGTTTTCGGGCTTTACGCTTACACCGTTTTCGTCTAGGCCAAAGTACACACCCGCCGGGGTCAGCGAAGCGAAGCAGCCTCCGTCCTTTGGAAAGCGCGGCTGCTTTACCCCTCCAACTTACCACGGTGTAGGCACACCCCACCAACGCAAGGCAGAGGTGTGTTCTGCAAAGGCGGAGTTTACTATCAATCGTAGTCGAATCTTTGATCCAAGATCAGCAGCATCACGCTCACGCATCAGGGTTGATAATCATCGATTCCCACAGGACGACAATCCAAGCTTGTGTACTCCGCAAGTAGAAAGGCAGTGGTGTAATCCCCGTACGGTATGTGATATACAAGTTAGGGAGTGTAATCGAACCTTTGGTTCGCCTGTTGCAATAGACCCAACCGGTGCAGTATTGCATAGAGCTGCAACCGACCGACCCTACTTTGGGCGTACGTACCGGAAATCAACGGTTAACGACACTGCACGTAGGGCAACCCGAACTGTGTGTGCGTTTTTTGTACAAGATTGTCCTGTTTGGGTGGTACGTTCGCAGCTCGGGGATGCCATGTCCGGATTGCACGACCGCAAGGGTCAACGAAGCGTAGTAGCAGCGGATACGCGGCGGCTACATCCTGTGGGAATACGGCCGGGTGGTGCCACATATGCAACGGACAGCGTGTATGTAATGGATGACTCCAGGATAGGTACACTAGGGCATCAGCCCAGTAGAGCTGGTGCGGTGGGTAGGGATAAGATGAGGTCTTCCCAAGTTAGACTTATGAAAAACGAATCTAATCGTAAGAGCGAAGGCGGATGCCTCAACACCGTAGATGCCGCATCTTGGAGCCCACCCAAATGTGCTGCTGATGTGGACCACAATCGTCGCTTGCTCAAGTTGAAATCATTAGGCTTGAGTAACTGTGTGTCGACTGATAATGGATATTTGTTTATGTGGTTGCAACGGTCATTACGTCAAGACAATTTTTTGCGTGCTAAGGCCAGTAGTCGATTCGCGGCCGCACCACTTGGAACCTTACAAGCCCTCGTAAAAACTGGGGCAAGTGTGCGTGATTCTGGCCCACAGGTAGCAATTGTAGATCATCGCACCATCCACGCCATTGATCTCCGTTCTATCTATAGACAGGACAGTCCTTTGGTGCACCATACGGGCGTATTTATACAACGTAATTGCCAGCGGCTCCGCCGACGTAGTATGTGTAATAGTGGCGCAACCACCGGAAGCGCGGGTGCGAACTACGGGTGTAGTTCGTCGTACGGCTCTACATCATCGAACACGCCCTTTGCTCGGAGTGCTACTTGGGTTACATCCGTACAACAATTACCCAGTGGACAGGATGTGCGGTTAGTTTCACCCGTTTCCGAAGCACGCGCGTTACTGGCGAGCATGGTTTCGCCAGTATCAACCGCAAGTGTGCTTCCTGTAGTTTCTTCCTCCAATCGCTGGGTATATACTCCGGTTCGTTCTGTACGAACGAAAAAAAGACTTTGTTCCCAGCGCGTTGCCAAGTTAAGTAGTGTGTATTCTCTTGCTTCTTCGGCTGGTGTTAGCTCGCTTAACGAAACTGTCGGTTCCCTCTCAGTGAACAGTCGGACACAACCTCGGCCCGTATGCGGTACTGTGGAGGGTCCTCATCATCCAGTACGAAGGATGCCCGACCTTTACGTACGTCCTACGTCCTCACAGGTAGACAGCCTGCGTGTACTACAGAAAGCAGCGTTCTGGTACGCAAAGCATAAAGTGGTCAAGTTGTCAAAAGGTTGGCAATTGTCTCGGTTGGGTTTCTTTGAATTCAGCTTACACTTTGGTTACACTGCACCACCAGCGTTGTTGCAGCGGATAGCTAGCCCGCCAGCCCGAAGGGCGTACGGACCGGAACGCTCCAGATCGGAGGTACGTAGCTCTTGCAACACGTGCGTTACCACAAGACGTCGGAAGGCCAAGCTGAGCTTAGTTAGATTGCGGTGGCGTTCGATTGGCACATCAAGGTATCAACCCGCAGCACTTCGCAATAAGCAACAGTTGGTTGCTACAAGGGATGGCGGTAGCTATGGATATACACAGTCGTCGTACCTGAATCGGCAATCTCGCCCTTACGCTAGTGGTTCGTGCGTGCCGGGAAGATTGATAACCAATCAGGTGCTTGCAGATCGAAAAACTTGTAGGACTGAGCGTAGCTCCTTTTGTTGGTCAACGAGTCAAACCAACCCAGGGTTAGGCTCGTGTCGTGGTGCTAAGGTTGTGCGTGTTCGACGCATTCGGTCAATCCACGGCTCCCGTGTAAATTTGACCATACACCATTCGCTGTCTGGTTGGCTAGCTGACTTGGGTGTAGGTTCCTTAGATAAGCCGACCGAGGGAAAAGCTTCAACAAACCTATCTGCGCCAACTGATCATGTATCGACGTTGAGCCGTACTGCCATAAAAAACTCGAGTATGGTGGGACAGTCTGCACAAAAAACCCGTACCGCCTATCAGTCGCCACTTCAAGCTTCACAGGTAGGGCCAAGCCAACCAAAGGATAACTTGGCGCTTAATCTTGAAACCCTGCCCAAGGACGTCAGCGACATTCTGCGAAAACGTGAAAATACAACCAGGCGCGTCCTAGGTAACCCCCAAGGTAACCCGACAGGTGGGGGGGTTTCTCGATTGGCGGACCCTGCAGCGTGTGTACGTCAGCGCAATTCTCTATCAACTGGCAATAGCGACAAGAGTGGACGTGTAGCTGAATTGTCGAGTTTCGTTCGTTATATCAAGCAACCTTCCCATTTATGGTTGCGTTGCAATAAATTGATTCAATTGAAGTTAAACTGTTCTTGTCCTCCGTTGGCATTGTTGTATGCGGCAGCAAAAAGGTAGCCCGACACCACTTTCGGGTGTAGACACCAATGTCGCCCGCCAATCGCAAGCGGTTAGCCTAAATTGAACTCCGCTACTGTTTTCCCTGCTTGACCCTTCGGGTACATCAACTTGGTTTAGTCAATACGTGCACCGCGCTGTTTGGCGCGGTGCGCCAAGATCATCATCCACGATCTCATCAGTGCGGGGCGGTAGTGTCGATACGGGGTAAGCTCTGCTTCGCGCCAGAGCTGAAGCTACGCGAGCGTAATTAGGTCAACTGGTATGGGAGTACGTAATCTCCGACCACTGGGCCCAAGCCGGCGATGTCTCTCTGCGAAGCACGCTGGAGGTTTGCGCAGCCCTAGCCAAGGTAGGGAATCATCCCTTACTTTACGCTCGCGTAGCTTCAGCTCTGGCGCGAAGCAGCGCTTAGTACTTTACGTACGTGTAAACCGACCCCTAACTCAACTAGCAGCACTGCGGTCGTACTGGCCCTGTGTTGGCAGCACTAGACGAGGATATTGCAGGATGGCAGAGCGTTTGAGATCTCTGATTATACTACGTATGCAACTACGTTGTATAACGTTACGCTTGTCGGGTGGGGCGTACGGGACCTGGTAACCGTAAATACAATTATGCTTTACATGTTTTACAAACCTGGCCTAAAACTGGAAAAATCCACGCTGTACAGTTCGGTCGTGTATACCCAACAAGCCAGATGGGGCACCCCGCGCCTATAGCGCAGATGGTATTGCTCGAGCTCTTATTCGGCAATCAAGGAGCTGATCGAGGCTTACGTCACGAGTAGCTATGTGGCGAAAGAACCACAAGGTGCAGGGGAGATGCGAAATGAGACGGTATGGCCCGCCGGTGCAAGTGGCGCGACCGCACGGGCCCTCGTTAGCGCTGATCACCAATGCAACAATCCGCTCTAAACCCTCGGGGTTTTCCTCCGACGCCTCCCTCCTGCGTTGGGACCTAGATGACCTCCTTCGTCGGCGTACCCTCTCTCTATACCGCGCCGCGGGCTACTTTGCCAGATGTGCTGTAATCGGCTGTGAGTGTAAGGACCTTGAGGTTCACCCTGCTAAGGCCCAGCATCGTCGGGTTATGGCCAACGGTCAACTCTCCATCTTAAGCTCTGCTTCGCGCCAGAGGTGAAGCTACGCGAGCGTAAACACAAGGGGTCAGCGCGTGACCGGATTGGCTGCATTGGTCTATGGGCGGCAACGAAAACAACGTGCATTATGTAATTTCCATCACAGGCCAATGGAGAATGGGACTTACTTTCCCCTCGACGATCAATACCTTTCAAAGAAATTTGGTGGTGCCAGAGTGAGCGACCTGCGTCAGCTGTTCAACACGGGGTCGTATGCCCATCCAACAAAATTTGAGAACCCTGAGCGTATAAGAACGAAATCCGATTGAAGATCGTTCACTAGGTTTATGAACTGAGAGCTGCGCGCTTGTGTATTCCCACAAAAGGGTGGGTGTAAGCCGTATACGCTCAAACGTGTACGTACGGCTTTCTGAAAGAAGCAGAGCGGCTTAGGTCGACTTGCCTTTACTACCTGCTTGAATACAGCGTATTGGACATCCTCCAAGATGATGGTGACCTACGCAGTATGTGTAGTACACTTGATCGTAGATTGCCATCACCATCATCTACGACCCAAAGGATCGCGCAGCATTAGGTCAGTGCGTTCAACACGCAACTGCCATGGAATACCTCCGTTCCCCGCTTTCCGCCAGAGGTGAATCTTTCCGAAGGAAGCCGCCAGAGGTTAAGCTTCCCGAAGGACGTTCAGAAAGCCGAAGGACGCGCTTTTTTCAAAACAAGTTCGCTTCCTTCGGCTTCCTTCGGAAAGCCGCCACCCCGCCAGAGGTGAAGCTTTCCGAAGGAAGCGAAACAAGTTCAGAAAGCCGAAGGAAGCGAAGGACGCCCTTCCCGAAGGAAGCGAACTTGTTTCTGAAAGAAGCTTAACCTCTGGCGGCTTCCTTCGGGAAGCTTCACCTCTGGCGGGAGGACGCCCTTCGTTCAGGAGGACGCACGTCCTTCGGCTTCCTTCGGAAAGCGCCAGAGGTGAGGCTTTCTGAAAGAAGTTCAGAAAGCGAAGGATTCGCATCCATGATGGTGATCGAAGATCACCATTTCCCTCTGAAAGACGTCCGTCCCCCTCCGTCCCTCTGAAATACGTACGTCCTCCGGGGGACGGAAACTCAGGAAAGCGCAGCAGCTAGGTGTAAGGTTACGCGTATCCTTTCTGAAACAAGTCCGTCTTTCCGAAGGACGCCCTTCCCGCCAGAGGTGAAGCTTCCCGAAGGAAGCGCGTCATTCGGGAAGCGAACTTGTTTTGAAAAAAGCACGTCCTTCGGAAAGCTTCACCTCTGGCGGGAGGAAGAGAGAGCGGGTAGACTCCAACGGACGCACTCTCTTACTCACGAAGCAAGGGCGTCCTTTGCTTCCTTCGGTAAACGCGCGTCCTCCCGCCAGAGGTGAAGCTTCTTCCCTTCCTTCGGGAGGACGTGCGTCCTCCCGAAGGAAGGGAAAAAGTTCAGAAAGGGCGTCCATCGGAAAGACGTTCGCTTCCTTTGGGGCACGGACGTAAGTGAACCACCCACTCCGGGCTCCCTATGGGAGGTCGAGCTCGCCATGTCTTTACGAAGGACGGACGGCCAGAGGGTAAGCCACCCCCTACGGGGGTCTTGATGGTGATCTTCGATCACCATGAAGAGTGCTCTCTTGCAGAAAGCGGGGGACGGAGTGCGCAGCAGCTAGGGCGTCCTCCCGAAGGAAGGGCTTTCTGAACGTCCTTCGGGAAGCTTCACCTCTGGCGGCTTTCTGAAAGAAGCTGAACTTGTTCCCTTCCTTCGGGAGGACGTGCGTCCTCCCGAAGGAAGGGAACAAGCGCGCTTCCTTCGGAAAGACGCACGTATCCTTCCTCCGTCTTCCCGAAGGACGAGAGTGTGGGTGCTTTTTATACTTGTTGTTGGTGATCGAAGATCACCATGAAGAGTGCTGGAGCTACGCACCTTATGCTTCTTGATGGTGATCTTCGATCACCATGAAGAGTGCTACGCGGTGCAACAAGTTCTATCCTTCCTCCGTCTTCCCGAATTAAGCGCCAGAGGTGAAGCTTCCCGAAGGAAGGGAAAAAGTTGCTTCCTTCGGGAACCTCTGGCGCTTTCTTAAACAAGTTCAGAAAGGGCGTCCTTCGCTTCCTTCGGGAAGCTTCACCTCTGGCGGGGGACGTGCGTCCTCCCGAAGGAAGGGCTTCCTTCGGCTGCCTTCGGCTTGATGAACGTCCTTCGGGAAGCTTCACCTCTGGCGGCTTTCCGAAGGAAGCGAACTTGTTTTGAAAAAAGCGCGTCCTTCGGCTTTCTGAAAGAAGCTCGGCTTCCTTCGGCTTCCTTCGGAAAGCTTCACCTCTGGCGGCTTTCCGAAGGAAGCGAACGTCCTTCGGGAAGCTTCACCTCTGGCGGCTTTCCCTAGGAAGCCGAAGGAAGCGAACTTGTTTTGAAAAAAGCACGTCCTTCGGCTTTCTGAACGTCCTTCGGGAAGCTTCACCTCTGGCGGCTTCCTTCGGAAAGCTTCACCTCTGGCGGGGTGGCGGCTTTCCGAAGGAAGCGAACGTCCTTCGGGAAGCTTCACCACTGGCGGCTTTCCGAAGGAAGCGCCAGAGGTTAAACTTGTTTTGAAAAAAGCACGTCCTTCGGCTTCCTCCCGAAGGAAGGGCGTCCTTCGCTTCCTTCGGCTTCCTTCGGGAAGCTTCACCTCAGGCGGGGTGGCGGCTTTCCGAAGGAAGCCGAAGGAAGCCGAAGGAAGCGAACTTGTTTTGAAAAAAGCGCGTCCTTCGGCTTCCTTCGGAAAGCTTCACCTCTGGCGGCTTTCCGAAGGAAGCGAAATTGTTTCCGACAG
>Ga0315900_10007291_pt1 | contig 14540 bp, 28 predicted proteins | sample LakEriMetagenome_FD_203521 | JGI IMG/M metagenome (GOLD analysis project Ga0315900, IMG submission 203521) | Freshwater fungal communities from buoy surface, Lake Erie, Ohio, United States - Buoy 12 MA114 | ecosystem: Environmental > Aquatic > Freshwater > Lake > Lake biofilm | place: USA: Lake...
TAGTTTTAAAGGAACGTATCTTTTGTACTAACCAACCTATTAACACTTTCTCGGTAAATAACGGGGGCTACGTTTCTAATCAAACCATTAACGACTTTATAATGTATGAATAATATACACGTTTTACATTTAGCAGAATACCAACAACCAACGATTCAAGAATCGAAGCGCGATAATTGGGTAGAGTTCGGCGAAGATAATAACTATTTCGGTTACTTGATAGAAAGGTACACCAAGTCGACCACGAATAGCGCCATTATAAACAACGTAGCGCGACTTATTTACGGAAAAGGTTTAAGCGCCTTGGACGCTTCAAGAAAGCCCAACGAATACGCGCAAATGATGACTTTGTTTTCTACCGATTGCGTTAGAAAAATGGTATTCGATAGGAAGTTATTTGGTCAATTTGCAATACAAGTACATTATAACGACAAGCACGATAAGATTCTAAAGGCTTATCATATACCCGTGAACCTATTACGCGCAGAAAAATGCAACGAAAAAGGAGAAATTACGGGTTATTATTACTCGGATAATTGGGAAGACACACGAAAATACGAACCTAAAAGGCTACCCGCCTTTGGATTCTCAAAGGAGAAAGTAGAAATCCTTTATGTTAAGCCTTACGGCGTAGGGATGAAATACTATGCTTATCCCGACTACCAAGGCGCGATACCTTACGCAGTTTTAGAAGAAGAAGTTTCCGACTACCTTATTAATGAAGTTCAACACGGCTTCAGCGGAACGAAAGTAATCAACTTTAACAACGGAGTCCCGAGCGAAGAACAACAAGACTTAATAGCCCAAAAGGTTATGGGTAAGTTAACGGGTTCAAAAGGAGAAAAAGTAATAGTAGCTTTTAATCAAAATTCGGAATCCAAGACGACAATAGACGACGTACCATTAAACGACGCGCCCGACCATTATACTTACCTTTCAGAAGAATGTTTGCGTAAAATAATGTTAGGACACAACGTTACTTCGCCTTTGCTTTTTGGTATTGCAAGTTCTAACGGGTTTAGTTCGAATGCAGACGAATTGCAGAACTCTTTTATTCTTTTTAATAATATGGTTATTCGACCATTTCAAGAAGAAATATTAGAAGCCTTCGACCGCATTTTAGCATATAACGGAATTAGTTTAAAACTATTCTTCAAGACGCTCAAACCACTTGAATTTACAGACCTTGAAAACGCACAAACAGAAGAACAAGTAGCCGAAGAAACGGGGGCAGATACAACAGAACTAAAAGCCCAATCCAATTTAGACAACGAAGTAGCTAACGCCCTAATCGACTTAGGCGAAGACCCTAACCCCGAATGGTTATTAGTAGACGAATACGAATTAGATTACGACACCGACGAAGCGGAAAACGAACTATTTAAAGAGCGCAAAAAAACACTATTTGAGAAAGCGAAAAAGATAGTTTCCACGGGCGTAGCGTTTCCTAACTCAAAGAGTAAACAAGACGATGTTATAGACGGTATTAAATTTATTACACGTTACGTTTATGCAGGAGTTACAACGGCAAAGAGTCGGGAGTTCTGTAAAAAAATGATAGCCGCAAATAAGATTTACCGAAAAGAAGACATAGAAAGAATGTCAAAGCAAGTAGTTAACGAAGGTTGGGGGGCGCGAGGCGCTAACACTTATTCGATTTGGTTTTACAAAGGGGGCGGTAACTGCCACCACAGATGGAATAAACAAGTTTACGCAAGTTTTGAAGGCACGGGAATAGACGTTAATTCCCCTAACGCTAAAGTAATTGCAGGGACTAAAGCGGAAAAATTAGGCTACGTTATTAAGAATGACAAGAAGGTAGCGCAACGCCCCGTGGATATGCCGTATAACGGCTTTTTACCAACCAATAAAAGATTTAAATAATGGCTGAAGCATTATTAATAACCCGCGACGATTTAGTACGATTTACCGCAGTCAACGGGAATATGGATACGGATACCTTTATACAATGGATTAAGGTAGCGCAGGACATACATATACAAAATTACACGGGTACGGACTTATTAGAGAAGATTAAAACCGACATAATAAACAATACGTTAATAAACCCTTATTTAACCCTTGTCGAAACCTATTTAAAGCCTATGTTAATACATTGGGCAATGGTTGAATTTCTACCCTTCCAAGCCTATACAATAGCAAACAAGGGAATCTTTAAACATAGTTCCGAAAACGCCACTAATATAGATAAAAACGAAGTAGACTTTTTAATAGAAAAGCAACGGCAGTTAGCGGTTTATTATACGGAAAGATTCATAGATTATATGTCTTTTAATAGTGCGTTATTTCCCGAATACAACACTAATAGTAACGGAGACGTTTACCCTTCGTCTGATTCCACAACTTACACCGGTTGGTTTTTATGAAAAAGATTTACACGCCTAAAAAACAAAACATTATTAAGCTAACGAAGTTATTAATTAAACTGAATAAGAAATGAATTATTGGGGACAAGGCGCAGTTAATATGATAGGTTGGGGACAAGCTGCAAAAAATATAATAGGTTGGGGTTCTATTTGTGCCGATAGTTGGTCACCCAATACAAATTTAGTCGGGTGAAAAAATTAGACCACCTTCAAGGATTAGGACTTATCTATTATATATGCGGTTACGCGGGTTTTCTGTTTGCCGTATTCGATGACATACCAATTTACCAAAAACTATTTAGCGCTACCTTTTGCGCATACATTACATACCAATTATTAGCCCATTGGAACTACCCAAATGAAAACTAAACTTTCCCTTTTCTTACTTTCGATACTATCAATATTAGCACCCGTCAAACCGATGGTTTTAATTGCCGTTGGGTTTATAATATTAGATATGTTTTTCGGAGTTTGGCGAAGCGTAAGTTTATATGGTTGGAAGTCTTTTAGGTCAAGACGTTTAAGTAATACCGCTTCTAAATCTTTTCTTTATGCGGGGGCTATTGTGTCCGTTTACTTCTTGGAAAAGTATTTATTAGCTGATTTGTTAGGTCTTTTCGTAAGCGTTCACCTTGTCTTAACTAAAGCGTTTACCTTCTTTTGTACGTTTATCGAGATAAAAAGTATAAACGAATCTTACGAAGACGTCACGGGAAAGAACGTACTTAAATCATTTAAGGAGTTTTTGACGCGAACCAAGAACGATTTAACGGAGTTTAAAAACTAAATATATGTACACAAATATGTACACACGCGAACAAATTGAAAAAGCCGTAAAGGCTAAGGGCTATAAATGGTTTGAAGATAATTCAAATAAAGGTTACGACGTTAATATAGTAGGGGTTAGAAATAACGCGCCTTCGATAGCCGACAAAGTAACTAACGTGTTTGACGATTTCATAACCATATCTTACAAAGATTCTTTGGGGAATTGGCAGTTCTTTTGTTGGAATGCCACTACCGACGCAGGTAAAAAAGGCGTTGAAAAATTCGGAAACCCAAAAGGAGTTGCGCGGTTAGTAGCGGGTCAATATCGCGGGGCTTGGGCTATTGATAAACACCGTGGAAAATACGACGCATTATGTCAAAGATTAGGTAACGTTACGGTGTGGCGCGATGCCAACCGAGACTTAAAGTTTGACGAAATCAAAACCGACACGGGAATTTTTGGAATCAATATACACAAGGCGGGTACGGATTCTACTTGGGTAGAAAATTGGTCTGAAGGTTGCCAAGTTTTTAAAAGAGTAAAAGACTTCGAAACCTTTATGTTTATATGCAAGAAAGCTGCGAAGATTCACGGGAATAAGTTTAGTTACACTTTGCTCGAAATATGAGACTATTTTTAATAGCGTTTTTAATCGTTTTAACGGCGTTTTCGTGTTCAAGTGAACGCCAAGCACAATACCATTACAGAAAGGCTCTTAAACACGGGCTAAAGGTGGTTAATGACCGCGATACAATACGAATAAGTACAATAGATTCTTTCCCCATTATAATTAACGACACTATCGTATGGGAAAAGTTTATTGCGTATCGCGATACGGTAATACAATTGAAGAATGTATATATTCCTAAAACCAAATGGCAAACTAAAATCGAATACCGAGAACGAATTAAGACCTTAAAAATTAAAGGGGACACCCAAGTAAAGATAGTTAAACACGAATCTAAAGCAAAGGTAAAAACGCAACAAGTTGTTAAATACCGTACTTCGTGGTGGTTGGTATTGATAGCTTTTGTGTTGGGGTTCTTTTTAAGGTTATTTTTAAATTCTTCGTTATTTAATAGGATTAGTTTACTTTTACGTTATCGTAACCAATTATAAATGAAAGTAATTAAACACGGGCGAAATGTCCACGAACTAAAGTTAGAAGGCAAATTAGTTCACGTAGCTATGTTATCAGACATACATTGGGACAACCCACATTGCGACCGCGACCTATTAAAAAAGCATTTAGATTTCTGCAAAGAGAATGACATTCCCGTAATAATTAACGGGGACTTCTTTTGTTTGATGCAAGGGCGAGGCGACAACCGACGCAATAAATCCGACATACGACCCGAACATAACAACGCGAGGTATTTAGATTCGATTGTAGAAACTGCCGTAGAATGGTTCGAACCTTACGCTGAAATCATTAAAGTAATCGGTTACGGAAACCACGAGACCGGAGTAATTAAATTTCAAGAAACAGACCTATTAAGAAGATTCGTAGACCTACTTAACTACAAGTGCCAAACCGAAATACATACGGGCGGGTACGGTGGTTGGATAATTGTTAAACAAAACTTCCATAGTAATTCAATAATTAGTACGAAAGTTAAGTATTTTCACGGAAGTGGTGGCGGTGGAATAGTCACAAAAGGAGCGTTAAACCTTACAAGGGCTTTAGAAATGTACGAAGATATGGACGTATTTTCGATGGGGCATATACACGAAAATAGTGGACGAAACGACCAACGGGAAGAACTGCATTTTCATTCGAAGCAAGGTTACTCAGTTAAACAGAAACCTATTCACCTTATGCTAACGGGAACTTATAAAGAAGAATATAACGACGGGTACATAGGTTGGCACGTTGAAAGAGGCGCACCCCCGAAGCCTTTAGGCGGTAGGATATTGAAAATAGAAACAAAAGAAGTTAATAACTCGTACGTTAAAAACATAGATTCTTTCAAATTTCCGTTGTAATTTAGCGCATAGCGTTTTAATTAGGGGGCAAAAGCCCCTTTTTTTATGTCTTGAAAACGCTTATAAATCAAGGGTTTAGAAAATAATTTGTTAAAAAATCAAAAAAAAATGTTAAAAAGTTTGGTAGATTGAAACTTACTATTTATATTTGCGTATAGTTATTCACTAAACAATTAAAAAAAACGCTATGAAAACTTTTAAAATTGAATTTTTAGACAAAGATGGAAATGAACTTTGGACTTCATTAACCGAGCAGGTTAATTTGGAAGACTGCCAACTTTACGCAGAACTATTATTTGCCAACTCGAATGTAAATGATTTATCTAACTATTTAATAACTGAATTATGAAAGACCCTTATGTTAACTCTATTGTTAGTTTTTTAGCCTTGGTTGCTATGTACATTTTATCTTATAACCTTTTATTCTTAATAATATGTTAATTACCTTAAACAAAAACAGAGAAACGGTTGAATTCGAATACTTCGACCGGTACGGGACGTGTGACTATCAAATCAAAGTGGATAAACACGGGGCTTACGAAATCGAATTAAGTAACATCTATTGTGAACTATGCCACTCTGATTATTGCGAACCATACGAAATGAAGGAAGCCGAAATAGAAGGTCTTTACTATTGGACTTGGGAAGAATTAGCCGCTGAAGGTGTTTTTGATTGGTGGCAACAAATCGAAGACGATTGGCATAACTACGGATTGGAAAACGAAAAATACTAACGATGAAAAATAATTTAATAGAACAAATTAAATGGTGGGTGCAGGATAAGGATTGGACACACCGAAACGGACACTTTAACTTTAACCATTATTGCAACGTAATACAAGCGAAATATGAAGACTTATATAATAACACACTATTACCAACAGAACCCGAAAGCAAGGAGAAAGAAAACGATTTCGATTGTTGAAGCCTACGACACAAGACACGCTAAATTAGTGTTGGACATTTGGGAAAAATTAATAATAAATATAAAACAGATATGACACCAAAAGAAAAAGCAAAAGAACTATTTAAACGTTATATTGAATTTACCCAAGAATGGGACGAATTAGACGGGTACATAGTAAATAAATATAACGCCAAACAATGCGCGTTAATTGCTATCGAATTATCTAAAGAATTTATAACGGGAGATTTAGACGAATCATTTGACAAATTTTTATACCTACAAGAAGTCGAACAAGAAATAAAAAAATTATGACACTTTACGAAAAGGCGAAAGACCTAATTAACCAACTTGAACTCGAAAAAAAATGCAGAAAAAGACGATTCGTTAACCAACGAAGCTACCTTGTTTATTTTCTACGAAGACACGGTGCAAGTTATCCGTACATAGCAGAACTGCTAAAACAGAACCACGCTACTTGTATTCACGCATATAATAACGCAAGGTATTGGGAAAAGAAAAGCGACAAGTTCTATATGTTAGACACGGAGTTTTTAAGAAACGAACTAAACAACTTTGAAATTAGCAGAAGTTTAAGCGACTTGTTTATAGATGTTTTGAACTGCGGAAGTATTAAAGAACTCGAAGCAATCCAAGAACGTATAAAAAGAAATGAATATAAAAACGAAAATAAACAAATATTAAATTAATTAGTTATATTTGCAAATGGTTCGTCTCTCACATTATAGAACCTTAAAGAAGTTACTAACCCTTGTAATGAAGTAGAAGTGAGAGCCTACGGAGTTGCGAGGGTTTTTTATTGATTAAAATTTAGGCAAATGGCTAAAGAAAAAAATGGGTTTGTATTGTATTGCGATGTAATACATACCGCCGAAAAACTAACCGACGAACAAGCGGGTAAATTGTTCAAACATATTTTACGTTACGTTAACGACCAAAACCCCGAATGCGATTTTGTAACTGAGATAGCCTTTGAACCAATTAAGCAAACGCTTAAAAGAGATTTAGTTAAGTACGAAAACAAACGAGCGCAGAATAAAGCAAACGCAGAAAAGCGATGGAATGCGACCGCATCCGAACGTATGCCAACCGATGCGAAAGATGCCGTAAGAGATAGAGTAATAGTAAGAGATAAAGTAATAGATAATAATACTATACCTTCTTGCGAAGATTTTATAGCTTATGCAGTTAGTCAAATTTCAGATATCAATACGGAAGAAGTTAGATTGAAGTACGAAAGTTGGAAAGTTAATAATTGGTGTACGAATGTAAAGGGAAAAGAAAAACCGATTAAAAATTGGAAGTCCACTTTATTAAATACTTTACCTTACCTTGGCAGAAAAAAACCCGAAGAATTATCCGACGATATGAAGGCTTATAACTACGTTCAAAAAATGAAAAATTACATAGACACTAAAGATTACAGAAATGCTGACTAAACAAGGAGATACTATTAAATACTTATTAGACTACAAAGAAGGGAAGATTAAAGAAGGGTTGGGGATAGGTTGCGGGTTAGATGACTACCTACGATTCAAACGCAAACAACTAAATATTATTTTAGGACACGATAATGTCGGAAAAACATATTGGATTAATTGGTACTTCCTTGTATTGGCACTAAAACACGGATTAAAGTTCTGTTTATGGAGCGGTGAAAACCAAAAGGGACAAATATTAAGAGACTTAATACAGATGTATGCGGGTGAACCATTTAAAAACCTAACTACTCAACAGATTCAAAGTTACCTTGGCTACCTTGAACAATTTTTTTACTTCGTGGATAACTCAAAACTTTACAAGCCTTTGGAACTTTTGACCATATTCGAAAATTCGCGGTGCGACGTTGCGTTAATTGACCCTTTTACGGGGTTAGATAGAGAAATGACATACGAAGGTAACTATACTTTTATGAATAAAGCCCGTGAGTTCGTTAATAGAACGGGTATGACTATCTATATTAACACCCACCCCAATACGGAAAGTGGACGAAGTGGCAACTTATATACTGAAGGCGATTGGAAAGGACATTTAAAGCCCCCATTAAAAGACCATATCGAAGGCGGGAAGGCTTTTCTTAATAGATGCGACGATATGTTTGTAATTCACAGGTTAATTAAACACGAAGAAATGAAGTATAAAACTATGGTAGGAGTAGAAAAAGTAAAGGATATGGACACGGGCGGGAAACACACGGGGTTAAATGAGCAAGTTTTATGTAATTTTAACTACGGATTAGGCTTTGAAGTGTACGGAGTTAACCCAATAGAAGTAATAAAACACGGATTTTAAATTAAAAATTATGGACGATTATACGTTAATTAAAGCAAGTGTACTTTTAAACCACACTTTTACAAAGGTTCGAGTAAGTATTGACGAGATTAAAGAAAAACACCCCCATAGAAAAGACCTTATAGATTCAATGGAGCAAAGTTTAATCGATTTAAACGATGTTCGAAACGCTTACCATACCTTGGAGAAGGAATATAGGGCAGCTATGCAAACTTGTTTCAGACTTGAACGAATCAATTTAGAATTAAAGTTAGAAAACAAGGAGTTAAAAACGGAAATAGAAAGCCTAACCACGGAGTTATGAAAGATTTAGAAAATAAAATATTATTTGGAAACCTTAATTTAAAAAACAAAAAAGGTACATATATAAAAAAAGATTGTGTTTTTTGTATTAATGATATTGAACACAAAGGAGAAAAAATAATAAAAGTTTTAGATTATAAAATAATAGGAACTAAAAATAAAACGTTATGAAACAAATAGAATTAAAAAATAAAATCTTAAACGATAAATACACCGAGTATATATTTGAAGCGTTTGATATTCAAAATAAAGAAGAAACTTCAGTTAACATACCTATGAATTTTGGAGAATGCAAAACGTTTAATTGGAATATAGGTGTAATTTATGGTGGTAGCGGAACAGGTAAAACCACATTATTAAAACAATTTGGTAATTTAGAAACTATAAATTTTGATAGTGAAAAAGCATTAATATCAAATTTTGATTGGTTAGAACCAAAAGAAGCTACGTCTTTATTGAGTGCTATTGGTTTAAGTAGTGTGCCAACTTGGTTAAGACCTTTTCACACATTAAGCAATGGAGAACAATATAGAGCAGAATTAGCATATAAGATAGGAAAAGCAAATGAAAATGAAGTTGTATTAATAGATGAATATACTTCTGTTGTAGATAGAGATGTAGCTAAATCAATGTCTTATGCGTTGCAAAAATATATTAGACGATATAATAAAAAAATTGTTCTTGCTTCGTGTCATTTTGATATAATGGAATGGTTATTGCCTGATTGGACATATTCACCACTTAAAGGGCGTGTCGAAAGACACGAATGTCTTAGGCGCAGTCGACCAACCATTAACCTTTCGATATTTCGATGTAGATATGAAACTTGGAATATATTCAAACAACATCATTATTTAACAAGTGATTTGTCTAAAAGTGCTAAATGCTTTATTACTCTTTATAATGATAAGCCAATTTGTTTTAACGCTGTTTTGCCTTTGCCAAGTGGCACATTAAAAAATGCTTTTAGAATGAGCAGAACTGTTGTGTTGCCTGATTTTCAAGGCATAGGTATAGGTGGATTTGTTAGTGATTATATTGCAAGTTTATATGTTAAAGATGGTAAAAGATTTTACGCAAAAACTTCTAATCCTGCTTTATGGAATAAAAGAGAAAATTCAAAAAAATGGAGGATTTGTGATATACAAAATAATTTAGAAAAAATACGATTAGAAAATGAAAAGGGAGGACAACAAAGAAAAGTTAGCATAACTAAATCTTTTGAATATATTGGAGATGTTTCACATATAAAAGAAAAGGAGTTAGATATAATTAGATTTAATGCTGACGCTTGGAAAGATATTTCACAAAATCAATTAAGTTTATTTTAATGAAGTGCAAACAATGTAAAGTCGAATTTACTCCCGTTCGATTTAATCAAAAATATTGTTTAGAATCCGATTGCGTTCGTGTTTGGGTAGAAGTTGAAAAGGAAAAGCAATGGAAGAAAAAGAAGAAGATGCTAAAAGACGAACTCCAAACGCTTCCCGAACTTCTGAAATTAGCCCAAATAACCTTTAACAAGTACATACGACTACGCGATAAGGATAAACCTTGCGTAAGTTGTGCAAAGCCGTTAGGAGCGAAATACGACGCAGGACACTATTTCAGTATGGGTGGACATAAGGCAGTAACTTTTGACGAAGATAACGTACACGCCCAATGCGTAACGTGTAATCAATATAAACACGGAAACTTAATTAACTACCAAATAGGAATCCAACAGAGAATAGGCGCTGAAAGATTAATAGAACTACACGCCAAAGCCCACGAAGTAAAGAAGTGGACAAAAGACGAACTTAAAGAAATCATTAAACGCTATAAAACAAGAATAAATGAGATTTGAAACGCTTAAAGACCTACAAAACGAATGCGAGGCAATAGCGATTTTTTGCGATGAATACGATTTAAGTTGCAGAAAGTTGGACGAAAACGACATAGATTTTGAGTTATTAAAAGACGAACGAATAATAGGTTACGCAGAAGTAAAAGGGAGAAACAAAACAATAGAAGAAGCCTACCCGTTACCCATAGCCGTAAGAAAGTTAGTTAAGCTAATGGACAAAAAGACGAACCCCGTAATTATTTGGAAGTGTTACGACGGCATTATATATGGCAAACTTGAAAAACTAAAGGGACAAATAAGAATAGGGGGAAGAAAACCCCGTGAAAATTCCTTTAACGATATTGAGTTAATGGCTTACTTTGAAAGGTCAAAAGAACTAATAGAAAAAAAAATTTAAAAAAAATTTATATCAAAGTATTGCAGATTAAAAAATAAGTATTATATTTGTGTATAATTAAAAACGAAAACGCTATGAAAACAATTAAATTAACACAAGAGCAGTATAATAGAAGCCTAAAAGCTAAAGGAATGAATCACTTATGGATTTATTCTAAAAACGATACCACTCAACGTACTCATAACAATAGTATATTTTTAACAAAAACAATCGGAGAACCTTTTGCTTGTTTGGTAGTTGAATATGATGGATGGTTTTCCGATAATGATATTGAAAAAGTATTTGGTAAAGGTGTTTTTTATGATGGCGCAGTAAGTCCTGATGATAAAGAAAATATGAATGTACCCGTTTACTACGTTAAAGGATTGGTTAAGTAATTAAAAACAAGGGGTGCGACTTGGTAACGCACGTTAATTTTTATACGCTATGAAACATTTATTCAAATCGTTGGCAGCCTTCCAACAAGAAGTCCCCGTAATTCACAAGGGAACGCAAGGCTTCGGGTATTCTTATGCTGATTTACCCGCTATCTTTGAGAAGATTAACCCACTTTTAGCTAAACACGGATTAGGATTTACGCAGTTGCTAAATTCTAAAGAAGGTGAAAACTATTTAGTTACCGTACTTTTTCACGTTGAAAGTGGGGAATCAATAGAAAGCACTACCCTAATTCCGCAAGTAGAACTTAAAGGTATGAACTCTTACCAATCCTTCGGGAGCGGTTGTACTTATTTTCGTCGTTACTGCTTATCTTCTATTTGTGGGTTAGTTACGGACAAAGATACCGACGCTTCGGGCGAACAAGTAAAGCACGAACCGAAGAAACCAAGCATTGACCAAAAGCGTTTAGGTAAGGCTTTAGAAGCTATCGCAGGGGGTAAGTACACTAAAGAAGAATTACTATCTAACTTTACTTTAACAGATTCACAATTAACACTAATCGAAAACGTTTGAAGTTCTAATCTAATAAAACTGCTATGAAAATAAGATGCTCAGCAATAGGAAAAATAATGACTAACCCCCGAAAGTCGGGGGAAGTCCTTTCGCAAACTGCTAAAACGTACGTTCAAGACCTTGTCTTAGAAGAAAAGTACGGCATAAAAAAAGAATTTAGTTCACGTTACACGGATAAAGGAAACGAAGTAGAAGACCTTTCGATAGGGTTGGTTAACGAGGTTCTTAATTATAACTTTATCTACAAGAACGACGAATTTTTTGAAAACGATTGGGTTAAAGGAACTCCCGACGTAAACACGGACGAAGTATTAATAGATGTTAAATCTTCTTGGGACGCTTCTACCTTCCCGTGGTTTGAGACAGAAATACCAAACAAGGATTACTATTTTCAGTTACAAGGTTACTTATGGTTAACGAATAAAACGGAAGCCGTTTTAGCTTATTGCCTAATCGACACCCCTTTAGAAATAGTTGAAGACGAAATACGGCGCACCCATTGGAAACTTCACCTAATCGAAGAAAACACGGAAGTACGAAAAGAAGTAGAATCTAAACACAAGTTCGGGCATATTCCGAAAAACCGAAGGGTTAAATATTGGTTCGTACAAAAAGACGAAGCCGTAATAGAACAAATAAAAGAACGTGTCGAACTATGTAGAGAATACTATAACCTATTAATGAAAACCTTATGAAGCAAAGAGTTATAGAAGTAATCTTAAGTAAATACGAAAAAGCTATTGAAAGTTCGGTTTATTACAAAGAACGGGTAAATAGACACGAAGACCAACTAAGGAAGTTTAATAAAGAAATTCAACAACTAAAATCCGAAATATATTTTTATAAGGCTAAAATTGATGAATTAGAAAAAGAAAACAAATGAACATAACACACGACCAAGAACCAATTAAACACGAAGACACTATTTTAATTTCCGTTATGACTAAATACAACGAACGCAGTAAAAGAGGGATACGAAAATACGGAACTAACTTAGACCGCAAAGACGTAGATTTAATAGGGTGGCTTAATCATTTACAGGAGGAACTTATGGACGCTACCTTGTATATTGAGAAACTAAAAAACGAGATATGAAACAAACAGCAGTAGAGTGGTTCTTAAATGAATTCAAAAAACAAGTTTGGTTTGAAGAAAATTCCGAACTTGATATTTGGATAAATGATTTAATACCAAAAGCGTTAGAAATGGAGAAGGAACAAATGAGAAAGGCAAGTTGCCCATACATTGGAGGATGGGAGGAAGGTGAGTTTGAAGATTGGTATAACGAAACGTATAATAAAGATGAAAGCAAAACTAACATTTGACTTACCCGAAGACGAACACGAATTTTACTGCGCTAACAAAGGCAAAGATATGTTTGTCGTACTTTGGAGAATTGAACAAGAACTCCGTAAGCTATACAAGTACGAAGAACTAAACGAAGACGAATGGAATATGGTTGAAAGGCTACGGGATTTTCTAAATGATAGCCTAAATGAAAACGAAATAAACTTAAACAAATAAATAAAATGGAAACAAAAGTAAACACAGGAGCGATTTTTAAGAACGACAAAAAGCAAGGTAACCAACCCGACTACCGAGGAAAAGGAAATTTTCACGGATTAGAATTTGATATGTCTTTATGGTTTAAAGAATCTTCAAAAGGTACAAAGTATTTTTCTTGTTCATTTAGCGAACCATACGCTAACGAAAAGCCTAAACAAGTTCACACGCAAGTAATTGAAGAAGACGATTTACCCTTTTAATTATGTTTATAGACGATAATTCATTACGCAAGGGGTTAAAAGAAATTCTCCTTACCAAAACACGAAACCAAGTAGTCAAGGAAATAAAGTCCAAAGGGTTAAAGATGCACCAATATACAATAGACCGTTTTTTGTCGGGAGCGTTGGTAAGCATAAAAACGTTAAGAACCTTGGACGAATACGTTTACAGAGTAAGCAAGGGAATGTAACATTAAGCCGACTTTTTTTAGTCGGTTTTTTTGTTTTTTGTTGCGATTAAAAATTAATCATTATATTTGACTACAAACTAAACAAATGGAATGGCTTAACATCGTCGCAAAAGACCATAAGGAATGGGTAAAAGTAGTCGAATCTTTCGGTGAAGATTTTTTTGCTGAAGACATTGTACAAGAAGCCTACCTACGAATTTACAAGTATTGCCAACCCGAAAATATTATAAAGAATGGTCAAGTTAACAAAGGATTTATGTATTTTACTCTTCGGAATCTTTACCTTCTTCATTTACGCAGTAATTCACGATTGGAAAAAGTCCCGCTCGAACAAGTCGTAATTAAAGACGAACCAAGCGAAATGGAGAAAGAAGAAGCCTACTATAAGTTATTAATGAAGGTACAAGACGAAGTGGATTCTTGGCATTGGTACGACCAAAAATTATTCGAAGTGTATAAAGACACGGATTTAAGCATAAGAGACATAGCCAAAGAAACTACCATATCGAGCAGTTCGATTTTCAACACGTTAAAAAACTGCAAGGCAAAGATAAGAGAAGCCGTTGGCGAAGAATACGAGGACTACAAAAACACGGATTTTGAATTAATAAAATGAAAGCAAAACGAAGGGTATTAACTGAAATGATAAAAAAAACGGGTTGGAGTTCCCAAGCCCTGCGAGAAATAAAAGTAAAGTTTTGGTTGT
>Ga0315900_10007295_pt1 | contig 14537 bp, 24 predicted proteins | sample LakEriMetagenome_FD_203521 | JGI IMG/M metagenome (GOLD analysis project Ga0315900, IMG submission 203521) | Freshwater fungal communities from buoy surface, Lake Erie, Ohio, United States - Buoy 12 MA114 | ecosystem: Environmental > Aquatic > Freshwater > Lake > Lake biofilm | place: USA: Lake...
GCTTGCCACAAACGCATGGCGCGGATGTGTTTCACATGAAACTCTTTGATTTCGTAGTGGTCCGGGAAGTTTGCACTACGGATTATGTCAGCGTTGGGCATCATGCGAAGATGTCAAAGTCCGTTTTGGCGCTGGTTTGCATGGGAAGTCTGCCGCCGATCTGATGGCCACGGGTCAGAGTGCGGAACTCGCCGCCGCCGAGCATAAGATACCCGAAAGCGTCACCAATATGGGAATGTTCGTTCTTATTTGGCGCATCACGGAAGCGATCTGTGCCACCGCCTACACCTACGCGCTTAAAATGATAGCCACCGGCTAGTGATTTTCGTAGCCGATTACAGCTTGAGTCAAGGATCAGCCCCGGCTTTCCGTCAATCAGTCGTTGCATAGGCAAGGCACCAGCTTCGCGGCGCACCATAAAGTCGTTCGATGCCGTAGGTTGAGCATTAAGTCCTATGGTTTTGAGATAATCGAAGGCTGTGACCTCGAAAATACCGTCACGAGCGACACCCGCCGGATCGCCCCAGACGAATACTTGGGCTTTAGCGAAGTGGGTCATGATGTCGTGCATCAGGATTTGGCCGAACCGCTCTAGGCCCATGCTGAATGAGACGATTTCATGGAGAATATGCCAGCGGCCATTGCGTGTTTTCTGTCCGAATACGGCTGCCGGTGTCAAACCAAAGTCGATCCCGATCTGTAATGGTAGTCCCGGGTCATAGTCGATCTTATCGACGGTCATGAGCGTGTCTGAATATTCAGGCCAGACGGCTTTACCTTCTTGGACATAGACATATTCACCGGCAACGTAGCATCTGATCCAATCTAGGTTCTTGCCACCGAGTTGTTGCTCATAGTAGCCGGGCGGAAGGTTATTGATGTTCTCCGCTTTCTCGTTGACGGTCCAGTAGCGGCCAGCGCCGGGTATGGCTCCCGGATGTTCAGCGGCACATTCGACCATTCCGGGCGGCTGTTTGAAGAATTTCCATTCATATTTGCCGCGAATTGGCTCTTTTTCGGCAAGTCTGTGCCACCAATGGTCAGTATCCATCGGGTTGGTATCAGCCCAGATACCACGCCAAGTTGGGCCGCCGTGTAATTTAGTGGGATAACGACCTACGCGGTGGGTCAGTCCTTGGATCACAGCCAGTGGTAATTCTCTGGCTTCGTTTACCCAAGCACCGGTTAGTTCGAGCGAGAGGAGTTTTCGAACGTCTTTTGGCTGATCGAGGGCTAGGAAGATGACTTCGCAATCAACTCCGGGGATACCATCACGGCTCGGAAGTTTTAGGTGATGGGTAATAGGCGGCGACCAGCGCATCGGTCCCCAGACATCCTCCGGAAAGATGGATTGCCAAGTCTTGATCGTCGTAGTTCGCAGTTCAGGATACGAGTTACGGATAATGACGAACCGTGTATAGCGGATATTATCGACCGGAGACGGCCTTTGCTGGACGGCTTTGAGGAATATCTCTGATGCACAGGCATAGGACTTACCTGATCCTACGGGGCCGAGGAGACCACGGAAGAAGGCATCGTTATTGAGGAACTTCCAAGTGGTCGGTGACTCGGAGAAGTCTAATTCGAGACCAGCATTGGCGAAGGCTTCTGCCGCCTCATTCTGCGTCTGTTGTTTCTTCGGTTTCCGCATCGATTACCTTTGTTTCATAATGTGTGACTGCCGGGCCTTTAAGATTGATACCGATGATTGTCGGTCTATTTTCGTCAGCACCAGTTTCCATCAGGCCATGGTGCTTAGACAATAACCGCAGGGCAGCGATCTTGTCGTGCATCTCGACCTCAATAGCGTTACCTTCTTTGGTCGGCGTTACCTTGACCTTCTTTATGGCCTTCTGAACATTCAAAGGCAACTCATTAGAGTTCTTAACAGTGACGTTTCCAGATGAATCCCATGACAAAACATCCGTTATGGCTGCCGAGCCAAGGGCTTCGATTTCACTAAGAACAGCCTCTTTCTTAGTTGGATCAGAGGAAACAATGCCATTTCTAAACGATCTTACTCTACCCAATGCAATCTCCTGTGGAACACACCCTCAACCTATCTTGACAGGTATTGACTTTCATCCCGCGAACCCCCTTATCTATCCCCTCGGGATACATCGAATTAGTGATTTGAGTTGATTTCCGAAATCTGGAAAAAAATTGAGTGACACACCCCGCAGTAGAGGGCACGGGGTGGGGGGCAAAGGGTGCCTCACGCAAACATACCCCTAGCGATAAGCATCTGTAGCGTAGTCGGTAGCGATCCGAAGCGTGTGACATAATTCCTAAACGCCATAGCGATCTGATCGCGTGTTGGATTGATTGCGGCTAGATCAAGAAGCGATTTGTTGTCGGTTTGGATTGTGTAACCATATGTTTGAGACATTGACTTCACACCCCTTTCAATCCCCTTTAGCTTTTCATTCTCTTCTCTCTCCAATTCGCTAGTCTTTTGTTCAAGTTGAGCATAAGTCACCTGGTCTTCTGGTTGATCTGTAGCAAACGGTATTGACGACTTTAATTCTTCATCCGTTGGTATCGGATCGTTAGACGAAAAGAGCACCTGATAACGGCTAGTCAGCCATTTACTTGTCTGATTTTTAAACCATTTCGGCTGTAGTTTGCGGATCATTCCGGCGTTAATTAAACGCTTCAAACTAGCTGAGACCTGAACCGGTCCTAATCCGGTGCAATTCCTGATTGTCTCATAAGTTGGATAGCTGACGCCTTGCCTCGATACGAATAGACCAAGAGCGCAAAGCAATAAGAGATCATTCGGCGATAAGTCAGGTGAATATACGGCCCTACTAGGAATGATTGCATAGCGTCTTCCACTTGGCTGACCGCGATGGTTCACACCTTCACTCGCCTTAGCCAGCCTTCTGAGACCTCTAGCCGTTACTTTCTTCTTGATTTTCTCTTGCAATATCAGGCCCTTACATTTTTTATAATTATTTTTATAATATACGCTTGACATAAAACCTAACCTTATTATTGTCATGAATACCGGACCAAGCCGGACACAAACGATAGGACAAAAGATGTCAGACTTTATCAACGTCATATCAGCCTATGGCCTATTCTTCGCCATTGCTTTTTCCGTCATGATCCTCACCTCAATTCTAGAAATGATAAAGAAAGGATAAAACAATGAACATTCAAGAAACCATCACCAATAAGATCATTGAAGCAATCGAAGCCGGAGCAGGGGAGTTTGTCATGCCTTGGCATCGTTCCGGTGTATGTTCGGCCTTGCCTCACAACCCCATCTCAAAGAATACCTATTCCGGCGCAAACGTCATTTCCCTATGGATTGAGCAGAAAGAGCGGTCCTATTCCTCAAATCAATGGGCGACATACAAGCATTGGCAGTCTGTCGGTGCTACGGTTCGCAAGGGTGAAAAGGCCGTGCATTGTGCCTATTTCTCACAAGGTCTTAAGACGAAACAGAACGAGCAAGGCGAAGACGAAACGCGCTCTTTCATGTTTGCCAAGCCTTTCTACCTTTTCAACGCTGACCAAGTTGAAGGATATTCTGCCAACGGAACGCCGGACACCTTACCGGAAAACCTAGTTCAACGCATCGAAAACGCTGACCAAGCAATTAAAGCAACTGGTGCTGAGATCATCGAAGGTGGCCAACGTGCATTTTATCGGCCCTCTACCGATGCCATCTATATGCCTGACCAATGGCGGTTTCGTGATGGTGACGGAAATAATGCGACACAAGCCTACTATTCAACTCTGTTGCATGAACTGACACACTGGTCCGGTGCTGAAACGCGCCTCAATAGGACAAAAGGCAAGCGTTTCGGTGACGATGCTTACGCTTTCGAAGAACTGGTAGCTGAACTAGGAGCGGCCTTTCTTTGCGCCTCACTTGGTATCGAAAACGAGCCTCGCATTGACCATGCTCAATATATCGACGGTTGGCTACGGGTTCTCAATAGCAACAAGAACGCAATCTTTAGTGCGGCCTCACTTGCTACCAAGGCCATGCAATACATTCTCAAAGCGGAAGCACAACCCGAAGCAATAGCCGCTTAGGGTCGAAAAATCGCCTCTTTTTCAACCTTGACACATGAAAGGATGACAAAATGTATCAGATTAAATTGAGCCGGACACAAGCAGAACAATTTGACGGATTATTGCACTATCGTTTCGACAAGGTCTATTGCCTGCCAAAATCACCTACTGGTCATTATTATCGGGTAGAGCGTTACGGAGTTTCAGTTCCATATGTGGCAACATTCGACAACCGTGAAAGCGCATTGCGGTTTGCAAAATTGGTAAGCAAATCAGACCGTTATGACGCCTATGTCACTAAACTGAACACATAGGGAAAGCCATGACACTGCTCGACACACTGTCAAGGGTTGAGGAAATTTACTGAAACAACCCGCAATGAATTAAGGGGCCGCAAAGCCCCTTTTTTCTTGTCCGGTCTTTGCCATTAGAAAATAAGGCTTGCCGATTGGCAGCCTGTTTCTGTCGATCCTAGAGCATATCCTAGAACGGGACCGATTCATTCAGATCATGGGCGGAACCTACACCAGCCTTAGTGAAACGTTTCACCCCGTCATCGGGGGACTCTGTCCGGCCCTCATACTGTCTGCCAGATAAGGAATAATAGGGACGGCCCTCGTCATCCTGTCTTAGCCAACCGCCAAGATCAAATTTTACGTCGTCAATATAGATATACCCGCGAAAATCGGGGTGCTTGTCTTCCGTCTTCCGGTCGTTTTTCCAGAGTTTTCCGAGGTGTTTCTTGCTCACTTTGTCAGCCTTTCAGTGTTAATTTTGTCAACCTATCCATAGTTAATCCATGGCGTCCCTAGTAGCAATCGGGCGGGGCTTTCTATCCACCGGCAGGATCGGGCTAGGAATTTCCATGGTGTCTAATGGCGATTTTTCTAGTCATTCGGTGGAAATTCAAATTGAACGGGGTATTTTCCTTTCGTTTCCATGGCGTTTTCAAGAGCCAATAATCTAAACTTCAATTCCTTGCGCTCAAAATAGGCTTTCCATGGCGCATAATTGGCATCCGATTTTGACTCAATATAGTAACAAACATTGTTTCGATGAACCAATATTTCAGGTTTTTCCATGGTGTCTTCCCACCGTCTCTGGTTCAACCATGTAGCCGGATGAGGAATGAAGTTAGTATCCTCTGAAAACTTATAGGCTACCAATGAGGCGATGATCGTATCCGCTTCGGTTGATTGCAGAGCCTTGATCCAAGACTTCTCGGCAGCCCCCTTGCCTACCTTCCTAGGATAACTAGACCAAAACTTTTCAAATGATGAATATATATTTCTTTTCTTGATAGGTTCATTGATAGTATTGGGTGCAACCACTGCACTACCGTGGTGCATTTCCTGCACTACCCCGTGGTGTAACTCTTTCACCACTGGTGCAACCACTGCACTACCCTGTGAGATCGTGTGAGACTGTATGAGTTCGCCTGAGTTCATACGGACAGTGTAAATGTTCGTTATATTTTGACCATCAAGTTTGCGTTCTTCCACATCAATCAGGCCACCGGATGAGAGGGTTTGCAAAGACAGAATAACCGACCGTCTGCACAGCCCAGTGTCATCAGCTAACCTGTTGAAAGATGGCCAACATTTGCCAATTTCATTTGCGTAATTTGCCAACATCAGTAAGACAAATTTGTCCCGAGTTGGTAGCTTTTGTTTGACGGCCCATGCCATCGCTTGAAAAGACATCTCACGCTCTCCTTGTCAGGTAAGCATGAGTGGAGTAATTGTTGCCAGTCATGCCTACGCGCCAACGTAGGTTTAGAGGCGGTCACTGTTTCGGGTTCCGGTGGCCGCCTCACTCTTTTTATTACAGCCAATTCCTATTGGCAATCATTATGGCATTACCTATGAGTTCAGGGATTTGTGGAACTACGGCGTTTCCGAGTTGCTTAAGTCTGTCCACCCTGCCTCGAACCCCATGAGCCACTCTACCCACGTTGGGTTCAGCTGCCCACCAGCGTGTGTTGCCAGTGTCTTGCTGTTTCTGTTCAACTCCGCCGGAGACTTCCCATTGTCTTTCCAGTCCCGCGCGCAAGGCGTTGGCCAAAGCTGTGCGTATCCCGCTAAGTTCATCGCAAACCTTTTTCCCGCTACTGTCGTAGGAGAATTGTGATTTGCTCCGCCAGTGCTTGCTGTCGGCGTTGGGATAAGCGATGATCCAGACTCTGTCCCTGCGGTGAGGAGCGCCAACGGCTGAAGCGGGAATACAGTGCCACTCCGCATCATACCCGATCTCAAAGAGTGACCGGAGCACTGCGTCCAATCCGCGAGATCGAAGGGCTGAGACGTTTTCGATGATGACCCACTTCGGCGTAAGTTCTTTGATGATCCTGTGGTATTCATACCAGAGACCGCTTCTTTGTCCTTCAAGTCCAGCTCCTTTTCCTGCGACACTGATGTCCTGACAAGGAAATCCTCCGCAAATAACGTCAACTGATATTCCATCTTTTTTTAACCTTTCATAATTTAATTCTTTAACATCTTCGTAGATTGGAACGGATGGCCAATGCTTTCGCAGCACCATACGAGCCTTTTTATCTATCTCACAGAAAGCAACTGTTTCCATTCCTGCCCGTTCAAGACCAATGCTAAATCCACCAATTCCAGAAAATAAATCTAAGACTTTCATGGTTCTAACACATACCCTGCCGCAAGGCGTTCTTCCATCTTCCGGTAGCCATGCAGGACACTGGTATGGTCCTTGTTCAGCATCCGACCGATCTGCATGAGGCTCAGACCTAGCTCTCTGCGGAGCCGGTAATAGACCTCGAAGCGGCAGTCACAGAATTTCCTAGACTTGGCATGGCCAGCGATGTCTATGAATGTCATCTGGTGCTTGGTAAGAACCTGAGCAATCAATATCCTAGCCGACCGACGACCAGAGAAGCCCCTCATGATCCTAGCCGTGGCCGCGATCTGTTTGTCCTCTGAGTAGATTTCTTCCCAGACACGGGACAACACCGCCCTCTCAATCTCTGCGGCTTCATCCTTCGGTATGATTAGCCAGTCACGCTCGACAACCTTAGTCTCAACCGGCGGTAATTCAGGCAGCGGCCTTAGCGGGACGTTTGGTTTTGATGGGTAGAATTTCTTCTTCAACTCCCGATAGCGGGAGAATTGTAATGGCGACACCTGTTCCATGATTTATCCATTTTACTGTTAACATTTCACAAAGGCTGTCATCGTTTGCGAGTCCAGCCTGAACTATGCAGTCGAGTAGTGGTTTGACGATATTATCGAGGTCTCTTTTCCTCCGATCTGGTCTTGTTGCTTCAATTTCTATAGTGAACTTACCTTCGATTTTGTCTCTAGTCTGTCCACGAATTATCCACAGGTTTTTTTCTAGCCACTCCCTATAGACCTTAGATTTAATAACTCCACGGCCCGGAATGGCTCGCCACAGCCGGTTAACTGACGGCGGGTATTCAAGATTTAGTTTAATCATTAGGACTTAGTTAGTTCCCAGCCTTCACCGGCAGCAATCACACAGCTTTCGCCGTCAGACTTAATCATAATCAGCGTCCAACTTTTAGGCCCACGATAGAATTGCAGAGCCATCGTATCATCGACCTTGATCGGTGGTTGTGGTTCCTCTTTGTATTGAGCCCTCAAACTGTCGTCTATAACCGACATCGGCAAGCAGAAGTTCGGAGACAGGATCGTCAGGGCAGATGCGAGAACAATGCCTTCCATTCCGATCTCCAAAAAGATGGGCTTCCAGTGTTACCCAGAAGCCCTAGTAAGGGAGGAACCCACCGAAGGGTTAATTAAGCTACCATGCTTTCAGGCTTTGTCGAGCACATTCTGTATAAATCGACAGGAGTCAGTTCAAAACCCATATCATTCGCCATAGCCATTAGCTTGGTCCAGAAGCGGAAAGATATGTGGTTGCGCCTTACCCATTGAGCCGGAGTAGATGCTCCGACTCGGCAGTATTCGGCAACCTTCTTCTGGCCGCCTAATTTATTCATAAGTTCTGAGATGGTCATCGACCATAAACTCCTTCATCTTCCAGACAATATGATCTCTGGCGTTGCCGCGTTCTGGATGCCGACGACGAACTCCACTATCGACGAGCAGACCAACATCAGTCAGTTCCGCCCGACGAGAACGGTAGGTGCTTGTGACTGATTCGAAGTGGTTCATCAGTTCAATGTCTGTGAACCCGCCATATCCTGCGTCAAACGCATAGGTTAGAACTTCGATATGCCTATCAGTCATAGTTGGCATAATAGATTGAGCCGCTTCTATTGACGTATCACGGCTACTCTTACGGTAGAGATATCGTTCCTGAATCTTCATTACATTATTCAGGGCATCCATAAAATTTGTCATTGACATATCCTTTCCAGTTAGCTAGCGTTTCAACGTGACGAGATTTAATGTCACTCATAAATATTGTCAAGGAAAAAAGATGACCCCAAATGAACTAGCAAATCTGCTTTACGATTATGTTGAAGCTGTGCAAGGTTTCTTCATTGCCTTAACCGAAGGCGAAGCACCACAGATCGAAGAAACCCTAGTCAATTTGAACGCTTGGCATTGCAAAGCTGTCGATGCCCTCGTCGTAATATTTCCAGAAAATGAAACGGAGCATTAAAAATGAATATCCATCAACGATTAGCAAAGGCTATGGAAGCCGTTACCTACATTCAGAAAGAGAAAAAGCAGGGGATGCGCTATAGCATCGTCAGCCATGATGCTGTGACGGCTAAAGTTCGGCCAGCCCTATTAGAGCATGGCATTGTATATTATCCGGTGCAGACGGTTCACTCTCAGCAAGGCAACCGGACGGAAGCGCACATGATAATCCGCTTCGTAAATATCGACGATCAGAACGACACGTTCGATGTCGAGTCATTCGGCTATGGTATCGACGACCAAGACAAGGGGCCGGGCAAGGCAATGTCTTATGCAGTAAAGTATGCGCTGTTAAAGACACTCGGCCTTGAGACTGGCGACGATCCAGACTTAGATCAGTCTGTAGAGTTCCGACCTGACCATCGTAGCGGCGAGCAGAAGTCTTCCTATTCATTGAAGAAAGAACAGCCAAATCGTTGGGCTGAGATTGAAACTTTAATTCGCTCGTCAAAAAATCTTGTTGAATTAGTCGATAACAAAGAGTCATTACGAGAAGAAGCAAAGACATGGCCAGCCGCTTGGCGTGAGGCTTTCAACGATATGTATATCACCATGCAGAATGAGTTATACTAATGCTGTCAGAAGAATATAGACTAGCTGCAAAGGAGTGGGTGACGGCTGATGCCGTTGCCTCACTCATGGAAGAAACAAAGTCACACTGGTTCGCGCAGCGCGTTCTTAAACTAGGTGCGGATCGGCCAGTCAATCAAAGAGAGATGGAAGTAAAGGCTAATCCTGAATGGCAAGAATATATTCAAAAGATGGTGGAAGCGCGGAAGGAAGCCAATCTCCTCAAGGTGAAGATGGAGTGGATCAGGATGCGCTTCTCAGAAAGACAGTCATCAGAGGCGACGACACGGGCAGAGATGCGCCTGTAAGAAAGACTAAATCAAGAAAGTTTAGAGCGGAGTTATTTAATGAGCGACAGGGAGTCTGTCATATTTGCCAAGGTAAAATCTTGGCTAACGAAGTCTGGGAAGTCGAGCACATCATACCAATCGCGCTCGGCGGGGAAGACTCCGGTGATAACCTTGCTTTGGCACACAAGCAGTGTCATCGACAAAAGACAAAAGCAGATGTTGGCAGGGTGGCTAAAGCCAAACGGCAACGCTCGTTTCACTTACGCGGTAAAGTCACGCGCCAGCCTCTCCCATTCGGGAAGTCAAGTAAACTAAAAAGAAAGTTAGACGGAACGGTAGTTAAGCGATGGACAAAGGATTAAGAACAGCCATCATGAACCACTTCAATATTGGCAAACATTACGACAGGACCGCTGCCAAGTTTGGAGTGACAAGAGATGTAGTAGTTGACATCGTTAGCACTCAACGGCGGAGCGATCCGCATCATCTAATAGCCAATGAAAGGATAAGTCTTAACAAAGATAATGATCTGCAACTTCAATCACAAAAGGATAGAATAATTCAAGAAAGGTCTAATGATCCAAATGTTAACATTCTTGGCAAACCACCAGTGGGACGAAGTGCCCTCGACCAGAAACGACAACAGGAACCGAAAGATGCACCACAAAGAAATCCTCTCGACATCTCAACGTATATTAGAACAACGTCATAATGAATATGGCGATGCCAGTGCGTCATTCGTTCGGATAGCAAGCCTAGCATCTTTGCTACTGAATAAGACGATTACGACCTATGATGTGTCTGTGATTATGATGGCTGTGAAGATGAGCCGCCTTGTAAATAACAAGACGCACAAAGACTCATGGATTGATCTTATTAACTACACAGCGTTTGCTGGCCAGTTCTCTGAGGATAAAGTCGCAGAGATTGTCGAGATGACGCGGCTTAAAGAAGTCGAGAACAATCTAGCTGATCAGATTAAGAAATGAATGAGGACCACACTCTTGGAATGATTGTAGCGATTTATGGATTAACATTCATAGTCGCTATGATCGTAACAATGATAGCAAACATAAGGATGAAATGATGGAACGATATGCTGATCCTGTCACATTAGATGACCTAATTAGATTGAGAAAAGAGAATGAGCGTTATCTACAAACTATCGACAGATACAGCAAAGCATTGCACAGCATCATTGATTGTGTAGAGAATACGAATGATGACGCACAAAAACTAGCTGACATCTGGGAAATAGCTGTAACTGGACTTGGGATTAGACCGGACTATTTATGAAACCTGTAATATCTATCTTCCGTCATGATCCAGAGTGTTCTCAAGACTGTGTTGATGGGATGATAGAGGCGTTGTCAGGTGAGTTTGTAATAAGGACATTTGATGAAACAGAGTTCACAGAAGATACACTCGCAGACTCAGACATCGTTGCGTTTCCCGGTGGTATCGGGGATGCACGGCGTTATTACGATTTCTTCAAACGCAGAGAAGGAAACCAAATTGAAGATTTTCTTCGGCGAGGGGGAAAATATCTCGGAATATGTATGGGCGCTTACTGGGCTGGACGAGATTATTTTGACTTGCTTAACGGCCTCGAACCAACACAGTATATCACCCGTCCCAATGCCGATGTCAGACGATCCTTCTCGACCGTCACTGAAGTTGATTGGCTAAACAAGAAGACTAAGATGTTCTTCTATGATGGCTGCACCTTCGAAGGTGAAGGACGTTGCCAGATCATAGCGAGATATTCTAACGGCGATCCGATGGCGATCATTCAAGGCAGAGTCGGTTTGATTGGTTGCCATCCAGAGTCTCAAAAGAAATGGTTTGACAATATTAAATACATCAGCAAACATTGGCATGGTGGATCACACCACGATCTTCTACTGTCATTCACAAAAAGGTTAATGAGGCAAAAATGAGAAACGCTTATGGAAATGCATGGGCAGAGTTCTATGACATAGAGTTCACACTAGGCATGGAGAAATACTATGCCGATGCGAAGATGATATTCGAATATGAAGCGTTCTTTGACGAGTTCGGTAAATGGGAGATTGAGGATTATAAGTTGGACTCAATCTATGAAGTCACGATCTATTCAGAAGATGGCGATGAGATTAAACCAGACAAAGAACTAGTCGATGCCATGTATAAAGAAGTATGGAAGTCGTCGAAACACAACGACAAAATAGAACAAGCTATTATGGATGATATAGAGTTTCCTTAAAGGACGTAGTCTGCCCTGAATACAGGACGGCCTTCGATCAGTTCACAAGTCTCTGGTGGCATCATAACACCATCGCGGAATGTGATGACGACAAAGCCCGGTTGAGCCCTGCTAGGTGCGCCTTCTGCATACTCAAAAGCCTTGTGCATAGGATCGCCTAGCATCCCATCCTCAATGCCCCAATGAGAACCGTTACGGTTACGAACCGCTGTCACTTGAAGCTGATGAGTGTGTCCAGTAACAGTTGAGATGCCGCTGTGCAAAGCACTATTCCAACCAGCGTGAATACCACTTCTAAAGCGATGGCGTATTTCAACTGAGTTGATGCGAACCGACCAGCAGAAAGTCCAATCGCTAAACCGATCAGAAAGCCGCCCAGCGTAATCATCCAACTCTGGTGCGTTATTAGCGAGGTAGTTATCAACTCGTTGGTCATGATTGCCCATCGTCCAGATACGGTGCTTCGCCCGATATAGGGTTTCTATCCAAGCCTGAGATGCTTCGATTTCTTTAGTGATCTTTGGTGCGTTCTGACCAAGCAATGAACCATGGCGGCTTACTCTTGCCCCGTCGATGATGTCACCATTGAGGACAATGATCTGAGGCTTGATGTCTTTGCTGACCTTGGCGAACGCCTTCATCATGATCGTCTCATTGTCTGGCCAGATGTGAGCGTCTGAGCCGATCAGGATTTGGCAGTCGTCTAACTCAATCTCATGCGACTGAGGATAGGTCCAATGGTGAACTGGCTTGTTAGCGGCTTCTATAAATAGCTCAGGATAATATAGTTTTGAAGCGTCAATACGATCCCTGAATGTTGACTTAGCTAACTTTTGTTTTCTGGCTGCAACGGATATATTCCCGCCGCTTTCATACCAGACCTTAACGGTTTCTTCGGCTATCTCTTTAGCTAGTTTTTTATTTGCCATCTGCCATTTCTAAAGCTACGCGCTCTACCTCTGATACTCGACGCATCCAACCATTTCCGAATGTGTCGAAGGTTGATAACCGATGTAGAAATTCCCGCCGTTCCTGACATATCTTCTGAACGAGTTCAGTTGGATTAGCCTTGGCAATAGCGTTCATAGTTCCGCTACCGATGATGCCGTCAGCTACGACACCAGATGCCAACTGTAGGAACCGGACTGCCCGACCGACACCTGAGTTAACCGCTACGTCAAAGGCGCAGTAGTCCACGCCAGACGGCAACTCGTCGCCACGCACAAGGTTCCAGTAACGTGTCCGGTAGAATGGTTTCACAAGGTCAGGAGTCAACGAGCGCATTTCCTGTTCATCTACAGGATTGCCCTTATATTCTTCCCATGCACGTTGTGTGACACCAAGGTTTGTTCGACCGCCCGGGTCTTTCGGATGGTTAACGTAACCGCCCTCGTGCTTGAGGAGATGTTTGAACGCTGAGTCGAAGTTATCGCTTGCCATTGTGCTTATCCGCCGAACCGTAGAAGAACCCTAGGATAGTCGCTACCGCTGTGCCAAGCAAAAATCCAAGGATAGTTAATGCAAAGTCCTTACCGACAGGCTGCATAGGATAGAAGGTTACGAAGAAGAAGTATGCTACCGATGAGATCGACCAGAACCAAGCAAAGTTGTAGATGAAGTGGGCAGCATATTTATCGCCGGATGATAAGGCCTTGGATTGTAACTCACGGGCATCGGCCCGATCTTGAGCCGTGATCTTGGCAAGTTCGACTTCAAGGTTCGCATCTATCTGGCGGAGCCGTTCGATCTGGTCTGGCGTTGCTCCTTCTAGTGCCGCTGCAATAGCGTCATGAGGAGCATCTGGCTTGCCGAGCAATGTGTTGGCAACCACTCTAGCGACCATGCCAGCCTGCGGCCCTGCTAGGCCAGTAACGATTGCGGGTGCAACATTGCCAAGCACCGTTTGGGCGATATTCAAAAGGTCCATAGGATCATTCCTTAATGGCTGAGTTTAATCATCAGGAGAACGCCAATTACAGCTATCGCTGTAATAACTCCCATCACAATTGCGAATAGACCAGCGGCATCCTTCAACTCCGCTGTCCGTTCAGCAGCAAGTCTTTCTTCTTCTCGGTGCTGACGATCCACTTCTTTACGAATCTCAATGACTTCCCGTTGCACCGACTCATAAGCACCAATGCCGTAGATTGAGATGAACAGGTTTTTGATCTCTTCCTGCATCTTAAATGCTTTAGCCTTGGCAGCATATCGCTCCATGGCTTGCTTCTCGATGTCGGCGGGGTCGGAGAACATCCCCTTTTTTACTGGCGTAGCGGCTAGATGAGTGAGCTGGCCGACAGCGTGCCAGAGATTGCCCAAGTCCTGAGCCATCTCTTGTATCTCTTTGCCAGCCGCAATAGCAGACTTCAGACCATTATAGGCAGCAGTCGCTCCGGCTATCAGAGTAATCGGGTCCATTACCGCCCCAATGCTTTGAACACTAAGTCAACAAAGAAACCGAATACGACCCCTATGAGGGCCAATAAAGCGCCAGCGCCTTTCCACCGATTCATAGCAGCGGATATAGATTTAATCTCGGTCTTCAATTCAGACATATCTTTGTGAAGGTTCTCGACCTGAGCCTCTAGTCTGCCGATTTGCTGGTTCAGATCGTCTGACATAGGTCACCTATCAGATTTGCGCGTTGGGGTCTTTAGGCCAATCTAGCGAAGTTGCTGCCGCGATGAAAGCCTCTATCGTGGTAGCCGCGTTCAATGCAGCCTTATGCTCGGCAGCCTTAGTGCG
>Ga0315900_10007296_pt1 | contig 14536 bp, 10 predicted proteins | sample LakEriMetagenome_FD_203521 | JGI IMG/M metagenome (GOLD analysis project Ga0315900, IMG submission 203521) | Freshwater fungal communities from buoy surface, Lake Erie, Ohio, United States - Buoy 12 MA114 | ecosystem: Environmental > Aquatic > Freshwater > Lake > Lake biofilm | place: USA: Lake...
ACACGACAGGTGCCTTCGGAATATCGGCCACACCAGGCACGATCGATACGCCGTGCGCGCGACCCCGCAAGAATCGGTTCAGCGCGCAAGGTCGCCGCAGGCGGACGGCCGCGGTTCCACGTGAAACCGCGAAGTTTGCGCGACCGCCCCAGAGGCCGCAGTTGCCGCGGCTTGCCGGTTTTCACGTGAAACGGCCGCCACGGTCGGGGCTGCCCATGCCCCATCGCCGGACGCTCACTCCGGCCCTCCGGGCCTCCGGTCGCTCGGAGGTGCCTGCGCTCCGGCATCCATGCCTCCGCTGGTCACCTACGCCGGCTCTCGGGGCACGGGCAGCCCCTCCCTGATCAACTCTCGATTCCGGAGGAGCAACACCGACCACGTCGCGCCTCCAGATGATCGCAGCGCTGACCCCTACGCCACACGACAGCACGCGATCCCCCGGTGCGAACCCGCAGCGCATGGAGAACGGGAAGGCGGTTGAACCCGGAGTCCCCCCGGCTTCCGCCGGGGGCTTTTTGGGGAGCGGCGACCGTGTGGACCAAGAAGCCCCGGGTGGAAACCCGGGGACTCCGGGCGTGACGACCACCCCGCCGTCCATGCCGCACAACGGCACGACGCCGCAGGTGCGCGTGAGCCTACTCCAGCGGATTGAAGACCAGGCCGCTGGCGAGTTTCGGATAGAAGTAAGTGCTCTTCGCCGGCATCCGCTCCCCCGTCTCGCTCACTTTGCGGATGTCCTCGACGCTCGCCGGCATGACGAGGGCCGCCAACGGATACCTGCCGCTCCCCAGGCCGTCCACCACCTCGCGGACGAGGTGCACGTAGCCCGGCGTCGGGATCTCCTTGGCACCGAGCAGGTCGCCGATCACGAGCCGGTGGAGGATCGACACTCCCAGGCTCCGCCAGGCAGCCCCGTGATCCGCCGCCACCTGATCCATCCGGGCCCGGCCGGCCGGGGTGATCCGGGCCAAGGTCCAGGCCCGGTCGCCGGCCGTGTAGAGCCCGAGCGTGCCCTGGTCATCACCCGCCTCGATCAGCCCCCACACCTGCTCGGCATCGGCCGGCCCCGTGCCCGCCGGCTCCGTCGTGAAGCAGTCGCCCAGCCGGGCCTCGAGGTCGGCCGCCGTCGCCACCGCCGGCTGGATGAACAGCCGGTGGGTCGGCAGCACCACGAGCCCCGGGTCGCTCATGCCCACGAGCATCATGAGGACGAAGTTCGCCGGATGGTCGGCAGGCAGGGCCGCCCCGCCGTGCTCGGCGGCCCAGGCCGCCGCGACCTCGTCGCGATAGTTGCAGGCTGTCTCGTAGCGATGGTGGCCGTCGGCGATGAACACCGGCCTGGGGCCCATCAGCCCGGCCACCTTCGCCGCCAGGGCCTCGTCCACAAGCGGCCACATCCAGCTCTTCACCCCGAGATGGTCGGTCGCCTCGACCGGCGGCTGGCCGGCGACGGCCGCGTCGAGCAGGGCCTGCACCTCGCCGGCCGGGTCGGGGTAGAGCCCGAACACCTGCGAGAGGTTCGCCCGACAGGCCCGCGTCAGCAGGAGCCGGTCCTGCTTCGGCCCGCTCATCGTCTCCTCGTGGGGATGGATGTTGCCGGTGCCGAACCGCTCCAGCCGCACCCGGGCCATGACGCCGCGGCGGACGTGCGTCTGGCCCTCGACCTCGAACTCCTGGTGGTAGACGTACAGGGCGGCCGCCGGCTCCTGCATCACCACTCCCTGCTCCCGCCACTCGCGGAGGAACTTCGCCGCCCGGGAGTACTTGTTGCTGCGGTCGTCGTCGCCCGGCTCCTCGCGGTTGAGTTCCAGGCGGATGACGTTGGCCGGATGCCGCTCGTAGAGCTTGGTCTGCAGGGCGGCGTCGATCACGTCGTATGGCGGCGCGATCACCTGGGACAGGGCGCCGACGTGCTTGGGGTCGTAACGGAGGCCGCGGAGCGGGGTGACGATGGGCATGGGGTGGATGGTCCTCGGGCGGGGCGAATGGTTGGAAGTCGAGGTCGGAATGGTAGCAAATCAGCCGGTTGTTTCCCGTGAAACGCGGTCCCCGTGCGGCAGGGCACCGTCGCCCGTGGCCTCACGCTGAGACTCGTGACCCGCATTGCTCGGGGCTGCCCAGCCCTCGCTCCGGACGTTCGCGGCGGGCATCATGCCCACCGCTCACTGCATGTCCGCGGCGCTTCGGCATCCTGCCTGCGCTTGCTCCCATAGCCCGGCTCGAGGGCATGGGCAGCCCCTCGCGAAAGCTGCCTTCCTCTGTGTAGCGCTATCGAGGAGGTGCGGGGCCGCCCATCGCCCTGAGAGCCGGCGTAGGCGGCCAGCGCAGGCAGGATGCCGGAGCGCAGACGCCTCCGAGAGAGCGAAGGCCCGGAGGGCCGGAGTGAACGTCCGGCGACGGGGCATGGGCGGCCCCGCACCGGCGCCTTACGGATGGCAACGACGCCCGCGACGGCCCAAGCGGCTGAATACCGACGGGCATCCGCCCGTCATGGCGGCAGGATGCCGGTGTTTTGCGTGAAACTAGTACCGGTAGTACTCGGGCTTGAATGGACCTTCCACCGGCACGTGCATGTACTCGGCCTGCTCGGCGGTGAGCTTCGTGAGCTTCACGCCCAGCTTGTCGAGGTGCAGGCGGGCCACTTCCTCGTCGAGTTTCTTCGGGAGGCGGTGGACGCCGATCTCGAACTTGTCGCCCTCGGTCCAGAGGGCGATCTGGGCGAGCACCTGGTTGGTGAAGCTCGTGCTCATCACGAACGACGGGTGGCCGGTCGCACAGCCGAGGTTCACCAGCCGGCCCTCGGCGAGCACGATCACGCTGTTGCCCGAGGGGAGGGTGTAGCGGTCCACCTGGGGCTTGATCTCGACCTTCTTGATGCCCTTCGTGTTTTCCAGCCAGGCGACGTCGATCTCCAGATCGAAGTGGCCGATGTTGCAGACGATGGCGTCGTTGGGCATCCGGGCGATGTGCTCGCCCCGGATGACGTCGCGGCAGCCGGTGGCCGTGACGAAGATCTGGCCGCGGGAGCAGGCCTCCTCCATCGTCGTCACCTCGAAGCCCTCCATCACCGCCTGCAGGGCGTTGATGGGGTCGATCTCGGTGACGATGACGCGGGCGCCCAGCGACTTCATGGCATGGGCCGAGCCCTTGCCCACGTCGCCGTAGCCGGCCACCACGACCACCTTGCCGGCCACCATCACGTCGGTGGCCCGCTTGATGCCGTCGGCCAGGCTCTCGCGGCAGCCGTAGAGGTTGTCGAACTTGCTCTTCGTGCAGGAGTCGTTGACGTTGATCGCCGGCAGCTTGAGCTCGCCGTTTTCATGCATCTGATAGAGCCGGTGGACGCCCGTGGTGGTCTCCTCGGAGAGGCCGCGGATTCCGCCGATCAGCTCCGGAAACTTGTTGTGCACCATCGAGGTCAGGTCGCCGCCGTCGTCGAGGATCATGTTCAGCGGCTGGCCGTCCGGGAAGAACAGCGTCTGCTCGATGCACCAGTCGAACTCCTCGTTGTTCTGCCCCTTCCAGGCATAGACCGGGATGCCGGCCTTGGCGATGGCGGCGGCGGCGTGGTCCTGGGTCGAGAAGATGTTGCAGCTGCTCCATGTGACCTCGGCCCCGAGTTCCTTGAGGGTCTCGATGAGCACGGCCGTCTGGATCGTCATGTGCAGGCAGCCGGCGATCCGGGCGCCGGTGAGCGGCTTGGTGCGGCCGTACTTCTGCCGCAACGCCATCAGGCCCGGCATCTCGTTCTCGGCCAGCATGATCTCCTTACGGCCCCAGTCGGCGAGCGACAGGTCGGCAACCTTGTACGGGAGACGGGTTTCGACGTGGGCCACGGAGAACCTCCTTGAAGACGAGGGGACGATACGACCGACAAATCTTAGCCGTCCGGCGCGATTCGCAAAGGGTCGGCCGGCACGCGGCTTACGTCTTGCCCAACGCCCCGCGGGCCGCGGCCACGAACGCTCGCACGAGGACCGGATCCTTCACGCCGGGGGCCGACTCGACGCCGCTGGCCGTATCCACGGCCCCGCAGCCGCTGGCCATGATGGCGGCCCGGACGTTCTCCGGCGTCAGCCCACCGGCCAGCGCCAGCGGCACCGGCAGCGGTGCGGCCGCGGCGACCGCGGCCCAGTCGGCCCGCGCGCCGGTGCCCCCGAGTCGTCCGGCGGCGGCGCCCCGCGGCACGGCGGCATCGACGAGCGCCATCGCGGGGGCCGCGCCGGCGGCGGCCGCCAGATCGATCCAGCGCCGCGCCCCCGCCAGCGGGTCGCCGGCCGTGCTCCCCTCCTCCAGTCGCACCGCGCGAATCACTGGCAGACCGACGAGCGCCGCGCACCGTTCGGGCTCATCAACCACCAGATCATCTCCGGAGGCAAACAGATGGCCGTGCAGCTGGATCGCGTCGAGGCCGACGGCCGACGCCACCCGGCGGATGTCGGCGGCCGGCGTTCCGACGAACACCCCGACCTTGAGCACGCCACGAGGCACCGCCTCCGCCACCGCCCGCGCCGCGGCGACCTCGAGATGCCGCGGCGAACCGGTGACGAAGTTCAGCCCTACCGCATCGGCGCCGGCGGCCGCCACGAGCCGCGCGTCGCCCGGCGTCATGACGCCACAGATCTTCACGTGGAACAACGGCTCGACCATTCCCACCTCGTGCGCGGAACGCCGCGCCGTGACGGCACATTCGGCGCGACCGCGCGCCGGGGTGCCGTCTTCCCGATCCGGAAAGTCTACGCCGCCGTCAGACGGTGCAGGAACCCGGGGGCGTTGGTCGAAACCTCATGGTGCAGGCGGCCGCTCTGGTCGTCATCCTCTCGGAACAAACTCCACGATGCACGCCCGACGCCGCCATCCCTCGACCCGCCCCTTCATGGCCGCGCCGCGAACGCAGTTTCACCACCCGACGCGGGCCACCGAGGCGGCGATCACCGGCACGGAGCGGGCGATTCGTCGGGCCGAGGGCGTGGCGATCGTGGTCGGCCCGCCGGGCACGGGAAAGTCGCTGGTGCTGGCGCTGATCGCGGAGCGGGTGCGGGACGACTTTGACGTCGCCCTCCTCTCGGGCGCGCGGATCTGCACGCGGCGGGCCCTGTGGCAGGCGATCCTCGCCGAGATCGGCGAGCCGTATCGGGGCATCGACGAAGCCGAACTGCGGATCGCGCTCGTCGAGCGGATTCGGGGCCTGGCCGCGACCGGTGCGGGGCTCGTCGTGCTCGTGGACGAGGCCCAGACGCTGCCCACGAGGCTGATGGAGGAACTGCGGCTTCTGACCAACGTGCCCACGCCTCTGCCCGCGGTGCACATCGTGATGGCGGGCTCGACCAAGCTCGAGGAGCTGCTCGGCCTGCCGCGGATGGAGAGCCTCGCCCAGCGGATCGCCGTGCGCAGCTATCTCGAACCGCTCGACCACGCCGAGACCGTCGCCTACCTGCGCACGCAGACAAAGACCGCCGGCTGCGACTGGGACGCGCTGTTCGCGCCGGGCTGCGACGACGCCGTGTTCACCGCCACCGACGGCGTGCCCCGGCTGATCAACCAGCTCTGCGACCACGCGCTCGTGCTCCGCGGCGACGCCACGACGCCGGTCACGCCCGCCGCCATCGCCGCGGCATGGCGTGACATCCAGCGGCTGCCGGCCCCGCCGGCCCACGCCGACCCGGGCCCGGTGGGCGACGGTTCATGCCTGGATTTCGGCCGCGGCGGTGCGTTCGCCCACGAACTGAACGACGACGGCCCCGCCGATGCGGGCATGGATGTCATCGAGTTCGGCGGTTTCGACGAGGGCGTGGCGGTGGCCGATCACGACGATCCCCCGCGGGCAGGCCGCGCGGGAGATCCGTGGAGCGGTCCCGAGGTGGAGCTCGTCTTCGATGGGTCGGGCGATCCCTTCGAGGAGTTCTTCGAGCAAGAACGCGACGCCGTCGAACGGTTCCTGATGCGGGGGCCCGACGATTTTCGCGAGTGCCGACATGTGTCGAGCCGGGAGGGCGAGACGATGGCCCGGCAGTTGTCGGCCTGCGAACGGATCGAACTGCCGACGGTCGTGCCGGCCGCGGACGACTGCGCGGCCGCCGGCACCACGGCCGTCCCGCCACCGGCAGCCGCGGACGCCGACGCGGACGACTCCGACATGGTCGTGATCGAGGAGGACCTGGAGCCGTTTCAGACGCCGGGGCGGCCGGTGGTGGCGGCGGTGCGTCCGGGTGATTACCGCAGTCTCTTCGCCCGCCTCCGCCGCGGCGACTCGACGCCCCAGCCGAGCGGCAGGTGAACGCGACTGATCCGGCGGCCACAATCGTTGCCATGCCGCCCGTCACCGACATCACGTCCTCCGCCGCCTGGCCGTCCGGCCGCGTCCTCGTCGTGGCCGCCACCTACGAGGAGCGGGCCAACGTCGAGCAGTTGATCGACGGCGTCCTCGCCGCGGCGGCCGACCTGCAGCTCCTGATCGTGGACGACGACTCGCCGGACGGCACCGGCGCGGTAGCCCTCGATCACGCCGCCCGCGAGCCGCGGTTGCATGTCCTCGTCCGCCGCGGCCGTCGCGGCCTGGGCGGCGCGATTCTCGAGGGCTTCATGCTGGCGGCGCGACATGGATTCGAGATCGTGGTCAACATGGACGCCGACCTGAGCCACGACCCGGAAGACATCCCGCGGCTGCTGGCGGCCATGCATCCTTCGGGCGGCAGGCCGGCCGACGTGGTGCTTGGCTCACGGCGTGTGCCGGGCGGGCGGGTCGTCGGCTGGCCAGTCTGGAGACACGTCGTCAGTCGGCTCGTGGGCTGGTTCACCAGGTGGGTCGTCGGCGTGCCGGTTCGCGACGCCTCGACCGGCTTCCGGGCGGTCCGCGTGGCGCGGTTCACAGGCCGGCCGCACGAGTTCGCCACCGGCTACACGTTCCTGGAAGAGATGCTCTGGACGATGCACCAGGCGGGCGGCCGCATCGTGGAGGTGCCGATCACGTTCACGAACCGTGAGCGGGGATCGAGCAAGGCCGGGCTCCGCGAGTCCCTGACGGGCGGGTGGGCGCTGCTGCGGCTGGCCGTGACCGCCCGCCTCGGCCTGTGATCAGCGCTGCAGCAGCGGGGCGGGCCCGAGCGTCGGCGACTGCGGCACGTTGAGCTGCAGCTGGCCGCCCGGCGGCGCGGCCTGCGGCGGTGCCTCCGGGGCGGGCTTTTCCCCCATCACGATCGCCAGGCTCTCCTTGGCGTCCTTGAAATTCGGGTCGATCGCCAGCGCCCGACGCAGGGCCTCCGCGGCCTTGTCGTTCAGGCCCTGCCTGAACAAGGCGAAGCCGTAGTTGTTCCAGAGCGGCGCGTTCTGCGGCATTCTTTGCAGCAGCTGCCTGTAGTGCTCGGCCGCGTCGGCGAACCGACCCACGGTCGCCAGCGCGGTGGCCAGGTTGTACTGGATCCCTGGGTGCTGGGGCGTCGCACGGAAGGCCGCGCTGAACTGCTCGATCGCCAGCTCCATCTCCCGCTTGGACGCCTCCTGATTCCCCTGCTGGGCGGCCATCTGCGACCGGGCGGAATGGGTGGTGCCGAGGTTGTTGTGCGTCTCGCCAAGGTCGGGCCGCAGCCGGGTCGAGTTCTGGAAGTGGAAGTGGGCCGCCTCCAGGTCGCCCTTGGCGAACTTCTTCGCTCCCAGCCGATTGTGGGCCTGCCAGCAGCCGCACCGAGGGTAGGTGCAGGGGATGGGATGGCCGGCGATGGTGTGCGGCCAGAGCGTCTCCTCGCCGGCCCAGACGTGGGCATAGCGAAACGAGGCGAACCCGAGCACCGCGAGCAGGATCGCGCCCGCCGCCAGCGCGACGGGCCGCTCGGGGATGCTGAGCTTCCCGTACGCGGTCGCTATGGCCGCGGCGCCGAAGCCGATGAAGCCGACCATCGGCAGATAGAGGAAGTGGTCGGCGACCCACGTGATCCGCATGTAGGAGATGGTCACGAAGCCGAGGATCGGGAACAGCATGAGCACGAAAAACGCGAACACGAAGAGCATGTGCCGCTGCCAGGTGGGCTGCTCGGCGGTGCCGCGCCGGCCCCACAGCCACCACACGGCGCCGCCGATCAGGGGCCAGGGCAGGAACTGCCAGACCTTCGGCGGTTCGACGTCCCAGCGCGGATAGATGGTGAGGAGATCGAACGGCCAGACGGTCTTCCACAGGTAGTGGAGGATCGACATGCCGGCCAGGGCGAATCGCTGCGCCAGCCCCGACACCGTCCACCAGTGACCCACGAGGATCGTCTCCGCACCGATCGCCTTCTCGTGCTGGAACTTGATGGTCATCAGTCCGAGCACGAGCGAGATCAGGAAGAACGGCACGCTCGCCGCCAGGTCGCGGAAGCCGATCCGGCCGTGCTTCCACCAGGCGTAGACGAGGATCACGAACGGAAACATCACCATCGACGTCTTGGCGAACATCGCCAGCAGATACAGACCGACCGCCGCGCCGTAGAACCGCGCCGCCTGCGGCGACCCCGTGTCGGCCTCGTCGCAGCGCACGTACGCGGCCGCCGCAAGCATGAGCAGCGGCAGCGAGAGCGTGTTCTTGAACTCGGAAACCCAGGCCACCGATTCCACGCCCACCGGGTGGATCGCGAACAGCAGGCCCCCGAGCCAGGCCCCCGGAAGCCGCATCACATGCAGTAGCCTCCACACGGCCAGGCCGCCGAGCAGGTGGCAGATGATGTTGACGACGTGGTAGCCGGTCTGGTTCATCCCGAACAGGTGCCACTGGATCCAGAATCCGGTGCCCGTCAGCGGCCAATAGTCGGCTCCATCGGGCCAGATCCAGTGCTTGTAGAAGTTCCACGGCCCCTGGGCCACGGGATTCTGGGTGATCGCCGTATCGTCGTCCCACAGCCAGTCGCCGTGGTAGGCAGGCGAGTAGATCCAGAGGGTCGCGAGCACGATGACCGCGATTTGGAAGATGAAGTTCCGCCACGCCTCGACCACGCCATGGACGTCGGTCGATGGCGGGGCGACGACTGCGGCCGCCGACGGCACACGATTCTCTCGAGCCTGGCGCGAAGCGCGGCGAGTGGTTCCCATGAGGGGAGAGTCTACGGCGTGGGGGCAGGCAAAGAAAGCACCCGCGCAGGCGAACGATGGCGGTGTTCGAGCAGCCGCTCCAGAGCCGCGGCGAACGGCCGCTCCATCGCCATGGCGGCCACGCGATCGGCGGGCCGTGCCAACCGGGGATCGACGTCCAACGCCTTGTCGAGGGCCTCGGCCGCCTCGGCCGCCCGCCCCTGGTCGTCGAGCACGACCGCGAGCGTCGCCCAGGCGTCGCCCTCTCGGCCCGCACACCGTTCGATCGCGATCCGGGCCGCCCGCTCCGCCTCCACCAGTTGGCCCGCTTCCCACAGCGCCCCGGCGAGCCCGGAGGCAGCCGTGTAGGCAGCCGGGTTCTTGGCGAATGTGTCCTGCCACAGCGGCAACGAGCCCGCCCACACCCGCTGCCGCGCCGTACAGGCGATGGCCAGCGCCACGACCGCCACCCCACAGCCGAACATGAGCTTCGTGCGCACCGCGCCGCGACCGGCGAGCCACGGCGCGTCGAGCAGGCAGCCGACCGCCAGGCCCACGCCGGCGATCGGCAGGTAGAGATAGCGGTCGGCCGCGGCCCGGTAGATCGGCACGAGATTGGCGACCGGCACCAGCGGCAGGAGGATCAATGCCACCGCGATCGCGAGCCGCCGGTCGCGGCGGATCCCCACCCCGGCCAGCGCGACCAGCAGTCCCACGATCGCCAGCGCCGCCGGGAGCGGCAGATGACGGATGGAGTACGAACCGTAGTCGGCGGACTGGTTGACGGGCGCCACGACCAGTTGCGCGTACAAGGCAAGAATCCGCGGCTCGAGTTCCATGGCCGCGAGAAAACTTCCTCCCGGGTACTGCGGCCGCTGCTCAAAAATCTTCGAGGGGATCACCTCGAGGTGGAAGCGGAGGGCGAGGAACACGGCCACCGCCGCCACGCCGCCGCCGATCGCGACGGCCCAGAATCGCCGCGGCTCGCCGCGGCGGAAACACCACCAGTACACGGCGAGGATTGCCGGGGCGGCCACGCCCGATTCCTTGCTCCCGATCGCCAGCAGGCAGCAGGCCACGCAGGCGAGGGCCCGCACGGCATCCCGCGATCCGCCCGCCGGCCGGTGCCGCAGCGCCAGCCGCAGCGCGGCCAATGTGAAAAACGCGACGAGCAGATCCTCGCGGAACGACGGCTCGCACACGGCCTCCGTGACCACGGGGTGCACCGCGAAGAGCAGGGGCGGCAGGATCGTCGTGCCGACGTCCAGCCACGATGCGCCAGCCGCGCCCGCCTCGCGATCCGCGCCCTGCAAGGACCGCCAGACGGACCACACCAGCAGCACGTTCGCGGCGTGGAGGAGCACGCTGGTGAGGTGATAGCCGAAGGGCTCCCGACCCCAGAGCGTGGCGTCGAGCATCAGCGACGCGAGGTTCACGGGGCGATTGAAGTCGAGCACGTCCATCCGCAGCACGCCGAACGTGAGCACGGGCCACCAGTTCCGCGGGTCGTGCAGGAACGGGTCGGTGAGGATCTGCATCCGGGCGTCGTAGACGAAGCCGGCCGACAGGGTGGGGAGGAAGACGGCGATCGTCGCCGCGACGAGCAGGGCGGCCTGCCGGCTGCGGTCTTGATCGGCGGTGGGAAAAACCGTGCTCATGCTTGCGACCGGACGCATGCCGAGCGGGGTGTCCCGGCCCCATCAGGCTGCTTCCGTATGGTAATGTTCCTGCCGGACGCATCGCACACCATCGCGGTCTTGCCGGTCATGAAGGCCTCCACGATCCGTTTCGTCGACCGCTGGCTGGGGATCCCGGCCTGCGCGGTGCTCACGCTCTGGCGCCGGCTCTTCGACCGGCGGCAGGGCGATGCCCCGGTGCGCCGCATCCTGTTCCTCAAGCTCGTGGAGCAGGGAGCGACGGTGCTCGCCGCGCCGGCCCTGCGGAAGGCCGTCGAGCGGGTCGGGGGGGAGAACGTGTTCTTCATGGTGCTCGAGGAGAACCGGCCGATCCTCGACATGCTGGAGATCGTACGGCCGGAGAACGTGATCTCGATCCCCAAGGGGGGCCTGCTCACGACGCTCGGTGGCCTGGTCGCGGCGATCGCCCGAGTCCGCCGGGAGCGGATCGACGCGGTGCTCGACTTCGAGCTCTTCGCCCGCTCGTCGGCGGTGCTCGCCTACCTGACGGGCGCCGCGCGGCGGGTCGGCTACCACGCCTACAACGGCGACGGCCCGTGGCGGGGCGACCTGCTCACGCACCGCCTCGTCTACAGCCCGCAGGTGCACACGCTGCGGGCCATGCTCGTGCAGACCGCGGCCCTGTGGCTCGACCCGGCGGGCCTGCCGGCGCTCGGCATCGACGTCTCCTCGTTCGACGAGTCGATCCCCCGGTTCCGGCCCGCGGAGGCGGAGGCCCAGGAGGTGCGGCAGACGCTGTGCGGGCTCTTCGGCGGCCGCGAGCCACAGCGGCTCGTCCTCCTCAACGCCAACGCCAGCGACCTGATCCCGCTGCGGAAGTGGGAGGGCGAGCGGTACGTCGACCTCGCCCGCCGGCTGCTCGACGCAGACCCGCGGCTGACGATCGCCTTCACCGGTGCGCCATCCGAGGCCCCGCCGATCGACGCCATGGTGCGGCAGGTGGCCGACCCGCGCTGCGTGTCGATGGCGGGCAAGACGACGATGCGGCAGCTGCTCGTGCTTTACACCCTCGCCGACGTGCTCGTCACCAACGACAGCGGACCGGCCCACTTCGCGGCCCTTACCGACATCGACATCGTCACGCTCTTCGGACCGGAGACACCGCGGCTGTGGGGCGTGCTCGGGCCGCGGAGCCACGTGATCTCACTCGGGCTGCCCTGCACGCCGTGCGTGAGCGCCTACAACAACCGGCTGTCTTCCTGCCGCAACAACCTGTGCATGCAGGGGATCACGGTGGAGCGGGTGTTCGACGTGGTCCGCGGTGTTCTGCAAGCGCGGGCGGCGGCATCAGGGACGTGAGGTCCGGATGCGGTCGACGATGTTCGTCGTCGAGGCGTCGGCCACGAAGACCGGCGTCACCACCCGGCCGCCGCGGGCCCGCACGAAGTCGCCGCCGACGACGTCCTGCCCGGCGTAGTCGCCTCCCTTCACGAGCACGTCCGGCTCCACCAGCCGGATCAGCTCCAGCGGCGTGTCTTCGGTGAACTCACAGGCGAGGCCGACGGACGACAGCCCGGCGAGAACCGCGAGCCGCTCGACGGCGGGCACGAACGGCCGCGGCGCACCCTTCAACCGCGTGACCGACGCATCGGAGTTCACGCCGACGACGAGCAGGTCGCACTCATGCGCCGCCGCCTCGAGCAGGGCCACGTGGCCGTGGTGGAGGATGTCGAAGCAGCCGTTGGTGAACCCGATCCGCTTGCCCTCCGCCCGGGCCTGACGCACGGCCGCCGCGAGTTCCGGCCGGCCCACCACCTTGCCCTGGGCATGGGGAGCCTGCCGCTGGATCGCCTCCTGCACTTCGCTCCAGGTGATCCGCGCCGTGCCGATCCGCGACACCTGCAGGCCGGCGGCGACGTTCGCCAGGAAGCAGGCCTCGCGGAGCGGCATGCCCCGTCCCAGCCCCACGGCGAGCGTCGCCACGGCCGAATCGCCGGCCCCGGTGACGTCGAACACCTGCTTCGCCTGCGTGGGAATCACGGCCGAGTCCCGCGGCGTGACCACGACCATGCCTTGTTCGCCGAGCGTGACGACCGCCGACTCGATGGCAAACCGCGCGCAGAACTGCCGGGCGGCCTGCAACGCATCGTCCGGTCCGCGGATGGCGAACCCGGCCACCGCCGTCGCCTCGGCCCGGTTCGGCGTGATCACCGTCGCGCCTGCGTACTTCGAGAAATCGAGGCCCTTGGGATCGACCACCACCGGAATGCCGCGGCCGCGGGCCGCCTCGATCACCGCGCGGCAGACGGCCGGTGAGCAGGTGCCCTTGGCGTAGTCCGAAATCACGGCCACGTCGGCCGCGGCCGCGAGCCGCGTGGCCCGGGCGACGAGTTCCGCGCGGACGCCCGCGTCGTCGAGCACCGCCTCTTCGTCGAAGCGAGCGATCTGGTTGTGCCCGGCGAGCAGCCGCGTCTTCACCGTCGTGGCCGCGGCGGACGTGGCGATCAGTTCATCGCAGACGACGCCGTCGGCCTCGAGCGTCTGTCGCAGCCGGCCGCCGGGCTCGTCGGTGCCGAGCGGGGCGAGCAGCGTCGTACTGCCCCCCATGGCCGCGACGTTCACGGCCACGTTGCCCGCACCGCCCGGGCGGTCGAACGTCTGCCGCACGAGGAGAATCGGCACCGGCGCCTCCGGCGAGATGCGATCGACGGTGCCGGTGAAATACCGGTCGAGCATCAGGTCGCCGACGACGAGGATCCGCGGCGCAGCCCGCTGGTCGGCGGGCGGCGCGGCGGCGCGGCCGGCGGGGGGCATGTCTGGGGTGCGGGCGGCGGGCATCGCGAGAGGTTCCCTCGCTTTGAGTATGCCTCCGGTTTGCCGCCCCGTCAGGGGTGCCCCGGCCGGCGGGCTTCGCGTGTAGATTTGGGCGTATGTTCAGCCGCCTCCCACCGCCCCGGGCCGTGTTCCTCGACCGCGACGGCACGCTCATCGAGAACCGACACTATCTCGCCTCGCCCGACGGCGTGGCCCTGCTGCCGGGCGTCCGCGAGGCGGTGTCCCGGCTCCATGCCGCGGACGCCCGGCTGTTCCTGTTCACGAACCAGTCGGGGGTCGGCCGCGGCTACTTCACGCTCGCCGACGTGGAGGCCCAGAATCGTCGGCTGGTGGACCTGCTCGGCCTCGGCGCCGACGTGTTTGCGGGCATTTGCGTGGCTCCCGAGCGGCCCGACGAACCGCCCGTGTACCGCAAGCCCTCGCCCCGGTTCATCCACGAGATGCTTGCCACCCACGCATTGGCCGCCGACACCGCGTGGATGGTGGGCGACTCACCGGCCGACTGGGAGGCAGGCCTCGCCGCCGGCATTCGGGCGGCCGCGATCGTGGCCGACCCCGCCGCGGACCCGCACCGCGAGCGTCGCGACACCGTCGGCGTGGCGGCCTACGCGAGCCTGCTCGAGTGGATGGAGACGGCGTTCATCACTGCAGGATGATGCAGGCCAGGTCGCCCGTCGCGTTGCGGATCGGCGGCTTCGTGTAGCCAAGTTCGAGGAGGGCCTCCTCGATGCCCTTGCCACGGTCGGGAAACCCGTTGCGGTTGACGTAGAGCGCCGAGAAGCCGAGCCGCTTCAGTTCATCGATGGCCACCTTCGCGTTGGCCTGGTTCACGCGGATCATTCCCGCCTGCTGGTCGAGCCTCGCGCCTTCGAAGAACTTCGCCTGCACGGCCGGCTGCCACTTCTCGCGTTCGCGGCCCTTGTGGGAGCCGAATGAGAACCGCAGCTGCCGGCTGAAGAGGTAGGGACGAAAATGGTCGTAGGGCGGCACGCCTGGAATCGGCGCCTCGGGGAACTCCATGACGGGCA
>Ga0315900_10007297_pt1 | contig 14536 bp, 14 predicted proteins | sample LakEriMetagenome_FD_203521 | JGI IMG/M metagenome (GOLD analysis project Ga0315900, IMG submission 203521) | Freshwater fungal communities from buoy surface, Lake Erie, Ohio, United States - Buoy 12 MA114 | ecosystem: Environmental > Aquatic > Freshwater > Lake > Lake biofilm | place: USA: Lake...
CTCCAAGCCGCACCTCGGCCTGTCGCTGTTTTATACCGATCTCAATCGCAACAAGATCGAAGCCAAGCCGATCCCGAAAATGGGCCGCAAAGCGGTGGAGTGCAACGCGCTCTTCATCGACGGGCTGGAAGTGCCGAAGGAACACCTGATCGGCAATGAGGGCGAGGGCTTCAAATACCTGCTGCAGGGCCTCAACCCCGAGCGCGTGCTGTTCGCGGTTGAAAGCGTCGGCCTCGGCTTTGCCGCGCTGGAGCGTGCTGCGCGCTATGCCAATGAGCGCGTCGTATTCGGTCGGCCCATCGGCCAGAACCAGGGCATCCAGCACCCGCTCGCCCGTTCGTGGGCGGAGCTTTCGGCCGCTGAACTCCTCGCCTACAAGGCTGCCGCGCTGTTCGATGCCGGGCAGGATTGCGGGGCCGAAGCCAACGCCGCGAAATATCTCGGCACCGAGGCCGGCTTCACCGCCTGCGAGACCGCCGTGCTGACACATGGCGGCATGGGCTACGCCCGCGAGTATCATGTCGAGCGGATGATGCGCGAAGCCATGCTCGCCCGCATCGCCCCGGTCAGCCGCGAGATGATCCTGAACTTCATCGCCGAGCGCGTCCTGGGCCTGCCGAAAAGCTATTGATCCGGAGCCGGACTACTTCTTACCGAAGAAGCGGATCGCGCCGAAGATGCCGGCGAGGGCAGAGCCAAGGCCGCCGAGCAGCACGAAGAGGGGATTTGCCTGGTCCGCAAAGGCAATCGCGCGGTTGAGACCGGAGACCTTGACGGTGACCGTATCGCGGAAGGTACGCAGCGGTGTCGCCGTATCGGAGTCCATCGCGAACACCTCGAAGGTCAGGTCATGGTCGCCGGCGCTGAGCGCAGTGACTGACCAGCGCCAGGTATTCTCCGTGAGCGGAGAAAGCGATTGCACCGCCGGCGAGGCGGCCACGATGTTGAAGTTCGCGCCCGACAGGCGCACCTCAACCTTGTCGGACACTTTCGCTTCGCCTTCTTCGATGATGCCGCGCCCCGGCAGCGCGTCTGCGGCCGTCGTGTCGCCGGTCGCATCAATCGCGAAGGTCACGTCGAAGGCGCGCTTGTATTCGGCAGAGGCGGGCGTCTCATGCGCCACAGGGACGGTCTTCAGCCGCTCCTCGAAGGATAGCGGCGCGGGTTCTGCGGGCGCTGACATCACTGCCATCCGCTGTTCCGGCGGCGCGGCGTCAGCCGTCATCTCGGGCACTTCCATCTGCATCTGGAAGTTCAGTTCCATTTCTTCATCAGAAAGAGCCGGTCCAGCCTCTGCGCTTTCGGTGTTCGCCATCGCCTCCGGCGCGGCGGAGCGTGCGGTCGTTTCCGGGGCAGGTGCTGCCTCCATGGTTTCAGGCTCTGCGGCGGCCATCTCGGTGGCGACCGGTTCGGACGCCGGCGCTTCAGCGGCGATGCCGGTTTCGACCTCGACCGATTTCGGCGCGTACTGCTCCAGCAGCGCCGCGCCGCCGATGCCGGCCACGACAAGGCCTCCGATCGCAAGCAGGATGGACAGGATGCGAAGCATGGCGTGGTCTCCCCAGTCTTGGGCCGGTCTTGGGCGGAAGCTTACAGACGATCAGGCGGTCTGGAAACCGCCCCGGCTCGCCTCATAGAAAGCAATTGCGGCAGCATTCGAGACGTTGAGGCTCTCCATGTCGCCCGAAATCGGGATGCGGGCGAGTTCGGCGCAGGCATTGGCGACAGCGGGCCTCAGGCCGGGGCCCTCCGCGCCCAGCACAACGGCGATCTTCGCCGCGCCCTTTACGGCAAGGTCCAGCGGCCTTGAGCTTTCGCCGGCGAGGCCCACCGTGTGGAAGCCCGCTTCGGCCAGCTGTTCCAGCGCCCGGGCAATGTTGACGGCGCGCACCTCGGTCACCGTCTCGATGGCGCCGGCGGCGCTCTTGGCGACCACGCCGGTGATCGGCGGGGCATTGCGCGTCTGCAGGACGAGGCCGGTGAAGCCGAAGGCGGCGGCGGAGCGGAAGATGGCCCCCAGGTTATGCGGGTCGGACACCTGGTCCAGCACGGCAATGCGGGTGGCACCCTCGGCGATCAAGTCTTCGAGGGCTGCGGGCTCGAGCGGCTCGGCCTTGACGGCGATGCCCTGATGCACGGCGCCCGGGGGCAGGCGCTGGTCCAGCTCCTTGCCGGTGATAATCTGGGGCTTCAGCCCGCCCTGGGGCAGGCGCTCGGCGGCGTTCTCGGTGGCGAGGAATTGCAGGAACTGCCGGTCGGGGTTCGCCAGGGCCGCCTGAACGGCATGCGTGCCCCAGAGCCAGACCGGGCCGCCTTCCTTTTCGCGCTCCGGCCGGGGCGGACGGGGCGGGGCCGGGCGAGCACCAGGAGGGCCCGGCGGCCTGTTTCCGGGCCGTTTTGCATGGTTGCGCGCCATGAGGTTCATCCTTATAAGGCCGCTTCCGGCGTGGATCTGGGGTTTGCAAAAGCCCTTCTGAAGCGTCGGCGCGGCGGCGTCAAACGGCGTTGGCGCGGGTCCCGTGGAGGGATGGGAGAGTGGTTAAATCCGCCAGACTGTAAATCTGGTCGCCTAGCGTACGCTGGTTCGAATCCAGCTCCCTCCACCACCCCGCCAGCGCCGCCCGCGCGGCAACGGCCCTGACGGGCGGGTATAGCATAATGGTAATGCACTAGCCTTCCAAGCTAGCTATCTCGGTTCGATCCCGTGTACCCGCTCCAGACCAGCCGCACTTGACCGGCCGATCACGGACAAAACCTATGCGCCCATCGAGGCGAGCGGTTCGCCGTTCTGCGCGGCTCCAAGATTACCATTTCATCTCAAACCAACCTGCATCAGGGCATCACTGAAGCGGTCCGCCCAAGGTGTTTTCAGGTTGACGATCCATTGCCAACCGATCTGTGCCAGGGGCGCCCTCCGGTGTCCGGGCACATGACAAGGAGAATGACGATGTCGCAAGACAACAAACCGAATGAAACCAAGATGGGCACGCAGCATACCCCGCCGGTCTTGCCAACCGGTACGCCGGACAAGACCCAAGATAAGGGCGGCCTGACCGGCAAGATGCAGACCGTGAAATCGGCTTGGGACAAAGCGCCGGAAGGCGACAAGAAGTCCAACGCCCTGAAACATTATCAGTCGGCTGAGAAAGCTCAGAAGGCCGGTAATGAGACTGAAGCGATGCGCGAACTCGATCACGCGACGAAAGCACTCGCCTGAACTGACAGCGGGCAGCGCCCGATTTGCGGAACTCCTCCTCCGGCAACCACGCGCATGTCATCTGTAGACTGACTGTCCGCTACGGCGTCCCTCGCGGAACCGGGCAGTAAAAACGGCGGCGCTCTGGTTCCCATCGGACCAGGGCGCCGTTCTTTCATCCATCATGGCGCGCCGGTTGTGGCGGTATCCAGATAAGCCCCGTCAAAGCCGGCGAGGGCGGCGAGCCTGTCCTTGTCGAGCAAACTGAACCAGCCGCGCTGGTGGCTGGCACAGCCTTGTGTTCTGAGTTCGCGGAGCACCCGGTTGACATGCACAGGGGTGAGGCCCAGCAGATCGGCAATCAGGTATTGCGTCATCGGGCAGCGATAGCCTGCATCCGTGCCCAGCCCAGCCATGCGCAGCCGGATCCAGAGTTCGAGATAGAGATGTGCCGTTCGGGCAATGGCGGTGCGCCGGCCAAGATTGGCAAGGCGGGTTGCCATGACGGCCGCCTGGTTGGCGAACAGCCATAGCATTACAGCGGAATCATCCGGGTCCGGAGCGCCGGTTCCCGTGTCCGGCGTGAACCGGATTTCGAACGCTTCAACGTCCGTGATAGCGGTCAGATCGTGCAGGGCGCAGGGTAGAACGAGGCCCTGAAGGTTGGCCACATCACCCGGAATCTGGATATCGCAAACCTGGCGATTGCCATCGCGGTGGGTCGCGCTCGTGTAAGTCCAGCCCTGATGGATGGCAAATGCCAGTCCGCCGGCATCGCCCTCGCGCACCATCTGGGCGCCTGCCTTGAAGCGGCGCTTGGTTTGTCCGGGCGATTGCAGATAGCGCGACTTGCGGCCCGACAGGCGGGCGTAGTTTGCCGCCTTGGTCGCAATGGGGTTTGACGCGGGCAGGGGCTGAGGATCATTCGCGTTGGGCGGCGGATCATCCGTGTCCGCCCTGGTCCGGGCAGTGCCGGCAGTATCGTCGTCGAGCCAGGCGCGTCCGTCATTGGGGCTTGCCATGATGTGACACCTGACTGCCTCTGATGCATTTCTGGCTCCGTGCGCGGCGGCCGGTCACACCCCTTCGGGATGCGGCCGGCCGCGCGTTTCACGTGCGGAGCGGGATGCCGGGACTATTCATCGAGAATGGTGATCTCGACGCGGCGATTGATGGCCCGGCCAGCCGCGGTGGCGTTGGAAGACAGCGGCACGCTTTCGCCAAGACCGACAGTGTTGATCCGGCCGGCATCGACGCCGGTCGAGGTCAGGTAGGCGCCAACCGAGTTGGCGCGGCGGGCTGAAAGGTCCTGATTATACGATTCGGCGCCTTGCGAATCTGTATGGCCGGCAATCCGTATACGGGCTTCTGGCTGCTTCGCGAGGAATGTTGCCAGTGGGGTCAGCCGGCCCTGTGCGCCTGCCGTGAGCACATCCGACGCGGATGCGAATTGCAGGTCGCGCAGGATCAGCGTGACGCCGAGATCGGTCTTGGTCTGCTCGTAATCCTTCAGTTCAACCGTCAGCGCTGCGGCGCGGGCTTCGGCGGCCATGCGGGCTGCGTCTGACCGGGCGCTGTCAGCGACAGCATTGGCCGCGATGCCGGCAGAGCGGTCTGCACGGTCTTCGGCGTCCGACGTCGCCGCTTCGGCGCGCGATGTCGCGGCCTCGGCATTTGCAACTTCGCGCATCCTCGCCTGGGAGACGACTTCGGCGCGTTCAGTGTTCAGCGCCTCAATCCGGGAATTGGCAGTGCGCTGACGGCCGCGTGTTTCGGCGAGGGCCACATAGCCTTCACCCATGCGGATGGTGTGGAGGTATTCATCATCCTTGCCGCGCATGAAATTCTCGCGCGCTTCAGCCAGCGATGCGTCGGCCCGTTCGATCGCGGCGCGGCCCGATTCCATGGTGGCAGGGTTGGCCTTGGCCGACTGGAGTGATGCTTCTGCCGCCATCAACCGCGGGCTCGCATCGGGGGTGGAAGAACAGGCGCCGAGGACCAGGGCGAATGCCGCAATGCTGGCGGTCGTCTTGAGTGCGTTTTTCATGGTAATGTCTTTCTAGGAGTTCAGTTCGCGGCGAAGCGTCGCGATGCCGGTCTCGATTTCGGAAACCGTGCGCTCGAGGGCGCGCAGCTTGATTTTTTCCTGGACAACTTCAGCCTGAAGCGAGGCCTCGGCCGATCTCCAGATGGAGTCTTCGTCCTTGTTCTTCTCTTCGGCCGTGCGAGCTTCGTTGAGGCGCATTTGCGCTTCCTGGAAGTTGGCAGGTGCCGCGGCCGAAGCGTCGGCAGTATTCAGAGCCTTGATCTGGGATTCGACCCGGATGAGATTGTCACGGGCCTCGTCAGCGAAAGCTGCGGGTGCGGCGAGCAGCAGCGTGCTCATGACTGCCGCAAGAAATATCTTGTTCATGTGAAGTCTCCGTCAGCCGCGCCGGAACGGTCAGCGGCGTCACAGGCCAAAACGTGCCCGTGCCCGAAAGGTTCCGGGAATCTTCCGCTTTCGTCTGCCAGATGCGCCTAAGGGTTTCCCGAAGCTAATCAGGATCAGCATTTTCTATACTTTCAGGGGTGCCGTTCAGACCCCGGATTCTCCGGCGATTGTCGCGGCAGGCGGGACGCTTCGGCGTTCTGGCGCAGAGCTGAAGGATACATTCCCCATGAGCGCACTTGATCTCGCTGCCCGGCCGATGCTGAAACCCACAATCGTATGGCCGCCCCGCGTGCAGCCCCGTTCGACGGCTTTGCCGTTCCCGCCAAAGGATTTCCGCGTCCTTGCGCCCGTGCCATCGATCCCTCCGAAAGCGGAGCATTTTGGTGAAGAACTGACACGCGCGATGTCGCAGCTTCGCCGTTACGCTCTCTGGCTGGCCAAGAGCCCTGCGCTGGCTGACGATCTGATGCAGGATGCACTGCTGAATGCCTGGCGCGCGCAAGACAGGTTCGAACCCGGTACAAACCTCAAGGCCTGGTGCCGGGCGATCCTGCGCAATGTGCACGTCTCCTACATGCGCCGCAGCTGGCGGACCCTGCCGCTGCCGGAAGAGGCCATGGATGCCATCCCGGCGACCGGAAATGACAGCAGCATCGCGCTCGACCTGCTCGCCGTGCGCAACGGTATCCGCCTTCTGCCCACCGAACAGCGCGAGGCGCTGCTGCTCGTCGGCGCCGGCGGGATGAGTTATCAGCAGGCCGCCGAGACCTGCGGATGCGCTGTCGGAACGATGAAGAGCCGCGTGTCGCGGGCGCGGGCCCGCTTGACCCAGCTGATGGGCGCCAACGAGGCCGGTTACAATTCCGACAGCCACCTGCGCGCAGGCGACGCGCTGAACGATCTCATCCATCAGGCGGCCAGTATTCGCTCGCGCAATGCCGCAAACGTAGCGCCGCTGCGCGCCGTACATTCCGAGTCTCAGCGCACCCGGCTCGCGGTGGTATCAGAAAGCTGACCGGTAGATCATCCTGACCCCGGCACGACATCCTCCCGGAGTAAGAAAATGTCCAACGACACCTTCACTGATTCAATCGCGAAAGCCGGCAAGAAAACCGGCGCAGCCGCAGCCGAAATGTATCACGATTCCGGCGTTGCCGCACGCCGCACGGCAACGGATCTCAGCGCGCTTGCCGATGCCGTCAGCGCCGACACCCGGCACGGCGTCTCCCAGCTCACGCGCGCCGTCGAGAACGAGTCCTCCAAGGTTCTCGGCTATGTGCGCGAGTCGATCCAGACACGCCCCAACCTCACGATCGGCCTTGCCGCTTCGCTCGGCATTGTCATCGGCATGATGCTGACATCGCGCCGCTAAGCATGTTCGATCAGGTGATCCGAAAATCAGAATCCGCTTTGGCGCGGGTCGTGCTGACGATCGTCCTGGGTGCAATTGCGATGCTCGGCCTCGTATGGCTGAGCATCGCGCTCGCGGGCTGGTATGCTTCCATGATGGGCCCGTCACTGGCTGCGGCCATGACCGGCGTGACTATCCTTGCAGTCGGCGGCATTGCCTTCGCTCTGGCGGATGCATCGGCCAGTGCTTCGCGGGCACGCGCCAAAGCGGCGACGCCTGCGCCGCGCAAGACTGATGACGTCGTCTCCCGCGCAACCTCGATTGCCGAACGGATGGCGCCGGACACGCCCATGGTCGCTGTGGCGGTTGCCCTGGCGGCGGGCATCGCCTCGGTCAGCCTGCCGGACGAGATGAGCCCGTTCCTCAACAAGATTCTCGACGATGTCGAAAATGCCCCCGGCGCATCCGCCGGGAGATGATGGGTGTAGATCAAGGATAGGGGCAGTACGGATGAAGTCAGGACAAGCGATCGTGCGGGAAGGGCGAATGGCGTTGTTGCGTGTCCCCATGCACCTGACCGCCTGCATCGAACCAGGCCCGGACCGACCGGCAGGAGCCAGGCCGCACGACCTGCTCATGGACTATCTCCTCGGACAGAATGCCTCGAAGCTTCCCGTCGCGCTGCGCGCGCCGATCGAGCTATCCGGGGATGACGAATGGCAACTCACGGAGAAGGCCGCGCCGGTGCGGTTTGACTTTCCGGCCGGCGCATCGATTGGCCACTATCCTCAGCCGACGGACGACCGGGTTCGTCTCCAGACGGTTCCGGAAGCCTGTTCGGGCACGATCTGGTTTGCGGGCGAGCCGTCGCAGCTGAGGGTCGAGCAGCAGGCGAACCGGCTGCGCGGCTTCATCGAGAGCAAGGGCTTCTGCGAGCTGTCGTCGCCGGGTGACAAGGGCTTGAGGACCGAACCCTTCGGCCCGTTCGCGGCGTTTACCCGGCTTTCCATCCCGGTCTCGAATTGGCGTCCGCGCGGCGGGGTCGGACCCCGGCGCACTGCGTTTCGCAAGCTGGACGGCCAGCGCGCGCAGGCCCCTATGACGCCCTGACCGCCAGGCGAACGAGCGCGGGCAGGGATTTGCATCCCGACTTCTGCATCACGGACGCACGGTGGCTTTCGACCGTTCGCTGACTGATTCCAAGATCGGCGGCGATGTTCTTGTTCGGCTCGCCGCGCAGGATGCGTTCCATCACTTCGCGCTCGCGGGCCGTGAGTTTTGCCAGTCTGAGTGCGGCGTCCGTGTGTTCTGCCTGAAGCGTTGCAGCGTCGCGGCCAATTTCCAGTGCGCGGTCTATGGATACCCGGAGCACCGCCATTTCGATCGGCTTCTCGATGAAATCCAATGCGCCAGCCTTCATCGCCTGCACGGCCATGCGCACATCGCTATTGCCTGTGATCATGATCGCGGCAATCGGGGAGTTTGTCTTCGGCAGTGCATCGAGCACTTCAAACCCGCTGATACCGCCCAGATATGCATCAATCAGCACACAGACGGGAGTCGGGGACAGGGCGAGTACCGGAAGCGCCTTGAGAAAGCTCTCGCCAGAAGGGTAGCAGGCCGCTGTAGTCCCATCCTGCGCCAGAAGTTTCGACAGCGAATTGCAGAAGTTCAGGTCGTCGTCCACAATGATGACCTGAGCAGATTCAGCAGCCGGCCCGGCCGCCTCGTCTTCGTCGGAAACGATCGGTGCGGTGCGGCCCCGGGCTGCGGCGAGCACTGTCTCGATCTGGGCTTCGAGTGCTTCCCGGCTCACCGGCTTGGTCAACTGGACGAACCCTTCCTTTGCGATAAGGTCGCGTGTGGCAGCTGAAATGTCGCCCGTCAGGATGATCACCGGAAGGGACGGATTGCCCTGCTTCCGAAGCTGGTTGGCCAGCTCGATGCCGGTTGTTCCGCCGGAAAGATTATAGTCCGCAATCAGCAGTTCGGGCCCGGGGCCTGGTCCGCTCGCCAGCGTCAGAGCGGCTTCAACCGTTCCCGCAGAGGCGACCGTGTGGCCGGAACGCGTCAGCAGCAATTGCATCAGGCGCCGGAGGTCGCCTTCGTCTTCTGCGATCAGTATACGGCCGGTCTGTACTGCAGTCGCAGCCGGGACCTGGTCCACTTTCGCCTCATGCTCGATTTCAAGTGCGTTCTGAGAAGGTCCGGCGATGTTCACCTCGATCGAGAATACCGAGCCGCCGCCGGGAGACGAGCGGACATGCAAACGGTGGCCAAGAAGGTCGGCCAGGCGCTGTACGATGGACAGGCCGAGGCCTAGCCCGTCGGAAGCACTCCGCCCGCCGCTGGTGACCTTGTGATACTCGCCAAAAACATTGCGCAGGTCGGCTTCCGAGATGCCGATACCGGTGTCCCAGATCTCGATCCGCAGCTTGTCCTTGTTGCGCCGGCAACCGATGAGGATGCGGCCGGTATCGGTATAGCGGATCGCATTGCTCAGAAGGTTGCGCATCATCTGCTCGAGCAGGCGCCGGTCCGTGCGGACGATTGCGTTGCAGGCTGAAAGCTTCAAGCCAAGCGATTTCGCCTGCGCGTGATATTGAAACTCCGTATAAAGACTGGTCATCACTTCTGAGACCGGAATGTCTTCAAACTGGTAGGTGATGACACCTGCCTCGATCTGATTGATGTCCAGCATTGTATTCAGCATGCCGGACATGGCATTCGTCGCCTGTTCCATCTGGCGGACCAATTGCACCACGCTGTCACTCTTGGATTCCTGGGCAATCAGGTCGTGCACCAGGGTCAGGGTCTGCAGTGGCTGGCGAAGGTCATGGCTGGCCGATGCAAGGAACCGGGTTTTCGTGATGACGGCGAGTTCGGCCTGCCTGATCTTGGACTTGAGGGTTTCGGTGGCGCGGTGCTGTTCCTGGAAATCGACATAGGTGATGACGACGCCTTCGACTTCGTTTGCGTGCGTCCGGTAAGGCAGGATGCGCCGCAGGAACCAGACTCCAGCCGGTGTCTCGATCTCGCGTTCTACGGGGATTGAAGTTTCGAGAACACCCTCGGCATCGTCGAGAAGATGCTTGTCGATCGCAAGAGATCTGAGATCTGCCAGTGGCCGTCCGACATCCGTCGCGATGACGCCGAACACGGTCTTCGTCGCTGGCGTGAAAAAGCGGATGCGCAGTTTCGGATCGAGGAACACTGTGGCGACATTGGTGCTGAAGAGCACATTGGTCAGGTCGTTCGACGTCGTGCGCTGCTGTTCGAGCGATTCCTGAAGCTGGCTGTTGAGCACCATCAACTCTTCATTCAGAGATTGCAGCTCTTCCTTGGAGGTGACCAGCTCTTCATTCGTAGACTGATATTCTTCGTTGAGCCGAAGGGACTCGCGCCGCGTTTTGCGTTCGACTTCAAGCGCCCGCTCAAGCCTGCGCCCGATGTGTTCGAGTTCGAGCCGCAAGCCGGCGATCTCGCTCAGCTGCAGCGCAACAATCTTGTTGTCGGGTCCGGTTGCCGTGCCTTCAGGGCCTGCTTGAGCGGGCTGCTTCCGGAACGTGACGAGGACCAGTTCCTCGGCGTCGTCAGGGGCATAACGCACTTCGGTGACGAAAGCCTCCATCTCGCCGGAAGCCAGCGTGTTGCGGCCAGCAAGCTCGATCAAGGGCCGGTCGCTCCCGGCAGCGGCGAGCGCATCGCGAAGGCTCGCGCGATGGGAAACCGGCACCATGGGAATGATGTCGAGCGAAGCTGATCCCCTCGGTAATTCCAGAAACTCGTCGATGGGCCCCGCAAAGTGAAGGCAGTTGCCTTGCCGCGTCACCAGCACCGCGGCGGGCGTGTAGTGCTGCGCCACCATGCGGCGGCAGACTTCACCGAAACGGTCTTCCGGTACGGCTTCGAGGTCCAGCAGGAATCGCGGCGTATCAACATCCGCGGCGCTGCCGGGCATGACGGTGATGCTGCCAGGCAGTCCCGATCCGAGCCGCCTGAATATGCGCGCGGATTTTGAGACGACCTCGAATTTCCGGTCGATGTCGCCGGCGGTTTCTGAGGTTCCCAAAAGAAGGATGCCGCCCGGGTTCAGCGCGAACTGGAAATGCGCCATCGATTTGGCCTGCGCTTCCGGTCCGAGATAGATCAGCACATTGCGGCAGGAGACGAAATCCAGGCGCGCGAAGGGTGGATCACTGAGCAGGTTCTGCACCGTGAACACGGCCTGGGTTCGCAGGCTGTCGCAAACCTTGTAGCCCAGCTCATCCTTCGTGAAGTACCGTTCCAGCCGCGCCGACGAGACATCGGCGGAAATCGAACTCGGGTACCAGGCTTTCCGCGCGATTTCGACCGCCTGCGCGTCGATGTCGGAGGCGAGGATCTGCAGGCGCAGATTGCGCCCATCGGCTTCGATTGCTTCGCGCAGCAGGATGCCGAGGGACCAGACTTCCTCGCCGGAACTGCATCCGGCCACCCAGATCCGGAACGGACGGTCCGCACGGTGGGCGCTGATCAGGCGCGGCAACACATCGTGTTCGAGGAAGCCGAAGACTTCCGGGTCGCGGAAGAAGCGGGTGACGTGGATCAGCAGGTCGGCGGCCAGCGCCTCGCATTCCTCGGGGCTGCGCGAGAGCAGGTTGATATAGTCATCGATGTGGCGGGACGTGGCCGAGGCGAGCGACATGCGCCGCGTGATGCGCCGGATCAGTGTGCCGCTCTTGTATTGGGAGAAGTCAGTCCCTGTGTGTTCCACCAGCAGCCGGGTGATCACCGGCAACCAGTCCGGCGCCGTCGTCTGGCTGGATGTCGCACGCTGCGCCGTGCGGCCGGCGGAACTGCCGTTCCATTTCATCAGGGCAGCGGGAATGTCGGCTGCCAGCAGCACCTTGTCGACATCGCCGGTCCGAATAGAACTTTGCGGCATGCCGTCGGAATCGGATTCGGAAGGATCCTGGGCCACGACGAAGCCTCCTGCCTGCTTGATGGAATGCAGCCCTTTGCTGCCGTCGGTGCCGGTTCCTGAAAGCACAACACACATGGCGCGCGACTTGCGCGCCTTCGCTAGGCTTTCGAGAAAGAAGTCGAAGGGTTGGCGTTCACGGCGTCCCGTCAGCCTGTCGCTTACGAGGAGCATGTTTCCCGTCAGCGAAACGTCCTGACCCGGAGCATTGATGTAGACGCAATTGCGCTCGATCTGCATCTTGTGGTCGATCTGGCGCACTTTCATGTGCGTCCGCGCGCCGAGGATCGAGGCCATCAGGCTTTCATGATCGGGCGACAGGTGCTGGATGAGGACAAAGGCCATGCCCGCTTTCGGCGGCACGGCTTCGAGCAGCTGTATGAAGGCCTGCAGCCCGCCGGCGGACGCGCCGATGCCGACGACCGGAATCGCTGCGCCGTCTCCTTCGGAGCGGGCTTTCGGGACCGGGTTGTCAGAATTGGTCATTAGCTGCGCCTCAAACGCATCAGCTTGGATTTGGTTCATAACACATTTTTCCAGGAGCGCGCGGAAAATCCGGACGCAGATCAACCTCTGGCGATCGGTAGAATCCGAGCCTGCCAAGCGTAATCCGGCGCAGTTAGCCTTGGTGCCAGAGATGCGGTAGGCCGCAACAGGAGTGATGCGATGACAATTTTCCGACATGCCATACTGGCCGCCATGATCGGCGGTGCTGCGATCACCACCGCCTGCGCAACCGCCCCGCCCAGTGCGGCCACGGCCGCCAATATCGACGCGATGAGCACGTCCGCGCTCGATTCGCTGACCCGCGACAACGCCGCCGCCAGGGCGATTTCAGACCGCTCGCGTGCCGTCCTGATCTTTCCGTCGATTGTGAAAGCCGGCCTCGTATTCGGCGGCGCTTATGGTGAAGGCCAGATGCGGCGCGGCTCGGATGTTGTCGGATATTACAATTCCTTCACCGGCTCGTGGGGCCTTCAGGCCGGCGCGCAATCCTATGGCTACGCAGTTTTCCTTATGAACGAGGAAGCTGAAGACTATGTGACCAGTTCCGACGGCTGGGAAATCGGCGTCGGCCCGACGGTCGTCGTGGTGGACCAGGGCGTTGCCGAGAACATTTCGTCCTCAACGCTGCAGGAAGATGCCTATGCCTTCATCTTCGACCAGAAGGGCCTGATGGCCGGGGTCAGCATCGAGGGCACCAAGATCACGAAGGTCCAGTAAGCGGACCTTCTGCCGGAAGGGGAATGCATGCAGGCCGATTGCCGGGCAGCTGATCCTGCCCACCCAGGCAATCGGCCGGTGTCCCGCCCGAGCTTCCAAACGGCTTAACGCCGATCTGTAAACGGAACATGAGGAGGGCTGAACAATGCTCTGGACCATCGCCATCATCCTGGTCGTCCTGTGGGTTCTCGGGCTCGTGAGCTCCTACACCATCGGGGGCTTCATACACATTCTGATTGTCGTGGCGATTGTCATCGTCCTTGTGCAGGTGATCCAGGGAAGGCGATAGCGATCGCCCCCGCTGCCTCACCTGAATGACCAGACGGAGACCTACCATTCCTGCGGGGGAAGATGGGTATGCTGACGAATTCCGGAATGCCTGATCCCGGCTTCACGAAGCCGCCGAGAGAGTCGCTCATGCCTTTCAGCGCAGACGCGCTGGAGGTAACGCAGCGCCGCTTCGAGGCTCAATCCGAACTCATGCTTCTGGGTAGGCCGGTCAGTTCGGTCTTGTTCCTTCAGGAGGGCTGGGCAATCGCCTGTCGCTCCCTGAGATCCGGTTGCCGGCAGGTCACCTCCGTCTTTGTCGCCGGCGACCTTGTCGGCTTTCCTCCCATACGGCGCGGCGACATGTTCCGGTCGGAAATCTCCGTATATGCCGCAACGGAGTTGAGGGTTGCCGAGATCCGGCTGGACACATTTCAGCAGGCCATGGCGCTTGAGCCTGTACTGTCACAACAAATGCTGAACCACGAGATACGCCTTTCGGCCATGTTGCAGGAGCGGCTGGTCAGTCTCGGCCGGCGCAGTGCGCAGGGCCGGACGGCTCATTTCTTCCTGGAGCTGGCGGTGCGCGTCAGCCAGCCAGACGGACCGCCCCCAGACCGGTATGCCTGTCCGCTGTCGCAATACATCGTGTCGGATGCACTCGGACTTTCGGCGGAGCATCTGAACCGGGTGCTGCGCCAGCTCCGCCTTGCGCAGCTGCTTCAGGTGCGCGGTGGCCGGGTGGATATCCTTAACCGCAAGGGTCTCGAGCGGCTGGCGGATTTCGATCCCGATTATCTGTATTCGGATTGATTCGAACCCAGGAAAAAAAGCGACGACCTCGGCGAAGGTGCCGGGGCCGTCGCTCAGTCAGCACTCAGTTCCCGGCCCATGCCGTGTGCGGGGAACACCAACCGGAATTGTCTGTGCAGGCGATTTGCCACTCAACGCGCCTGGAGGGGTGAGGTGCGCGGCAGGCGTCTGTACGGACTATCTGAGTGCCTTCATGGCCGCATCGAGTCTTCGGATGCATTCGGTTTCGTCGCCAAGTCTCCGCGCCTGTTCCGCGGAGAGGTAGCGGCGCATTGATACGGATTTCCT
>Ga0315900_10007298_pt1 | contig 14535 bp, 11 predicted proteins | sample LakEriMetagenome_FD_203521 | JGI IMG/M metagenome (GOLD analysis project Ga0315900, IMG submission 203521) | Freshwater fungal communities from buoy surface, Lake Erie, Ohio, United States - Buoy 12 MA114 | ecosystem: Environmental > Aquatic > Freshwater > Lake > Lake biofilm | place: USA: Lake...
AAGATTCAGTGAGACTGCCATCAACGTACTGTCCCCTGATAATTTCACAGGGCCTTATCGCTTGGGCACACATACCATCTCTGCCTTGGGCGATAAAACTTGCATCGACGGAAAAAGAAGCGTCTTCAATCCTTTCGCATTCAAACGCTTTTTATCCGTAACTTGAAACAATGAAGGCGATTCAATTCATCGACCGGCCGGTTCATATTCCCCGCTCGTTTTACGACGAGGCAGTGGACCACCTGATCCGGAATTGCAGCATGCTTCCGGGACTCCTGTCGATCTACCGGTTTGGCACAGTGAACGCACCCGGGATCTCCGATCTCGACATCCTCTTTGTATTTGAAGAGGGTGCCTATTGCCCAATGAATGGCCTGGAAAGTCTTCCCGACAAATTCGGCCCGTTGTTTACTCACGGCATCATGGCCATGAGCGAGAATGCATTTGAAGACAACTTCCGGTTTTCCATCTGGAGCAAAGCCGATTGTATATGGGGAAAGCAATTGACCTGTCCGGAGGAAAGATCCGAACAGGATCAGTTGATTCTGGACCGTCAAACAGCGGTTGAATTCCTCATGGCCAATTACATCGACTTCATGGTGCAATCCAGCTACGGAGTATTTAAACTGAGGTCGTTCCTGCAACACATGAAAGGCCTTGCTTACGACATGGATCTTCTGAACATGAGCGATAGTCCGCTCCACCCATTGATCAGCACCCTGCGTGAATTGACTATACACTGGTTTGAAAAGACACCCGCTGATGAACTAATCAGGGAATGGATCGAGTCTTTTTCGGCCGTCTTTCCTATTGTAGTTGACGAAATCCTGCAAAAACACCCGTTAATGCTTCCCGACAGTGAGGGTGCCAATTACACCATCGCCTCTAATATGCTACTCACTCCCGGAGAAAAGGTTGGTTTTTCACATGACGGATGGCAATTACCCGTTGCCTTTTCTTTCCTGGGAAAAAGCTATTTCAAGCTACTACACCGAACCAATCGCTTTCTTTTCACCTGTCCGGTTTATCACCAACAGCGAGGTTTTCTAGCCGATCGATTCCAATTCCTACAACGCATGAAGGCCTACAACCGCGAACACCTTCCACGCTTCATGACCATGACGCCAAGCATCAATGCCAAGCTGATCTGAACATGCGACTAGATAATCCCGGTGCCATTGTCGAAAACAGCTTAAGAAGCCGTTTACTCCGGAACTACCTGGAAGAAAAGCGTCCGACAGGCACCCTGCTCGACCTTGGCTGCGGTACACGACCCTACAGGTCAATCTATGCCCCTTTCTTTGAAAAATCGATCGGAGCGGATTTACCCGACGCACCTTTCCCGCAGCATGGAATCGACATCCTTTGCTCGGCTACGTCGGTACCTCTACCCGACAATAGCATTGATTTCATTCTTTGCACGGAAGTCCTTCACGATCTACCCGAGCCCGACTTGTTCTTCAACGAGGCCAAACGCCTTTTGAAACCCGGGGGCGTTCTTTTTCTAACCAGTCCATTTGTCGTACCGATTGTAGACGGCACCTTCGACCATTACCGGTACACGGAACACGGACTCCGTTATCGTATTCTTAAATCAGGCTTGGACATCGATGCTATAGAACCGGTCGGCGATGTTTTTGCCAGTGCATTGACCTTGTTCATCAAGCCACCACTGAAAGCCATCAACGCCGTCTGTAAACTCCTGAGGTGGCCGGGAGCCTACTCCTCGTTCAACCCATTGATCTTCATTATAGCCGTGGTTCCTCAGACCCTCTACTTAATCCTACAGAAACTACCGGTCCTGCAACGCCTGTACAAGCGTTTCAATTACGGGCCTCTTGGCTACGTATCCATTATCCGAAAACCTTCGTAAAAACGAAGATGGATTGCCAGCGCGTATTGCATGTCATGTGGAGTGCCAACCCGGGAGGTATTGCCCGGCTGGTGTTGAACCTTTGCGCATACCAGAATCAAAACCTGATTTCGAAAGCCGAGACACTGGTCTGTAAAAAAGATGGTCCATTGAAAGATGAGTTCATTAAAAGCGGTATTGGCATACATGAGCTCGGCCTTCAGTCGGGCATGGACTTGAGCCCGGCTAAGCTGACGCGATGCTTCCAATTGATGAGGTTTTATGACATCGTTCACTTACACATCTTCCACCCGGCCATTTTCCTTTGCGCACTTCTCTCGAATAAAAAAATCATCTTCACCGAACACGGCAATTTTGGATTGGGCAGGAACACAGGAGTCAGTGGCCATTTCATAAGAAACTTTAAAACAAATCTGCTGAATCGGCCTAAAGTCACCATCACCTGCAATTCCCAATTCACTGCACGCACCCTTTCAACGCTCAACCGCATCAAGCCCGAAAAAATAGTGGTTGTTTATAACGGTGTTCCGGAACCAGCAGAACACACCGGTTCAATAAAGTTCCGGAAAAGAGAGGATGAATTCCTGGTCGTCAGCATTGGACGGTTAGCCAAGGTAAAACGATTTGACCGGGTCATTGAAGCATTCAAAAAAGCTGACCTTGACAACAGCCGCCTATTGATAATGGGTGATGGTCCCGAAGAGGATATTCTAAAGACAAACGCACTTCAGCATCCACAAGGCCCTCCGGTTGAATTCATAGGTACAGGCGATAGCCTAACCTTGCTTCAGAAGGCAGATCTGTGCATCCTCGGTTCACAAGGTGAAGCCTTTGGATTGGTCGCAGTAGAAGCTTACCAGGCCGGTAAACGGGTGTTGGTTTTCGAAGATGGCGGAGGGGTGACTGAAATCGTATCCGGAATGGATTTGGATGCTGTCTGTGCAGATACGAACTCCCTGGCGGAACAAATACGGATCACCCAGCAAAGCGGTCGTTTCCTTCATCCGGATTGGGCAAAAAAGGCAAAACTCCGAGGTGCCGATTTCAGTATGAAGAAAATGGCGGACGCCTTCAACCGTTTATATCATTCCTGAACATCATGTGCGGCATCAACGGCATTATTCGTTTCGACTCGGCGCTGCCACCTCAGGCGGAGGCTTGGGTGGCTGCCATGAACAAACGGATCGCGCACCGCGGACCGGACGACGAGGGCACGTGGACATCACCAGGCCGTAACGCCTGCTTCGGACATCGCAGGCTAAGTATCCTTGACCTGACAACCGCCGGACATCAACCCATGGTTGATGAAGCAGGGAACGCCATCACTTACAACGGTGAAATTTATAACTACAGGAATATCCGCAATTCGATGGGCGGCGACCGCCGCTTTCAATCCAACACCGATACCGAAGTATTGCTCCATCTCATCCGTGGGCAAGACCCGGCCGCCCTTGATCGACTCAACGGGATGTTCGCTTTCGCCCATTGGAATGAACAGGAACAATCGACCTGGTTGGTGCGCGACCGTGCAGGAAAAAAGCCACTATACTACTCCATCCAAAACGGCTACCTCACTTTTTCCTCTGAAATCAAAGCCCTCCTCACGCTCCCCTGGATCCAAGCGGTTCCTGATGAAGAAGCCTTATACCACTTCCTCACTTACAATCAAGTGCCCGGAACCCTTACCCTTTTCAAGGGCATTCACAAACTGGAACCGGGTCACAGTCTATTTGCCAAATCCGGCCAGGTGAAGATTGAAAGGTGGTGGGAAATCGAACCAATAGGTCCGAATAATCTACGCGAACAGGATGTATCTGAAAAAATCATCCAAACATTGAAAGAAGCTGTAGGGCTGCGCATGGTTTCGGATGTACCGGTTGGGGCATTTCTTAGCGGCGGCGTCGATTCAAGCGCCATTGTAGCGCTGATGCAGCAGTATGGAAGTACGACCACCCACACCTACTCCATCGGCTTCAGCGGACTGAGTGGATACGATGAATTGGACGAGGCTGCAAAGACAGCCCAACGTTTAGGTACCGTTCATCGTGTGCGGGATGTCGGCTCAGGTGATATCGCAAACTGCCTTCCTGCAATCATTGAGAATTTCGATGAACCCCTTGCCGATGCAACCGCGATACCCATCCACTTCCTTTCCCAGATGGCCAGACAGGACGGAGTTCCCGTTATCCTGACAGGGGACGGAGCCGACGAGCTGTTTGCAGGATACCAATCGTGGATGAGGTACACCAGGTTTCAACCGCTCTTTTCGCTATTCAGCGCCTTGCCATCGCCTTTTCGAAAGTTAATTGCCTTACCGCTAGCCGGACTTTGGCCTGAAGGAAGTCCCGCCTTCGAAATCATGCAACGAGGTCTCAAAGGACAATCACTTTTCTGGGGTGGTGCGCGTGCGTTCAAAGAAACCACCAAATCCAACTTGCTTGAATCCGACTACCGCAACCGAATGAAAGGTGTGAATTCATATGCGGTGATCGAATCTCTGAACTCCCAATTCGACAGACTTGCCGCAAAGCATCCACATCTCGATTTCACCGACAGGATGTGTTATATCGGCTTCAAGTTCCAGGTCCCTTCCAAGTACCTCTACCGTATGGACCGGCTGGGAATGGCTCACGGCGTAGAGGTTCGGTCACCATTCCTCGATAAGGATATGGTTCAGCTGGCCTTTTCGCTTCCTAGCGGCTTGAAACAGAAAAACGGCATCCCAAAATACATTTTGAAAAAAAGCCTGGAAAGCATCCTGCCACACGATACACTGTATCGAAAAAAAACAGGGTTCTGCGTTCCATTGAAAGAATGGGCCGAAGATCTCATGATGGAACACACGGTCAGGCATTACCGTGAATTCTGCAGGAACACCGGGCTATTCGATGAAAAAGGGGTTGAGGCACTAATCCGCTCCTTTCAAAAAAAGGACCGGGATCACACTAACGAACTGTGGACGGTTTATTTTCTGATGTCTTGGTTTAAAAAATGGATGTCAGCCTGATGAAAAAAGTACTACTCATCACCAATGTGCCGACTCCGTATCGGGTTCCGTTGTTTGAACGGATGAACAATTCATTTAATGAAATTGGATGGGAGCTCACAGTTGTTTTCGGGGAACGTAGTTACCAGCGAAGGAAATATACTTTGGATGAAAAGACCTTTGGCTTTAAGCATATTTTCGTAGAAGGAGGGCAAAAAAACGATAGCGCCAATCCGGAAGCAACTGTTTTTCTTTATTCCGGTGTACAACGACTTCTACGAAAAATACAACCTGATCATGTCATCGTCTCCGGATTCTCTCCGGCTACACTTCGTGTATGGTGGTGGAGTCTGACCAAAGGGGGATCATTCAGCATCTGGAGCGGCACCATACCGCAAAGAGGCCAAACCTTCGGCCTGGTCCGCACTTCCATTCGAAGACTGATAGCACGCCGCGCGAATGGATTCATCGCCTATGGACACGAAGCTAAACGCTACCTCAGTGAACTTGGCGTACCCGATCATAAAATAGACATTGCGACAAACACCGTAGACACCACCTATTTCAGGGAGAATGCGGCTTTGCATCGGGAACAATCAGCGTCAGATAAAATAACACCATTCACATTCACCTATATCGGATACCTGGTTGCTCGTAAACAAGTCGACAAAATCATGTATGCTGCCGCAAAACTTGCCCAACAACGAAGTGACTTTCGCATCCGCATCATCGGTGACGGACCTGAGCGTAAGGCACTCGAGTCACTGTCGGTGGAGTTGATGGTTCCAGACCTGGTCGGCTTCGAAGGCCATAAACAAACCTCGGAATTGCCTGCAATTCTCGCCGCGACAAACGTTTTCCTTTTCCAAACCGGATTCGACATATGGGGATTGGTTTTGAATGAAGCCATGGCAGCACGAGTGGCCTGTATCGCTTCAATCCATGGTGGTGCAACAACTGACTTGATCCAAGACGGACTAAACGGTTTCCGTATGGACTTCAATGACACCGAAGCGCTGACTGAAAAAATGAACTGGTGTATTGATCATCCTTCGGAAGTAATAAGCATGGGCATACGGGCGTCGGAGGACGTAGAGCATTTAGCCGGTATGGATAAAGCAGTTCGTATTTTTATCTCAAACACCTTAAAATCGAGCAGGAAAAAGGCATGAGCATCCGTCATTGGTGGTATTGGTTCAAGGAGCAGCCGGCCAGTAAAAGCTGGTTCCTGGTCCTCATTCTGCTCCGCCCTATTATTGACAATTTCTACGAACTCAAGGAGACCTCTCCCCTGGCTTCACCCCTTTATATCGCGGGCGTACTGACTCCAATCCTCATTCTGGCAAGCCGTTTCGACAGCAAATTAAAACCGGCCATTTCAAGCACAGAAGAATCACCGTTCCGGATCTGGAGCGTACTCCTGGTATTCAACTCTATCGCCTTCATCCTGATCCGGTTTGACCTGTCAGCCCTTGGCGACACCATCAAATATGTTACACCGGTTTTCCTCTTTTATTATTCACGTCGATTTGTGCAATCACGGGAAGATCTGCACGGCATCCTGACAACATTCCTGATCTCCTGCTTCTTTCCGATAGGTGTGCTTTTGTATGAAATCTTCTTCAACCCAATCGCCATCGAATACATCAGCTCCGGCCGCGGAGGCGGCTCGCGGATACGTGGAGCGTATGCGGATGTGATGACATATGCCATCTACTTAATCCTTTTCCTACTGATCACCGGGTACTATTTCCTTTTGCGTCTCTACAAGGGTATCGGAAGCTTCAAGATCACCTCGTTCCAACTGTTCGTTGCGCTTGGGCTTGTCATACTGGGGCTTACCCGGATCCGACACGTGTCGACCTGGGGAGTGTTTCTGACCATCACCGGCCTTTTTCTGGCACACAACCTCAGAAATTCACGCGGACTGCTGATCACTTTCGCCCTTGTTGCAGCTGCTTCACTTTTTTTCGCAGAGGAACTTTACGAAAACAACATCAAACCGCTCATCAACAAAGAAATGCTGGTGGTGAGTGGTGAATCAGAATCCAACCAGGCGTTCAACGGTCGCATGAGCAGATGGGAGAAGTATTTTGAAACCTGGGAACAGATGTCGCCCAACCACCATTTCTTCGGCATCGTCACCTCCAACTTCAAAGAAACCAGCATCATGATCGGTGGCGGTATGCATAGCGACTATGTGCGCCTTTTGTTTCTGACCGGAGTCACGGGCGTTATCTGTTATGTAATTTTCCTTTTACTCATAGCCAGAAAATGGTTCATACTTAAGATTCCCGAGAAATTCCTTGTATCGTCTGTAGTAGCCGCAATGCTATTGTGGTCTATTACAACCACACCGACCCTTTACGCCCCACTGTTGTATTTCGTCTTCCCGATCATTTGTTTCGCACTTCTTCCTAAGGAGCGGATCCTGTAAACCAAACGCAATGCCCACGAAGTCGACCATCCTTCTGCTTGGTAAGCTGCCACCGCCTTACATGGGTCCGGCTATCGCGACATCGATTCTGCTCCATTCCGAACTGAAGAAGAGTTACAATCTTATACATTTCGACACACGCCTAAACAAAGACATCCGGTCGATCGGCAGCATACGGCTCTCCAAAGTATTCGCGCTGGCCGGGCAGTACCTATCTTTCTCGCGATCCATCCGCAAATACAAACCGGATGTGGTATTGGTACCGATCAGTCAAAGTAAGGGGGGATTCCTAAAAGATTCAATATTCATCCTTATTGCATCCATTTTAAAGTGCAAAGTACTGGTCCATCTCCGCGGAAGCGAATTCAGAGAAATAGTAGAACGAAGCCCGTCCACTTACCGACAGCTGGTCAGATGGATTCTGCGCAAGTGCAGCGGCGCCATCGTTCTTGGAAAAAGTCTGAGGCCGATTTTCCATGGTCTGGTACCCGATGACCGCATCTTCGTTTGCCCGAACGGGTGTAATCTAAACTTGCCGCAACGTAATCATAACCAAACAAACCGGATAAGGCTGCTGAGCATTGGGAATTTACAAGCTTCAAAAGGGATTCCGGACATCCTCGAAGCCATCCGGGTGCTTCCTAAACCAGTCCGCGAATCGGTCAGTCTCGTCGTACTTGGGGCATGGAGGGATGAATCGACCCGCATCGATTGCATGAGATTGGTTGAAGAAAACCAACTTCCTGTAGAGTTCGTGCCATCAGAGGAAAGTGGAAAAAAGGTTGAATTGCTCAGCCAAGCGGATGTTTTCCTCTTTACCCCCAGGTCGCCTGAAGGACACCCCTGGGTGATCGTTGAAGCTTTAGCAGCGGGTCTGCCGATCATCACCACGAACCGAGGAGCCATAGCCGAATCGGTAACCGATGGAGAAAACGGGTATATCGTACCTTTGAGAGACCCGGCCGCAATTGCAGAACGGCTGATGAAATTGATTGCGAATGCCGAAAAAAGGCAACGAATGGGGCGTCAATCCCGTAAAACGTACGAATCGGCATTCACCGAGGAACTAATGGTGGAGCGCCTGGACCAAATCATCCGGCAGACGCTTCAATCCAAACCATGAACCAACTCACTCAAAACCTCAGGAGTGGCGCCATGCTGGTGCAAGATGTACCCTACCCTGCCTTGCAAAAAGGGCAAGTTTTGGTAAGAAACCACTTTTCTCTCATCAGTCCCGGTACTGAGGGCAGAACCGTTCGGGACGCACGTCTCGGACTTGTTTCAAAAGCAATGGCCCGGCAAGAGGAGGTTAAAAAAGTCATTCAAAGTATCCGTACGCTGGGACTAAAAGAAACCTATCGCTTGGTCATGAACAGGCTTGACGCTCCAAGTGCACTAGGTTACAGTTGCTCGGGAGAAGTCATTGCAGTTGCCGAGGATGTGCATCATTTGCAAATCGGCGACCGCGTAGCCTGTGCAGGTTCCGGGGCGGTCCATGCCGAAGTAGTGGCCGTTCATGGCCTGTTATGTGCTCCGGTACCCCAAGGGGTTTCAATGGACGATGCCGCGTTCACCACGCTGGGTGCCATAGCGCTTCAAGGGATCAGGCAATCGGGTCTGAACATGGGTGAGAGCGCTGTTGTCATCGGCCTCGGTCTGATCGGACAACTGACCCTCGAACTCTTGAAGGCGGGGGGCATCCGCGCTATCGGGATCGATACCAGAAAAGAAGCGGTTGATTTCGCCAGAGAAAACGGTCATCCACACTGTTACCTACGACAAGAGCCCCGTCTGGAATCAATCATCAATCACCACACGAATGGTCATGGTGCGGACGCGGTAATCATTACCGCATCCGCAGCTTCCACCGACCCGGTCGATCTGGCGGGTGCACTCAGCAGAAAAAAAGGAAAGGTGATCATCGTAGGGTCCGTTCCCACAGGTTTCCGTCGCAAGAACTATTACGAAAAGGAACTTGATTTGCGCATGTCGATGTCGTACGGCCCGGGCCGTTATGATCCGGAATACGAACAGAATGGAAGGGATTATCCATACGCCTACGTGCGCTGGACGGAAAACCGGAACATGCAGGCTTTCCTCGACTTTCTTGCCTGCCGGAGCATCACCATCAAACATCTCCAGACACATTCATTCCCATTTCACGAGGCGTTAAAGGCCTATGACCTTATTCTGGATGGAAAGGAATATCATGCCGGTATAATCCTAAAATACGATGCCTCGAAACAGGTTCGGGACAAGTTGATCCTGAAGCATGACATTTCAACACCTGGTCCTGTCAGTATCGGCGTAATCGGTGCCGGATCTTTTGCACAGAACTTCCTGATCCCAGGCCTGAAAGGTCTCGTACAATTCAAAGGCCTCACCACGAGCAAACCTAACCTGGCAAAGCACATCGCGTCGAAGTTCGGCTTCGGCTATTGCAGCGGTGAGGTGGATGACATCCTGAAAGATCCGGAGATCAACACCATGGTGATTGCCACCCGGCACGACTCGCACGCGTCATTGGTGATCCGTTCACTGGAAGCAAAAAAACATGTTTATACCGAAAAGCCTTTGTGCCTCACAAAGGATGACCTGGAGACGATTCGAACAACCTACAATTCAGCAGGAGTAACACTTCTGGTCGGATTCAACCGTCGATTCTCTCCGCTGATTCAAACACTTAAAAAGAAACTGAGCTCCGACCTTCCGTGTACAATCAACTACCGAATCAATGCCGGCCAGGTACCCAAAGACCACTGGATACACGATCCGGCAATCGGTGGTGGAAGACTACTTGGAGAAGCCTGTCACTTCATCGACCTCTGCACTTACCTGACCGGAAGTCCTATCAATAAGGTATCGGCCCAAGCTATGGAGGACAAAGCCGGCCTTCATGACACCTTCTCCATCCAAATGACTTTCAACAACGGGAGCCTTGCGGTCATTTCGTATTTCAGCAATGGCAATCCCTCTATCGGCAAAGAGCGCTTGGAAGTATTCAATGGGGGTGTCACCGGAATCATCGACGATTTCATGGAACTCCGATTAAACGCCGGAGGAAAAAACCAACGATACAGATGCAAGCAGGACAAAGGTCACCGTGGCTTGCTCCAGGCATGGAGTCACAGCCTGAACGCGGGCGAATCGAGTCCTATCCCTTTTGACGAAATATACAATAGCACATTGGCTACGATACTTGCCAATGAATCGCTCCATACCACGGGCGACTCCATCTCCGTAATCCACCATGCTTGAAAATGCGCAGATAACCGAATCGGTCCTGCGTCTAAAATCAAGCATGGAGCAGGATGACTACAAAGGATTCGACCCTTATGACGGTCTTCAATCTCCCGTCTTTCGTTTGCCCATACTACGCTCGAATCATACCGTCAGATTCCTGGCACAACAAGCCATCAAAAGAAGTCCACTGAACCTTCGCCCATTGCTTGGCATTCCCAAAGGTGAAAACCCTGTTACTTTAGGGCTGGTTATCCAATCCCATGTCCACCTGAAAAAAGCCGGACTGCTCAACGACTTCGCACAAACCCGAGCACTTGTCCGGCGCCTGATCGCCATGCGTTCACCAGGTTACGGTTTCACCTGTTGGGGTTACGATTTCCCCTGGGCCTCGAAACATGCAGAAATCCCGGCTCACGGACCCACGGTCGTGGCTACGGGAATCATCGCTAACGCTTTGTTTCTCTACTGGGAGGAAACAGGATGCGAACAATCGGCAGAGCTGGTTTGTGAGTCCTGCGACTTCGTCACCAATTCACTATACAGAACGGAAATGAAATCCGGAGGATTCGTTTTTTCTTACTCTCCTTTCGACCAAGAGGCCGTACTGAACGCAAGCATGAAAGCGGTTCGTCTGCTTTCGCAAGGACACACTCTTCAGCGGGAAAAGGGTTATCTCGACCTGGCCAAAGCTGCATTAAAACCAGTACTCGCTACTCAACGCCCTGACGGTTCCTGGCCTTATTCCTTTAGAAAGCAAGGCACTTGGACAGACAATTACCACTCCGGATACATACTGGACTGCATCGACGAATATGTCAGACATTCCGGAGACGATCTTCCAAAACCCTGTTTAGAAAGAGGGCTGTCATTCTATCTAACACACTTCATCGGCAGCAACGGTCGACCAAACTTTTATAGCAACCGGGCGGGACAAGCTGACTGCACTGCAGGAGGTCAAACACTGCTGACGCTTTCACGGTTCGGAAAATTCGATAAGGCGAAACAGGTGGCGGGCTGGATGATCGTGAACATGCAGGACAAAAAAGGTCATTTTCATTATAGAAAAAACAATTGGGTCACCAACGCTACGAATTTCATGCGATGGTCTAACGCCTGGATGCTTGCTGGGCTTTCCGCGCTCCTCGCAACTGATAAAAAAAAGGAGGACACACCATGAGATTCCTCTTCTACCTTGCTCATCCGGCCCACTTTCATCTTTTCAAAAACACCATCCGGTCATTAAAAGCCATCGGGCATGATGTAAAAATCACCATCAAGTCGAAAGATGTACTTCAGCAGCTATTGGATGAGAGCAGAACCGATTACGTCAATATCAGCCCCAAAGAAAAAAAGCCAGGACGACTCGGCACACTCATCGCATTTATAGAGCGAAACCGCGAACACTTACGGATAGTACGACAATGGAAACCCGACATATTCGTTTCTACATCGGCTGAATTCGCACCCATTGCTAAACTACTGCGTATCCGAACCGTTAGTTTCTTCGAAGACGACCTGGAGTTATTTCCTTGGTACTCCCGACTATTGGTTCCTTTCCTCGACCTTCAAGTTTGTCCTCAATCTTGTTCAGCGGGAAAGTGGAACGCGCATCCCAAGACCATCAAGTACCGCGGCAACCATGAACTCGCTTACTTGAGTCCGATTTACTTCAAACCGAATCTCGAAAAAACAAAACACCTTTTCAGCCAGGGACAAAAACATTTCCTGTTAAGGTTCTCAGGACTTAGCGCCTGGCATGACCAAGGGGTGCAAGGACTAAATGATCAACTCGCCCGAAAAGTCGTAGACCGACTTCTGCCATACGGTCGGATATTCATCACCAGTGAACGAAAGCTACCTGATGATCTTGACCGCTACCGCTTACATTGTCCTGCCGAATTGATGCAAGATATCCTCGCACAATGCGATTTGGTCATCGGCGATAGCCAGACCATGACCGCAGAAGCTGCAGTACTTGGCACACCTGCCATCCGAATCAATGATTTTGTAGGCAAATTGGGCTACTTAAAGGAACTTGAGGAGACCTACGGACTGTGCTTCGGATACAAACCCGACCAACAACCGGCATTTCTCGAAAAAGTATCAGAACTTGCCGAAGATTCCAGTACCAAAAAAAACTTTGGATTGCGTCGCCAAGAGTTGCTCAGAAACAGCATTGACCCCACTGCTTATTTTGTCAAACTATTGACAGAACCCATCACCGCGGTACACTCAAAAGATAAGCGCGACAACGCCATCCACATCACTTCAGGCACCCATGCGTGATTTCACACTGAACAAATACGAACTTTTACTGACGGTCATCCGGCGAAACGGATACACCATGCTCCCGTTCGTTGACTTTATAGAAGGCAACCGGCCCGAAAAGACCGTGATCCTGCGCCATGATGTCGACAACAAACCTACGCAAAGCCTGGAGAAAGCCCGAATTGAACATGACGCCGGTATTCGATCCACTTACTATTTCAGAATCGTTGAAGAAAGCAATGACCCGGGAGTGATCGAACAGATTGCATCGATGGGGCACGAGATCGGTTATCACTATGAAGACCTTTCACTGGCGAATGGTGAATTCGACAAGGCGATTGAATTGTTCGCGAAACATCTAAAGTATTTCCGTCAGTTTTATCCGGTTAAAACCATTTGCATGCATGGAAGTCCTGCTTCAGTGTGGGACAACCGGTTGATTTGGAGGGACTATAAGTACCGGGATTTCGGTGTTATTGCTGAGCCCTACTTCGACATTGACTTCAACCACACACTTTATCTGACAGATACAGGTCGAAGGTGGAATGGAAGCGCCGTCAGTGTACGCGACAAGATCAAAAACAACTTCCAATCGCAGTATAATTTCAGAACAACACAACAACTCTTTGAGGCATTCGATGCAGGAAAAACACCCTCTGCGATCATGATGACAACACATCCACAGCGATGGGACAACAACCTGGCACCCTGGATGAGCGAATTTGTGCTTCAGAACATCAAAAATGCCATCAAGAAATACTTTTACATCACTCCACCAATGACAGACTGAATAACCGGCCATGCCACATCTCCTCCTTGACGATCCGATTCAACTGCTAAAAGCGGGATGGGAGGAGTACGTTCTTCAACATGCCGACGGTTGCTTTTTCCAAACACCGCAGGCTTATCGACTGTTCGCAGAAACCGCCGGGTACGAACCGTTGGTTGTGGGTCTTATCGATGAAAACACAAAGCGGATCAAGGGAGTATTCGTAAGCGTCCTGCAACAGGAAAACACGATTTACAGAACCCTGACCAGGAGAAGCATCGCCTGGGGCGCGCCATTGGCAGGTAGTCCGCACGATAGCCAGGAATTATTAAAAGCCTACGACGACAGATTGCGTCATAAGGCCATCTATTCGCAGATCCGGAATTTGAACAACCAATCTGAAACGAAGACACCTTTCGAAGCATTCGGCTACCAGTACAAGTCGCATCTTAATTCGATCGTCAGCACAAAAGGACGAAACGAAAACGAGCTTTTGACAGCCATGAGTAAAAGTAGGGCAAGACAGATCAGAAAGGGACTTGAGAAAGCAAGTATCGCAGAGGCGGTCACCGAGCAGGAATTTCTTGCCTATCACTCCATTCTCAGTCGGCTGTATAAAAACAAGGTCGGGAAACCCTTACCTCCGACCAGCTTTTTCAAGGCATTTCGTGAGACGATCATTCCCAATGGGTACGGCAAACTCTTCCTTGTAAAACTTCAAAACGAAGTCATCGGCGGCATCCTGTGTGCAGTAATGCCCGGCAAAGCCATCTACGAATGGTACATCGCCGGACTGGATGACGAATACCGGGAAATCTATCCGAGTGTTTTGGCCACATGGGCGGCCATCCGCCATGCAGCGAACGCCGGGCTGGACCACTTCGATTTCCTCGGAGCAGGCTCACCCGACAGTGCCTACGGAGTCAGGGAGTTCAAGGAACGATTCGGAGGCGAGACTG
>Ga0315900_10007299_pt1 | contig 14530 bp, 13 predicted proteins | sample LakEriMetagenome_FD_203521 | JGI IMG/M metagenome (GOLD analysis project Ga0315900, IMG submission 203521) | Freshwater fungal communities from buoy surface, Lake Erie, Ohio, United States - Buoy 12 MA114 | ecosystem: Environmental > Aquatic > Freshwater > Lake > Lake biofilm | place: USA: Lake...
CAGTTCCAGCACGATCGCAGCGCGGCCAGATACCGGTTGACCGTCGCGGGCGCCCTGCCCCGCTGCAACTTCGCGCGCGCCTCTCGGGCCTTTAACACGTTCCAGCCGAGCACTTTCTCGCCGGCGTACTCGTTTGCCCACCACGCCAGCAGCGTGGCATGACCGTCGTAGGTCCTTAGCGCGCGGGTCTCGGGATCAGCGAGATACTCCTCGATCAGTTCGCGGAGGGTAAGCCGCGTCACGTCGTGACGAACACCGGTCTGCACTTGGGCGCGCAGCTCGCGCTCGTGCGCCTCCGCCCATGCCTCCGCCTCGGCCTTGGACGGAAACGCTCGGCTGGTGACCTTGAACGGCCGCACGCGGACCCATGCCAACCAAGAAATTTTGCCGTCGGCGCGCTTACGCCGCTGATAAGTCGCCACGAATCACCCCCGCGGGACGCTCGCACTAGACGCGCATACACGCGCAGGCGTAATCTTGCGCCCGTCCTAGGATCGAGTGCAACTTAATGTGCAACTTGGATCGAATTCGACTTGGAAGCCAAACTCGTAACCCATTGATTTTATGGCGGAGAGGGTGAGATTCGAACTCACGGTCCCCGTGAAGGGACGCCGGTTTTCAAGACCGGTGCAATCAACCGCTCTGCCACCTCTCCGGTGTTCCCGCGGACGGAATAGGACTAAATTATGCCCAATTAGCGGCCTCGTTGCCGCCCTACGGAGCAGACCATGGCCAGTAACGTGACCGTTTTCGCCGCCGTCATCATCGCGATCGGTCTGGGCGTCGCCGGAAGCAACGTCGGCAAGGGCATCGAGCGGTTTCGCATCGACGATCGCACCATCACGGTAAAGGGCCTCGCCGAACAGGATGTGGCGGCCGATTACGCCACCTGGAACCTGGTGTTCCGACGCGGCGGCAACAGTTTCAGCGAAGTGCAGAAGGCACTGGCGAACGATCGCGAGCAGGTCCTCGCCTTCCTGCGCAAGGCGGGGCTCGAGCCCACGGAGTACGAAACCCAACCGTTGCAGATCGAAGATCTCTACTCGCGTGACTTCGCGGCTCAAAACCAACCGCTGCGATACACCGGCACCGGCCGAGTGAGCGTGAAGTCCAAGCGCACTGACTTGGTCACCAAAACCGCCCTCGCCGTCGATCCGCTCGTGCAGCAAGGCGTCGCGCTGATGGGCGGAAACGGTCCGTTCTATCAATTACGCGGCTTCAACGAGGTGAAGGCACCGCTACTGGCCGCGGCAACGCGCAACGCTCGTCAGCAAGCCGAGCAGTTCGCCAAGGAAGCCGGGGCGGACCTCGGCCGCCTGCGCAGCGCCAATCAGGGTGTGATCAGCATTTCGGGCGCCGACGGCAACCAATTCGGCGACGATCTCGGCTCGCGGATGAAGCGCCTGCGAGTCGTCAGCACCTTCCAATACGAACTCGACTGACGTCGATCAAGCACCGGGCCGCAGCACCTCGAGGCCGCCCATGTAAGCGCGCAGCGCGGCGGGCACCGTGACCGACCCGTCGGCATTCTGGTAGTTCTCGAGCACGGCGACCATCGCTCGACCCACGGCGATGCCCGAGCCGTTGAGCGTGTGCACGGGCTCTGGCTTGCCGGTTTCAGGATTCCGCCAACGGGCTTGCATGCGACGCGCCTGGAAAGCTTCGCAATTGCTACAGGAAGAGATCTCCCGGTACTTGCCCTGCCCCGGCAACCACACCTCGAGATCGTAGGTCTTGGCGCTGCCAAAGCCGATATCGCCCGCGCACAGCGCCAGCACCCGATACGGCAGCTCCAGACGTTTGAGCACTTCCTCGGCATGCGAAGTGAGTTGCTCGAGCGCGGCGTAGGAATCGGCAGGCTTAACGATGTGCACGAGTTCGACCTTGTCGAACTGGTGCTGGCGGATCATGCCGCGCGTGTCCTTGCCGGCCGCGCCCGCTTCGGAGCGGAAACACGGCGTATGCGCCACGTACCGCATCGGCAACTGCTCAGGCGCGAGGATCTGCTCGCGGACAAGGTTGGTCACCGGCACTTCGGCGGTCGGGATGAGATACAACTCGCGCTCGCCTTTGAGTGCGAACAAATCCTGTTCGAACTTCGGCAACTGACCCGTGCCCTCGAGCGCCGCGGCCGATACGAGATAGGGCGCGTAGATTTCCTGATAACCGTGATCACCCGTATGCAGATCGAGCATGAACTGCGCAAGCGCCCGATGCAGGCGAGCAATCCCGCCGCGTAACACGGCAAAACGAGCCCCGGAGAGACGGGCTGCAGCCTCGAAATCAAGTCCGAGACGTTGACCGAGATCGGCGTGATCCTGCGGCGTGAAATCGAAGCTGCGCGGCGTACCGTGGCGTCGCACTTCGACGTTGGCGTTTTCGTCACGCCCCTCGGGCACCGACGCATCGAGCAGGTTCGGTAGCCCTAGTACCCAGGCATCGGCCTCGGCCTGCACGGCGTTGAGTGCCGCCTCAGCGCTCGCCAGCAGACCCGTCAATTCCTCGCCACGCTTGAGGAGCGCACTCGCATCTTCGCCCTTGCCTTTGGCCATACCCACCGCCTTGGCGGTGGCATTGCGTTCGGCGCGCAGTCGATCGGCCTCGATCTGCACCTGTTTGCGACGCTCTTCGAGCGCGGCGAATGCAGCAAGGTCGAGCACGAACCCGCGCCGCGCCAAATTGCGCGCAACACCGGCCGTATCGGTACGTAACAGTTTCGAATCGAGCACGACACCCTTCTCCTTTGCATCAACCGCTGGGCTGCATCACCCGCTCAGCGCCACCGCAACCGCGCGACCCACGGCTGCGGCAATCAGGCAACCGACCACGGTCAGCAGCACGTAAGCCAGCGCTTTCATCGAGGCGCCTTCACTCGTCAGCACCACCGACTCGAGCGCGAAGGCCGACCAGGTGGTAAAGCCGCCGAGTACGCCGGTCATCCAGAACACGCGCCACGACTCGGAGACCACGGCACCCTGCGCACTGCGAGTCAGCAGTATCGACAGCGCGCCGATGAGAAAGCAGCCCAGCACGTTGACGCCCATTGTAGCGAGCGGCAGCGACCCCGGCGCGGCCGGCCAGCCTCGCGAGATCGCGAAACGCGCGAGCCCACCGAGCGCACTGCCTGCGGCCACCGCCACCCAGAGCGGCAACGGTGTCATGTGCGCGCCTTCGAGCGCAGACGTGCGAGCGCTTCACCGATCCGAATCTCGAGACCCCGCTCGACCGGCCGATAGTACTGCCGCGGCGGCAGACCGTCGGGCAAGTACTGCTCCCCGGTCGCATAGGCCTCGGGCTCAGCGTGCGCGTATCGATACCCCTCGCCGTAGCCGAGTTCCTTCATAAGGCGTGTCGGCGCATTGCGAAACCGCAGCGGCACCTCGAGCGTGCCGTACTTTTGCACGTCGGCCGCCGCTTCGTTGTAGGCGCTGTAGACCGCATTGCTCTTGGGCGCACAGGCGAGATACACGACGGCGTTGGCGAGGGCGAGCTCGCCCTCAGGACTGCCCATGCGCTCGTAGGCCTGCCACGCATCCATGGCGATTTGTAACGCTCGCGGATCAGCCAGACCCACATCCTCGGTGGCCATGCGCGCGAGCCGTCGCGCCAGATACCCCGGATCGCAACCGCCATCGATCATGCGACAGAACCAGTACAGCGCAGCATCCGGATCGGTGCCGCGCACGCTTTTGTGCAGTGCTGAGATCTGATCGTAGAACTGCTCTCCACCCTTGTCGAAGCGGCGTCGACTGCCACTGGCGACCTCGGCTGCCGCGGCAGCGTCAATACGACCCTCCCGCGCCAGATCCGCCGCGATCTCCAGCATGCCGAGCGCGCGTCGCGCATCACCATCCGCCGCCGCCACGAGCAACTCGAGCGCCGGCTCTTCGATGTGCAGACCGAGCGAACCGAGACCCCGGCCTTCATCGGCCAGCGCCCGACGCAGCAAGGTGCGCAGATCCTCCGGCGCCAGCGATTTGAGCACGTAGACGCGCGCTCGAGAGAGCAAGGCGCTGACGACTTCGAACGAGGGATTCTCGGTAGTAGCGCCGATGAAGATCAGCGTGCCGTCCTCCAGATACGGCAGGAAGGTGTCCTGCTGCGACTTGCTGAAGCGGTGCACCTCATCAAGAAAAAGCACGGTCCGACCGCCACCCGCCAGCCGCGTGGCCTGCGCCTTCTCGACCGCGGCGCGCACATCCTTGACGCCGGCCATCACCGCCGACAGGGCAATGAATTCCGCACGCGAGGCCCGCGCGATGAGCCGCGCGAGCGTCGTCTTGCCGGTGCCGGGCGGGCCCCAAAGAATGAGCGAGTGAAGCTGCCCCGACTGCACCACGGCACGCAGTGGCTTGCCCGGTCCGACGACCTGCACCTGGCCGACGAACTCCTCGAGGCTCTCCGGTCGCATACGATCGGCGAGCGGTCGCGTCAGGTCGGCTGCAGCCATGTTTCTACCTTCGCAAACCAAGAGTCGCGTCGCAGCAAGGAGACGCCGAGCGCCATCAACACGCCAGCGACGTCTGCGAACAAATCGAGCCACTCCGCCGAGCGTCCGAGGGCCATGACGCCCTGCGCCACCTCAATGCCAGCGCCCACCGCGATCATGACCAGTGTCACTCGCAGGTACGCACGACGTTCGACGAGGGCAAGACACCAGAACGACAACGCAAAGAACGCGCCGGCATGCTGCAGCTTGTCGATCTGTGGGAACCACGGCGCCATGCCGCTCGACGGACGAAGGCAGACGTAGACAATGAGCCCGAACAGGGCTGCGCCCCCGAGCACCCACCAGAGAGCCCACTGCAGCGGCCGCATACGCCCCGCCGACTCAGCGCACCGGGGTGCCGATCAGATCGGCACCCGGCGGCGGCTCGAACCGAAACACCGTCTCGGCGAGCGGCGGATTGCGCTCGATGCGCTCGAATACGATCAGCACCTTCTGACCGAGTTTGTCGTCGAGCTCCATACGCCGCAGCTCGAGACCGCGAAAGCCCAGCCGCGTTTCCCGAAACTCGGCGTCAGTACGCAGCGGAGCCACGCGGACCCAGTCGAGCCCCTCGCGACGCGGCAGCTCACTGACCGAAAAGGCGCTGCGCAGCGGGACGGTGCCCGCCAGCAAGGTCGCGGGTGTCACCGTCAACGCCGTGCTCGAGGGTTTGACCGTCACCTGCTCCACGTCGCGATCGAAGAACCAAAGATTACGGCCGTCTGCGACCATGATCTGTGCGGCCTCGACGGCTGCCATGGGGCCGGTTTCCCAGCGGAATCGCCCGGGCCGCTGCACGACCAAGCGACCTTGTTCGCGACCACGCGAGCGCCCCCGGGCATCCGTCGTCGTCTGCGTGAATTCGGCTCGCCAGCTACCGAGTCCGGCGAGAAAACGATCGAGCGCCGTATCCTGCGCCGCAGCCTGCAACGGCCATGCGCAGCACCACACCATCACGCTCAGGACGATTCGACGCAGCATCGCGTGCTCAGTCGCCGGCGGGCGCGGGCACGAGAATCTCGCGACCCCCGTTGGCCTGCAGCGGACCCACGAGCCCCGCGGCTTCCATGGCCTCGATGAGTCGCGCGGCGCGGTTATATCCGATCTTCAAGCGGCGCTGCACGTAGGAAATCGAGGGCTTGCGCTCCGTGATGACGATCTTGACCGCCTCGTCGTAGAGCACGTCCTGCTCGGAGTCTGCCTCGCCTTCGCCGCCCTCGCCTTCTTCGGCGGGCAATCCCGGGATCGCACCCTTCGGACCCGAAAGCACCTCGTCGATATACGTCGGTGTGCCGGCCTTACGCAGCGCCTCGACCACGCGGTGTACCTCGGGGTCAGCCACGAAGGCACCGTGCACGCGATTGGGCATCGAGGTGCCAGCAGGCAGGTAGAGCATGTCGCCGTGGCCAAGCAGGGACTCCGCGCCACCTTGATCGAGAATGGTGCGCGAGTCGACCTTGGCCGACACCTGGAAGGCGATGCGGCAGGGAATGTTCGCCTTGATGAGTCCGGTGATGACGTCGACCGAGGGTCGCTGCGTGGCGAGGATCAAATGGATGCCCGAAGCGCGCGCCTTCTGCGCCAGACGCGCGATCAGCTCCTCGACCTTCTTGCCGACGATCATCATGAGGTCGGCGAGCTCGTCGATGATCACCACGATAAACGGCAGCGGCTCGAGATCGGGGATCTGCGACTGATCGATGGACGGATCGTTCGCCGCCCGACGCATCAGCACCGGATCCTTGATCGGTTTTTTCTCCTCGTTGGCGTCACGCACCTTGCGGTTGAACCCGGCAATGTTGCGCACGCCCATGGCCGCCATGAGCTGATAGCGACGCTCCATCTCAGCCACACACCAGCGCAGCGCGTTGGCTGCCTGCTTCATGTCCGTGACCACGGGCGCCAGCAGATGCGGAATGCCCTCGTACACCGAGAGTTCCAGCATCTTCGGGTCGATCATGATGAGCCGCACATCCTCGGCCGTGCTCTTGTAGAGCATCGACAGCACCATCGCGTTGATGGCCACCGACTTGCCCGAGCCCGTCGTACCCGCGACGAGCAGGTGCGGCATGCGCTGCAGATCCGCCACCACCGGCGCGCCGCCGATGTCCTTGCCGAGCGCGAGTGCGAGCGGCGAGCTGATGTCATCGTAAGCCTTGGACTTGACGATCTCGCCGAGCGTGACGATCTCGCGCTTCTCGTTCGGAATCTCGAGACCCATGACCGACTTGCCCGGGATCACCTCGACCACACGCACGCTGATGGCGGAGAGCGCACGCGCGAGGTCTTTCGAGAGCGAACTGATCTGGCTGGCCTTCACACCCGGTGCCGGACGAAGCTCAAAGCGCGTCACCACAGGCCCCGGCAGCACGGCTACGACCTCGACCTCAACGCCGAAATCCTTGAGCTTCAGCTCCACGAGGCGCGACATGGCCTCGAGCGCTTCGGCCGAGTAGCTCAATTCCTTGGCGGGCGGATCGTCGAGCAATTGCAGCGGTGGCAACTCGCCGGCTTTCGCCGTGAACAGCGGCACTTGACGTTCCTTCTCGACCCGCTCGCTCTTCTCCGGTTGCGGCGCGGGCGCTTCGATGCGCGGCTTGGGTCGGGCGGCGGCCTTCTTGGTTTCAACCTCGACCACTTCCTTGCGGGCCGCACGCCGCTCTTCGCCCTCAGCCACATCGCGCTGCTGCTGGCGCCGCGCGCGTAACCAGTCGATCGCCCCCCAGAACCCTCCGCCCAGCCGATCCATCACGGCGAGCCAGGACAGGCCGAAGGCCAGCGATACGCCGCTCATCGCACAAGCGAGCAGCAACAGGGTGCCGCCAACGAAATTGAAGTTCTGCGACATCCACCCGCCGAATAGACCGCCCACCACCCCCCCAGCGCCCTGACGCAGGATGCCGGGCGCGAAATGCAGCGCCGCCAGCGCGCAGGTGGACGCCAGCAACAGCACGAAGCCGCCGGCGCGCACGAAGGTGTTGAGACGTGACGCCTGCTCAGGTGCATGGCGCCGCCGGAACATCAGCCAGCATGCCGCCGCCAGCATGCCGGGCAGCAGGTAAGCCGGCCCGCCGAACAGGAAAAACAGCGTGTCAGCGAGCCACGCCCCTTGCAGACCGATGAGGTTGTTGATGTCAGCGGTCCCGGTGCCCGTGTAGGAAAACCCGGGATCGTCAGGGTGGTAACTGAGCAGCGCCACGAACAGCATCAGCGCCACGGCCCCGGTGAGGATGACGGCGCCTTCGCGCAAGGCGCGTCGCACGCTTTCGGTGAACCGGTCGGGCGTTTCGCCCTTCGCTGCGGTATCGGGCAACTTGAGAGACCCTGCAGGGAGCGACTTGATGTCGGAAGCCCGTGATTCTAGTGGATTGGCGCATCGAGATACAGGCCGTTTGCCGCGCCGCGGCATGGCGCCCGAGGCGCCAACCCCCTACCATTCGCCCATGAGCACACAACATCGCAAACTCATCATTCTGGGCTCGGGCCCTGCCGGGTATTCGGCCGCGGTGTACGCGGCCCGCGCCAACCGCGCACCAATGCTGATCAGCGGCCTGCAGGAAGGCGGTCAGTTGATGACCACCACGGAAGTCGACAACTGGCCGGGCGATGCGCACGGCTTGATGGGCCCCGCCTTGATGGAGCGCATGAAGGCGCACGCCGCGCGCTTTGGCACCGAACTCGTCAATGATCACATCCACACGGCTGATCTCAACGCACGCCCGTTCCGCCTGATCGGTGATCTGGCCGAATACACCTGCGATGCGCTGATCATCGCGACCGGCGCCTCGGCCAAGTATCTCGGCCTCGACTCGGAGGACGCCTACAAGGGCCGCGGCGTGTCGGCCTGCGCGACCTGCGACGGGTTTTTCTTTCGCGGGCAAAGCGTCGCAGTCATCGGCGGTGGCAACACGGCCGTCGAGGAGGCGCTGTATCTCTCCAACATCGCCGCGCACGTCACGCTCGTGCACCGCCGCGATCGGTTGCGCGCCGAGAAGATCATGCAGGATCGTCTCTTCGAGCGCGAAAAGGCCGGCAAGGTTCGCATCCTGTGGAACCATGCTGTCGAGCAAGTGCTCGGCGACGACTCCGGCGTTACGGGCCTGCGGGTGCGCGCAACCGAGGGCCAGGCCACGGCAGATCTGGCGCTCACCGGCGTCTTCATCGCCATCGGCCACTCGCCCAACACCGACATTTTCAAGGGGCAACTGGCCATGAAAGACGGCTACCTCACGGTGCGCAGTGGCACCGCGGGTAATGCGACCGCCACGAGCATCGAAGGCGTCTTCGCAGCCGGCGACGTCGCCGACCACGTCTACCGCCAGGCCATTACGTCGGCGGGCTCGGGTTGCATGGCGGCGCTCGATGCCGACCGCTACCTCGAGCGCTTCGATCACGGTTGATGCACACGCGGGTCGTCGACCGCATCGATGCCATCGATGGCGCGCAGTGGGATGCGCTCGATCACCGCGGCTATCCCTTCCTGCGGCATGCGTTCCTCAGCGCTCTGGAGCGCACGCGCTGCATCGGCGAGGGCACAGGCTGGAGCCCGTGTCTACTCACCCTCGAGGATGATCGAGGCCTCGCAGGCGCATTGCCCGCGTGGCTCAAGACGCACTCTTACGGCGAGTTTGTCTTTGATTTCGCCTGGGCCCAGGCCTACGCACGGCACGGCCTGCGCTACTACCCGAAGCTTGTCGCAGCGGCACCGTTCACCCCGGCCACGGGGCCCCGCTGCCTCGTCCGCAGTGATCTCGATCGCGAATCGATCGCCGCGCAACTGCTGACGGCGCTCGGTGAGTACGCCGATGAGCAGGGCCTCTCGTCGGCCCACGTGCTCTTCCCCGCCGAGGCCGAGCGCAACCTGCTCGAGCGCGATCCGGCGTGGCTGATGCGGCGTGATTGCCAATTCCACTGGCGCAACCGCGATTACGCGGACTTCGAGGATTTCCTCGGCAGTTTCACCGCCGACAAACGCAAGAAAGCCCGTCGCGAACGACGGCGGGTCGCCGAGGCCGGCATCACGTTCGAGTCGCGCCGCGGCAGCGAGGCGAGCCCCGAGGAGATCCTCGCCGCCTGGCAACTGCACCGCATCACGTTCCTGCGCCGCGGCAATGAGCCGTATCTGGCCGCCGAGACCTTTCTCGAGATCGCCCGCACGATGGGTGAAGCGCTGCTGTTCCAGTTCGCCAAACTCGGTGACGACATCGTCGCGGTGGCCGTGTTCTTCATCGGCAGCGACACGCTGTACGGCCGTTACTGGGGATGTAACGAGAACTTTCACAGTCTGCATTTCGAGACCTGCTACCACCAGGGCATCGAGTTCTGTATCGAGCAGCGCCTCGCCCACTTCGAGCCCGGCACGCAGGGCGAACACAAGGTCAGCCGCGGCTTCGAGCCGACCTATACCTACTCGGCACATCGCATCGCCGAGCCGAGATTCCGCGCGGCGATCGCCGATTACCTGCAGGGCGAAAGCGAAGCGGTGGAACGCTATGCCGCTGGTATCGCCGAACACGTCCCGTATCGGCAAAACCTCGAAGCGTGAGCGACACGAGAGTGAGCGCCTACGCATGGTGACACGCCGTCCGCGCCGAGCCCTGCACTGGCTGGAACCCGGAGGCGATCCCGAGGCGTTTCCGCCCGTAGACGCCGCACTCGATGAGCCGCCGGGGCTCGTCGCCGCGGGCGGAGATCTCTCGGTCGAGCGGCTCGTCGCCGCCTACCGACGGGGCATCTTTCCGTGGTACTCGCCGGGCCAGCCCATTCTCTGGTGGAGCCCGGATCCCCGCGAAGTGCTGTATCCCAACGAGTTTCGCCGCTCGCGAAGTCTGGCCAAACGCGAGCGCAACGCCGGCTTCGAAGTGCGCTGGAACAGCGCCTTCGATGCAGTGCTCGAGGCCTGCGCCGAGCCCCGCGAGAGCGATGGCGGCGGCACCTGGATCACCGCCGAGATGCGCGAGGCCTACGGCGCGCTGCATGCGGCGGGCATCGCCCAATCGGTGGAAACCTGGCTCGAGGGGCAGCTCGTCGGTGGACTCTACGGCGTGCGACTCGATCGTGTGTTTTTTGGCGAATCCATGTTCAGTCGCGAGGCCGACGCCTCGAAAATCGCCCTGTCGGCGCTGGTCAGAGCAGCCTCCGAGCTTGGCATCGAGCTCATCGACTGCCAGATGCCCACCCGCCACCTCGCTTCGCTCGGCAGCCGCGCCCTGCCGCGCGAGGAATTCCTGCGCGAACTGCGTCGACTGCTGGCCTCGGGCTGACGCGCCGATTTGCTTACCGGGGCGGGTTTCGGCAGAATCCGCGCTTCTTCAAATTCGGGTGCCCGCAAACTGATGTCCAAGGAAGACGCGATCCAGATGGACGGCGAAGTCGTCGACACGCTGCCGAACACCACATTTCGCGTGAAACTGAAGAACGGGCACGTCGTCACGGCGCACATCTCGGGCAAGATGCGCAAGAACTACATCCGCATTCTCACGGGTGACGTCGTTACGGTCGAACTCACACCCTACGATCTGACCAAGGGCCGCATCGTCTACCGCGGCCGTTGAGACACTGTCCTCAGCGGGCTTGAACCCGCCACCCTGCACCGCCTCAGTCGACGAGTGCCGGCTCCTCGCTCGGGATGCACTCCAGGTCGAGCCCCGACCCGTCGCTCTTCACGCTGACTTTCACCGTGCCGCCGTTGACGAGCTTGCCGAACAGCAACTCCTCGGCGAGCGGGCGCTTGATGTGCTCCTGGATGACACGCGCCATGGGCCGTGCGCCCATACGCGGGTCATAACCCGTTCGCGCGAGCCACTCGCGCGACGGATCGTCGAGCAGCAGATGTACACGCTTGCCCTCGAGCTGTGTCTCGATCTCAACGAGTAGCTTCTCGACCACCCGTTCGATCGTCGAGGCGTCGAGCCCGCTGAACTGAATGACACCGTCGAGACGATTGCGAAACTCCGGCGTGAACAACTTCTTGATGGCCTCCATGCCGTCGGTGACGTTGTCACCGGGCATGAAGCCAATCGGCGTACGGGCCATGTCGGCAGCACCCGCATTGGTGGTCATCACGATGATGACGTGACGGAAATCGGCCTTGCGACCGTTGTTGTCGGTCAGCGTGCCGTGATCCATGACCTGCAACAACAGGTTGAACACGTCCGGGTGCGCCTTTTCGATTTCATCGAGCAGCAGCACTGCGTGCGGGTGCTTGGAGATCGCTTCGGTGAGCAGACCGCCTTGATCGAAGCCGACGTAGCCCGGCGGCGCGCCGATCAGGCGCGACACCGTGTGCCGCTCCATGTACTCCGACATGTCGAAGCGGATGAACTCGATGCCGAGTGCGATCGCCAACTGACGCGTGACTTCGGTTTTGCCGACACCCGTGGGCCCGGCGAACAGGAAACTGCCGACCGGCTTGCGCGAATCGCCGAGACCCGAGCGGGCCATCTTGATGGCGGCAGAGAGCGTTTCGACCGCCTTGTCCTGACCGAAGATCACGAGCTTGAGGTTGCGCTCGAGATTACGCAGCACTTCCTTGTCGTTGCTCGAGACGGTCTTTGGCGGAATACGCGCAATCCGCGCGACCACTTCCTCGATGTGATGCACGTCGACGACGGTTTCGCGCTCCGCCGCGGGCTTCAGGCGCAGCCGGGCACCGGCCTCGTCGACGACGTCGATCGCCTTATCGGGCAGATGCCGCTCGTTGATGTGACGGGCCGAGAGTTCCGCGGCCGCCTTGAGCGCCGCATCGGTGTAGGTCACCCCGTGATGTTCCTCGAAACGACTCCGCAAGCCTTTGAGGATCTCGATGGTTTCGGGCACGGTCGGCTCAACGACGTCGATTTTCTGGAAACGCCGCGCGAGCGCGTGATCCTTCTCGAAGATACCGCGGTATTCCTGATAGGTGGTCGAGCCGATGCAGCGCAGCTCGCCGTTGGTGAGCACGGGCTTGATGAGGTTGGAGGCATCCATCACGCCGCCTGAAGCAGCGCCCGCCCCGATGACGGTGTGAATCTCATCGATGAAGAGCACCGCCCCCGGCTGCTTGCGAAGCTCCGCGAGCACCGCCTTCAAGCGCTTCTCGAAGTCACCTCGGTACTTGGTACCGGCGATCAGCGAACCCATATCGAGGGAGTAGATCGTGCAGTCGGCGAGCACCTCGGGCACCTGACCCTCGACGATGCGCCGCGCGAGCCCCTCGGCGATGGCCGTCTTGCCGACCCCCGCCTCGCCCACGTAGAGCGGGTTGTTCTTGCGCCGCCGACAGAGGATCTCGATCGTCCGCTCGACCTCCATCTGCCGCCCGATCAAAGGATCGATCTTGCCCTCGGCCGCAAGCTTGTTGAGGTTGCTGGCGTATTTCTCCAAAGCCCCGCTGTCGGCCTCGGGCGCTCCCGCGGCAGCCGGCGGCGCCTCGTCCTTGGCCTCGCTCGCGCGCTCGTCGGCGAGTTTCGACATGCCATGCGAAATGTAATTGACCACATCAAGCCGCGAGACGTCCTGCCGTCCGAGCAGGAATACGGCGTGGCTCTGCTTCTCGCCGAAGATCGCGACGAACACGTTGGCGACGCCCACTTCCTTGCGTCCGCTCGATTGCACGTGAAACACGGCCCGCTGCAGCACCCGCTGGAAGCCCAAGGTGGGCTGCACCTCGCGCTCCTCGCCCTCGGGTACCCGCGGGGTGGTCTGCTCGATGTGCTCGCGCAATTCGACCGACAGTTTGGCGGCGTCGCCGCCACAGGCCTGGAGGATTTCCTTGACCCGCGGCGTATCGAGGATCGACAGCAGCAGGTGCTCGACCGTCAGGAACTCGTGCCGACCCTCGCGGGCGACCTGGAAGGCCGAGTTGAGGCAGGTTTCCAATTCGTTGGACAGCATGTCAGCGGCACTCCATTGCGTCAGGCTTCCTCGAGCGTACACATCAGCGGATGCTGGTGGTCGCGCGCGTAACGGGTGACCAAGGCGACCTTGGTCTCGGCGATCTCGTGGGTGAACACGCCGCAGACTCCCTTGCCGCGCATGTGGACCTCGAGCATCACCTGTGTGGCTTGGGTTCGACCCATGCCGAAAAAGCGTTCCAGCACATCGACCACGAACTCCATCGGAGTGTAATCATCGTTCAGTAGGATGACTTGGAATAGCGGCGGCTGCTTGACCTCGGGAGTCGCCTCGGCAACCGTCGCGTCGAGACCGGGGCGTGACTCTTCGGCAGACATGAGATCGTTATAGGGGCGCAGGTGGCCGAACTCAAGTGTAGGCCGGCAGGCGGCTAGGTATGATTAAGGCCATGCGTGTCAGGTGGGATGCCCCGGTGTGGGTCGCTGGAGTGCTGGCTGTCGCGCTCGGGCTACAAATCGCCTGGGCGCTGGCGGTGCAGTTCGGCGTGCTCGACCCGAATGTCGAGTCCCCTGCGCCGACCGCCGCACCTGCCGCGGCGCCGTCGCGCCCGATACCGCAGGTGGCCCAAATCATCGCTGCCGAACTGTTTGGCGCCCGAGAGGCGCCACCCGCCGCAGACCCGTTGGAAGCCCCTCCGACGTCTCTTAACCTCGTACTCGCGGGCGTGTTGGCCGCACGAACGCCGACTGAAGGCAAGGCAATCATCGGCGAGACGACCGCTACCGCCAAGTTGTACGGAGTGGGCGCCAGCCTGCCGGTCGGGGCCCGCCTCCACTCCGTCTACGCCGATCGCGTGATTCTTGATCGGGATGGCAGCCTCGAAAGCCTGCGCCTGCCGGCGCAATCCACTGCCGTATTCGGCATCCCGACAGCCCCCAGTGCCCCCGCGGCTAACGACGCCACCCTGTCGGCGATCACCAACGTCATTCGCTGGCAGACAGTCATACGCGCAGGCAAGCCCGGCGGCGTTCGCGTTTATCCGGGCAATGACGCCGCGCAATTCACGGCGATCGGTCTGCGTCCGGGTGACCTGGTGCTCGCCATCAACGACACACCCTTGACTGACCAAGCCAACAGCGAGCAGTTCATGCGCACCCTGAGCGGCTCACCGCAATCGAAGCTCACGGTCGAACGCAACGGGCGAGA